>JGI12109J20283_11022391_pt1 | contig 54312 bp, 49 predicted proteins | sample ElkSlonscriptome_12_FD_20283 | JGI IMG/M metagenome (IMG submission 20283)
TCCGGCCATGAGCCTCAGCAGGCGGCCCGCCATGGCCGTGCCGAAGCGGTACACCGCCGGCCGCCGCGCCGCGAAGGCCCACAGACCCAGAGCCTGCCGGGCGCTTTCCGGGGTCAGGTTGCGGTCGACTTCTTCCTCCCGCCACTGCCGCAACATGCGCGGCAACGGGATCTTCATCGGGCACACCGCCTCGCACCGGCCGCACAGGGTCGAGGCGTTGGGCAGGCTGCCGGCCTCCTCCACCGAGGACAGCGCGGGCGTCAGGACGGATCCGATCGGCCCCGGGTAGACCGAGCCGTAGGCATGGCCGCCGACGGCGCCGTAGATCGGGCAGTGATTGATGCAGGCGGCACAACGGATGCACCGCAGCACGTCCTGGAACGGGCTGCCCAGCAGGCGCGAGCGGCCATTGTCGACCAGCACGACGTGGAAATGCTCCGGTCCGTCCGCATCGTCGGCCCGCCGGGGACCAGTGGCCAGGGTGGTATAGGTCGACATCACCTGTCCCGTGGCCGAGCGGGCCAGCAGGCGCAGGATGGTGGCGGCGTCGTCCAGGGCCGGCACCACCTTGTCGATGCTGGCGACGACGACATGGACGCGCGGCAGGAGCTGGGTCAGGTCGGCGTTGCCTTCGTTGGTGACGATGACCGCCGAGCCGGTCTCGGCCACCAGCATGTTGGCGCCGGTGATGCCCACGTCCGCCGACAGGAACCGTTCGCGCAGCACGGTCCGCGCCTCGTCCAGCAACGCGCGCGGCTCGTCCAGAGGGCGCCCGGCGTCGAACTCCAGGTGATGCTCGCGGAACAGGTCGGCGACCTCGGCCTTCCGCACATGGATGGCGGGGGCGATGATGTGGCTGGGCTGTTCCTTGCGCAGTTGGATGATGTACTCGCCCAGATCGGTCTCAACGGAGTCGATGTCGTTCTTTTCGAGGGCGGCGTTGAGGCCGATCTCCTCGGTGACCATCGACTTGCCCTTGGTGACCAGGCGAGCGCCGTGGGCGCGGCAGATGCCGATTACCGTGCGGCAGGCGGCTTCGGCGTCGCCGGCCCAGTGCACGTGGCCGCCGCTCTCGGTGACCTTGGCCTCGAACCGCTCCAGGTAGTGGTCGAGGTGGGTGAGCGTATGATCCTTGATCGCCTTGCCGGCGTCGCGCAGGGCCTCGAACTCGGGCAGGGCCGCCACCGCCTCGGCGCGCCGGGCGCGGAAGCCGGTCTTCATGGTGGCCAGCGACTGCCGCAGGTTGGCGTCGGCGACGGCGGCGCGGGCGTTGGATCCGAACTCGCGGCTTGTTACGTGCATGGCGTCTCGCTCTCCGAACCGGGCGACAACATCAACGGGAGTCCGGGTCTTCGCCGATGGCCGGGCCATCGGTCGCGCCGGCGAGGACCTCGGCCACATGGCGGGCCTGAACGGTGCTGCCCTGGCGTTTGAGCATCCCGGCGATGTTGAGCAGGCACCCCATGTCGCCCCCCAGGACCAGGCTGGCGCCGGTGGCTTCGATGTCCTTGACCTTGTCCGAAACCATGCTGCCGGAGATGTCCGGGTACTTGACGGCGAAGGCGCCGCCGAAGCCGCAGCATTCCTCCGGCGCCGACACCTCGCGCAGCTCCAGCCCCTGGACCTTCGCCAGCAGGGCGCGCGGCTGAGCGTGGATGCCGAGTTCGCGCAGGCCGCTGCACGTGTCGTGGTAGGTCACGGTGGCATCCAGCCGCGCCGTGACATCCGTCCAGCCGAGCACGTCGACCAGGAACGCGGTCAATTCGTAGGTCTTGCGCGCCAAGTGACGGGCACGCTTGGGCATCTCCGGGTCCGGGTGGGTCCGCAGCAGGGCCGGGTAGTGGTTGCGGATGTGGCTGGCGCAGGAGCCGGACGGCGCCACCACGTAGTCGACCATCTCCGCCTCCAGCGCCTCCACCATGTGCTGGGCTTGGTCGCGCGCGGCGTCGCGGTCGCCGCTGGTGAAGGCGGGCTGGCCGCAACAGGTCTGGCGCGGTGGCACCGTGACGCGGCAGCCGGCCTGCTCCAGCAGGCGCAGGGCCGCGAACGCGGCCGATGGCCGGAACAGGTCGGCCAGGCAGGTGACGAACAGGGCCACGTGGGGCGCGGTGGTGTCGGCGGTTTCGGCGGCGGGGGGCATGGACATCCGTACGGGTGGGGGCGACAGACGAAACGGACCACGGGAGCGCCACACGGGGGCGCCACGGCGCGGAGCCGGGGTCCGTCGACTCGTCCTTATCACCCCTGCCGGACAGGGGAAAGGCCTCGTGCGGTGTTTGCGGTTGAGGAGGGCGCCGGCCGGGTCGAGTGGGTCCGGGCCACGGACTCAATGGATGGCTTTGTTAACGAAATCGTTCCACTTAAGCGCATATAACGCTTGATGTAGTGTGCCTGTCGGAGGTCGATGCTAGCATCAACAATTCGTCCAAAAGCCGGCGCATCGATCAGGCCGTGAGGGTGGGATCAGCCTGACCGGGCCGGGTTGGCCATGCCCGGGGCCGTCGCGTCCAAGGTATGGCCTGCACAATAAAAAAGTAGCGGGAATGGTACGGTCCTGGACCATCACCCATTGGCTGGCCGCCATCGTCATCGCCGCCGTCGTGTGCTCGGGGATCGCCGTCATCGTCCTCGTGCGATACCAGGAGGCCGCGTCCGTCGCGGCCCTTGCGGAGTCGCGGGCGCGAGCGACGTCGGAGCAGGTGTTCGAGCACGTCTATCTGTCCATGCGCCACGGGCCGACGCCGGGTGAACTGACCGGGATCGTCGACCGCCTGAACACCAAGCTTGAGGCCGCGAGCGTCAATTTGGTGCGCAGCGAGTCCGTCGCCCTGCAATACGGGGATTCTCCGGGCGCCCGGGCCGCCCGGGCCAATGATCCGGAGATCAAACGGGTCCTGTCCTCGGGACGGGAGGAGGTGATTCGGGACGGGAACACGCTGCGCTTCCTGCATCCCCTTAAACTGGTCGAGGAATGCGCCGCGTGCCATGTCGGCACGATTGGCGAGACCGTCAACGGTGTCATGGACATCCGTTTTTCTTTGAATGTTCTGGAGCAGCCGCTGGGGTTTTTGACGGGCACGGCCTTCCTGGGCTTCCTGGGGGCCTTGTCGCTGATCTTCGGCACGCTGTTCGTGGCCGTGCGCCTGCTGGTGGTGCGCCCCATCCAGGGGCTGTCCGAGACCATGACGCGCCTTGGCACCGCGGATCGGCCCGAGGGCGCCAGTGTGGGACACCAACCGCAGGTGCGGGAACTGGCCCAGTTGACCGACGCGTTCAACACCTTGATGGACAGGGTCGCGCACCAACGCGCCGCGCTGGAGGAGCACGCGGCGGCGTTGGCCGTCGCCAAGGACTCCGCCGAACACGCGCGCATCCAGGCGGACGCCGCCAACATGGCCAAGTCCGAGTTCCTGGCGTCTATGAGCCACGAACTGAGGACCCCGCTGAACGCGATCCTGGGCTTTTCCGAGGTGATCCGCGACGAAGTGTTCGGGCCCCTGACCGACCCGCGATACCGGTCCTACGTGGCCGACATCCACAACAGCGGGTGTCAGTTGCGCGACTTGGTGAACGATCTGCTGGACCTGGCGCGGATCGAGGCCGGCCGATTGGAACTCGCGCCGGAGACGCTGGACGTCGCGTTCGAGGTTGGAGCCTGCGTCGATCTGTTCCGGGAGCGCGCGCGGGAAGCAGGGCTGACGCTTATTCGCGACTGGGGCCGGGACCTGCCGCCGCTGTGGGCCGATCCGCGCGCCTTGCGCCAGGCGCTCAACAACCTGATTTCGAACGCCATCAAATACACCCCAAGGGGCGGGTCCGTTCGCGTTGCCGTGCGGGCGCTTGCCGACCGCATGGAGATCGCCGTGGCCGACACCGGCATCGGCATCGACAAGGAGTTTCACGACCTGGTGTTCTCGGCCTACGGGCGGGTGATCAATGTCGAGACCCGCAACATCGAGGGGACCGGGCTCGGCCTGTCGCTGGTGAAGGCACTGATGGACCAGCATGGCGGCACCGTGACCCTGGAGAGCCGGCAGGGCGAAGGCTCCACCTTTACGCTGGTGTTTCCGATGCGGCCCGGGGAGGCTGGGTCCTGACCTCCGGTGTGGCGCGAAAATGTGGGATGGTGCGGGCGGCCGGACTCGAACCGGCACGGGAAAGCCCAAGCGATTTTAAGTCGCTTGCGTCTACCTGTTCCGCCACGCCCGCATGACCCCCCAGGCGGATGGCCCGAAGGTAAAGCGGCGGACGGAACAACGCAAGAGTGCGAATAAAGACAACGTGATCCCAGACGTGCCAACCCCTGACACGGCTTATCGGGGGGCGTCAATCTCTTCGGGAACACCCTGCGGCGCGAAGTCCGTCCGTCCGCGCAAGGCGCGGTGCTGGCGTAACGCCCAGGCGACGTTGGGGTAGGCGAGGTGGCCCCACGGCAGGTCGTCCCAGTCGATCAAGGCAACCTCCTGGCTTTCGGGACCCGGTTCGCACACGGGGGAGAGCATTCGCCCACGATAGACCAGATGAACCTGGCTGATGTGGGGCAGGTTGTAGAGTGCCAGAAGGTCGGTCAGTTCGACCTTGGCACGGGCTTCCTCCCAGACCTCACGGGCGGCGCCCTCCTGGGTGCTTTCGCCCAGTTCCAGGAACCCGGACGGCAGGCACCACATCCCCTCGCGCGGCGGAATGGCCCGCCGGACCAGAAGATAGCGGTCCTCCCAGGTGCAGACCGCACCGACGATGACTTTCGGATTGTCGTAGCGGACGTACCCGCACTCGGCGCACACGAGTCGTTCCCGGTCATCGCCCTCGGGGACCATGGCCACGGTGGGACCCGTGCCACGGGCACCGCCGGGCACGGTCGTGAAATAGGTCTTGTGAATACGATCGACACTCACCGGATGGTTACCATTGCGGCGCCCCGCGCGAACGACACGGCGCGCCGAAGCCAGACCCGTGTCAGCGACACATCCCAGCTATACCACAATGTCCAGGTAGGTGCCACGCGGCGCCGTCGGATCCAGGTCCTGACCTTCGAAACGGATCCTGGGCGCGGGTTGGGTCTCATCCGCCGCGATGGCCGCCCGCGACGCGGCCGCCGTGGCGGCGCCCCCGCCGCGCTGGTTGCCATCGGCCGGGGCGGAGGGCCGCACGGTATCGGTCTGCAAAGCCGACGATGTGGCTCCGGAAAGTCCCGATACTTCGCTCATGCTGCCCTCACTGCCCTGTCAGGGGATGTCTGGCCGCCGGCCTGAAAGACGCTCAGGCGGTGATGTCGACCGACGCGCCCTTGCCCGATTCGGCGACCGGCGTGACGGCCTGGGCTGGGTTCTGGGCGTTTCCGCTCGCCTGCTCCAGCAGGCCCACGACCGCCTGATCGGCCTCCGCGGACATCCGCAGCATCGCCGTTTGCGTGGACATCATGTTGGCGGCCTGGCTCAGGAGGGTTCCTCCCACAATGGAGGCCATGCTCATCGGTCTGTCTCCCATTCTGGGGCACGTGTCACGACTCCGGGTCCCTTGCCTTGCCCATCCACGGGTCGCGATCGAGCCGGACCACATTCCGGCCGCGCACGCGCAAGGTCACCCGACGGGACGATGATTTCCCACGACAAAGATAGCAAATGACGGGCAGAGGGACAAGACCAGCCGTCACAATCAAAAATTTGCACGACAATGATGCAAAAACAGGACAAGTTTTATGGAATGATCATTGGGGCGAGTCGGCGCAAAACCGCCATTGGCCCGGCCTGTCAGCCGACATTTCCATGGCAATGTTTGTATTTTTTCCCGGACCCGCACGGGCACGGCTCGTTGCGGCCCACCTTGCCCCAGGTCGACGGATCGGCGGGATCGCGCGACTCGGGCGCGACGACGGTCCGGACGGGCTCGGCCACCCGAAGGCCTTCGCCCTGCGGCGCGCCGGCGCCGACGGCCGGCTCCGGATTGTCATGGCGGGCCTGCATCCGCGTCGGCGCGGCGCGCGGCACCAGTTCGTCCTCGGGCGGCGCCTCGCGGATCTCGACATGCGCCAGATACTGGGTGACGCGCTCGCGCAGGGTTTCCAGCATGGCCTCGAAGAGGGCGAAGGCTTCCTGCTTGTACTCGTTGAGCGGATCGCGCTGGCCGTAGGCGCGCAACGAGATTCCCTGGCGCAGATGGTCCAGGTGCAGCAGGTGCTCCTTCCAGGTCTGGTCCAGGAGCTGCAGGAGCAGGCTTTTCTCGACCAGGCGCAACGTGTCGGCGCCGTAGCGGGCGGCCTTCTGAGCCATGGCCTGTTCGGACGCCTCCAGAATGCGCTCGCGGATTTCCTCCTCGGCGATGCCCTCTTCGTGGCGCCACTGCTCGCAGGGCAGGTCCAGGGCCAGCAGCCGCAGACACTCGTCGTGCAGGCCGGTCATGTCCCATTCGTCCGGCATGGCCTTGGGCGGCATGTGCTTCGGCACGATGTGGTCGACCACCTCGCGGCGCATGTCGACGACGGTGTCGCGCACGTCGGTGGTGGTCATGAGGTCGCGGCGCTGTTCGTAGATGACCTTGCGCTGGTCGTTCATCACGTCGTCGAAGCGCAGCAGGTTCTTGCGGATCTCGAAGTTGCGCGCCTCGACCTTCTGCTGAGCCTTTTCCAGCGCCTTGTTGATCCAGGGATGCTCGATGGCCTCGCCTTCCTCCAGGCCCAGGCGGCGCAACATGCCGTCCATGCGGTCGGTGCCGAAGATGCGCATCAAGTCGTCTTCCAGCGACAGGAAGAACTGGGACGCGCCCGGGTCGCCCTGACGGCCGGAGCGGCCGCGCAACTGGTTGTCGATGCGCCGGCTTTCGTGGCGTTCGGTGCCGATGACCATCAGGCCGCCGGCCTTGAGCGCCTGCGCCTTGCGGGCCTCCACCTCGGCGCGGATGGCCTGGATGCGCTGGTCGCGCGCCTCGCCCTCCAGCTCGGCCGGGACCTCGCGGGCCAGGCGCATGTCCAGGTTGCCGCCAAGCTGGATGTCGGTGCCGCGCCCGGCCATGTTGGTGGCGATGGTCACCGCGCCGGGAATGCCGGCCTCGGCGATGATCAGGGCTTCCTGCTCGTGGTGGCGGGCGTTCAGCACGTTGGGCTTGATGCCCTTGGTCTTGCGCAGCGTCTGCGCCAGGAATTCCGACTTTTCGATGGAGACCGTGCCCACCAGCACCGGCTGGCCGCGCTTGTGGCAATCCTCGATCAGGTCGACGATGGCGTCGTATTTCTCGCGGGCCGTGCGGTAGACCTGATCATCCATGTCATCGCGGACCATGGGCCTGTGGGTGGGCAGGTCGACCACCTCCAGGCTATAGATCTCGGCGAACTCGCCGGCCTCGGTCATGGCCGTGCCGGTCATGCCGGCCAGCTTGGGATACAGCCGGAAGAAGTTCTGGAAGGTGATCGAGGCCAGCGTCTGGTTCTCGTTCTGGACCGTCACGCCTTCCTTGGCCTCCAGCGCCTGGTGCAGGCCCTCGGAGTAGCGGCGGCCCTCCATGGCGCGGCCGGTGAACTCGTCGATGATGACGATCTTCCCGTCCTTGACCATGTAATGCACGTCGCGCTCGAACAGAGTCCGCGCGCGCAAGGCCTGGTTCAGGTGATGCACCAGCGAGACGTTGGACAGGTCGTACAGCCCGCCGGACTGGATCAGGCCGGCATCGCGCAAGAGTTGCTCGGCGTATTCCGTGCCCTCTTCGGTCAGGCTGACCGCGCGCTGCTTCTCGTCTTTTTCGTAGTGGTCTTCCGACAGCTTGGGGATCAGCTTGTCGACCTTGCCGTACAGGTCGGTGCTGTCCTCGGCCATGCCGGAGATGATCAGCGGCGTGCGCGCCTCGTCAATGAGGATGCTGTCGACCTCGTCGACGATGCCGAAGTTGAAGGGCCGCTGGACCATGTCCTCCAGGCGGAATTTCATGTTGTCGCGCAGGTAGTCGAAGCCCAGCTCGTTGTTGGTGCCGTAGGTGACGTCACAGGCGTATTGCGCGCGGCGTTCCGCGTCGCTCAGGCCGTGCGTGATGCAGCCCACCGTCAGGCCCAGGAACTCGTAGATCTGGCCCATCCATGCCGCGTCGCGCTGGGCCAGGTAGTCGTTGACCGTGACGACATGGACGCCCTTGCCTTCCAGGGCGTTCAGGTACACGGCCAAGGTCGAGACCAGGGTCTTGCCCTCGCCGGTCTTCATCTCGGCGATCTTGCCCTGGTGCAGCACCACGCCACCCATCAGCTGCACGTCGTAGTGGCGCTGGCCCAGCGTGCGCTTGGCGCCCTCGCGCACGGTGGCGAAGGCCTCGATCAGCAGGTCGTCGAGGGGTTCGCCCTTTTGCAGGCGGTCGCGGAACCACGCAGTGCGCGCGCGCAGGGCGTCGTCCGACAGCCCCGCCAGCTCCGGTTCCAGGGCGTTGATGGCGGCGACGGTCTTTCCGAGGCCCTTGATGTAGCGATCGTTGGCGGTACCGAACAGCTTTCGGGCGATGACGCCGAACATGGGATGACCTCGGAAGCGGACAGAGAGGCGGACAGGGAGGGCAGGGGCACATAGAAGCAGGGGCACATAGAAAACGTCGCCCCGGAGCCCCGGGGCGCGTGCCGGCAAGAGATAGAGAGCGGGGGCAGGGCTGTCAACGAAACGCCGGCCCCACAAGCGTGTGCCCCAAAATGGTCAGAAACAGCACCTATCTGACGCGACGGTGGTGTCGCTGGCCCGGCCGAGTGGTTGACCCAGGCGGTTGACGATCCCGGCGCGACGGGTCAGGGTGCCGCCCACATCGCGCGGCTGGCGTCCTTGATGCCCGGCCGCCAATCTCTCGAGACCTTTCCGCTCCAACGAGGACTCACGACATGGTTCGCCCCACACCCCGCGCGCTGGCCGTCGCGGCCGGCCTTTCCCTGGTTCTGCTCGGTGCTCCGGCGGCTGTGCAAGCCCAACAGGAGATCGATCCCGATACCGTCGTGGCCCGTGTCAACGGCCACGAGATCACCATGTCCCGGCTCCAGGCCCTGCGCGCGCGCGATCCCCAGCTTCAGCAGGTGCCGCTGCCCATGCTTTATGAGTCCCTGGTCAACCACCTGGTCGAGGGCGAGTTGATCGTGGGCAAGGCCAAGGCCGAGGGCTTCGGCGATCACCCCGACGTGCAGGAACGCCTGAACGCCGTGCGCGACGAGATCATCCGCAGCATCTATCTGACCGAGATCGTCGAGGACGCGGCCACCGAGGAGGCCTTGCAGGCGCGCTATGAGGCGTTCAAGCAGGAGCATCCCCCCGAGGAAGAGGTCAAGGCCTCGCATATCCTGGTGGAATCCGAGGACGAAGCCCGCGCGATCATCCAGCAGCTTGAGGACGGCGCCGACTTCGCCGAGCTGGCCAAGGCCGAGTCGACCGGCCCGTCGGCGCCCAACGGCGGTGACCTCGGCTATTTCAAGCGCAACGGCCAGATGGTCGAGCCGTTCGCCAAGGCGGCGTTCGACCTGGAGGCCGGCGCGTACACCACCGAGCCGGTGGAGACCCAGTTCGGCTGGCACGTCATCAAGGTGACGGACCGCCGCATGTCCGAGCCGCCGAGCCTGGAGGAGGTGCGCAATCAGCTCACCACCGAGATCGCCCAGGACACGATCTCTGACCTGGTCGAGGATCTGCGCGACGACGCCGACATCGAAACCACGCCGATCGAAGAGATCGCGCCGAAGGCCGAGTAAGGCGGCGCGCGCATGGACACCGTCCCATCCCCGCTCGCTCCCGAGACCATCGTCACGCCCGCGCCCGTCGCGGGCGTGCGTCTGGCCACGCGGGCGTGCGGGGTGCGCTATCGGGACCGCACCGACGTCCTGCTGGCGCTGTTCGACCCCGGCACCACGGTGGCCGGGGTGCTCACGCAGTCCGCCACCCGATCGGCGCCGGTCGAGTGGTGCGCGGCCGGCCTGAGGGGCGGGGCAGCCCGCGCGCTGGTGGTGAATTCCGGCAACGCCAACGCCTTCACCGGGCTGCGCGGCGTTTCCTCGGTGGAAAACATCGCCGCCGCCGCCGCCGCCGTGGCGGGCTGCAAGCCGGAAGAGGTCTTCGTCTCCTCCACCGGCACCATCGGCGAGTTCCTGCCCGACGCTCGCATCACCGGCCCGTTGCCGGAGATGGCCGCCGCCGCCCGCCCCGACGCCTGGGTCGAGGCGGCACGGGCCATCATGACCACCGATACCTATCCCAAGACCGCCACCAGCCAGTGTCGTATCGGCGACGCGGTGGTGACGCTGTCGGGCATCGCCAAGGGTTCGGGCATGATCGCGCCGGACATGGCGACCATGCTGGCCTATGTGGCCACGGACGCGGCCCTGCCGCCGGAGGTGCTGAAGGCGCTGTTGGTCCCGGCCGCCGATGCGTCGTTCAACAGCATCACCGTGGACGGCGACACCTCGACATCGGATACCCTGCTGCTGTTCGCCACCGGCAAGGCCGACCACCCGCCCGTCACCTCCGCCGACGATCCGGCCCAGGCGTCGTTCCGTGCGGCGCTGGACGCGCTGTTGCTCGACCTGGCCCACCAGGTGGTCCGGGATGGCGAGGGCGCCAGCCGGTTCGTGGAGATCCGTGTGACCGGCGCTGAGACCGACCGCGCGGCGCGGCGCATCGGCCTGACCATCGGCAACTCGCCGCTGGTCAAGACGGCCATCGCCGGGGCCGACGCCAACTGGGGCCGCATCGTCATGGCCGTGGGCAAGGCCGGGGAGAAGGCCGACCGCGACCGCCTGGCCATCCACATCGGCGGCGCGCGGGTGTGCGAAAGCGGGTTGGCCGTGCCCGACTACGACGAAACGCCGGTGGCCGCGCATATGCAAGGTCGCGAGATACTGATCGAGGTGGATGTGGGCGTGGGATCGGGCCGCGCCACCGTGTGGACCTGTGACCTGACCCACGGCTACATCGACATCAATGCCGACTATCGAACCTGACGCCTCTGCCCTGGACCAGCAGACCGCGCGAACCCTGGCGGCGCGGCTGGAGGAGGGCGGCTGCGAGGCGACTCTGCCCCTGGTCACCGATCGGCTGGTCCTGCGCCTGCCCCGGGCCGAGGACGTGGCCGCCGTCCTGCCCCATGCCGGGCAATGGGATGTTGCTCGTTTCACCTCCAGCATCCCCCATCCCCTGAGCGAGGACGACGCCCGGGTGTGGCTGAGCCGGGGGGCGGAGGCCCGGGCCAAGGGGGCCGGCGTTCAGCTCATCATGACGGATCGCGCCGATGGCACGATCAGGGGAGTGGTCGGCCTCGGCTGGGGCCACACCTGGCCGGAGGCCGAGGTGGGCTACTGGGTCGGACCGCCGTTCCAGGGGCAGGGCCTGGCCACCGAGGCGGTGCGGGCGATCCTGGGTCTCGGCTTCGAGGCCCTGGGGCTGGCGACGGTGTTCGCCACCACCAAGCCGGACAACGTCGCCTCGCGGCGCGTGCTGGAGAAGGTGGGGCTGCGCCCGGACGGCCAGCGCCTGCGCATCGATGCCGTGGCGCGCGGCGAAATCTGGGACCACGAGCGCCTGTCCATCGACCGCGCCACGTGGGAGGCCGAGCGCGCCGCCCGCTCCCGTATGGTGCTGGTGGTGGCCGCCGCGTTGGTGGATGTGGACGGGCGTGTGCTCCTGACCCGCCGGCCCGAGGGCAAGGCGATGGCCGGCCTGTGGGAGTTTCCCGGCGGCAAGGTCCACGACGGCGAGACCCCCGAACGTGCCTTGATCCGAGAGCTTCACGAGGAACTGGGCATCGACGTCCGGCACGCCTGCCTGGCGCCGCTGACGTTCGCGTCTCACGCCTACCCGGACTTCCATCTGCTCATGCCGCTGTTCGTGCTACGCTCGTGGCAGGGGCGCGTGACGCCGCGCGAGGGCCAGGAGATCGCCTGGGTGCGCGCCATGCGCCTGCGTGACTATCCGATGCCGCCGGCCGATCCGCCGCTGATCCCGGCCTTGCAGGACCTGCTGGGCTGACGCCGTCCGGCTCATCCCGTGCCTGGAGACGCCATGACCGCCGACGCACCGCCCACCGCCGCCCTGATCGTCATCGGCAACGAGATTCTGTCGGGGCGCACCCAGGACGCGAATGTGACATTCATCGCCGGACGGCTGTCCGCCATGGGCATTCCCTTGCGTGAGGTGCGCGTCGTGCCGGACGAGGCGGCGGCCATCGTCGAGGCGGTCAACACGCTGCGCGCGCGCGCGACCTATGTCTTCACGACCGGGGGCATCGGCCCCACCCACGACGACATCACCGCCGCCAGCATCGCCGCCGCCTTCGGCCGGCCCCTGGTGCGCCATCCGGAGGCCGAGGCTCTCATGCGCGAGGCTTACGGCAGCGACATCACGGAGGTCCGTCTGCGCATGGCCTCAATGCCGGAGGGGGCGGCGCTGATCGACAACCCGGCCAGCGGCGCGCCCGGGTTCCGGGTCGAGAATGTGTTCGTCCTGGCCGGCGTGCCCTCGATCATGCGCGCCATGTTCGAAAGCCTGGCGCCGGACCTGACCGGCGGGCCGCCGATTCTGTCGCGCGCGGTCACCGCCACGGTGCGCGAAAGCGAGGTGGCGGAGGCCCTGGCCGCCATCCAGGCGCGCTGGCCGGCGGTGGACCTCGGCAGCTATCCGTGGGCGCGCGGCGGTCAGATCGGCACGACCCTGGTGGCGCGCGGCACCGACGCGGCGGTGCTGGAGGCGGTGGTCACCGACCTGGTGGCCATGATCGACGGCAGGGGCGCGGACGCCACCATCCAGGAGGGCGGGGGCTGAGGGAGAGGGTGATGGGCCTTTACGCCAACGACGCCAGCATGGGCGCCGAATCCTCGATCTTGGTGATGTTGTCCAGGCCCTGGCGGATGTCGGTCATGATGAACTCAGAGCGCTTGACCGGGCCGCCCGCCGTGGGGCGCGGGAAAAGGCGCGCCCAGGCGTTCATCTTCACCGTCAGGCCACACAGAACGCCGCCAATGGTGACGTGGTAGGCCTCGATCAGCTCCTTGACCCTCTGGAAGCGGGCGGCCGAGATGTTGTCCCACATGGCCCTGGTCGAGCGCTCGAAGTTCTCGAACCGGCCGGTGATGGCGGCGGTCAACTCGTTGATCGTCGTTTCGATCATCTCGCAGGACTTCATCAGGTTCTGGTCCTGGCGAAGCTGATAATTCTTTCGAAACTCGTACATGGACTCGATGAAATTGTCGAGCAGCGGCGCGAGCCGGTCCAGACACTGCTTGTAATAGGACAACGACAGGAAAATATCGCCGTAGTTCTCCAGGAACTGCGGCACCTCCAGGATATCGATGCCCAGGGCGTCGGCCATTTGCTGTAGCCTTTGTCGCGCCCGCCGGACGTCGGGGTCCCGAAACAACTGCACGACATCCTCGAACCGTTCCACCTTGACGTCTTCGCCACCATAGATCTCGGCGATCAGCGGCCGCGTGAACTGCGTCATGTAGGCGGTCAGTTCCCGATTCTTATCCGCCGACAGTTGCAGGGCTTTCTGATCGTTCACCTGCACGCCGATGCGTCGCAGCATGATCCGCAAGGAAAAGACGTCGTAGCTGTGCAGCGTCGCCAGTTTGCGCACCACCAAGTGGTCCGGATGGTCCTCCTCCGGCGGCCAGTTCATCAGCTTGCCGAGATCCTCGATCGCCACCTGGCCGCTGCCCGTCTGGACGTCGGAGAACAACTCGATGACGCTGTGCAGGTGGGCGTTCTTGACCAGCCGGGCCTGACGCAGCGCCGGCGTTTTCAGTGGAATGATGGACAGCGGCAGGATGAACAGGGAATCCATGTCGCCGTCTTCGATGGGGTTGACGGTTTTGTCGCTGTCTTGACCGGTGGAAACGGCCATACCTGCTCTCCTTGGCAACGGCGGGCGAACGGCCGCAATGGTATCGAGTCCGCCGCTCAAAGCCCATGGGAAATGCCGGCCCGGCTGCCCGGCCCTGATCGACCGATTCCATTTGCCCGGGACCTGCTTTAGGGTCCGCCGTTTCTCAGTCAGGAGGACCCCATGCCCAGACCGTCCGGCCGCCGGCCCGATCAACTCCGCGCCATCCGCATGGAAACCGGCGTCAACAAACATGCCGAAGGCTCATGCATGGTCCGGTTCGGGGATACCCACGTGCTGTGCACGGCCAGCGTCGACGAGCGCGTGCCGCCGTGGATGCGCGGCAGCGGGCGCGGCTGGGTGACGGCCGAGTACGGCATGTTGCCCCGGTCGACCAACACCCGCACCGACCGCGAGGCGGCGCGCGGCAAGCAGTCCGGCCGCACGCAGGAGATCCAACGGTTGATCGGGCGCAGCCTTCGCGCGGTCACCGATCTTGACGCCCTGGGGGAGGTCCAGATCAAGGTCGACTGCGATGTGCTACAGGCTGACGGCGGCACCCGCACGGCGGCCATCACCGGCGGCTATGTCGCCCTGGCGTTGGCGCTGCGCCGCCTGCACGGTCTTGGCGTCATCAAGAGCGTGCCGCTGATCGGCCAGGTGGCGGCGGTCTCCTGCGGGCTGGTCGACGGCACGGCCGTCCTTGACCTCGATTACGCGGAGGACTCCGAGGCCCAGGCGGACGCCAACTTCGTCATGACGGAAAGCGGCGGGATCGTGGAAATCCAGGGAACGGCGGAGACCACCCCCTTCGCCGAGGCCGAGTTCCTGGCCCTGCTGGCGCTGGCCCAGGCCGGGATCGCCGATTTGTGCCGGATGCAGGCGGAGACTCTGGCCGTGGCGGGGGAGTGAGCCGCGCGGTCAGAACCGCAGGCGCAGGCCCATCGACATGCCGTGATCACCGCCCGTCGTATCGCCGGCGGGCGCGGCCGACACGCCCCGGCCCAGCCCCAGGGCCGGGCCTTGGTCGAGCGGGCCGTCGCTCTCGCTGCCGCTGTACCGGTAGGCGAAGTCGAGACTCAGGCCATCGCCCAGGCTGACGTTGGTGCCGGCGGTGGCGCCCCAACTGACTCCGGTGCCGGAGGTCGGTGACATGGCCACGGCGGCGCCGGCGCCGTCCCGGTGCAGGCCGGCCGGGGTCTCGACGTGGCCGGCCGCGACGCCGGCGCCGAGGTAGGGCCGGATTCCCCAAAGATCGAGTCCTGTGGCGGCGTTGACGTCGACCACGGCGGACACTCCCGCGCCGACGCCACCGGTGCCAAAGGCCGAGACGCCTGCGCTGCCCGGCGCGGCGCTGGCGGCGCTCAGGCCGGCGGTGGCATCGGCCAGGCCCGACCGCACACTCAGGCCAGCATCCAGGCGCAGCCAGCCGCCCAGTCCGTACCGCAGGCCGACGCCAGAGGTCATGCTGGGGTCGGCGCCGCCGCGTGGGGCTGGCCCCAGGCTGAGGCAGCCGGCCAGCGGCTGGGTGCGACCGTCCAGTCCCGATGTCTCGTCGGCACACGGCAGTCCGAACGCCGTCGTCGCCGTCTGCGGCACGCCGAAATTGGCCACCAGCGTCAATCCGGCCAAGTCATCACGCCCCGGGGTCGCCGCGCCGTCGTCGGCAAAAGCCACACCGTTCGCGCCCGCACACGCAAGGACGGCGATCGCGGTCGCGATCGCGCGTGTCCGCCATGCCATCACACCGCCGTTACCGCGATGCGCGAGGACACCCATGTCCGTCACTCCTTCGAACGGCCCCACCATATTAATGTACGGCCCCTGCCCGGCGCGGACAACTCTATCCGAGGCGGGTTAACAGGCGTTTTCCGCACCCCAGCCTCGCCTGCGACGGCCGACTGGCGGGCGGCCATGAACACGCGATTCGGTGCGCAAACGAGGCTTGCACCGTGGTCTCCGGCCCAGTATAAGGGCCGCTTCTTGCGCGGGAGACCCCTGATGAAAGCCGATATTCACCCCAGTTATCATGAAATCACCGTCATCATGACGGACGGAAGCGAGTTCAAGACTCGCTCCACGTACGAGGGCGATACCATCCGACTGGACATCGACCCGAAAAGCCATCCGGCCTGGACGGGTGTGCAACGCTTGGTCGACACGGGCGGCCAGGTGGCCAAGTTCAACAAGAAGTTCGCCGGGTTCGGTCTGAAGAAGTAAGGCGCGGGTCGCCTCTATCGTGGGCGACTCGGCCCCCTCCCGACCGCCGCCATGAATGGGCAGGCGTGCGGGCCGATAAGGGGGCGTTAACCGTTTCGGTGTATCCGTGTGGTGGCAGGGAGAGCGGTCCCGGTGGCCCGCCGCTCCCGACGCCATTCCGCGCCGCCTTCCGGACAGACCACGCCCATGGCCAGCGAGCCCAAAGCCCCCACCCAGAAACAGGCCGTCTACAGCGTGCCGGTGGAGATTGCCGTGGTGCTCGGCAAGGCCAACCTGCGCGTCAACCAGCTTCTGAAACTCGGTCGTGGCGCGGTGGTCGAGCTTGAACAGAAGACCAGCCAGCCGGTCGAAATCTACGCCAACGACATTCTCGTCGCGCGCGGTGACGTCGTCATCACCGAGGGCGACAAGATCGGCGTGACGCTGACGGAACTCGTCAAAAGCTACAATCAATCGCGGTAGGTCACGTCGGGAGCCCGTTCCTCGGGCCTCACGGCGCACGGCGGGATGGCGCGCGCCTCCCGTCGGCGCGGCGCGTGCGTCCGGCTTGGCCGCGCTTTCGATAAAAAAAGGACGCCCGACCGATGTCGGACGTCCCAAGCAAGGAAGTCCAGGTAAGGGATAGGGAGAACATCGCTCGACCATTCGAGCGTCCGCAAGGACCCGTGACAGGCTTCGGGTCCACCCGATCAGAACACCATCGGGGTCGTTGCCGCGCACCGCTCCAGCCGTCCCTGGCTTCCACCTCGCCGGGCCAGCGAACTCGGTCCGCATCCAACGCACTAACAATACTCTTACCCCACGACACCGCGAAAAACCACGCGGGCATCCGAGTGTCATCCTTTGTTGACATATCCGCGTCAAAGGGCGGAGCCAATCGGTCACTTTCGAAGGGGGTGGGCGGCCGATGGTCGCAACGCGTGCCAAGGGCGACCCAACTGTTGAGATGTTGGGTTGGCGCCGTGGCGTGTGGCGGCCTATAGTCGAAGCCGGTGATCTATCCTGGGGGGGAAGCCCGGCGTGCGCGTGGCCGGATCGGCGCGCGGGACCGGACAGGGAGCGTCCCTCCGTGGCCGGCGGGATCAGACCATGGAACTGGGCGCCGCGAAGGAGAACGGGTCGGGGCAGGGGGCCGCAGCGCCGCCGGCACGGCCGCAATCATGGCATCCCGCCCACGGGCATCGCTGGCGGTCTGACCTGACGTTGTTCCTGATCCTGGCGACCCTGGGGGTCGCCGCCAGCTTTGTCAGCGTTAACATCCCCCACACCGAAGTCTTCCTCGACGGCCGCCATGCCTTCGGCTTCCTGGGCTTCGCGGTGCTGCGCCGGTGGTGGCTGGCGCTGGCCCTGGGGCTCACGCTGTCGCTGGCGGGGTATCACGTGGTGCCGCTCGAGGTGGCCCTGGCGGGCAATCTGGCCTACCAGCTTCCGGCGCTGGCCTTGATTCGCGTCGTGCATCGCCGCGTGCTGGACCGCCTGGGCTCCCTGGTGGTCTTCGGCATCGGCTGGCTGCTGCTGGTCCTGACCTGCTATCAGCTGTTTGTGACGCCCCTGATCCACGCCGTCATGGCCCTTCTGCGCGATGCGCCCCTGTGGCCGCTGGTGCTGGAGGGATGGCGGACCCAGCCCTTCCTGATCGAATCCATCCTGGTGGGCATCGTCTCCACGGCCGGCGTCACGGTCCTGCGCAGCTACCGCGACCTCGCCCACCGACAGCATGAACTGGATGTGCTGCTGCGCTCCCTCGGTGACGCGGTCGTGGCCACGGATACGGCGGGACGGCTGACGCGCATTAACCCTCGAGCGGAGCATATGACCGGGTGGACGGCGGCCGAGGCCCGGGGCCGACCGCTGGACGAGATCATGACGCTGGTGAACAGCCACACTGGGCGGAGTGTCGCGTCCCCCGTGGCGCGGGTGCTCGCGGAAGGGCGGCTGATCGGTCTGGCCAACCACACAACCCTGATCGCGCACGATGGCGCGCGGCGGCAGGTCGCCGACAGCGCGGCGCCGATACGCGATGTCGACGGCAACCTGATGGGCGTCGTCATGGTGTTTCGCGATGTGACGGAGTCCTACGCGGCGCGCGAGGCCCTCGCCGAGAGCAAGCAACAGCTCGACCTGGCCGTCGAGTCCGCCGGACTGGGCATCTGGGACTGGGACGCGGCCAGCGGGCGCGTGGCCCTGCGCGGATGGCAGGCGCGCCTGTTCGGATTCCCGCCCGACGCGCCGGATGTCCCGGTCGAGGTGTTCAAGAAGCACGTCCACCCCGAGGACTGGGCGGAGACCTGGGCCAAATCCCTGTCGGCGCGAGACGCCGGGCAGCCGTTCGACTGCACCTTCCGGGTGGTGCGCCCGGACGGGTCGATGATTTGGGTGCGGGCCATCGGCAAGGCCCTGACTGACGAGTCGGGCACGGTGCGGCGGGTCATCGGCACCGCCCAGGATGTGACCGAGCGCAAAACGACCCAGGACCAGTTGCACGAAACCATCGACGCCCTGACCCGATCCAATATCGAACTGGAGCGGTTCGCCTACGTCGCCTCGCACGACCTGCAGGAGCCGATCCGCAACATGGTGGCGTATTCCCAACTCCTGTCCCAGCGCTACGACGCCGACATGGACGAGGACGCCAAGGCGTTTCTGGGCTTCATCGTCGACGGCGCCAAGCGGATGCACGCGCTGGTCCTCGACCTGCTGGAGTACTCGCGTCTGTCCACCGGCAACCGTGCCTTCGGGCCGGTGGACATGGCGCATGTGGTCGCCGTGGCCTGCGCCAATCTGCGCGAATCGATTGAGGACAGCGGAACACAGCTGTCCGTCGACCCGATGCCCGAGGTCCAGGGCGACGAAGTCCAGCTCGTCTCGCTGATGCAGAATCTGATCGGCAACGCGATCAAGTTCCGCCGCGCCGACCGGCGCCCGGAGATCACGGTGTCGGCGCACAGCGACGACGCCTGGCACGTCGTCGAGGTGGCCGACAACGGCATCGGCATCGACTCCGCGCATTGCGAGCAGATCTTCCAGGTCTTCAAGCGCCTACACACGCGCCAGGACTATCCCGGCACGGGCATCGGCCTGGCGCTGGCGAAACGGATCGTCGAAGGCCATGGTGGGCGGATCGCGGTGGACAGCACGCCCGGGCAGGGGAGCCGATTCCAGGTCAGGCTGCCCAGGGCGGCCGGGCCGACCGTGATGGCCCCCGGCGCACCGCGTTCGGATTGAGGGTCTGCCGTCCATCGTGCGAGACGGGGGCCGTGCCGCCGATTCGTCGCGTTGCGCATTTGTTGCATCTTGACCGCGTGCTTGACAGCGGCAAAGCGTCCCATAGGGTCTATGGTCAAGGGTTCGTCGGCGCATTGCTGGCGGCGTGTCTGAAGGGCCGCCGCCACGGACGGCGCGCGTGACGAAGCCCTCGCCTGATGGCGGTTTGCCCGGCCCGCCGGCACCGCCTCCTCCCAACAAGAACAGGAGATCCGAACCATGACCAAGGGACTGACCGCGGCCGCCGCCCTGCTGATGGCCGGCATGATCGCTCACCCGGCCCTGGCCGATGACGCCGACACTGCCGTTCAGCACCGCCAGGACGTCATGAACGTGGCCGGCGCCAGCATGGGCGCCATTGGCTGCTTCATGAAGGGTGACTGCGCCCTGCCGGCCGAGGTGCTGGTGCGCAACGCCAAGGCCATCGCCTTCGTCGGCGAGATGTCCGTGCCGGCGTTCGAGGTGAACACCACCGACTCGATGGCCGACACCACGGCCCTGCCGGCCATCTGGGAGAACTGGGAGACGTTCGAGGGCGGCCTGAAGGCGATGACCGAGGCGGCCAACGAACTGGCGGTGGCCTCGGCCGAGGCCGACCGGGGGGCCATGGGTCCGGCGGTCAAGAAACTCGGCGGCACCTGCAAGGAGTGCCACGACAACTTCCGCGAATAAAGTCCAGGACATGCCATGAAGCCGGCCGCGCCCGGAGGGGTGCGGCCGGCCTTTGGCGTTGTGATCATGGTCCGGGGACTTTGGTACAGGACGCTGCTTCACAATGATGTGTCACCTTGATGTGTCACCTTTCCGCCAAGGCCGCGATCCCTGGCTTGGTGGGAACAGTTGGATGAAAACGAAGGGCGTCTCCTCGGTGAACTGCCGCCTGGGACGGGGACGGGTTCGGTCGGTGTGACCGATCAATCCGCGCGGGCCAGACCAAGGGCGGATGGGCTATACTCCGCGCCTTTGTATTCCCCTGCGATGGATCGACCCCGGCATGATCGATGTCCTCACCACGGTGACCGCTGTCTTTGGCGCGGTCGGGCTGTTCCGCGCCATGGTCGGAGCGGGCCGGGGCGCGCCGTCCCCCAGCGACACGGAATGGCGCCTGCTGCGCGCGGCCATGGGCGGCAGTCTGCTTGTCGTCGCCGGGCTGGTGGCCGCGCCCCTGGGGCTGTTCGGGGCCTGGGCGGCGGCGCTGGCCCTGTGCGTGCCCCTGGCTTTGGTGCGGCCGACCTGGGTGGTGCCGGGGCGGCGCCCGGACCGACGACGCGGTGCTCTGGGATACGGCATCCTGGCCCTGATCATGGCGGTGCTGCACGTCGCCCTGCCGGGCATTTCGGGGCCGCTTGCGGCGGGCGACCCGTGGTTTCCGGATATCGTGGCCCTTGTCTCGTTGCTCATCGGTCGGTCGTGGCTGTGGCGGTCGCGCTCTGATTCGCCGGTCCGGCGGTTGCGCGCGGCCGACGAAGCGCGGGTGCTGGAGGGCGGCGCCTGGTGGGACCGCGTGTGGTCACAGCATCAGGTCGATGCCGGGCTCGCGGACGTCGCGGATTCCGAGCCGGCAGCGGCGGGGGCCGGCGCGGAAGAGGCCAGGGGGGCCAAGGCCCAGGCCGCCGGCGAGGGCGACCCCGGCGACCCCGACGCGACGCTGGAGGTGCCGGGCTATGATCCGGAGCTGCTGGTCGAGGAACTGGCCGCGTTCCGCGAGCACCGCGACCGGATCGAACGGGTGGCGCTGGCTTGGCCCAGTCATCCCGTGTCCGAAGCCCTGATGCACGTTTCCGTGATCCTGCGCGAGACGCGGACGTTTCTCCAGAAGCACCCGGACAAGTACCGCGACCTGCGCCCCATCCTGGTGGGGCACGCGGCGACGGCGTCGGACATCGCCCGGCTGGTCGACCGCATCAAGGGAACGGGCGAGGCGCTGGACGATGCCGAGGGCGTGGCCACGCGCCTGTTCGCGCTGGCCAATCTGATGCGCGAGACACGCCGCAAGTCCACCCAGGCCGAGCGCGACCGCCTGAAAGCGAGCATGGCCGTGATCGACGACGAACTGAGCGCCTTGTCGGCCATGCGCGACCTGCGGGCGCGCATGGACCGGGAGAGCGGCGCGGCGGCGCGGCCCGGCGGGTGAGGCGGGTCAGCCGCCGCCGGTCTCAAGCGCCGGCAGGTCGATCAACGCGCCGTGGTCCTGGCACTCCGCGCTGGCCAGGCGGACAAACGCGTCGGCGTGGGAGTCGGGCAGCGGCAGCGTCTCCGGGTTCTCGCCCGGATAGGCCTCGCGGCGCATGGTGGTGCGAGTGCGGCCGGGGTTGATCAGGTTGACCTTGACGTTGGTCTTCAGCAGTTCGGCGGCGTAGACCCCGACCATCATTTCCAGCGCCGCCTTCGAGATGGCGTAGGCGCCCCAGTAGGCCCGCGCCTCGTGGCCGACGCCCGAGGTGACGAAAATGGCCCGGCCCGCCTCCGACTGGCGCAACAGTGGGTCCAGCGAGCGGATCAGGCGCCAGTTGGCCGTCAGGTTGATGTCCATGACCTGCTGGAACATGTCCGGCGGCATGTGGCCCAGCGGCCCCAGGCGGCCGAGATACCCCGCGTTGCCCACCAGCACGTCGAGCCGGCCGAAGCGCTGATACAGGGCGGCGCCCATGTGGTCGAGCTTGTCGTAGTCGGTCAGGTCCTCGGCCACCAGCATCAGCGGCTGCGCCCCGGCGGCCTGCACCTCGTCGTCCAGTTCCTCCAGCGCCGCCTGCGTGCGGGCCACGGCCACCACGTGGGCGCCCTCAAGGGCGAAACGCTTGGCCACGGCGCGGCCGATGCCGCGCGAGGCGCCGGTCACCACAGCAATGCGGCCGGCGAGGCGGCCTTCGGAACGGGAGGACGACGGGTTTTCGGACGCGGTCATGGGCAGAGGGCCTCACTGAAGAAATCGAGATCGTGTTTGATCCGGGGTGCTCACCTGCACTCCGCCGGGGCCAACCGCCATGCGGATCCGCAACCGCACCGGGACCGTCTGACTACCCCGCCTCTCGCAACAGCGTCAACTGCCTGGCACGGGTGCCGCCTTCCTCGTCCACCAGCGGGATCGGGTACTCGCCGGTGAAATAGTGGTCCAGGTAGCGCGGGTTGGCCGGGTCGCGCCCCGGCTCGCCCAGCGCCCGGTACAGGCCGTCGAGCGAGACGAAGGCCAGGCTGTCGGCGTCGATGTAGCTGGCCATGCCCTCGACCCCCATGCGGCTGGCCAGCAGTTCGGCACGGGTCGGCGTGTCGATGCCGTAGAAGCAGGGATAGCGGATGGGCGGGCTGGCGATGCGCATGTGCACCTCGCTCGCACCCGCGTCGCGCACCATCTTGACGATCTTCAGGGACGTGGTGCCGCGCACGATGGAATCGTCGATCAGCACCACCCGCTTGCCGGCCAAAACGGCGCGGTTGGCGTTGTGCTTCAGGCGCACGCCCAGGTGACGAATTTCGTTGGTGGGCTCGATGAACGTCCGCCCCACGTAGTGGTTGCGGATGATGCCCAGGTCGAACGGCAGTCCCGCGCCCTCGGCGTACCCCAACGCGGCGGGGACCCCCGAGTCCGGCACCGGCACGACGATGTCGGCGTCGGCCGGAGCCTCCGCCGCCAGTTCCCGGCCGATGGCCTTGCGCACCTCGTGCACGCTCTTGCCGGCCATGATGCTGTCCGGGCGGGCGAAATAGACGTATTCGAACAGGCACGGGCGCGGCGCGACCGGGCGGAACGGGCGGAAGCTCTCGATCCCCTCGCGGGTAATGACCACCATTTCACCCGGCTCCACGTCGCGCACCAACTCGGCGCCGATGATGTCGAACGCGCACGATTCCGAGGCCAGGATGTGCGCATCCCCCAACCGCCCCAGCACCAGAGGCCGCACGCCGTGGGGATCGCGCACCCCCACCAGCTTCTGCCGGGTCAGCAGCACCAGGGAATAGGCGCCCACGACCTCCGTCAGGGCCTCGACCAGCCGGTCCACCATGCGACCCGAGCCGCGAGCCATCAGGTGCAGGATGACCTCGGTGTCGGTGGTGGACTGAAAGATGGCGCCCTGGCGGATCAGGTCCTGGCGCAGGGTGGCGGCATTGGTCAGGTTGCCGTTGTGGGCGATGGCCACGCCGCCCAGGTTCAGTTCGGCGAACAACGGCTGGACGTTGCGCGGATTGGACTCGCCGGTGGTGGAGTACCGGTTGTGGCCGATGGCCGCGTCGCCCACCAGCCGGTCCATCACGCGGGGCGAGGAGAACACGTCCCCCACATGCCCCTGATCGCGGTGGGCGATGAAGCGGTCGCCGTCGTGGGCGACGATGCCGGTGGCCTCCTGGCCCCGGTGCTGCAGCGCGTGCAGGCCCAGCGCGGTGTGGGCGGCGGCATCGGCGGTGCCCAGGATGCCGAACACGGCGCAGTCCTCGCGCGGGCGGTCGGCGAGGGGGTCGTAGGACAGCGGCGCCCAGGGGGCATCGCGGAACAGTGGTCTCATCCGATTTCCGATAGTGTGTGAACCAAGCCGTCCTCCGTCCGCTCAGGACTCGGGCAGGGACCGCATCAACTGGTCCCGGATCTGGCCATCGCCGCCGCCGATGGTCTGTCCGTTCTCAAGAAGATCCTCCGGAACCAGCGCCAAGAGGGCATCCGCGCCCTGTTCGATGAACGGCATACTGCGGGCCTTCTGCACCCACGGCGGCTGCGTGTCCGGCGGCACCAGCCAGGAGGCGGCGATGAACAGGATCACCACGATCACCGCGCCGCGCGCCAGCCCGAACACAAAGCCGAGCGAGCGGTCGACCGTGTTCAGGGCGCTGTCCTGCACGCGCCGCGCGATCAACGTCGTGAACACGGACAGGATGATCAGGGTGACCAGGAAGATGGCCACGACGGCGGCCAGGTCGGCCGCCCAGTCGATGGGGATGAGATCGCGCGCATAAGGTTGCGCGTGCGGCAGGCCATAGATGGCGGCAAGGATGGCGCCGATCCAGGCGGCGATCCCCAGCACCTCGTGCACGAAGCCACGGAAGAACGCCAGGGCCGCCGAAATCACGACGATGATCAGGACGGCGATGTCCACCGGGTTGACCGGCCAGTTCTCCATCATGCTCTTTCCCTCTCGGTGCGCCGATCCGGCCGGACCGCCGCGTCCGCCCCCAGGGCGGTCACCAGGTCCTGGAGATGGCCGATGGCCTTCCTGTCCAGGCCGGCCCCCGCCGCCCCCGCCGGCGCTTGCCGCGTGCCACGCCTCCGGTCCGAGGCCGCCGGCAGCATGACCGCCGCGAACCCGAGCTTGGCGGCTTCTTTCAGGCGCGCGTCCGTCTGTGCCACGGGCCGCAGTTCGCCGGACAGACCGATCTCGCCGAACACCACCATCTCGGCCGGCACCGGCGTCCCGGTGGCCGAGGAGACGAGCGCGGCCGCCACCGCCAGGTCGGCCGCCGGTTCACTGACCCGCAAACCCCCAGCGATGTTGAGATATACGTCATGGCCCGCCAAGGCAAGGCCGCAACGGGCCTCCAGCACCGCCAGCACCATGGCCAGGCGCGCCGAGTCCCATCCGACCACCGCCCGTCGGGGCGAGCCGCCGGCCGCCGACGCCACCAGCGCCTGGATCTCGACCAGCACCGGGCGGCTGCCTTCGATGCCGGCGAAGACGCAGGATCCGGCCACATTGCCGCGCCGCTCGGCCAGGAACAGTGAGGACGGATTGGCCACCTCCATCAGGCCGGCGTCGGTCATCTCGAACACGCCGATCTCGTCGGTGGCGCCGTAGCGGTTCTTGACCGCCCGGAGAATGCGGAACGGGTGGCCGCGTTCGCCCTCGAAATACAGCACGGTGTCGACCATGTGCTCCATGACGCGGGGACCGGCCAGGGTGCCTTCCTTGGTCACGTGGCCGACCAGGAACAGCGTGAAGCCGCGCCGCTTGGCCAGGCGGATCAGCTCATGCGCGCAGGTGCGTACCTGGGCGACCGTGCCGGGGGCCGAGTCCAGGGTGTCGGCGTACATCGTCTGGATCGAGTCGACCACCACGACGCCCGGGGTGTCCGGGCCATCCAGCGTGGCGACGATGTCGCGCAGGCTGGTGGCGCTGGCCAGCAGGACCGGCGCCTCGGCCAGCCCCAGGCGGGCGGCGCGCAGGCGCACCTGTTCCACCGCCTCCTCGCCGGAGATGTAGGCCACGGGGGCCTCGCCGGCGAGCGCGGCAGTGGCCTGGAGCAGCAGGGTCGACTTGCCGATGCCCGGATCGCCCCCCACCAGCAGCGCCGAGCCCGCCACCAACCCACCGCCGCACACGCGGTCCAGTTCGGCGATGCCGGTCAGGCGCCGGGGCGGCGGTTTGCCTTCGCCCTTCAGGCCGACGAACGCGATCGAGCGGCCGCCCTTGCCGCCGGTGCCGGCGCCGGGCGGGCGCTCCGGCGCGGCCTCCTCGACGATCGTGTTCCACTCGCCGCACGCCTCGCAGCGCCCGGCCCACTTGGGGGTGACGGAGCCGCAGGATTGGCAGACGAAGGTGCGGGCGGGGGCTTTGGGCATGGGGCTCAGGTCGTCACGCGGCCGCCCCGGCCTTGTCGTCGGCCGCGCGCGGTCCCTCGTCGCGCAGCCGCCACAGCCGAAAGCGCAGGTAGCGCCACAACGCGCCGCCGAACAGGCGGCCCATCCAGCCATGCGGCCTCAGGCCGGCGGCCTTCATGACCATGCCGCTGGCGCGGTCGATGTGGCCGCGCCTGTAGTGACGAAAGGCCCGGGCGCCGTAGGCGCGGCTGCTGGTCTCGCGGGTGTAAGGCTGGTCCGGCGTGTTGGCGCAGTGGTAGGCGAAGGCCAGTTCGTCGTCCTCGCTTTCCTGCATCCGCTTGACGGCCACCATGAGGCGGTCGCGACGCGACAGCCTGTCCTCGCCCTGGGTGCGTTTCAGCGTGTCATAGAACAGCTTGTAGTGGCGGAACTCGTCGCCGGCGATGCGGTGGCAGATCTCCTTCAGCACCGGCTCGTCGGTGGCGTCGCGCAGGGCGGAATAGAAGCTGGAGGTGCCGACCTCGACGATGCAGCGGGCCACCATCTCGCCGCTGCGCGAGCCCCGGACGGAGGCGTCGACATCGGTCGGGATCACGTATCCCTCGCGGAAGCGCTGGAACGTCTCCTCGAAATCGAAACTGGGGTCGGCCAGGGTGGCCCAACGCGCCAGGGTGTCGCCGTGCTGTTCCTCCTCGCCGGCCCAGGTCTCGGCCTGGGCGCAAAACCCCTCGTCGTCCCGGAAGACGTTGCACAGGTAGCGGGAATAGTGGGCGCTGTTGCGCTCGGTCAGGGCGGCGGCCTTGATGATGCACACCATGTCGGGATCGGCGCGCGACGCATCGAACGCATCCCAGGGGATATCGTCGAGGGTCCAGTTCGACATGATCCTCACCTTGCCGGGGTTCGGGCCGGGAAGCGCGCGGCGCGGGGTGGCCCAGGATGCGACGCCGCTCGGGGCGGAGTATAGGGATAACGGCCGCGCGCGGCAAAGGCCGGCACGGACCCGGATCAGGGATCGGGAAAGCCGGCCATGGCTCGCGCCTCGGCGGGCGTGACACCGGCCTCGCGCAGCGTGCGCAGGGCGCGGGCGTTGTCGCGCTTGGCCAGGCGTCGGCCGCTGTCGTCCGTCAGCAGGCCGTGGTGGTGATAGGCCGGCGTCGGCAGATCCAGCAGGGCCTGCAGCAGGCGGTGGACGTGGGTGGCGTGGAACAGGTCGAGCCCGCGCGTGACCAGCGTGATCCCCTGCGCGGCGTCGTCCACGGTGACGGCAAGGTGATAGCTGGTGGGGATGTCCTTGCGGGCCAGCACCACATCCCCGAACAGGGTGGGCGCCGCCGTCTGTGGTCCGGCGGCGGCGTCGTGCCAGACCAGCGGTCCGGACAGGCGCGCCAGCGCCGCCGCCATGTCCAGGCGCAACGCGTGTGGCACGCCAGCGGCGACGCGCGCGGCCCGGTCGCCCGGATCCATGGCCCGGCAGATGCCGGGGTACAGCGGGCCGTCCGGGCCGTGCGGTGCCGACGGACTGGCGGCGATCTCGGCCAGAATATCCTTGCGGGTGCAGAAGCACGGGTACAACAGGCCCATGGCGTCAAGCCGGTCGAGCGCGGCCTTATAGGCCTCCAGCCGCGCCGACTGGCGCCACACCGGTGTTTCCCAGGTCAGGCCCAGCCAGGCCAGATCCTCCAGGATGGCGGCTTCGAATTCGGGGCGGCAGCGGCCGGCGTCGATGTCCTCGAGTCGCAGCAGGAACCGCCCGCCCGCCGCCGCCGCGTGGCGGGCCGTGAACAGGGCCGAGTGGGCGTGCCCCAGGTGCAGCAGCCCGGTGGGGCTGGGCGCGAAACGGGCCACCACGGGCCGAGTCTCGGGGGCGGAGACGAGGCCGCTGGCGGGTTGTCGGGAAACCGTCATGAAAACGTGATAATCTTTTTGTCATGCATGGGGTAGAACATACCACATCTAGTCCGGGTCGTCGTCGTTGAGATGGATCCGGCTCCGAAACCGGGGCCTCGGGCCGACCGTTTCGGGGCCAGGGTTGACAGGCCGGCCGAAGCCTTGGAAACAAGAGCGGCCCGCCATCATGTCCAGGGGACTGAGTGACGTGGATGCGGTACCGACACATGCGCCGGCGCTGGTCCTGAACGCGGACTACCGACCGCTCAGCTACTTCCCGCTGTCCCTGGTCTCGTGGCAGGAGGCGGTCAAGGCGGTTTTTCTCGATCGGGTGAACGTGGTTTGCGAATACGACCGCGTCATCCGCTCGCCCAGCCTGGAAGTCCGGCTGCCCAGCGTCATTTCCCTGAAGCAGTTCGTGCACACGTCACGCACGCCGGCCTTTACCCGCTTCAACGTGTTCCTGCGCGACCGTTTCACGTGCCAGTACTGCGGCCAGAAGTTCCCGACGCACGAGCTGACCTTCGACCACGTGGTGCCGCGCTCCTGGGGCGGGCGGACAACGTGGTCCAACGTCGTCACCGCCTGCAGCGCCTGCAATCTGCGCAAGAGCAACCGCACGCCCCGGGCTGCGTCCATGCCCCTGAGGCAGCCGCCTCAGCCGCCGACACATCACATGTTGCAGGAGATTGGGCGGGCTTTCCCGCCCAATTATCTTCATGAGAGCTGGCGCGACTACCTGTACTGGGACAGCGAACTCGATCCCTGGTAGGGGCGTTCCGCCATGGCACGGATTCTCGTCATCGGCAACGTCAACGCCGACGAGGTGGTGCATGTGGATGCGCCGCCCACGCCCGGCGCGCACCTGAAAGGCCGTCCCGATGGGGTGCGGCTGGGCGGGGGCGGCGCCAACGCGGCGGTTGCCCTGGTCCAGGCGGGCTACGAGGTCCTGCCGTGGGCGGTGGTCGGCGACGACGAAACCGGCGCCCGCCTGATCGCCGCCTGCCGCGCGCACGGCCTTGACGTCTCCGGGCTGCACGTCCTGTCTGGCCACGCCACCAACCGGCCCCTGATCCTGATCGACCCGAACGGGGAACGCACCCTGATCGCCCGCAAGACGATCGGTGCCGAGGCCGTGCGGCCGCCGCCGGCGGACGTCGCGGCCGACGGTGTGCTGGTGAAGACCTTCGCCCCGGCGCTGGCCCCGGTGCTGGCCGAGCGCGCCCGGCGCGGCCCGGTGGTGGCGCACGCGCCGCCGGCGTCGTTCGACAGGTGGCCGGCCACCGTCTGGGTGACGTCCGAGAGCGAGGATTCGGCGGCGACGGGCACCAACCCCTGGCACGAAGCCCGATCGCGGGCTGGCGACGCGCTGCGCTGGCTGGTGATCACCCGGGGCGCGCGCGGCGCCGAGGCGCTGGGGCCGGACGGTGTGAAGGTCAGGGTGCCGGCCGAGCCGGTGGAGCGCGTCGTCGATACCACCGGCGCCGGCGATGTGTTCGCTGCCGGCCTGTTGCACGGGTTGATGGCCGGGTCGGGCATCGGCGATGCCATGACGATCGGCGCGCGCTGGGCGGCCCGGACGATTCAGGCCCCCGGGTCCATTCCGCCGCCCCGCCCCTGATCCCCGTGGACCGGGGAAACGACTTGGAACGGGACTTGTGCCGCACCCTCGGGCAAAAAAACCCAATATTCCGATCAACAAAAGCCCGAATTGAATATTTCCCACACACTTCGAGCGGCCTCTCGGGCGGCGTGAGAGACATGTGCGTATTCCGGAAATCCAATCTTCACTTCCACAAAGTAAATAATGGCGGCGTGCGTGGCTGTTCCGGTATCGGCTCGTCGGGTTTGACCGGTTGACTCGCCGTCGGGCGATGCTTATTTTTATCGCCATCGGCCAATCCATTGCAGACACTTGCTCTATATTCTGTCCGCGATCGTGAGACCTGATCGTCGGATACAGTCCTGATTGAGCGCCATAATCGCGGCATGGGCCAAGCGCCATTCGGCGGCGTCGGACAGGCTGGTGCCGAAGGGCGGGGGGCGCTTCGGTAGAAATGGGACCAGGAACGGGGAACGCTCACTTGACTGCCACGGAAAAGCTGGTCGTCCGCGACCTTTTCAAGGTTTTCGGCGACCATCCCGAGGAAGGCATCCGCCTGTACCGGGAGGGGCTGGGGAAGGACGAGATCTTCGAGAGGACGGGGATGACCCTGGGCGTGTGCGACGCCAGCTTCTCGGTCCGCGAGGGCGAGATTTTTGTGGTCATGGGCCTGTCGGGCTCGGGGAAGTCGACGCTGGTGCGGATGCTCAACCGCCTCATCGAGCCGAGCGCCGGTGAGATCGTCGTCGACGGTTCCGACATCGCCAAGATGAACACCAAGGAGCTGATCGAGTTCCGGCGGAAATACATCAGCATGGTGTTCCAGTCGTTCGCCCTGATGCCGCACCTGACCGTGCTGCAGAACACGGCCTTCGGGCTGGAACTGTCCGGCATCCCGCAACGAGACCGCGAACAACGCGCCATGACCGCGTTGGAGCAGGTCGGTCTGGCCCCCAACGCGCAAAGCTTTCCCAACGAGTTGTCCGGCGGGATGCAGCAGCGCGTCGGCCTGGCCCGGGCGTTGACCAATGATCCGTCCATCATGCTGATGGACGAAGCCTTCAGTGCCCTCGACCCGCTGATCCGCAGCGAGATGCAGGACGAACTGATCGCCCTGCAGGAAGAGCAGAAGCGGACGGTCGTCTTCATCTCGCACGACCTCGACGAGGCCATGCGCATCGGCGACCGCATCGCCATCATGGAAGGCGGCCGGGTTGTGCAGGTGGGCACGCCGGACGAAATCCTGAACAACCCCGCCGACGACTATGTGAAATCGTTCTTCCGGGGCGTGAACGTCTCCAACGTGCTGACCGCCGGTGACGTGGCGGTCAAGCAGCAGGTGACGATGATCGACCGCGAGGGCTCGGTCCGCGCCGCGTTGCAGCGCATCGGCAAGGCGGACCGCGATTTCGCCTACGTCGTCGACAGGCGACAGCACTATCACGGCGTCGTGTCGGTCGCCTCGCTGGAGGCGGAGGCCAAGGGCAGCAAGCCCGAACTGCACAACGCCTTCCTGACGGATGTCGAGCCGATCCGCGCCGACACCAGCATCGGCGACATCATCGGCGCCGTGGCGCAGGCCCCCTGCGGCGTGCCCGTGGTCAACGAAGAGAACCGTTACATGGGCGTGGTCTCGCGCGCCCTTCTCCTGGAAGCCCTGAACAGGGAGGGCGCCGAGAATGGCTGACGATACCTACGAAGTTGCCCAATCCAATCCCTGGGCCACCGGCGGATCGAACGGCGATGCCGCGTCCGGCGAGGCCGCCGGCGAGTCCACCAGCAATCCCTGGGGCGCCGCCACCGGCACCGGAAGCGGTGACGCCCGCACCGGCGGCGAACAGCCGGCCGGCACCGACTGGCTCAGCCAGGCGCCGCCGGCCGAGGAAAAGACCTTCGACATCCTCAATCCGTTCGAGCACGCGTGGATTCCGCTCGAGGGCTGGGTCGAGACCTTTCTCGACTGGGTGGTCAACAACTTCCGGCCCGTGTTTCAGGCCATCCGCCTGCCGGTCGACTGGGTGCTGACCAGCGTGCAGGAGGCGCTGACGTGGCTGCCGGCGCCCCTCATGCTGATCGTCATTGCCCTGCTGGCGTGGCAGGCGGCCGGGTGGCGCCTTGGGGTCGGCGCGATCCTGTCGCTGATCTTCGTCGGCCTGATCGGCGCCTGGGAAGCCACCATGGTCACCCTGGCCCTGGTCTTGACGTCCGTGTTCTTCTGTATGGTGATCGGGCTGCCCATCGGCATATGGCTGTCGCGCAGCGATCGCGCCGCCCAGGTGATCCGGCCGATCCTGGACGCCATGCAGACCACGCCGCCGTTCGTCTATCTGGTGCCGATCGTCATGCTGTTCGGCATCGGCAACGTGCCCGGGGTCATCGTCACCATCATCTTCGCCCTGCCGCCGGTGATCCGCCTGACCAACCTGGGGATCCGTCAGGTCTCGGGAGACCTGATCGAGGCGGCCAGGAGCTTCGGCGCCTCGCCGAGGCAGCTTCTTCTCAAGGTGCAATTGCCGCTGGCCATGCCGACCATCATGGCCGGCGTCAACCAGACGCTCATGCTGGCCCTGTCGATGGTGGTGATCGCCTCCATGATCGCCGTCGGCGGTCTGGGGCAGATGGTGCTGCGCGGCATCGGCCGCCTGGACATGGGCCTGGCCACCGTCGGCGGCATCGGCATCGTCCTGTTGGCCATCATCATCGACCGCATGACCCAGGCCATGGGCGTGTCCAAGCGGGACCGGGGGAACGTCGGGTTCCTGGAGACCGGCCCGGTGGGCATGGTGCGCCGGGCCATGGGGCACGGCCGGGCGGCCGCCGCCCAGGCGGTGGACGCCGCGAAGCCAAACCAGACATGAGCCGGCGCCGGATCGGCGCCCGTTCGCAAGACCCGCAGATCGTGACGCAACGCTTCGGTCGATTGTGCGTTGATGTCAGAAAACCAAGATCACTGAAGGGAGACCGCATCATGAACCAACTGCTGAACTCAACGACGCTGCGCGGCACGGCCGCCGCCGTTGGCCTGTCCGTCGCGCTGATGGCCGGCCCGGCGCTGGCCGCTGACATGCCGGGCGAGGGCGTCGAGGTGATTCCGCTGAAGTCCTCCATCGCCGAGGAAACCTTCCAGACCATGCTGGTCATGAAGGCGCTGGAGGAACTGGGCTACGACGTCCAGGACATCAAGGAACTGGAGTACGCCGCCGGTCACGTGGCCATCGCCAACGGCGACGGCACGTTCATGGCCGACCACTGGGATCCGCTGCACTCCGACTTCTTCCAGGAAGCCGGCGGCGAGGAAAAGATCTACCGGGAAGGCGTGTACTCGCCGGGCGCCCTGCAGGGCTACCTGATCGACAAGAAGACGGCCGAGGAACACGACATCACCAACCTGGGCCAGTTGCAGGACCCGGAAATCGCCGCTTTGTTCGACAATGACGACGACGGCAAGGCCGACCTGACCGGCTGCACACCGGGCTGGGGCTGCGAGCAGGTGATCGAGCATCAGCTGGACGCGTTCGACCTGCGCGACACGGTCACCCACAACCAGGGTTCCTACTCGGCCATCATCGCCGACACCATCACCCGCTACGAGCAGGGCGAGTCCATCCTGTACTACACCTGGACCCCGTACTGGGTCTCCGGCGTGCTGGTGCCGGGCGAGGACGTGGTGTGGCTGAACGTGCCGTCCTCGGCCCTGCCGCCGCCGCGCGAGGACGTGGACACCAGCCTGCCGGACGGCTCCAACTACGGCTTCCAGGCGAACGATCAGCGCATCATCGCCAACCGCGAGTGGGCCGAGGCCAACCCGGCGGCGGCCGAACTGTTCTCGATCATGAAGATCTCGGCCAACGACATCAGCGCGCAGAACCTGAAGATGCGCGATGGCGAGGACAGCGAAGAGGACATCGAGCGCCACACCGAGGCCTGGATTTCCGCCCACCAGGACACCTGGAACGGCTGGCTGGAAGAGGCCCGCGCGGCCGCCGAGTAAGCGACTGACCGCTCCAGACCGAAAGACCGCGAAGGGGGCCGGCGCCGTTGGGCGCCGGCCCTTTTCACGGGTCACGGGCGGGTCCGAGGACCGCTCGCGATGGACGAACACCGTGCATCGACCTATTCTGGCCACGACCGGGGGGTAGAACATCGGCACCACGCGGCCCCTGGCTCAGCGTGGGTCCACGAAACGCCAGGGGCCACCCGCTCCATGGTCGCGCGCGAGGGATGCAGCAGGTGTTTGAACCAATAACGTCGCCTCCGGCCTTCCGCTGTTTCCCGAGGGGCGCGACGCCGTCCCGGGCCGCTGCCTTTGCGGTGGGCTTCGTCCTGGTCCTGGTCGCCACCGCGATGCCCCGCGCCGCGCCGGCCGAAACCGCCATGCCCTCGGTCATCGACGGTGATACGGTGCAGACGGCCGATGGCATCCATCATCTGGCGGGGATCGATGCCCCGGAACTGGGCCAGCGTTGTCGGCAGGCCGGCCGGTGGATCCGCTGCGGGCAGGACGCCGCCTTCGCGCTGCATCGGGTTCTGAGCCTGTCATTGGCGCCGCTGGTCTGCACGCCGCTGCCGGATCGGTCGCCCGCCGCGGACGGGTCGCGCGTGTCGACCTGCGCCATCGACGGCCGCAAGGACATCGCCCAGGTGCTGCTGTCGCAGGGGTTGGCGATCGCCCTCAAGGACGCGCCCAGCGCCTACCGCGAGGCCGAGGAGAATGCGCGGGCCGCCAACCTCGGCCTGTGGCGCACCGAGTTCGTGCGACCCACGGACTGGCGCAAGGGGCGGCGCCTGCCGGACGATCCGGTGGTTGACCCGCCGCCGTGCCCGATCAAGGCCACCACCGACGCGGACGGCCATCGGCTCTACCTGGTGCCGCTGGATGCCGCCTACGCGGCCCTGCCCGACGAGGCGGTCGAGGCCCGCTATTGTAGCGACGAGGACGCCGCCGCCGATGGCTGGCGACGCCCGCCCATTGGCGTGCCGCAACGGTGAGCGCGTCCGGCCGGCGAATCATGCGGCCGTGCAGCGTACAGGACAGGCGGGGATCACTCCGGGGTCACCGCGCCCGCGTTCGTGGCCGCCGGGCAGGCCTTCGCCTTGCCGCAACTGGCGCAAGCAGGACGGCGGCGGCCGAAATACGAGCGCCACAGGTAGACCAGCGCCACCGCGACCACGGCGCCGACCAGCAGGATCTCCACAAGGCCGGTGCTGGCTTCGGTGGCCAGATTGACGGTCGGGGCGGCGTCCGCAAGCGCGGGGGTGGTCGCGTCTGTCGTGGTCATCCCGTCATCTCCTGGTGCGTGTCACGGTATCCCGGCGTCGGCAATGATCGGCCGAACGGGGTCTTGAAAAAGCCCACCAGCAGCAGCAGGGCCAGCGCGGTCAGGTAGACCGCCGTGAACATCTGCAGGCCAGTGAGTTCAAGGGCCGTGCCCACGGTGTAGACGGCGCTGGCGGTGGTGAGGGCCAGCGCGGTGGGAAAGACGATGGAAAACACCATCCACTTGTAAGACCCCGTCTGCACCCGCACCATGATGGTGGTGGCCAGGCACGGCGGGTACAGGGCGAAGAACAGCATCAGCGCCAGCGCCGTCATGGCGGTGTAGCCGGCGGCCTTCTGCTCCGATCCCATGCGTTCTTCCAGTGTCTGGTTCTCGCCCTCCGGCTGGTCGAACAGCACGCCCAGGGTGGCGACACTGCTTTCGCGCGCGGCGAAGGAACTGAGCAGGGCGACGTTGATCTTCCAATCAAAGTTGGCGAACTGGGTGACCGGCTCCAGCGACTTGCCGAGCTGGCCCAATGCGCTGTTGACGATGCGCTCGTCCTTCATCTCGCGGCGCAGTTCCTTGCGCGTGGTGGCCAGGTCGCGCAGCGCCCCCTGCGCGGCCCGCGCCTCGGGATCGCGCGAGCGCACGACGAAGGGCGCCAGATCGGGGTGGTTCTCCTTGACCCGGGCGTCGAGCGCCTCGGCGGCCTCGCGGCTGCCCACCATCATGCGGTCGGACCGGTAGTCGGTGTACAGATTGACGAGGCGGGTCAGGCTCTCCTGGTCCGGCACGGCGGCGGCCAGTGGGTTGCCCGCAAGCGCCTCGCGGAACTCGACGATCGCGGCCTCGGCGCGGGCGTGATAGTCGGCCTGTCGCTCCGGCGTCAGGCCGGGAAATTGCAACAGCACGTAGACCACCGTCGCCACCGCCAGCACGACCGTCCCCACCTTCTTGATGTACAGCCACGTGCGGTCGAAGGACCGCCGCAGCACGCCGGTCACGGTGGGCAGGTGGTAGTGCGGCAATTCCATGACGAAGGGCGCCGTCTCCATGCCGCGCAAGACCGACACGGACAACAGCTTGGCGATCAGCAGGGCGAAAATGACGGTGATGGTCGACAGGTAGAACAGGACCAGCCCCTTGGCCTCAACGAAGTAGATGTTGATGAGCAAGGTATAGAGCGGCACCTTCGCCAGGCAGTTCATGAACGGCACGGTCAGGATGGTGGCCATGCGCGCCCGCTGGTCCGGAATGCCCTTGGTGGCCATCACCCCCGGCACGGCGCAGCCGCCGGCGAACACGCCGCCCAGGATGAAGGGCAGGGTGGACTGGCCGTGCAGGCCGAAGCGGTGCAGGATGCGGTCCAGGATAAAGGCGATCCGCGCCATATATCCGCTGTCCTCCAGAATCGCGATCAATGCGAACAGGATCAGGAAGATCGGCACGTAGTTCAGCAGGGCGTTGGCGGAATCGACCATCCACAGCCCCATGGAGCGGATCACCGGATCGTGCAGGAAGCCCGCCGCCGGCAACACGTCGCCGACGATATCGCGGAACCCCGCCAGCAGCGGCCAGGTGATCTTGGTCAGCTCGTAGCCCTGCACGATCGACAGTTGGTAGATGACCCAAACGGTCAACACCAGAAAAGCGGGTGCCAGCCAGCGGTTCAGCAGGAACCGGTCGATCCGCTCGGTCAGCGGAACGTGGTCGGTGCGCGCGTGCTGCATACTGGTGGCCAGGATCTCGCCGGCCAGGTGATCGCGGCAGGCGGCCATGTGGTCGCCGGCCGTCAGGCCCTTGCGCTCGTGGAACGCCGCCGCCGCATTCTGGGCCTGATCGAGCAGACCGTGGGCATGGGTCACGTGCTGGTGCAGCAGGCGTTCCGCCTCGCTGTCCTCCTCCAGCAGTTTGGCGGCCAGCCAGCGGGCGGAGACAACGCTCTTCAGGCTGGGCAGTTCCGAGAGCCGGACCTGCAGGGCGGCAACGGCCTCCTCCAGGTCGCTGTAGTTGATCGTCGCCGGTGGCGCGTGCTCGGCGTCGGCGACGCGGCCGATGGCGGCCCGCAGGTCCTCGCGCCCCACGCCCTTGTGCCCGACCACCGGGACGACGGGTGCGCACAGCCGGCGCGACAGGGTTTCCAGGTCGAACGACAGGCCCCGGCTCTTCGCCACGTCCATCATGTTCAGGGCGATGACAACGGGAAATCCCAGTTCCATGAGCTGGAACGTCAGGTAGAGGCCGCGCCGAAGGTTGGTGGCGTCGACGACGTTGACCACGACGTCGGGCTGCTCGTCCAGCAGGAACTGGCGGGCCACACGCTCTTCCAGGGAGAACGAGGTCAGGCTGTAGGTCCCCGGAAGATCGACGATCTCCACAGCGCGGTCGCCGTCGCGATAGGCTCCGCTCTTCTTGTCCACGGTGACGCCGGGGTAGTTGGCGATGTGCTGATGCATCCCTGTCAGGGCGTTGAACAGCGTGGACTTGCCGCAATTCGGCTGGCCGGCCAGGGCCACCAGGGTCCGTTTGCGGGGGGCGGCGGACGGTGCGTCCGGAGCGGAGGAGGCGGCCATACAATACCTCGACAAGGGCGGGGGCACCGTGTGCTGGCGCCCGGCAGGCGTTGGTGCGAAACAATCGCATTTCCTGCCGGTTGTCCAGGCCGATCCCGAGACGCGGGCGATCCCCCATCGTCCCGGGTCCCGGCCCGGGCTATTTCAAGTCAAAGGCGCGGACCCAGATCACGGCGTCCTGGCTCAACTCCTTGCCCTCGTGCTCCGTGGCGGGGCCGGAGCCCAACGCGGCGAAGCCCCAGAACCCGGCCTTGGGGATGCCGAACGTGAATTCGCCGTTGGCATCGGTGATCGCCACCAGGGTTCCCCCGGGCATGGGCTCGACGGTCGGTTCGGTGGCGCTGTTGGTCGCCATGTCCGGCGGTGCGGCCATGTATTCGATTTCGATCTCCGCGCCCGGCACCGGCTCGCCCTCCGACAACAGCACGCCGGAGAATGTCGAGCCGGCGATCACGTTGGTCGGCTTGTTCAGCGGCACGATCTCGGTCGGCAGGCCGACGGGCTCGTTCCACCCGGTGGGGATGCCGCCCTTGTTCAGAAAGCTTTTGGTGATCTGCTGGATGTAGATGTCCTCACTTTCTTCGTAGTAGGGCGCCGGCGTGAAGGCGACGATGTAGTCGCCGTTGCGCCGGACCGGGATGTCGGCCTTGAACGCCTGGGCCTCGTTGTCGGCGCCGTGGAACGTGATGGGCGCCAGGCTGTCGGTCAGGTCGATCGCCTCGCCCTTGAAGTGCAACTCCAGGCGGGACGGGGCGGCGACGTCCATGGCATGACCGTTTTCCATCGGATGCCAGAAGATGAACGCCATCGGCACGGGGCCGGGCCTGTCCAGGTTGACCTTGGGCGTATAGGCGAGCTGGAAATGGGCCAGGGCGGGGGCAGCCGATACAATCAGGGCGGCCGCGACCGCCGTAACGGTCCGGATCATAGAGGATCTCCTGTTGTCTGGTGTTTTTCTTCAGTGGTGATCAGTAAATCTCGTCGGCGGGCACGTCGATGCTGTGGCCTTCCCCGGCATCGAACTGAACGCTGTAGTCGCCGTCCGGCATGTCGAAGATGAACTCGCTGTTGGCGTCCATCGTGCTTTCCTTGATGACATCGCCGGCGCCGTCGAGCACCCGCACCGACACGCCGGCGGCGGATGAGCCATCGGAGAACCCGGCCTCGCACAGCACGGTGCCGTCGCCGTTGTCGTAGCAGGAGAAAAGGGGCGTATGGGCCAGCGCGGCGCCGGCCGAGCCGACGATCAGACTGGCGCTCAGCGCCAGCGCGGGGATCAGGGGGGATCGGATCATGACGGGGTCCTCTGTTGAAGGGAGTGGGCACTTGTGGCCAAGGCGGCTGGCGTGTGGTGGTGCCGCAAGGCCGTCACCAAGGGATCGTCGGGGGCGGCCCGCAGGCGCTGCACCATGGACCAAGCTGTCTTGTAGCTGACGCCGCACTGCCGCTCGATGCGGGCGGGCAGGCCCCGCTCATTGCCGGCCAGGAACAGGTCGAGGACGCGCAGCCAAGTGGCCGTGTCGACGTTGGACCGCTCCAACACGGTGCCGCGCCGGGCCGAAAACGGCTTGCGGCAGCGGGCGCACTTGAACCGGACGCCGCCGGACCGGGGACAGACCATGCGGTAGGTGTGGCGTGATCCGCAGTGCGGGCAGACAGGAACGCCGCGCGGCCAGCGCAGCCACTCCAGCCGTGTCTCGGCGCTGGCGCGTTCCCCGGCGTCGGTTGCCGTTCCGGGCGGCGGCGAAGGCGTGAGGGCGGTGGCGGTCGCGCTTTGCATACGATCCTCTCGAGTGGTCGAGGTCCGACGACGCGGGACCGGGCGCGGTCCGGCCGCATCCGTGGGCACCGGTGCATCGGCTTGCGTTACGACCAGGACTCTATTGCCAGTGAGAAGCGTTCGCAAGATAAAAAGAAAAGGGTCAATTGACCGGCGTGTTTCTGAAAAAAGCCTGCATATTCGGGCGCTTGGCGGGGAGTGATCCAGCGTCAGCCAAGTACCTTAGCAAACAAATGGGTCATTACTGACCACAGCCCGCCATCGTCTTTTCATGGAGCGCCGCGGGACGCCCATGGCCACTCTCGGTCGCCCGCCAAGTCGGCCGACCAAGACCAGTTCATTGTTTTGATGAATTCTAAACGAGATCCCGGTCACACCAAAAGGCATGGCCATACCTGCGCGGCGCGCCAGCGCCGGATCTCAGGCGGAGACCACCTGGATGCGCGCGGCCTCGGCGCGGCGCAGGGTGATGAACGCGTCGTCGATCCGCACTTCGACCGGATCATCCAGCGGGGCACTGCGCACCACTTCAAGGCGGGCATTGGGGACCAGCCCCAGATCCATCAGGCGATGGCGGACCGGACCGTGCCCATGCAAGGCGACGATCCGGCAGTGTTCGCCCGGTGGCACATCGTTCAGCGAATGCCCGTCAAACGCGGCGTTGGCGGCGCCATGGCGATGCCGGCGACCATGCCCGTGACCAAGTCCGCCGCCAGGGCCGGCCCCGGCCCCCTGGCCACCGCCCCTCTTGCGCCATCCACGGCCCCGGCCCAAGCCGTGGCCCATGCCGTGGCCGAAGCTCTCGTGTCGGTCGGTCGGCGCCGTCACGTCGATCGAGGAGTCCTGTGACTCGGGGGCAAGCACGTCTTGGTTCCGACCATGCCCACCGCGTCGGTGCCAGCGCGCTCGGCTTCCTCGCCCCAGACCACGAAACATGCTGCCTATCCCTCTACGAGGTCGCGCGGGCGATCCCGGTGTGAAGCGCGACCACAACAATCCTATGGGTTTCTAATTGGGCACTCTAAGTGAGAGGCATTCGCATGTCCAGGCAAAACTACGGCCGGGCCGGTGGTTTGGGTCGGTTCGGCGACGGATTATCCGGATCAAACCCATGGAAACGAGTGATCATTCCGAATAGTCTCGCGGCCATCGCCGCAAAAACAGGTGAGGGTTCCCGTCGATGCGCGCCCTGCCAAGCCCTCGCCAGCTTCGGTATCTGGTCACCGTCGCCGAAACGCTGCACTTCGGCCAGGCGGCGGATCGGTGCAACGTCACCCAGTCCACGTTGTCCGCCGGCATTCGCGAACTGGAAGGGCTGCTCGGGGTGACGCTGATCGAGCGCCAGTCGCGGCGCCGCGTGGTGATCACGCCGATTGGCCACGAGATCGTCGCCCGCGCGGAGCGGTTGCTGGCCGACACCGAGACACTGGTCGACGTCGCGGCCGCCGGGTCCTCGCCGCTGAGCGGACTGTTGCGCCTGGGCGTGATTCCGACCATCGGGCCCTACCTTCTGCCGGCGGCGTTGCCCGACATTCGCCGTCGGTATCCGGACCTGCGGCTGTACCTGCGCGAGGCCCTGACCGATACCCTGCTGGAGGCTCTGGCGGCGGGCCGGCTGGACGCGGTTCTGGTGGCCACGCCCTTCGATCTGCGCGGCATGGCCTCGGTGGCGCTGGGGGACGAGGACGTGGTGGCCGCGCTGCCCGCCGACCACCGGCTGGCCGGACACGCGACCCTGCGGGAGGACGACCTTGCGGGCGAGACGGTGCTGGTGCTGGAGGACGGGCACTGCTTGCGCGACCATGCCCTGGCGGCGTGCCGGATGGACCGGGGGCGCAGCGACCAGCGGTTCCAGGCCACCAGCCTGGCGACCCTGACGCAGATGGTGGCGGCCGGCCTGGGGGTCACGCTGCTGCCGCGCATGGCGGTCGGGCGTGAGGTGGTCCCGGACGGCGGCGTGGTGGTCCGGGATCTGGCCGATGTGCGAACCGCGCGCACGTTGACCCTGGCGTGGCGGCCCGGCGCGGCGCGCGAGGCCGACTTCCGCCTGCTGGCCGATCTGCTGCGAGAGGCGCACGGCCGAACAGCGGGTTGACGGGCTGCGGCGCTGGACCTACGTAGCGGGTCCGAAGGGGCCGAGTACGCTGGCGACCGTTGACGCAAGACAGTGGGGGCGTGTACAAACCCCTTCTTCCGATCCGGAGCTCAGGGGGGCTCCCGACCCGTCTTGCGGAGGGCGGGCAGGACGGTAATGCAGCGGATTGCTAATCCGTACACCGGGTCATACCGGTGACTGGGTTCGACTCCCAGGCCCTCCGCCATTGAGGAAAGGCAAGTCCTTGATTGGGCTTGCCTTTTTTCATTCTAATGGGAAATGCTTTGGTGCGGTGCATCGCCCCGGGCGGCAAAAAGATCGTTCGTCGCGCGCGTTCGTGGGCTCACGGTGCCTCGTCGGCCGCCTCCAGGTCGCAAAACATCTCGACCTGCCACTCCATCTCGGCCTCTTCCATCGGATAGCCGTCGCTCTCTGGCGAGGACGTTAGGATCTCGTGCGGGGGAATGGCGCCCAGCCAGCGCTGCAGATCCGGCAACAGGCTTGCGGGCAATCCGGCCTTCCAGGCCATCGCGACGAGTCCCTTGGCGCTGAGCGCCTGAACGGCCACCGCCAAGGCCATGGGGGCGACCCCGGCCATGGCGCTCAGCACGGCAATGCCCAGGGTGCGATTGTTCGCCGCCATGGCGGCGCGCAGTTCGGTCTCGCCCGATGTCCCGGCTTTCAGAGTGTCGAGCACGCGCACGTGCAATTCCTGAAGGGACCGGCGCCAGTCCGGGCCGAAGTCGATCAGCTCTTCCGCGGGAGACTGGCGGGCGATGCGTCGATGCATCTCGGTCGACACCGCCTCGGCGGCGTCGGGGCTGAGGTCCTGCCGAAGCATCAGCGCCTGGACCAGGGTGTCCGAGACGAACACGGCGAGCCGGCGCGCGGCCGCCGGGTGCAGGCGCGGCCGGCCCACCAGGGGGGCGTGCCACTCGGGCACGGACGGTGCCCGGTCGATCAGGGCGTCCAGTGTTTCCTCGCGGATTTGCGCGCCTTGGTTGGCCAGCATGTCGGCGATGGCCGACAGGTCGGCGGTGTCGACGATGGCGTCTGTCACGCGTTCGGTCAGACCGCCGGGGCGACGGGCAATGGCCGCGAGGCGATCGCTGGCCGGGCCATCCTGGATGAGGTCGAGCAGGTCCTCGTCCGTCAGCACGGGGCTGAACGTCAGCACCGGGGCGGCGACGGCGATTTCGGCATCTCGTGCGAGGTGGTTAACGGCGGACGCTGGCGCATTGGCGATGTTCTTCAGCGCATCCGACAGCAGGGCGCGCACCTTCGGGATCTGATCGCGGGCGAGACGGGCCAACGCCTCGTGCACGTTCTGGCCTACGCGGTCCTTTTCGTCGTCCGACAGACCGGGCGCCAGCGCGGCGATGCGCTGCGCCAGCGTCAGGCGCACGGTTTCGTCGGAATCACCGGTCAGCAGCAGATAGGCTCGCGCCGGCGTGGATGTGTTGCCGGCGATGGTGCGCCGGACCTCCGCGTCGTCGTCCTCGGCCAGATAGTACAGCACCTCGGGCGCGACATCGGTGCGGTGGGCCAGCGTGCGGCGCACCGCCACGTCGTCGTGCGCCGCCAGTTCCCGTGTCTCCTCGTAGGTGAAACGCCCGTCCCCGGCGTCTTCGAACAGCCGTCGCAGCAGGTCGGTCATCACGCGTCCCCGGGGCTGATCCAAACCGGGGCGGGTGCCGCCAGGTGGCACTGGCCCTTGCCCATGAGCTTGGCGGCGTACATCGCCGCGTCCGCCCGGTGGGTCAACGCCTCGCCCGTCTCCGGTCTGGCGGGGTCATAGACGGCAATGCCGACGGACAGAGCCAGGGGGTGGGCGGGGTTCGCGCTCATGGTCGACAACATGACGCTGGTCTCCAGCACCTCGCGCGCCTTGCGTTGCGCACCCGCTTCGTCGATGGCTTCCAGCCAGACGGCGAACTCGTCGCCGCCGATGCGGGCGACGAGATCGGTCGGTCGTGTCTTGGTGTCGAGGATCTCGGCCACCATCACCAGAACCTGGTCGCCCTGAGCGTGGCCGCGGTAGTCGTTAACCAACTTAAAGTTGTCGAGGTCCACATACAGCAGCGCCGCGGTCTCGTGCTGGCGCTCCATGCGCTTCTGGCGGCGTTCGATGTCCTCCAGGAAGGCGCGCCGATTGAGCAGGCCCGTCAAGGGGTCGGTGCGGGACAGGGTCATGACCGTCTCGTAGCGGCCGATCTGCTCGTTGGCGAGGCCGACCTGGTCCGCCACATCGCGGATCAGCCGCCGGTCGTCCTCCGTCCAGGGGCCGCGTTCGGCGCGGCGCCAGGCAACGATGGCGCCGTTGAGGACCTTGTGGTGGCTGGTTCCGAGGACGATCACGCTATGTGCCCCGATGGCCGCCTCCCACGGGGCCGTGTCGGGCGTCAGCGTCGGCGAAAGGTCTGAGAGCGGGGGCGCGGCCTCGCCATAGTCGCCGCCAAGAATCAGATCCGCCAGGGCGACGGGCTGCGATTCCTTGTCCTTGTCGGCGAGCCCGGGGGGATGATCGCGTCGCAGGATTTGGCACCCCCGCGCACCGGTGCCCTTGGCGAGCGCCTCGGCGGCGACAGTCAGGATGTTGCCGACGTCCAGTTCGTCCCGGAACGCCTGGACCACACGGGCGCGCACCTGCTCGCGGTGGTGCGCGCGCCGCAGGGCGCGGTCCTGCTCGCGCTGTTCGGTGATGTCGCGGCAGACGCCCCGCGCGCCGATCCAGTCTCCAGCGGAATCAAACAGCGGCACGGCCGAAACCAGCAGGCACACCGCTTGGCCGTCGCCCAGGCGCGCCCACAATTCGACGCTCCGGACCGGGGACCGGGTGCGGAACACGGCCGCCACGTCCCGACGTTCGCGCGGATCAAGCAGGTCGGCCGGGTCCGTGTGCAGCAGGGCATGGCTACCATATCCCAGGGCGTCCGGCGGCGCGACGAACACGAACCGGCCGTCTTGCCCGGTCTCCCAGGCGACGTCGCAGGCCAGGGCGACGAAGTCCTTGTAGCGGGTGCGGCTGTCCGCAAGGGCGCCGTACAGGGCTGTCTCAAGTGTGGTGTCCTGGGCCAGGATGGCAACGCCTTGCCGGTCGTTCAGCGGCAACACGGTGAGGTCGAGGCCCGCGCGGCTGCCGCCCGCCAGGGCCGGTATGAAACACATCGCCGGCGTGCCGGTGTCCAGGGCGCGCCGGACCACCTGCGGAAGTCCTCCGGGGATTTCGGGGTCGTTCAACAGAGGCGTCAGGCGGCCGGCCTCGGCGTTGCCATGCACCATGGTTCCGTCGACGGCAAGAATGGCGGCCGGACCTCGGTGGGCTAGCACGGTGGCAATCGAAACGGTGCCCGCCGCAAGGGCGATGGCGGGTCGGGCAGAGACGGCTGCGCCCAGGTCAGGGGCGGGAGTCGGGTCCGAAGTCACTGAACGGCCTAATCGTCCGAGCCAACAACACCAGCGGTGGAACGGGCGGAGCGGTTGCGATCGCCCTCAACCGCCGCCCTGTCTCGCGCCAATGGCGACTCGATCATACCCTGCTTCAAGGCCGGAGGCGATAGCGGATGGCCGCGCCATGCCTGAAAGAAAGCACGGGCGCGGCCACTGAAAGTTTCCTGTATTTTCGGGGCAGAACCTTGGGATGGTCGCGTCGGGCGAAGTGCTTCCGCGCCCTGGTCCGGCGAAGGTCTATTGTGTGCCTTCGGCGGCGCGGCGTTCGGCCAGGCGCTCGGCGACATATTTCTGGAAATGGGTGTCGCCCTCGTAGCCCTTCTGCTTCACCCACTCGAACGCCGACAGAAAGGTGTGTTTGCCGAACGCGCCGTGCATGTTGAACACGGCGGCCTCCTTGCCGGTCATCCCCTCGGCGTCGGCCGGGTCCTCGGGCATGAACAGAAGGGTTGGGGTGAAGATCACGCCCCAGCGTCGGGCGAGTTGTTTTTCGGGCATGGTCTCGCCGTCGAAGTCGGTGACCTCGCGTTCGCCAAACAGGTTGAGTTGCAGGACGTTGAAGTTGCCCTTGACGTACTCGTAGATGGCCGGGTCGCCCAGAATTTCGACATTGACCTTCTTGCAGTAGATGCAGCCGCGTTGTTCAAAAATGATCACCAGGCGTTTGTCCGCCGCGTGGGTTTCCGCCAGGTCCTCTTGCAGGTCCAGGAAAGACTGCATGAAAAAATCGTGATGGTACAGGCCGTCATCGCCAAGGGTCGGTTCGATCAGCGCCGGCTCGGCGGCGCGCGCGGGCGGGACGGTCGCCAGGGACAGGCCCAACAGGACGGCGACCGCCAGGGCGGCGGCCGCGCGGGGGGCAAGGGTCCGGATCGTGGTCATGATCATGAGGGTGTGTCCTCCCTGATGTGGTTTTGTGATTGCGTCGGGTTGCTGGTGCCGGGCCGCTCTCAGCGGCCTTCGTCGCCGTCCGGCGCCGGCAACGCCTTCAGGACGGTGGCCAACTGAAACCAGAAGAAATCCTCGCCGGCATAGCCGGTGATGCGGCCCAGTTCCTCGCCGGCCTCGACGAGAACAAAGGTCGGGGTGAACGAGACCGCGCGCAAGCCGCGCAGGTCCGAAGGCCACGGGTCGTGGAGGTTGACGCGGCGGAGCGGGGCGCGGCGCGATTCGTCCGTCTTGGGGTAGATGGGGCCGATCTCCGCGTGCCAGCGCTGGCACCAAGTGCACGACGGGGATTCGAACATGACGAGTTCGGCGGCTTTGGCCGACACGCCGACCGCGCCCAGCAGGGCGGTCAGGCAGACGGCCACCACACCGACGCGTCGGTGGCGTGCGGGGCGGGCCGGGCGGAGGCGCGCGCGGGTGCCGGGGGTGAGGGGCATGTCGGACCTCGCGGAGGGTTCGGACGGCCGGGCCGCGCTCGCTTCGGTAGGGCGTGGATGCGCCGCGACGGCCCTTCAGGCAACGCCGGGGGGAGGATAGCGCAACGGTTCATCGCCGGAAAACTGAGTCTTGCCATGGGTGAAACGATCGATCATGCTTGAATTATAAAAAGCTAATTCGCTAGACTCCAGAGCGAGAAACACCCCAATTGGGGTGGACCATCCGGGGTTCGGGGCGGCCTATGCGGGCGTTCCCGGCGGACACCGGCAAGAATCGGGCGCCCCTGCCGCCGTGGCGGCAAAAAAGAAAATGGGGCGTGGGAACAGGGAGGAACAATCCGGGCCGCCCCGCGACGCCGTGGCGGTCTCCGGGTGGGTGCGCCTCGGCGTGCCCTGCTCCTCCCCAAAACAGGTGGCGACGGCACCGGGACGCCCCCGGGCGGCGTCGGGGCGCGGACGGACGTGTGTCTGGCGCTGGCCCGGCGGATTGGCTCGGACGGCCCGCAGCGACCAGAAACCAATCAAGGGAGGACCAGGGGGCATGAACCGTTTCGGATACACGACCCTGACAGTGGCCGCGGCGCTTGCCGCAGCCGTGTGGACGGCACCGGCCCGGGCGGCGGACTCGGACGTGTCCTACGAGGTGGTGGACGGCTACACCATTCGGGAGCCGTTGACCGACACCCCCGGGGACCCGGTCATGGGGCGCAAATGGGCCATCAACCGCAAGCTCGGCAACTGTCTGAGCTGCCACCAGATGCCCATCCCCGAGGAGCAGTTCCACGGCGAGACGGGACCGGCCCTGTACGGGGTGGCGGACGTCTATGACGAGGGCGAGTTGCGCCTGCGCATCGTTGACCCCAAGGTGCTGAACCCGCACTCCATGATGCCGTCGTTCTACAAGGTCGAGGGCCTGAACCGCGTCATGAAGGGGTTCCAGGACAAACCCATCCTGTCGGCGCAGCAGGTCGAGGACATTGTCGCCTACATGATGACCTTGCGCGACACCAGCAAGAAAAGCCAGTAGACGGATCAGGCCGCTCCGCCGCGCGCGCGTCGGTGCGGATGATTGTGCAACAGGGAGATCCTCAGGATGCTTGAGATGCAAGACTCCGGCGGCACCAGCCGCCGCAGGGTTCTGTTCAGCCTCGGCGGCGCGGCCGCCGTGGCCACCGGGCTGAGCGTCGTGCCCGGGCTCGGGGCGCGGCTGGCGCACGCCACGGAAGCCGAGGTGGCCGAGACCATCAAGGAGATGCTCGGTGAGGTCCCGGCGGAAGGCGGCGTCTCTGTTGACCTGCCCGAGATCGCCGAGAACGGCAACACGGTGCCCATGACCTTCGAGGTCGACGCGCCGATGACCGCCGACAGCCATGTGAAGGACGTGATGGTCCTGGCCGATGGCAACCCGGCGCCCAGGGTTGCCACCTTCCACTTCACGCCGATGAGCGGCAAGGCGACGGCGTCCACCCGGATGCGCCTGGTCGGCACGCAGAACGTCGTCGTCGTCGCCCGCATGAACGACGGCACGGCGATGATGGGCAAGAAGCAGGTCAAGGTGACCATCGGCGGCTGCGGCGGCTGAGCCGCCGGCCTCTCGGCACCCGGGAACAAGACAGTCACAGGAGACACAGGCGATGGCGACGATTCGGCCGCGCGTGAAGGCCCCCCGCAAGGCGTCCGCGGGAGAGGTCGTGGAAATCAAGACCCTGATCAACCATTCGATGGAATCGGGGCAGCGCAAGGACAAGGACGGCAATCCGATTCCCCGTCAGATCATTCATCGCTTCGAGGCCCAGTTCAACGGGCAGGAGTTCTTCGCGGTGGACCTGCAGCCGGCGATTTCGGCCAACCCGTATCTGTCCTTTTTCGCCAAGCTCGAGGAAAGCGGCGAGTTCACGTTCCGCTGGCACGATGACGACGGCTCGGTCTACGAGGAAACCAAGTCCGTCGAAGTGACCTGAGGGCGGCCGGGCCAGCCCGTCATTCGCCGGTCGAGCGGGCGGGGGCGCGGCCAGGACGGCTCCCGGGCGGGACGCTGACGTGACGCGACCCAACGAAGCAAGAAGGAGCCCGCGCCAAGGGCTCCGCACGGGACGGCCGGGGACACGGCGGGCCAACCGCCGGCGTCGGCTCCCGGAGCAGGGAGGACACGGTTCCATGATGACGACGATGCTCAAGGTCCTTGGACGCGGGGTTCTCGGCCTCGCCGGGGCCGGCATGATGGCGGCGGTGGCGGCGGCGCCGGCCGCTGCCGACGAGTCAACCGGCGCGCGGATCGACTGGGGTCCCTACAAGGTCGGCGACGTGCGCTCGGGCTACACCTACGCCGGCGCGCAGACCCGCGCCATGCAGGACGACGAGTTCCAGAACCCGGCGTTCCTGTGGCTGGAACGCGGCATGGACATCTGGGATACGGTCGAAGGCGAGGCCGGCAAGGCCTGCGCCGACTGTCACGGCGATGCCGAGGAGAGCATGGCGGGCGTGGCGACCCGCTACCCGATCTATTTCGAGGATTGGGGCAAGCTGATGAACATCGAGCAGCGCATCAACTGGTGTCGCGAGACCCAGATGCGGGCCGAGCCCTTTGCATGGGAGTCGGATGACCTGCTCGGCATCACCGCGTTCGTCAAAAACCAGTCCAAGGGAATGGCGGTCGATGTGGCGATCGACGGCCCGGCGGCGCCGTTCTTCGAGATGGGCAAGGACTTCTACCAGACCCGGCGCGGTCAGCTCGACCTGGCCTGCACGCACTGTCACGTGGACAATCCGGGCAACCTGATTCGCGCCGAGATCCTCAGCCAGGGGCAGGTGAATGGTTTTCCGACCTACCGCCTGAAGTGGCAGACGGTGGGCTCGCTGCATCGCCGCTTCCGGGGCTGCAACAAGAACATCCGCGCGGAGCCGTTTCCCTACGGGTCCGACGAATACGTCAATCTGGAACTGTACACGAGTTGGCGCGGCAACGGGCTGCCGGTGGAATCGCCGTCGGTGCGCAAGTAGGGCCGGGTCTTCGCGTGGTCTGGCGTGCCCGGCGGTGACGCCGCCGGGTTGCCGCCCGTTGGGCGCGAAACGATACCTCGTGTTTTTGTGCGGAAATAAACTGATAACGAGAGAGAGGGCGGGGCATGTTCACACGGCGTGACTTGATGCGGACGGCGGCGGCCACGGCGATCCTGCTGGGGGGACCGGCCGGGCTGCGCCGCGCGGCGGCGGCCCAGGCGCTGAGCCAGGACGACCTGTTGCGGTTCGATCCGCTGGGACAGGTGACGCTGCTGCACGTGACCGACGTGCACGCGCAACTCATGCCGATCTACTTCCGCGAGCCGTCCATCAACCTCGGCGTCGGGGCGGTCAAGGGCAAACCGCCACACGTCACGGGCCCCGACTTCCTGGAGATGTTCGACATCCCCCGGGACACGCCGGAATGCTACGCGCTGACCAGCGTGGACTTCGTCGAACTGGCCCGCACCTACGGCAAGGTCGGCGGGCTGGATCGCCTCGCGACGCTGGTCAACGCCATCCGCGCCGATCGGCCGGACAACACGCTGTTCCTGGACGGCGGCGATACCTGGCAGGGGTCCTATACCTCGTTGCAGACAAACGGCGCCGACATGATCCGCGCCTTCAACGCGCTCAAGACCGACGCCATGACCGCCCATTGGGAGTTCACCTACGGCGAAGAGCGGGTGCGGGAGATCATCGACGGGGAGCTCGACTTCCCGTTCCTGTGCGGCAACGTGATCGACACCATGTGGGAGGAGCCGGTCTTTGAGTCCACCCAGATGTTCGAGCGCGGCGGCGTGCAGGTGGCGGTGATCGGCCAGGCTTTCCCCTACACGCCGATTGCCAACCCGCGCCACCTGATCCCCGAGTGGTCGTTCGGCATCCGCCCGGACATGGTGCAGGCGCACGTGGACGCCGCGCGGGCCAACGGCGCCGAGGTGGTCGTTCTGCTGTCCCACAACGGCTTCGATGTCGACCGCAAGCTGGCCTCGCTGGTCGACGGCATCGACGTCATCCTGACCGGTCACACCCACGACGCCCTGCCGCGCGAGGTGAAGGTCGGCAAGACGCTGCTGATCGCGTCGGGCTCGCACGGCAAGTTCCTGTCACGCCTGGACCTGGAGGTGAAGGGTGGGGCCGTGACGGACTACCGCTACCGTCTGATCCCGGTGTTCTCCGACGTCATCACGCCGGATCCGGAGATGGCCAAGGTGATCGCCGAGGTGCGGGCGCCCTACGAGGCCGAATGCACCCGCGTGCTCGGCCAGACCGACGACCTGCTGTACCGGCGCGGCAACTTCAACGGCAGCTTCGACGACCTGATCTGTCAGGCGCTGCTGGAGGAGCGCGATGCCCAGATCGCCCTGTCGCCGGGCTTCCGTTGGGGCGCTACCCTGTTGCCGGGGCAGGACATCACCGTCGACGACGTCTATTCGATGACCTCGATCACCTACCCCAGCGCCTACCGCCAGGAGATGGACGGGGCCATGCTGAAGACGGTGCTGGAGGATGTGGCCGACAACATCTTCAACGAGGACCCCTTCTATCAGCAGGGCGGCGACATGGTGCGCGTCGGCGGCATGGGTTATGCCATCGACGTGCGCAAGCCCATGGGCGAGCGCATCTCCGACCTGACGCTCCTGTCCACCGGCGAGGCCATCGATCCGGCCAAGAGCTACGTCGTCGCCGGCTGGGCCTCGGTGAACGAGGGCACCGAGGGGCCGCCGATCTACGACGTCGTCTCGCAGTACATCGAACGCCACGGCACGGTTTCGGTGCCCGAGAACACCACGATCAAGATCAAGACGTAGAGAAAGACGTCATTGTGAAGAGCGCAGCCCAAATAGCAAAAAATGGGGCAATCCAGTGCATACGGCAACACCTTCTGCCCTGGATTGCTTCGTCCTCATCTGAAGACGGGGGCTCGCGATGATACCAAGCGACGGAAATCGTGACACGTTTTCCGGACCGTCGACACACCACTTTGGGAGATCCCTCGCGTCCTAACGGACGCTTCGGGATGAGGTATGTATTTGTTTTTAAAAAAAATCGTCATCCCGAGCGAGCGAAGCGAGCCGAGGGATCTCCCGCGTCGGCACCGCACCCGGCGAATGGGGACGGGTCATGACTTCGGTCGGCTGGTATGACAGGGTGCCCTGCCGGCTGGGTGTCCCGATTCTCATCCGGCCATCTTGAGCCTGGCACCAAACGGGGGATGAACACCCATGGACGGACTTGAGGTCACCTACATTGGGGCGTTGACGGCCGGCGTGTTGAGTTTTCTGTCGCCGTGCATTCTGCCCATCGTGCCGCCGTACCTGTGCTTCATCGGCGGCGTCAGCCTCGACCAGCTCGAAGGCGAGGCGGACGCGGTGCGGGCGGCGCGCCTGCGGGTGGTCAGCGCGGCCATCGCCTTCGCGTTGGGTTTCGGCACGGTGTTCGTGCTGCTGGGCATCGGCGCGGCGTTCGCCGGCAACATCATCTCGGAGAACATGCACATCCTGGCACCGATCGCCGGCGCCATCATCATTGTCCTGGGCCTGCATTTCCTCGGCGTGCTGCGCATTTCCATGCTGTATCGGGAGGCCCGGTTCCACGTCCAGAACAAGCCGGTGGGCCTGATCGGCGCCTATGTGGTGGGGCTGGCGTTTGCCTTCGGCTGGACGCCCTGCGTCGGGCCGATCCTGGCGGCGATCCTGTTCGTCGCCGGGTCCAATCCGAACCCGTGGGTGGGGGCGTCCCTGCTGGGCACCTATGCCATCGGGATCGGCGTGCCGTTCGTTCTGGCGGCCTTCGCGCTGGGGGCGTTCCTGCGCTTCAAGACCCGGTTTCGCGCCTACATGGGCACGGTCGAGAAGGTCATCGGCGGCCTGCTGGTGCTGACGGGCTTTCTCATCATGACCGGCGGCATGGCCGACATCGCCCAGTGGATGATCGAGACCTTCCCGAGCCTGGGCACGATCGGGTGAGGGCAGGGGGCATGGGGGCGACGGCGCGGCCGCCCCGACCCGTCTCCTACCCGTCGGCGCGGGCCTGTTCGATCAACGCGTTCAGCTGTTCGCCAGAGACCGCGCCGGGCACCAGAGTGCCGCCGATAACGAACGCGGGCGTGCCGGAGACCCCCAACTGCTTCGCCAGCGCGATGTTCTGTCCGAACACCTCGTCCAGCGCCGGATCGTTCATGTCCTTGCGCAGGGCTTCAACATCCAGGCCGACCTCGGCCGCCAGCTGCATGACCGAGGCCTCCGATACGCCGCCCTTCATTTCCATCAAGGCCTTGTGGAACGCCGGATAGAGGTCCTGGGCGCGCGAGGCCACGGCGGCGCGCGCGGCGACCACCGATTCGGGGCCCAGGATGGGCAGTTCGCGGATGATCAGGCGCACGTTGCCGTCGGCCTCGACGGCCTGCATCAGTTCCGGGAACACACGCTTGCAATACCCGCACTGATAATCGGAAAACTCGACGATGGTGACGTCGCCGTCCGGATTACCGAGCACGTCCTCCGGCTCGGCGGCCATCAGGGCCGCGCGGTTGTGGGCGATGGCCGCGCGGGCCTGGGCCGCCTTTTCGGCCTGTTGACGCTCCTGGTAGACCTCCAGCGCCTCGGCGATGATCTCCGGGTCATCCAGCAGGGTCTCCCGCACCAGGGCGCGCACGGCCGCCTTCTGGTCGTCGGTCAGGGCGTCGGCGGCGTGGGCGGGCGTGGGTCCGCCCCACCAGGTCGGGGCGAGCAGGCCGGCCACCAAGGCCCCGGCCAGAATCGGGCGCATCCTCATGACGTCGCGTATCCTCCACAACAGGGATTGGGCTCCGCCCTGGATAATGGGGGCGGGCATGACATGCCACAAGAAATCGGCGCGCCGGTTGCCGACGCCACCGGCAACATTCAGCCGTCGTCCTTGCGGCGTTCGGCCTCGCCGCGGATGTCCTGCAGCCGCAGCCAGGTGGGCGATCCGCGTTTGAGCTGGGTTTCCGCGCGCTCGACGTGGAACAGCGCACGGTCGTACTCGCCCGAGCGCAGCGCGGTTTCGGCCATGGCGTAGTCCGCCTGGGCGGTGTCGCCGGCCCGGCCATAGGCCTGCGCCAGCAGGCGCCAGGCCAGCGCGTTGTTGCCGTCGCGGCTGAGGGCGTTGCGCAGGTTGTCCTGGGCCGGCGTCAACAGCGCGTCGTCACCGCTCTCGATCTGGGCGTGCGCCAGCGCGACCCGCAACAGGGGCTCGTTGGGGGCCAAGGCGACGGCGCGCTCATAGGAGCCCAGAGACTCCCGCACCCGGCTGCTCTCGAACAGCATCTGCCCCTTGAGTTCGTGGAAGTAGGGGTTGTCCGGCTCGTCGGCGATCAGGCCGTCGATCAGGCCCAGAGCCGGGTCGAGTTCGACGGCGCGGTAGTGGGCGATGGCGCGGGCATAGCGGCCGGGGATGTCGTCGCGGTCCTTGTACAGCCGCAGGGCCTCACCCGGCCGCAGCAGGAACCCGTCCAGCTTGGCCAGCATTCGGGCGTGAAGGTTGCGCCATTCGGCCGGCACCGCCCGCCCGTCCTGCGGCACCCGGGCCAGGTGGGCCTCGACGGCCTGGATGCGGTCGCGGGTCAGGGGGTGGGTGCGCAGGTAGGGGGACTGGCTCTCAATCGAAAGCGCCGTCTGATTCTCCATCTCATGCATGAAGTCCAGCAGGCCGGTGGCCGGCAGCCCCTCGCGGTCCAGGGCCTTCAGGGCGAACGCGTCGGCCGACGCCTCCTCGGTCCGGGTATAGGCCAGGAAGTTGCGCAGGGCCGCCTCCTGCATCCCGGTGCCAAGGGCGATGCCCAGGTCGGGGCGCCCGACCAGGACGCCGGCGGCCGTGCCCAGCAGCATCCCCAGGATCGAGGTCGTGCTCAGGGTCTCGATGTTGTCGCCCAGGCGCACGTGATGGCCGCCGGCGATGTGCCCGATCTCGTGCGCGATGACGCCGATCAGCGCCTCCGGCTGTTCCGTTTTGCGGATCAGGCCGGTGAACAGGAACAAGCGGTTGCCGGTGGCCACGAAGGCGTTCAGGCGCCGATCCGCCAGCATCCGGATGGTGACGGCGTCAGGGGCGATGCCGGCGTCGCGGAGCAGTGGCGTGGCATACGTGCGGATGATACCTTCGATTTCCGCGTCGCGAACCAGCGTCTGTGCCCGTGCGGGCATGGCCGCGACCAGCGCCATCACCACAGCCGCCACGGCCATCGACAGGACGGAACCCCAGGGGACCCGGATGCACGCCACCATCGTCTGCCCTCCCTTTGCTCGCCGCTTGCTGCCCGATTCCGACCCCGGTTCCACGTCCGACAAGGACGGTAGTCACTCGCCCCGGCGGGGTCAACGCGCCCGCCGCCGCATGGGGCGCGGCCCTGGTGCTGGCCGCGACGGTGGTGGGCCTGTCCGCCTGTGGCGCGGAACGGCAGCCGGGCGTGCTGGGATACGTCGAGG
>JGI12109J20283_10204284_pt1 | contig 54264 bp, 45 predicted proteins | sample ElkSlonscriptome_12_FD_20283 | JGI IMG/M metagenome (IMG submission 20283)
GGCGGCGCGGCTGGCCGCCACCCGGGCCGGCGGCCGGGCTTTCTTCATGCGTCCGGTCTCAGTCCAGGCGGTAGTGGAAGCCCTGGTCAGGATAACCCTGCCGACGCCGGTGCGTACCTACCGGGTACTGATCGTCGACGAGGCCGGCGCCACAGGCAGCCGCTATCTGGAGATTCTCAAGGAAGCCGGTATGCAATGCCGGTTGCTGCGCCAGCCGCTGCATTTTCTCCGGGTCTGGGGGGAATTCCTGCCCACCGTGGCGCTGGTGGCGAGCCAGCAGCATAGCGTCAGCACCCCGGATCTTCTGGCCACCCTGCGCCAGCAGGAGCGCTTTCGTCGTCTACCCATCGTGTTGTTCGCCGACGCCGTGGATCAGACCCTGCGCACCGTGGTCCAGGAGGGACTGGTGGATGGCCTGGTGTGGGACGACATCGACCCCGAAGCGCTGGTCAGCACCGTGATTAATCAGGTGGAGAACGCCGAACGGTTGCTCAGCGAGGCACGGGTCTATCCCACCCGGGACCATCTCACCCACTGCCTCAACCGCCAGGGACTGCTGATGCGCCTGGATCAGGAGGAACAGCGGGTCCACGGTCCCACGCCGCTGGCGGTGATGGCGATCCGTCTGCTGAACTACCGTGACATCGACCGGCAACTGGGTTTCGACACCGGCGACCGATTGCTCCGGGAGGCGGCCGGTACCCTGTATCGACGCCTGGAGGCCAGCGATACCCTGGCCCGCTTCAGCGATGGGATCTTCGTGGTACTGAGCACCCAGCGGCTACTGACCGCGGTGCGCCAGCTGGCCGACGAATTGCGCCACACCCTGGAGACGTTGAGCCTGTACGACGGGGCGGGCAACATCGTTCATCCCGCCTGCGCCATCGGCATCGGGGTATTCGATCGCACCACGCCCAGTCCCCGTCAGGCCCTGATCAACGCCCTGGGCTCCAGTGACAATCCGCAGTTGCGCCAGACCGGTGGCATCGAGTTGCACCAGTCCAACGAGGCGTTACGCCTGGCCGCGCAGCGCCACGAGGAGTGGCAGGCGAGACTCACCGAGGCACTGGCCGAGCAACGGCTGTTTCTGACGTTTCAACCCATCGCCAGCCTGCACGGCGAACCCTATCACTACTACGACGTGTTCGTGCGGATGAACGGCGATATTCCCGAGGAGAGCATTCCCGCGGCGGAATTCGTGCCGGTGGCCGAGCAGTCGGGCATCATCGGCGAGCTAGATCGCTGGGTGGTGGAACAGGCCATCGGTATTCTCGCCGCCCGGATACGTCAGGGAGATCGGGGCGCGAGCCTGTTTCTGCGCCTCAGCGGACAGAGCCTCAACGACGAGGATCTCATCGGCTGGATCCGCCACCAGTTGCAAGAACACCAGTTGTCGGGCGAGGCCCTGCACCTCACCCTCTCGGCCACCGAGATAACCCGTCAGTTCGACAATCTGCAACGCTTTGCCGCCCACACCCGGGCACTGGACTGTCGATTGGGCATTGCCGATATGCACAACGATACCCGGATCTTCCAGGCGCTGAAGCGCTTACCGGTGAGCTTCATCAAGATCCAGACCCCCATCATCCAGGCCCTGCGCCGGGATCGGGAGGCGGTGCGTCAGTTGCGCGCCATCTGCCACCGGGCCCACGATCAGGGTCTCACCGTGATCGCCCCCTGCGTGGAGGATGCCGAGAGCCTGAACATTCTCTGGAGCAACGGGGTGGACTACATTGAGGGTTTTTTCATCCACCCCCCGGAACTCTCCCTGAATTACGACTTCGGGGAGATCTAACCGGCTTCTTTGTGGGGTCGGAAGTTACGCACCAGATGCCTCAGGCGTTGTTGATCATTGGCCGCCACCGGTGGACCGAAGCGCAGATTTGCATACAGCGAGCCGATCTCCAGGATCTCGTTGGCCTGGCCAGGGAATCGCGCCGCCGCCCGCCGTGTAAAATCCAGGGGGCCTTCATGGGGCAGGCGTATCAGTCCCCGACGAGCAAGTTTTCCGCAGAAACGGTGATAACTCCGACCGAGGGGATCCACCACCAGGCGCTGATTGGCACGAATCAGATGAAACAACAGATAGATGCCCAGCAACACCAGTAATGCCACGATCATGGCCATCAGCAACTGTTGCCATCCAAGGTTGGAAAAACCCAGACGGTTGAAGAACTCCCGCTGGCGCGAAGGTCCGTAGGAGAGAAACCACTCGTTCCAGGTGTTGTTGACCATATCCCAGCGCAGGGCTAGCCGGCGCAACCAGGAGTTGTCCCGCCGCGCCAGCAGGGGTAAAGAGGCGGCTTCATCCACGGCGGCATAGAGTCCCCGCTCCACCCGCTCGGGCGCCACCGCAGCGGTGGGATCCACCCGGGTCCAGCCCCGCTCCTCCAGCCAGACCTCGGCCCAGGCATGGGCGTCGGACTGGCGCACCATGACGTACTCACCCATCTCGTTGAATTCCCCGCCCTGATACCCGGTCACCACCCGGGCCGGCACCTGGGCGGCACGCATCAGAAACACAAAGGCGGAGGCATAGTGTTCGCAGAATCCCTGACGGGTATCGAACAGAAATTCATCGACGCTTTCCTTGCCGAGAACGGGTGGGCTCAGGGTGTAGTGGAACGGCTCCTGGCGAAACATGCGCAGCATCGCCTCGATCCGGGCCTCGGGTTGTGGATGTTCGGCGAACAGATCGGCAGCCAGCGCCCGGGTTCGTGGATTGCCGTCCCGGGGCAGTTGCAGGCCCTGGCGCAGTTCCGAGGGAGCCAGTGGACCGGTCCGGTAATCGGTGTAGGACATCATGTCGTAGCGGATCACCTCGGTCACCGAGCGGCGGCGCAGAATCTGGTAGGTACGGGTGATACCGGTATCTTCGGGAATGCTTCCGGGCATCTCCAGGGCATAGAGCCAGCGCTGCCCATGGGGCTCCAGCATCACCGTGTAGGGAGTGCCTCGACCTCGAAAATCGTAGTTCAGCCGCTCGCCCCGTAGTTCCGGTGTCATCGTCCAGCTGCGGCCATCGAAGCGCCACAACACCGGGCCACGCCAGTATAATTTGTTCGGTGGCGGGATCTCGGCATGGAACCGCACCCGAAAAGCCACTGCCTCGGAGAGCGACAACTGCCCGATATCGCCCGGCGTCATCCGGTCCGAGAGACCGGTGAGGCCATCATGGGCATCTCTCGGCAGGCCCCACAGCGGTCCCGGGATGCGCGGAAACAGCAGGAACAGCACCACCATCACCGGTATCGACTGCACCACGATCCGGGCACAGAGACGCATTGCCCGACGCCCCTCCAGGGCGGCATGCTGTGGCGGCAGATAAATCTGCGCCAGCACCAGGGCATACACACTCAGGAACACATACAGGACGGTGGCCATGCTCTGGGTGTACAGCAGGTTGGAGAGCACCAGAAAGTATCCCAGCATCAGCAACACCACCCCATCCCGAACCCGCTGGGATTCCAGCAGCTTCAGCGACAGCATCGCCACCAGCAGGGCTACCCCGGCGTCACGCCCCAGGATGGTGCCATACTGAAGCGCCACGCCCCCCCCGGCCAGCAGGGTCAGCAGCGCCAGCAGCGTCCAGGCAGGAGATCGCCACTGTTTGCGCTGGCGCCACCGCCATGTCAGGGCGACCAGGAACAACAGGCCCAGCCACCAGGGTACATGCCGCAGATGGGGTAGAAAGCTCAGGGTCAGGGCCGGAATCAACCAGCTGAAGGCCACGATCGACAGAGGTTCACCGGGATGGCGGTTGCTACGCAGCATGGCGATGCTCCTCGGTGGGCTGGCGACCGAATACCGCCAGCGCCTCCAGGCACAGTCGTCGATGACTCTCGCCGCTGGCCGGAGCCAGGCTCAGGCCAGGCAAGCGCAGGCCATAATCCAGCCCCTCGGTCTCGGCCTGCAACAGCCAGTGGCAGAGCTGGGAGAGACGGGCTTCGGGGTCCTCCACCCGCACGGCGTTCCAATCCAACCAGAGTTCTCTGCGGGTCTCGCCATGAAAGGTCTTGACCGGCAGCGTCTCGTTGCGGGTCGCCGCCTTCCAGGCGATATGGCGCAATGAATCGCCAGGTACATAGCCGCGTAGCCCCTCGAAATCCTCCACGCCCCTGCCGCTGGCCACCCCGCCGGTGCCATCCGTACGGGCTTCGCTCACCGGCAAGGGCTGGTCACCGGCGGGCCTAGGATAGACCAGACAGCGCTGATCCAGGGATATCCAGCTCCAGGTCCGAAACAGCCCCAGGGGAAACACACTGTGGATATGCACCGCCCCCAGAGACAACCATCCCCGGCTGTCGGCCGCCACCGGCACCGGCAACAGCAGACCGCCAGATGCCGGAACATCGCCATACACGGTTTCTCCGCTGGCGTGGGCGCGAACGCCGATACCGTGGCGGGGCTGGCCATCCAGGGCGACCATGCGCAACGGAAACCGGGCCTGCTGACCGGCGAACACCGCCTCGGCGCGGGCCGCGGTGATTTCCAGGCCCAACAAATTGCGATGGGTGACCCACAGACTGTTCAGCATCACTGCGGCCACCATGAATGTCAGGCCGAATGCCAGACTGTTAATGTAGTTGATGGCCCAGAGCACCATCACCACCAGCATCACCAGGAAGGCCATACACTGCCCGGACGGCAGGATATAAACCCGTCTATGCGCCAGTCGTACTACTTTTTGGGGATCACGACGGGCAGGCGATCCGATGATCGGAAGCGTCGGTAAACGCATGATCGGCTCCTTCGCCACTCAATCCGGAAGCGGTACGCTCTCGATCAACCGCTGCACCAGCGATTCCTGGGACTGCTCCAGATGCTCGTCGCCGGGGTGCAGGCGGTGGCCGATCACCGCCGGCATGACCGTTTGCAGATCCTCCGGCAATACGTAATTGCGCTGCGTGAGCAACGCCCACGCCCGCGCCACCCGCAACAGGCCAAGACCGGCCCGGGGCGAGAGACCGCTACGGAACAGCCCCGAAGTGCGGGATTGCTCCAGGATCGCCTGGAGATAATCCAGCAGGCCCGAGGCCACATGGATCTTGTCCACCTGGTTCTGAAGGGACTGTAGCCCCTCCGGATCCAGCTTGACCGGCAACTGGGCCAACATCGCCTGACGATCCTGACCCTCGAACAGCGCCCGTTCGGCATGACGATCCGGATAACCCAGCTGAATCCGGATCATGAACCTATCCAGTTGCGATTCGGGCAGGGGAAAGGTGCCGATCTGGTGCATGGGGTTCTGGGTGGCGATCACGAAAAAGGGCTCGGGCAGGGGTCGGGTCTGCCCCTCGATGGTGACCTGCTTCTCCTCCATGGACTCCAGCAGCGCACTCTGGGTCTTAGGCGTGGCGCGGTTGATCTCGTCGGCTAGCACCAGTTGCGAGAAGATCGGCCCGGGATGAAACACGAAGGAACCGCTCTGGCGCTCGAAGATCGCCGCCCCGAGGATATCGGCGGGCAGCAGGTCGCTGGTGAACTGGATACGCTGGTACTGTAGACCGAGGGTTCGGGCAAAGGCATGGGCCAGGGTGGTCTTGCCCATGCCGGGCAGATCCTCGATGAGCAGGTGACCCCGGGCCAGCAAACAGGCCATGGCAAGCCGGATCGACTGCTCCTTGCCGAGAATCACGGTGCCGATCTGCTGAATGGCGCCCTCAAGTTGATTTTGCATGCTCTCCGGTTTACTGACGATAGTGGTCACGGACATGGCTTGGCATCGCTCCAGGTTGATATTCCATGGTCGGAGCTGCCGGAGGTGATCCGGCGGGTCCATTGATTGAATAAATATCCGGATGGACAGGCACCGACGATTCGACTAGATCAGCCCGCCATCCATGGTCAGACGTCAATCCTCCTGGCGAAGGGAGCGCTGATAACGCTGAAAGTTCTCCACATAATGCTGCGCCGATTGGTTGATACCGGCGATTTCGGTCTCGCTCAGGCTTCGGACCACCTTACCGGGGGTGCCGATGACCAGCGAGCCCGGCGGGATCTGCTTGCCCTCGGGAATCAGCGTACCGGCACCGATCAGGCAGTTGTCGCCGATCACCGCGTTGTTCAGGATCACACTCTGGATGCCGATCAGACAGTTGTCACCGATGCGACAACCATGCACCATGGCCTGGTGGCCGACGGTGACATCGCGCCCGAGGCTCAGGGGAATGCCCGGATCGGTGTGCAGCACCGCCCCGTCCTGGACGTTGCTGTTCTCGCCGATAGTGATGATGTCGTTGTCGCCGCGTATCACCGCATTGAACCAGACGCTGGCGTTGTTTTCCAGCACCACCGAGCCGATCACGGTGGCGTTGGGGGCGATGAACCAGTGCTCGCCGCGGCAGATCAGATGCCGATCCTCCAGGGAATAGATCATGTGTGTCCTCCTCGGGGTTGTGGTGTCTGGAATGGATACCGCAAGCCCGGCTAACCGGACTGATCGGCCCGACCCGGCGCCGTCCGGTCCGGCCTGCGCCCCAGCGCGGCCAGCAATCGCGCCGGGTAATCGCTGGTGAGTCCGTGCAGGCCCCAGGCAGCCAGACGTTGCGCCGCATCGGCGGCGTTCACCGTCCAGGTGTAGAGTTCCAGTCCCGCCTCGCGCACCGCCCGGGCGAAGTCCTCGTCGATGCCGGTGTACTGGGGGTCCAGTCCATTGAGACCCTGGCGCAGGGCCAGGTCGATGAGTTCCGGCGGATGATAGGGATGGCCCCCGGTGGTGAGTTCATCGGCACTGACCAGGTAACAGGGCCGCGCTGGCATCTGCGCCCGGCAGGCCAGCAGGGTGTGGAGATGAAACGAGATCAGCCGTACCGGAGTGGTCGGAAAAGCCTCCAGTACCATGGCCAGAGGCTCGGCAATTTCCGGACCGGTCTTCAGTTCCACCAGGGCTGTACCCGCGGGATTGAGCACTAGCACCTCGGCCAGGGTGGGAATCCGTTCGCCATGGAAGCACGGCGCCTTCCAGCTTCCCACATCCAGGCGCCGCAGTTGTTCGGCCGGGGTCTCCGCCAGCGTCAGATCCACCCCCGCGGTACGCCGGGTGTCGGCATCATGGTGCACCAGCACCTGACCGTCGCCGCTCAGATGGACATCCATTTCCACCCCGTCGGCGCCCTGAATCCAGGCCAACCGGAAGGCTGCCAGAGTGTTTTCCGGCGCTTCCCCCGAAGCGCCCCGATGCGCAATCACAGTCGTACTCATGGGCAACGAGCCTCCAGGATGGTGGCCAGTTCCCGATCCTCCAGTACCACCGGATTGGTTTTCATGCTGTTGCCCCGACTGCCCTGGACGATCCGTGGCAGATCCGCCCGGCTCACCCCGAAGCGATCCAGCAAAGGCAGCTCCAGACGCCGGGTCCAATCCTCCAGCAACACCACCAGTTCATCCGCCGAGCCCGCCTCGGCGGGCAGCCCGGCAAGCCAGGCGTGGGCGCGGGCGTAGCGCGCCAAGACCGCACTGTCGGGCTGGCGCTGGCGCAATGCGGCCAGGTTTACCCGGGTGGCGGGCGCCACCAGCATGCCACAGACCACGCCGTGGGGGGCCGGGAACCATGCCCCCAGGGGTGAGGCCAGACCATGCACCGCGCCGAGGCCGGTGTGGGCCAGACAGATACCGGACAGTAACGCGGCATAGGCCAGCTGGGCGCGCCCCGCCGGCTCATTGTGCCGATACCAGGGGAACAGTCCCTCCCCCACCGCCCGCAGCCCGCTCTCGGCCAGGGCATCGGTGAATGGATTGATGCGGGTGGAGGTGTAGGATTCCAGCAACTGGGTGAGGGCATCCATGGCATTGGCGGCGATCTGCCGGGCCGGACAACTCACCAGCAGATCCGGATCGATGATGGCCTCCACCGGTACCAGTTGCTCGTCACGGAAGGATTTCTTGAAACCGTCGGGGCCGTGGCGACTCAGCACCGCGTTCTTGGTGGCCTCGCTGCCGGTACCGGCGGTGGTGGGCACGGCGATCATCGGCACCGCCGGTCCCGGGTATTCACGCCCCGCGCCCACGCCCTCCAGGTATTCCATCACCGAATCCCCCACCCGCAGCAGCCCGGCGATGGCCTTGGCGGCGTCCAGCACGCTGCCCCCGCCGATGCCCACCACCACCTGGATATCGCTGCGCGCCAGCCGGGCCACCGTGTCGTCCACCAGTTCGGGGCCGGGCTCGCCGCTCACTATTTGGTGCCACCAGTCGATGCCGGCCTCCTGAAGGTCGTTCTGGAAGTCGCTCCAGCGGGGGCTGTCCAGTAGGGAGCGCTCACCCGTCACCAGCAAGGCTCGCCGACCATGGCTGGCCATGCGTGCCGGCAATTGTCGAAAGGTGCCGCTGCCGAAACGGATGGCCGGCAACCGGGCGAGGGTGAATTCGGGCGGGGGAATAAGCATTGGCCACTCCGATGTACTGTTCATCAGGCATTATAGAAAGGACCCGGTTCCAGCCCCAAGAGCTTTACGGCCGATGCTATTATCATTGGCCAAACCCAAAGCCCGACGGGGCCATTCTGAGGAGAAGTCAATGGCTGATTCCAATAAGCCCTCGAACATCCCGGAGTTTCATCTCCCCGACCCCCAGTCCCTGGCCAGCAACTTCGCGACCATTTTGGAGCAGAGCCAGCATCTGGTACGCGACCATGTGCAGCGGCAGATGAATGGCGGGGATTTTACCATTCCGGATCGTAGCATTATCGCCCGCTCATTTCTGGAAATGACCCAGCGGCTGCTGGCCGACCCCGCCCAGCTGATGCAGGCGCAGATGGAATTCTGGCAACAGAGCATGGCCCTGTGGGAGGCCACCACCAAACGCATGATGGGCCAGGTTGCGGACCCGGTGGCGAGCCCTGTCCCCGGCGACAAACGCTTCAAGGACGAGCTCTGGACCGAAAACGTGATCTTCGATTATATCAAGCAGAGCTATCTGCTGGCCGCCCGGAGCATCCAGAAAACCATCTCCGAGGTGGAGGGTCTGGATCCGAAGACCGCCGAGCGGGTGGATTTCTACACCCGTCAGATGATCGACTCCATGGCCCCCACTAATTTCGCCACCTCCAATCCCAAGGTGATCAAGACCACCCTGGAGACTGGCGGCGAGAACCTCCTGAAGGGCCTGCAAAACCTGCTGGCAGATCTGGAGCGAGGCAAGGGCGATCTGCGCATCCGCATGACCGATCTGGAGGCCTTCGAACTGGGCGTGAACGTGGCCGTCACCCCGGGCAAGGTGATCTACCAGAACGAGCTGATGCAGCTGATCCAGTACCAGCCCACCACCGAGCAGGTATTCAAGCGCCCGCTGCTGATCGTGCCGCCGTGGATCAACAAGTTCTATATCCTGGATCTGAAACCCAAGAACTCCTTCATCAAATGGGCGGTGGATCAGGGCTTCACGGTGTTCACCATCTCCTGGGTGAACCCGGACGAGAAACTGACGAAGAAGAATTTCACCGATTACCTGCTGGAAGGCCCGATGACGGCGCTGGATGTCATCGCCGAGATCACCGGCGAGAAGGAGGTGAACGCCGTGTCGTACTGCCTGGGAGGCACGCTGTTGATGAGCACCCTGGCCTATATGACCGCCCACGACGACAACCGCATCAAGAGCGCCACCTGCTTCACCACCATGCTGGATTTCACCCACGTGGGGGAACTGGGGGTATTCGTCGACGAGGAGCAGATTACCCTCATTGAGGAGCAGATGCAGAAAAAAGGCTATCTGGAGGGTTCCAAGATGGCCAATGTCTTCAACATGCTGCGGGCCAACGATCTGATCTGGTCGTTCGTGGTCAACAACTATCTGCTGGGCAAGGATCCCATGGCTTTCGACCTCCTGTACTGGAATTCCGATTCCACCCGGATGCCGGCGGTGATGCACAGCTTTTATCTGCGTAATATGTACCAGCACAACCGCCTGAAGGATCCGGGCGGCATCACCCTGAACAACACCCCCATCGACCTCCGATCGGTGAAAGCCCCGGTGTATTTCCTGTCCACCCAGGAGGATCATATCGCCCCCTGGAAAGGCACCTACGACGGCGCCCGCTTGCCCGCCGGACCGGTGAAGTTCGTGCTGGGGGGCTCGGGCCATATCGCCGGGGTGATCAACCCGCCCACTGCTAGCAAGTACGGCTACTGGACCAACAGCGAGATGCCCGAGAACTCCGACGACTGGCTGGCCGGCGCCACCCAGCAGGAAGGCTCCTGGTGGCCGGACTGGCTGCGCTGGGTCAAGCCCAAGGCCGGTAAGCAGGTACCGGCAAGGACGCCGGGTAACGATCAATTCCCGCCCCTGGAGGACGCTCCCGGCAGCTATGTGAAGGTCCGCATCGATTGACCACCATGGAACTGGTGGACATCGGCGTCAATCTCACCCACCCGCATCTCGCCGGGGATCTCCCCGGCGTGTTGGCGCGTGCCAAGGATGCGGGCGTTGCGCAGATGGTGATCACCGGCACCAGCGTGGCAGAGAGCCGGGCGAGCACCGAACTGGCCCGGCAGCATCCAGGCGTGCTGCACGCCACCGCCGGCGTACATCCCCACGATGCCCGCCACTGGGACGATGCCAGCGCCGAGGCGCTCCGGGAACTGGCTACCCGGCCGGAGATAGTGGCCCTTGGCGAGACGGGGCTGGACTTCAACCGCAACTATTCTCCACCCACCGAACAGGAGCGGGCCTTTGTGGCGCAACTGGAACTGGCCACCGACCTGGGCCTGCCGGTGTTTCTCCACGAACGCGATGCCAGCGAGCGTTTTCTGGCACTGCTCGGTCCCCACCGGCCCCGGCTACGGGGCGCGGTGATACATTGCTTCACCGGTGACGGTGAGGCACTGGCAGCCTACCGGGAACTGGATCTGCACATCGGCATCACCGGCTGGATCTGCGACGAGCGTCGCGGTGCTCGGCTACAGACCCTGGTGCAGGAGATTCCCCTGAATCGTCTGATGCTGGAGACCGATGCCCCCTACCTGCTGCCCCGGACCCTGCGACCGAGACCCAGGCATCGGCGCAACGAGCCGGCATTCCTGCCGGAGGTGCTGAGCGTCACGGCCCGCTGCCTGGAGATGGCGCCCTCGCTTCTGGCCACCACCACCACCACCACCGCCCGACGCTTCTTCGGTCTGGGCGAACCGACGCCAGCGTGACCTATCCGCGGGCGCCACTACTCCCGGGGTTGGATGGTGAGTACATCCTGGCTCTGGATCAAATCGAAGGCGCCGAGGAAATTCATCCCCAGCAGCACCCGGCCGCCAATCTGCATCTCCGGCAGAATGATGGCCTTCACCTGATCCATGGCCAGCTCGCCGAGGCTCACCCTGCCCAGTACGGTCTCGTAGCCCACGGTAATACCACTGGCGGTCTCGATCTGCTTGGGCGCACCGAAATTGAGGTTGATCCGCTGGGCCAGATCCGCCGACAGAGCTACCACGGTGGCGCCGGTGTCGATGAGAAATTCCGCTGGCTGGTTGTCGATCAGCCCGCTGGCCACATAATGGCCGCTGCGCCCCCGTTGTAACACCACCGGGCTGGGCGTGGGTGTGGGCACGGGTGTCTGGGGCTGGGCCGCGGTGATGGCGCCCTGACTGGTGGGCAGTGGCGCGATGCGCCCGAGAATCCGCACCTTCTCCACCCGGCTACCCCCGCTACCCGGGGCATACACCATCATATAGTTGAACCCCTCCAGCAGGCGCCGCAGCCCCATATCCAGAGGCTCGTCCTCGAACCGCAGACGCAACGGCTCCAGCGCCTTCAGACTGGCCGGCGCGGCGATCTCCACCCCGGTGACCCGCGCCGTCTCCGCCCAGGCACTGGCCATGGGCATGTTCTCAAACTGCACCGACAGACGTCCGCCCCGGTAGCGGACGGTGTCGCGTTCATCGGCCCCGTGGGCAACCAAGGTTACCCCGATCAACATCAGCACGACTGTTCTAGCCCAGGCCATAATGGTTACTCTGGTTGCTCTCGCCTTGTGGTTATAGCAAAAGGTCGATGGCCATGATCAGGGCATCTTCTCTACCCTGGCTGGCCGGATAATAACCCCGTCGCACGCCGAGTTCGCAAAAACCGGCCCGGGCATAGAGCCGTCTCGCCGGTTCGTTGGAGGGGCGTACCTCCAGAAATAAGGTTCTGGCGCCGTTGTCCCGGGCCGTGGCCATCAGAGCATCCAACAGGAGGCGCGCCAGACCCTGGCCCTGCCGGGTCGGCCGGATGCAGAGATTGAGGATGTGTCCCTCCTCGGCGGCTACCGACATGATACCGTAACCGTTGACCCGCTGGTCTTCCAGCAACACCCGGCAGTGGTAACCGATCCGGACACAGTCGCGAAAGATATTCCGGGACCAGGGGAACGCGTAAGCCCGCGCCTCGATATCCATCACCTCGTCGAGATCGGCGTCGGTCATGGCCCGCACCGTGGGCATCATCACCACCATCAGTCATTCCCCGCCGGGGCCGGCGCACCATCGCGCAGCGCCCGATGGGCCAGTTGCAGATCCTGCCAGGCCTTGCGCTTTTCCCGGGGCGAGCGTAGCAGATAGGCCGGATGATAGGTCACCACCAGAGGCACCGCCGGGGTGCCGAAACGATGCACACGGTTGCGGAGTTTTCCCACCGGTTGCTGGGTGTCGAGGAGATTCTGCGCCGCCACCCGCCCCACAGCCAGGATGATACGCGGTTTCACCAGCGCCACCTGCCGTTCCAGGAACGGTCGGCAGCAGAACGACTCCTCGGTGGTGGGATCCCGGTTCTGGGGGGGACGGCATTTGATGACATTGGCGATGAACACCGTCTGCCGATCCAGGGACAGGGCCTGGAGCATGAGATCCAGGAGTTTCCCCGAACGTCCCACGAAAGGCTCACCGAGGCGATCCTCGTCGGCCCCGGGGGCCTCGCCGACGATCATCCAGGAGGCCTGGCGATTGCCCACCCCGAACACGGCCTGCTTGCGTCCGGCGTGCAGACCACAGGCGGTACAACCGCGTACCTCGGCGGTCAGATCCTCCCAGTCCATGGCGGCGATCTGGATCACCCGGGAGGGCCGGGGCGGCGCCGGGGGACCGGCGTCCACGGAGGTCGACAGCCGCTCGGGAGATGCGATTTCCGGGCGAAGCGGTGGCTTATCATCAGCGGGCGAGGATACCGCTGGATCGGGCGTGGTGGCCGTATCAACGGCGACTGTGGACGATGGTCCGGCGGGCTCGTCCACCGGGGGTGGCGCGATATCGTCGAGTGCAGGCGGCGAGTCGCTGCGGGACGGTGCGGCATCACGCCGTTGCCAGAACTGGATTCCCATGGCCTTGAGGTACTGCTGTCGCTGTCGGTTCATGGCCCCGTTCCACGCTGCCCGTCGGCTAATCCTCCCGGGGCTGATCCAACTCGTGCTGATGGCGCCGTCGGATGGCCCTCTGACGGCGCCGCCACAGGGACATGGCTGGCCCCGACAGGGCATAGCCGAGGGCGAGCCCGAACAACACCTTGGGCGGGTCCATGGAGGCGAAACCGAGGCCCAACACGATGGCCAGCAAAGCCACGAAGGGAATCCGCCCCTTGAGATCCACTGCCTTGAAACTGAGATAAAGGATATTGCTCACCATCAACACGCCGCTGATCACGGTGAGACACAGGGCCACCCAGACCAGTTGCTGACCATCCAGACCCAGATCTTCGCCCACCCACACCAGTCCCATCATCACCGCCGCCGCCGAGGGACAGGCAAGGCCGGTGAAATAGCGCTTGTCGGCACTACCCAGTTGGGAGTTGAAGCGGGCGAGCCGCAGCGCCGTGGCCGCCGCGTAGATGAACACCGCCAGCCAGCCGAGGTTGGCCAGCGGTTGCAGCGCCCAGTCGTACATGATCAGCGCCGGCGCCAGTCCGAAAGACACCACGTCGGACAGGCTATCGTACTGGGCGCCGAAATCGCTCTCGGTGTGGGTCAGACGCGCCACCCGGCCGTCCAGCCCGTCCAGCACCATGGCCACGAAGATAGCGATGGCGGCCAGTTCGAAGCGACCATCGCGGGCCGAGGTGATGGCGAAGAAGCCCGCGAACAGCGCCGCCGTGGTGAACAGGTTCGGCAGCAGGTAGATCCCTCGGCGCCGGAAGCGCGGGGCCGGATAGCCGGGGACTCGCCCGTCGTGATGAGAGTGTTTTCTGCTCAACGGCTCAGTTCTTGCTGGTATCCACCAGCCGGTTGGCCGCGATCCAGGGCATCATGGCGCGCAGTTTCTCACCCACCACCTCGACCTGATGCTCCCGACCGATGCGGCGCATGGCCTTCAGGGTAGCGGCCTTGGTCTGGTTCTCCAGGACGAATTCCCGGGCGAACTGGCCGGTCTGGATCTCGTTGAGGATACGCTTCATCTCCGCCCGGGTCTCGTCGGTGATGATCCGCGGGCCACGGGTGAAATCCCCATACTCGGCGGTGTTGGAAATGGAGTAGCGCATGTTGGCGATGCCGCCCTCGTAGAGCAGATCGACGATGAGCTTGAGTTCGTGCAGGCACTCGAAGTAGGCCATCTCGGGGGCGTAACCGGCCTCCACCAGCGTCTCGAAACCGGCCTGCACCAGCGCCGTGGTGCCGCCGCAAAGCACCACCTGCTCACCGAACAGATCGGTCTCGGTCTCCTCCCGGAAGCTGGTCTCGATGATCCCGGCGCGCCCGCCGCCGATGGCCGAGGCGTAGGACAGGGCGACTTCCTTGGCCCGCCCGGAGGCATCCTGGTTCACCGCGATCAGGCACGGCACGCCACCACCCTGGGTGTAGGTGGAGCGCACCGTGTGACCCGGCCCCTTGGGGGCAATCATGATCACATCGATATCGCTGCGGGGCTCGATCAGGCCGAAGTGGATGTTGAAGCCGTGGGCGAAGGCCACGGTGGCGCCCTGCTTGAGATTGGGCGCGATCTGCTCGTCGAAGATTCTGGCCTGGTGCTCGTCGGGGGCGAGGATCATCACCACGTCGGCGACGCTCACCGCCTCCTCGATGCCGGCCACGGTGAGGCCGGCGTTCTCGGCCTTTTTCGCCGAACTGGACCCGGGACGCAGCCCTACCAACACCTTGCCCACACCGGAATCGTTCAGGTTATTGGCGTGGGCGTGGCCCTGGGAGCCGTAGCCGATCACCGCCACGGTCATATTCTGGATGATGGAAAGATCGGCGTCTTTATCGTAATAGACTCGCATGTTCAGTCGCTCTTTCGGTGAGAGTAAAGACCGCCGTCGCCGGGGACGGCGGCCCTCGGTGGAAGTCGATTCAGACCCGCAGGGCCTTCTGGCCCCGGGAAATACCAGTGACGCCGGAGCGTACCACCTCCAGCAGGTTGTCCGGGTTCACCGCATGGAGAAACCCGTCGAGTTTCTCGCCGGTGCCGGATAATTCGATCGTGAAGGTGGAATCCGTGACATCGACGATGTGGCCACGAAAGATCGAGGTCAACCGCTCCATCTCGCCGCGTTCGTCGTTACCCACCGCGCGGGCCTTCACCAGCATCAACTCGCGCTCCAGGTACGGCCCTTCGGTGAGATCGATGAGCTTGACCACGTCGACGAGTTTATTCAACTGCTTGACGATCTGCTCAACGATCTCCTCGGTGCCGCTGGTGACCAGGGTCAGCCGCGACAGGGAGCCGTCCTCGGTGGGCGCCACGGTAAGGCTCTCGATGTTGTAGCCCCGGGCAGAGAACAGATTCGCCACCCGGGACAGGGCACCGGCTTCGTTTTCCAGCAAAATGGAGATGATATGTCGCCGCGTACTCACACCAGGATCATCCCTTCCTCGGTGGTGGAGCGCATCTGATCGCGCCCCGCCAGCAACATCTCGTTATGGGCCCCACCGGCGGGAATCATCGGGTAGACGTTCTCCGCCGGATCGGTGATGAAATCCAGGAACACCGTGCGATCCTTCAGGGCAAAGGCCTCGCGAAGGGCCCCCTCCACATCACCCGGCTTCTCGATCATCATGCCCACATGCCCATAGGCCTCGGCCAGCTTCACGAAATCCGGCAGGGCGTCCATGTAGGAGTGGCTGTAGCGCTTCTCGTAGAAGAACTCCTGCCACTGGCGCACCATGCCCAGATAACGGTTGTTGAGGTTGACAATCTTCACCGGGGTACCGTACTGCTTCATGGTGGACAGTTCCTGGAGCATCATCTGGATGCTGCCCTCGCCGGTGATGCACACCACCTCCTGATCCGGAAAGGCAAACTTCGCCCCCATGGCCGCCGGCAGACCGAAACCCATGGTGCCGAGTCCCCCGGAGTTGATCCACTGACGGGGCCGATCGAACAGGTAATACTGGGCGGCCCACATCTGGTGTTGGCCCACATCGGAGGTGACGATGGCCTCGCCCCGGGTCACCCGGTAGAGCTCGTCCACCACGTACTGGGGCTTGATGATCTCGCCACCCCGGGGGTAATCCAGACACTTGATGGCCCGCCACTCGTTGATCTGCTCCCACCACTTGGCCAGCGCCTGCTGGTCCGGCGACTGGCCGCTCTCCTTGATCATGGTGATCATGGTGCGCAGCACATTGGCCACCGAACCGACGATGGGGATGTCCACCTTGACGTTCTTGGCAATCGACGAGGGGTCGATGTCGATATGGACGATCTTCGCGTACGGGCAGAACTTCTCCAGGTTGCCGGTGACCCGGTCGTCGAAGCGGGCACCGATGGCCAGCAGCATGTCGCACTCGTGCATGCCCATGTTGGCCTCATAGGTGCCGTGCATGCCGAGCATGCCCACGAACTGCGGATCGGTGGCCGGATAGGCACCGAGCCCCATCAGGGTGTTAGTGATGGGATAACCCAGCATCCGGGTGAACTCGGTGAGTTCCTTGGAGGCCTCGCTGAGGATCACCCCGCCGCCGCTGTAGACCATCGGCCGCTTGGCGCCCATGATCAGGTCCACGGCCTTGCGAATCTGGCCGGTGTGGCCCTTCACCGTGGGGTTGTAGGAGCGCATCTTGATGGTCTTGGGGTACTCGAAATCGGCCTTCTGGCTGGTCACGTCCTTGGGGACATCCACCAGCACCGGCCCGGGACGACCGGTGCTGGCGATGAAGAAGGCGCGCTTGATGGTGGTGGCCAAGTCGCGCACATCCTTCACCAGGAAGTTGTGCTTCACGCAGGGCCGGGTGATGCCCACCGAATCCACCTCCTGGAAGGCGTCGTTGCCGATCAGCTTGGTGGGCACCTGGCCGGACAGCACCACCATGGGAATGGAATCCATATAGGCGGTGGCGATGCCGGTGACCGCGTTGGTCAGACCGGGGCCGGAGGTTACCAGTACGACACCGGGCTTTCCGCTGGCTCGGGCGTATCCGTCGGCGGCATGGGTGGCGGCTTGTTCGTGGCGAACCAGAACATGCTGCACGGCTTCCTGACCGTTCAGCGCATCGTAGATATGCAATACCGCACCGCCGGGATAGCCGAAGACGTACTCGACGCCCTCCTCCTGAAGGCAACGGACAATGATCTCGGCACCGGTGAGTTCCACTGGATTGACCCTCCTGCAACTCGCAGTCTTGGATTGAGACGGCTGCTAGAGCCTGTTGAGCGAATAAAGCCCGTCAATGGACGGGCGACCGTTGATGATAGTGGATCAACTGGCGGAATGCCACTGAAAAGCCCCCATCCTCCCGCCCCCCGGAGTCAGGCGCGGTTCAGCCGTGCTGGTCTAGACTCCACGACACCATCCCGGTAGGCGTAAACCCGGGATTTAGGTACCATTGGTAAGTATTTACCTGAGCTTTTGTAGAGTCACTCCAGACAAGGGACGCGGAGGTTTTCATCATGACCAAACAAGCACTACTGTCCGGCCTGACGATGGTTCTGATCATGGTCGGCAGTGCCGAGGCGGCCTACCGCTGCGAGGGAATCAATGCCGAGGGGCAGCGGGAGATCGTATTCTCCGATCTTGCCATAGCCGGTTACGAGTGCATCGATCTTCGCAATACGCCGCCCCCGGCCGAGGATCCGGAAGCGGCCATGCAGCGGCTGCGAGACCAGGTGGATGCGCTGGATCAGGACACGATGGCCAGCAACCAACCGGCCGAGGGTGCCGACGCCCGTACCGAGCAGTTCGCCGAGAACTGTCAGATCGCTCGGGACAACCTCGGCGTGCTGCAAAGTGAGCAGGATGTGGTCACCACCGACGCCGAGGGTAACCGGGTACTGCTGAACAACGAACAGCGCCAGCAGCAACTCGAACAGGCTAGCAAGGATGTGGATTATTACTGCAATCCCTGATCACCACTGGCCATTCACACGCTCCATAGTCATCGCCATAGCTCAGGATTCCAGAACCACCATGCGACTGTCCCAGTACCCGCTGAACACGCTCAAAGAAACCCCGGCCGACGCCGAGGTGGTCAGCCATCAATTAATGCTGCGAGCCGGCCTGATCCGCCGGATCGCGGTGGGCATTTACAGCTGGCTGCCGCTGGGGTTGCGGGTACTGCGCAAGGTGGAGCAGGTAGTCCGCGAGGAGATGAACCGGGCCGGGGCGCTGGAATTGCTGATGCCGGCGGTACAGCCGGCGGAACTCTGGCAGGAGTCCGGGCGCTGGCAGCAGTACGGGCCGGAGTTGTTGCGCATGAAGGACCGCCACGAGCGGGATAACTGCTTCGGACCCACCCATGAAGAGGTCATCACCGACATCGTTCGCCACGAGATCCGTAGCTATAAGCAATTGCCTATCAACTACTACCAGATCCAGACCAAGTTCCGCGACGAGATCCGCCCCCGCTTCGGGGTGATGCGCTCCCGGGAATTCCTGATGAAGGACGCCTACTCCTTTCATCTGGATCAGGCATCCCTGGAGGAAACTTACAATGCCATGGACCGGGCCTATCAACGCATCTTCCAGCGCCTCGGCCTGGCGTTTCGCTCGGTGGCGGCGGACTCGGGCAGCATCGGCGGCGAGCGCTCCCGGGAGTTCCACGTGCTGGCCGACTCCGGCGAGGATCAGATCGTTTTCTCCACCGACGGCGACTACGCCGCCAACCTGGAACTGGCCGAGACCCTGCCCCCCGACGAGCCGCGCCCGGCGCCCATTGAGACCATGGCGCAGGTATCCACTCCGGGGCAGCACACCATCCAGGATCTCTGCGAGTTTCTCCATATCCCAGCCCCAGGCACCCTGAAAACCCTGCTGGTGAAGGGTAGCGAATACCCGGTTGTGGCTTTGTGTCTGCGAGGCGACCATGAATTGAATCTGATCAAGGCCGGCAAGATCATGGGGGTAGCCACCCCGGTGACCCTAGCCAGTCCCGAAGAGGTGCGCGAGGCCGCCGGCTGCGGACCCGGTTCGCTGGGCCCGGTGGGGCTGACGGTGCCGGTGATCGCCGATTATCAGGCGGCGCAACTGGCGGATTTCGTCTGCGGCGCCAACGTGGAGGATGCCCACCTCACCGGGGTGAACTGGGGCCGTGATCTTCCCGAACCGCAAACCGCCGATCTACGCCAGGCGGTGGCGGGTGACCCCAGCCCCGATGGGCAAGGCACCCTCACCATCACCCGGGGTATCGAGGTGGGCCATATCTTTCAGTTGGGCGAGAAATACAGCCGCAGCATGGGCGCCACGGTGCTGGACGAGGCTGGCAACGGCCGCACCATGGCCATGGGCTGTTATGGCATCGGTGTGTCCCGGGTGGTGGCCGCTGCCATCGAACAGAACCATGACGAGCGCGGCATCATCTGGCCCATCGCCATGACCCCCTTCCAGGTGGCCCTGCTGCCGGTGAATGCTCACAAATCCCAGCGACTGCGGGAGGCCACCGAGGTGCTCTACCAGGAACTTCTGGCAGCGGGGATCGACGTGCTCCTGGACGATCGGGGACTGAGGCCCGGAGTGATGTTCGCCGATATGGAACTGATCGGCATTCCCCATCGACTGGTGTTCGGGGAGCGGGGTCTGGATGCCGGGCAAGTGGAGTACAAGGGGCGCCGCGATGAGGAGAACCAGATGATCGCCAGGGAACAGGTGGTGGGCTGGCTACGGGAAAAACAGTTCGCAGCCTGAGTCATCGGCGCTAAACCACACCTGCCTTTGAAAATTTCCGGGTTATCCACAAAATCTGTGGATAACTCTGTGGATAACTTTACTGCGGATATTCCGGAGCCGGCTTCGTTACTGAAATTTTGTTGTTTTGATTAAAATTTCACCAGAAAAACCATCTATATTTCATTGCTTTACATAAACCTCTGATAGAGACGGAGATTTTCGACGAATTTTGTGCCGTCAGTACAACAGGACCGGATCATCAGTGCAGTTTGTGCATAACTTTTCCGGCAGAGTGGCTCCGGCCACACTGGAATGTCTAGTCAGCCAATGGCAAAGCCGGTATCGCCCTGCCACTCGCACTCGGTGATCTCCACACCGCTCACCCGCGCCATGGCAGGACCCTGCCAGAGCCAGTCGTGTAGTGCCTCGACGGCGGTCTCCTCACCGCGGGCCACCACCCGCACCCGGCCATCCGGAAGATTCTCGGCATAACCGTGTAACCCGAGGGATATGGCCTTATCCCGGGTCGATGCCCGATAGGCGACGCCTTGAACCCGTCCGGACACCAGAAACTGTCGTGAAATGATCACGCGATATTCTCCGGGCAACCCTGAACGGTGGCCCACGCTAGCATCGGCCCTATCAGCGGTCAAGAACCGCCCGACCGGGAATTTTTACTACCAGAATGTCATCAATTGTTACAGAATGACCGTGACAACATCTGCCGGTGGAGCGAACCCATGTCCAATGACCGCTGTCACGAACGGTTTCCAGTGCATAACGTTGTCCAGGTCGGTAGCGATGCCCACCGACCCCACGATATCGAATATCTCCATGATGTCAGCGATGGCGGCCTGAATTTCTTCTCGACCCATGCCTGGCCGCGAGGCAAACCCATCCACATCGTGATCCAGACCGATCAGACCTTCACCATCCCCGCCGTGATCCGCTGGTGCCGGACCCACGCCAACGGTTTCCAGGTGGGCGTGGCCTTCAACGTTCCCGCCGACGGGGCGATGGTAGCCTCGCTCCAGGAGATGGAAAGCACCCTTGCCATGTACCGGGCCACCGCCGTGGCCCTGTAACTTTACCCGGATGGTCCCGTGGCACTCATTCCCAGCGAAAAATCCACGCGCCGATACCCAGGAAGAACAGCGCCATGGCCATCAGGATCAGCACGTGGTGGCCCATCTCCAGTAGCCCGGCTCCGTCGATCATCACCGCCCGGGCACCGGCAATCAGGTGGGTCAGGGGCAGACACAGGGCCAGCCGCTGTAGTAACGGGTGCATACCCTCCAGGGAGAACCACACGCCCGAGAGAAACATCATCGGCCAGCTCAGCAGATTCAGGATACCCCCGGCCAGTTCGTCGCTGTGAAGCCGGCTGGCCACCACCAGCCCCAGGCTCACCAGGCTGACGCTGCCCGCCAGCAGCACCAGCAGCAGATTCAGATAACTACCGAGCATCCGGAAATCCACTAGCAGATCGGTGCCGAAATAAAGCAGCACCGTCACCGTCACCACCAGCAACAACCGGGACATGATCTGCGCCAGCAGAAACTCATGAGCCCGCAACGGGGTGGCTTTCAGCCGCCGCAATACCCCGTTCTTGCGATAGCGGACGATGACATAGCCCACCCCGAACAGGCAACTGAACATCACGTTCATGCCCAGCACCCCGGGCATCAACCAGTCCACGTAGCGCACCTCTTTGCCGCTAAGGGTTTCCCGCACCAGCCCCCCGGCTCCGCTACCCGCCAGGACTCGCTCCACAATATAACCCCGGGGCGAGGTGCTGTTGATCCAGTAGCGTCGGTCCCCGGCGTCCAGCAACATATCCAGCTGATGCCGGTCCACCCGGGCGATGGCCTCATTGAGACTGTCCACCGGCAGGAACTGGGTGTAGCGGGTTGCCAGGAAAGTATCCAGGGTCGCATCCGGCTCGCCGTACAGCCCCACTTTGTAGAGCGGCCGCTGCTCTCCCGAAAACGCAAACGCAAACGCCAGTACCAGCATCAGCGGGAACAGCAGATTCCAGGTAAGCGTGGTGCGATCGCGCAGGAATTCCCGGTTGCGGGCCATGAATACCGCCGCCCAGCGCCGCACCTTCAAGCGCGCAACTCCTTACCCGTGAGTTCCAGGAATAGATCCTCCAGGGTGCGGGGACGGATCTGCAACTGCGCGAGATTCACCCCCCGGGCCAGCAGTTGCTGGATGGTGGCGGTGACATCGTCGGTGCGGATTTCCACCGCCTCCCCGTTATCCAGCACCCGCCAGCCCGGATCGGTGATCTCCCGGGGAACATCCCGGCGGGGCAGTTCTAGGATCACATCGTCGAAATGGGCGGTGAGCAGCGTCTGCGGGGTGCCCTGGAGAATGATCCGTCCATGATCCATGATGGCGATGGTATCGCAGAGGTGGTAAGCCTCTTCCATGTAGTGGGTGGTGAGTACCACGGTCTTGCCCTCGGCCTTGATGGTCTGTACCAGGGACCACAGATTGCGCCGGGCCTGGGGATCCAGACCGGTGGTGGGCTCATCCAGGAACACGATCTCCGGGTCGTTCACCAGCGCGATGGCCAGCAGCAGGCGCTGGCGCTGACCGCCGGAGAGCTTACGGGTGTCGCGATGCAGAAATTCCCCGAGGGCGCAGATCTCCACCAGTTGCGCCACCGGTAGGGTACGGGGATAGAGGCTGGCGAACAGGGCCAGGGTCTCGGCCACCGTCTGGTAATCCTGTAACGCGGTGGACTGGAACATGATGCCAGCCTCGCTGCGAAACCTTGTCCCCAGGGGCTCGCTCTTGTAGAGGATCTCGCCGCCAGTGGGCCGGATGATGCCCTCCAGCATCTCCACGGTGGTGGTCTTGCCGGCGCCGTTGGGGCCCAGCAGGCCGAAACAGCAGCCGCGTTGCAACTGGAAGCTGACCCCGTCCACCGCCCGGATTCCCCGGTAGACCTTGACCAGATCGGTCACCGACATCAATACCATCGCGTCGTCGCCACCCCGGATTACCTGTGGCCACAGACCCGAAATCAGCGATCCGGTTCGCTGCCGCCGCGCGGGTGCTCAGCCGGCGATCAGTTGCCGGTAGAGTTCCAGATACCGCTGCCCCTGGCGCTGCCAGGAAAAATCCCTGGCCATGGCATTGGCCTGCACCCGCTCCCACTGCTGGCGATCCTGATAGATTCTGAAAGCCCGGTTCAGGGCCCAGTGCAGGGCTGGCGAATCGTAATGATCGAAAACGATACCAGTGCCCTCGCCGCTGGCCGGATCGTAGGCGGAGACGGTGTCGGCCAACCCCCCGGTGCGGCGCACGATGGGTACGGTACCGTAGCGCAGGCTGTACATCTGATTGAGTCCGCAGGGCTCGTAGCGCGACGGCATCAGGAAAAAATCCGCCCCCGCCTCGATCAGATGGGCCAGATAGTTGTTGAAACCCCGGAAAAAACACACCTTACGGGGATGCTCGTACTGGAGCCAGCCAAAGAACCCCTCGTAGCGCTGCTCGCCGCTGCCCAGCACCACCAGCCGGAAATCCTGACGCCAGAGAAACTCCGGTAGCACCTCGAACATCAGATCGAAACCCTTCTGCAACACCAGCCGCGACACCACCCCCACCACCGGCGCCCCGGGATTGTCCGCCAGCCCCAGTTCGGCCAGCAGGGTGCGCCGGTTGGTGGCCTTGCCACCGAGATCCTCGAGACTGTAGCGCTGGGGAATGTAGGCATCGTGCTCGGGACTCCACTCGCTGTAGTCCACCCCGTTCAGGATACCGTGCAGCACCTCCCGACGGGTGGTCAGTACACCCTCCAGCCCCATGCCGTACTCCGGGGTCTGGATCTCCCGGGCGTAGGTGGGGCTCACGGTGACCAGCGCGTCGGCGTGGCGGATCCCGGTCTTCAGCAGATTGATCTCGCCCCGATGGAAATCGTGCTGATCCAGCCGATCCACATGGGCGGCCAGATCCAGATCCCCCAGATACCAGCCGGACAGACGCCCCTGGTAGCCGAGATTATGCAACCCCAGCAGGGTCCGGGTGGCGGCGAACAGCCGATCCCAGGCATAGTGGGTCTTCAAGTACAACGGCGTGAGCGCGGTCTGCCAGTCGTTGCAGTGGATCACCTGGGGATCCCAGGCCAGCCGCTGGCACACCTCCAGGGTGGCCCGGCACAGCAGCACGAAACGCCGGTGTTCGTCCTCGTCCTCCGTGTAGAGCCGGCCGCGATGGTAATAATCCGGGCTATCAATAAGATAGACCGGCGGCCCCGACTCGCCGAGCCGGGTCAGACGCACCCCGTAGTGCGCCGTATGCACACCCAGATTGATACTCAGGCGCTCCAGCCCCGTCACGGTCTCGATACCGTGGGACAGACCGATGGTGGAATACAGCGGCAGGAACAACCGCACGTCGTGCCCGGCCTCCCAGAGAAACCGGCCGAGCGCGGCCACCACATCCGCCAGCCCACCGGCCTTGGCGAAGGGGTGTAACTCCGAGGCGAGCAGGCAAATCCTCAGTCGAGTCACCGACACCTCCCGATACGAGCGCCTCCCATCCGACGGCGGATCGGATCGCTAAAGGACCGGTAAGTTTACCCTGACCATAGCTATCTTTATACTCTGTCGTTGGTTTGTCACCGGGATAGTGCCATGCGCATCGTGCAAGAAGCCCTCACCTTCGACGACGTCCTGCTGTTACCCGCCTACTCCGAGGTGTTGCCCAGGGACGTCGACCTGGCCACCCCTCTGACCCGCCGCATCCAGCTCAACATTCCGCTGCTGTCGGCCGCCATGGACACGGTCACCGAATCGCGGCTGGCCATCGCCATCGCCCAGGAAGGCGGTATCGGCATCATCCACAAGAATATGCCCGTGGAGCAACAGGTAACCGAGGTCCGCCGGGTCAAGAAATACGAGAGCGGGGTGATCAAGGATCCCATCATGGTCTCCCCCGACCTCAGCATCCGCGAGGTACTGGCCCTGACCCGCGCCCACGGTATCTCCGGGGTGCCGGTGGTGGACGGTGAGCGGCTGGTGGGCATCGTCACCAGCCGGGATCTGCGCTTCGAGGCGCGGCTGGATGCGCCGGTGCGCAATATCATGACGCCCCAGGAGCGGCTGGTCACCGTGCAGGAGGGCGCAAGCAAGGCCGAGGTACAGGCGCTGCTGCACCGTCACCGCATCGAGAAAGTGCTGGTGGTGAACGATAACTTCCAGCTCCGTGGACTCATCACCGTCAAGGATATCCAGAAATCCACCGATTATCCCCGGGCCTGCAAGGACGAGTACGAACGGCTGCTGGTGGGTGCGGCGGTGGGCACGGGCAGCGATGTGGAGGAACGGGTGGCGGCGCTGGTGGGGGCCGAGGTGGACGTGATCGTGGTGGATACCGCCCACGGCCATTCCCGCAATGTGCTGGAGCGGATCCGGAGCATCAAGACGAGCTATCCAGATGTGCAGGTGATCGGCGGCAACATCGCCACGGCCGCCGCCGCCGAGGCGCTGGTGGAGGCCGGCGCCGACGGCGTCAAGGTCGGCATAGGACCGGGTTCCATCTGCACCACCCGCATCGTCGCGGGGGTGGGGGTACCGCAGATCAGCGCCATCGACAACGTGGCCCGGGCGCTGGCCGGCACCGATGTGCCGCTCATTGCCGATGGCGGCATCCGCTATTCCGGGGATTTCGCTAAGGCCATCGCCGCCGGTGCCCACGCGGTGATGATCGGTAGCCTGTTCGCCGGCACCGAGGAGGCCCCCGGCGAGATCGAACTCTACCAGGGCCGCTCCTACAAGTCCTACCGGGGCATGGGTTCCCTGGGCGCCATGACCGAGCAACACGGCTCCCGGGATCGTTACTTCCAGGAGGACAGCGAGGCCAACAAGCTGGTGCCGGAGGGCATCGAGGGGCGGGTGCCCTACAAGGGCAGCGTGCTGGCCATCATCCACCAGTTGCTGGGAGGGCTGCGGGCCAGCATGGGCTATGTGGGCTGCGCCGATATGCACGCCATGCGCACCCGCCCCGAAATGGCGCGGGTGACCAACGCGGGCGTGCGGGAAAGCCATGTCCACGACGTCTCCATCACCAAGGAATCCCCCAACTACCGGATCGACTGAGGTCGATCCCCCGCCCCAGTACCCACGGGATCGACCATGTCCAACCCCGATATTCATTCCCACCGGATCCTGATCCTGGATTTCGGCGCCCAGTACACCCAGTTGATCGCCCGCCGGGTGCGCGAGATCGGCGTGTACTGCGAGATCCATCCCTTCGACCTGCCGGAGGCGCAGATCCGGGAATTTCGCCCCAGTGGCGTGATTCTCTCCGGCGGTCCCGCCTCGGTCACCGTCACCACCGGCCCGCGCGCCCCCCAGACGATCTTCGAACTGGGCGTGCCGCTGCTCGGTATCTGCTACGGCATGCAGACCATGGCGGCGCAACTGGGCGGCCAGGTGGCGGGTTCCCAGCACCGGGAGTTCGGCTATGCCGAGATCCGCGCCCACGCCCACTCGACGCTCCTGAAGGGTATCGAGGATCGCACCAACATGCAGGGTCACGGGTTGCTGGATGTGTGGATGAGCCATGGCGACAGGGTCACAGAGTTACCACCCGGCTTCGTACGGATCGCCAGCACGCCGTCGGCGCCGCTGGCCGGCATGGCCGACGAGCACCGGCGTTTCTACGGTGTCCAGTTCCACCCGGAGGTGACCCACACCCGCCAGGGCGAGCGCATCCTGCGCCGCTTCGTGCTGGAGATCTGCGGCTGCGAGGCGCTCTGGACCACCGGCAATATCATCGACGACAGCATTGAGAATATCCGCGACACGGTGGGCGAGGACGAGGTGCTGCTGGGCCTGTCCGGAGGCGTGGACTCCTCGGTGGTGGCGGCGCTGCTGGCCCGGGCCATCGGTGAGCAACTGGTGTGCGTGTTCGTGGACACCGGGCTGCTGCGCCATATGGAGGGCGATCAGGTGATGGCCACCTTTGCCGATCATCTGGGGGTACGGGTGATCCGGGTGGATGCCGAGGCGCGGTTTCTGGCGGCGCTGGAGGGCGTGGAGGACCCTGAACTCAAGCGTAAGGCCATCGGCAAGCTGTTCGTGGAGATCTTCGAGGAGCAGGCCAGTCGATTACCCCAGGTGAAATGGCTGGCCCAGGGTACGATCTATCCGGATGTCATCGAATCGGCGGGCGCCAGGACCGGCAAGGCCCAGGTGATCAAATCCCACCATAACGTGGGGGGGCTACCCGAGCGGATGCGCCTGACGCTGGTGGAACCGCTGCGGGAACTGTTCAAGGACGAGGTCCGGCGCCTGGGCGTGGAACTGGGCCTGCCCGCCGATATGGTCTATCGCCATCCCTTCCCGGGGCCGGGACTGGGGGTGCGGATCCTCGGCGAGGTGCGTAAAGAGTTCGCGGACCTGTTACGGTTGGCCGATCACATATTCATTGAGGAGCTGCGCCGCCACGGTCTTTACGAAAAGACCAGCCAGGCCTTCACGGTGTTTCTGCCGGTACGCTCGGTGGGAGTGATGGGCGATGGGCGCCGCTACGACTATGTGGTGGCGTTGCGGGCGGTGGAAACGGTGGATTTCATGACCGCCCGCTGGGCCCAGTTGCCCTACGAGTTCCTGGATCTGGTGTCGCGGCGGATCATCAACGAGATTCCGGGCATCTCCCGGGTGGTCTACGATATCTCCGGCAAGCCGCCGGCCACCATCGAGTGGGAGTGAAGCCATCCGTTGGCGCCGCGCCTGGTGAGTATCCATCAGCCCTGGCCACCACTGATCGCCACTGGATGAGCCGGGCCCTCGGTCTTGCCACGCAGGCCGCCGCCGTGGGTGAGGTACCGGTGGGCGCGGTGTTGGTGGGCGACAACGAGTTGCTGGCCGAGGCTCATAACAGTCCCATCGGCGAGCACGATCCCACTGCCCACGCCGAGATCCTGGCGCTGCGCGAGGCCGCCCGCCGGGTGGGCAACTACCGTCTCCCGGGCACCACCCTGTACGTGACCCTGGAGCCCTGTCCCATGTGCGCCGGGGCAATGATCCATGCCCGGGTGGAGCGGGTGGTCTTTGCTGCCCCCGATCCACGCAGTGGTGCTGCGGGTAGTGTATTCGAGTTGCTGCGCTCGCCCTGCCTGAACCACCAGAGCCGCGTCAGCGGCGGATTGCTCGGGGAGGAGTCGGCAGCGATACTGCGGGGGTTTTTCCGGCATCGCCGGGGAAAAACTCGACAGATCAGGTGAACGACCGGCGTCGGTGAAATTGCAGGGTCTGCTCAATGGCCTGCCAGTTCACCAGGGACGGCACCGTCATGACCAGCCATTGAAGCCAGGATTGTTGTAAAAACACACCGCTGTCCAGACTACCCAGCAGATAGGCCACGGGTAAGGCTATACTCAGTCCATGGGCACGCACCCTGGAGGCCAGACCCGAGGCCATATTCTGGTTGTCCAGGGCGCGATGCAACACCCTCAGGTTCACCAGCGCGAACAGGGCGATGAGTAATCCATAGCCGGCGGTGAGCACCGAGCCCCAGTGCCACACCAGAAAGCCGGCGAACAACAGCAGGATCGCATCGGTGATTCCGGCGGCCACCACCAGCAGGATAATCCGTAAGGGCCAGACTCCCATCAGCGTTACTGTCCCCTGTTCGTTGCACCAGCCAGACTGCGGCCTTCACCTGGACGCTGGCTGCCAAGCTTGCCAAGATAGCACTAGTGTAACCCGGGCCTCAACGCACCGGCGACGCTCCCGAGAACTCCACGACCACAAGCATAACCACTGCCGATCCACGATTCGGTAAAGGAGCGCAACATGTTCAAAACCGCCGAACTGGGACGCAAGGTGGCCAAGGCGGAGTACCGCGACCTTGCCCCGGCACTGCGCCAGGAACTGCTGGAAGTGCAGCAGGAATTGAAACAGAACAACCGTTTCCCGGTCATCATCCTGTTCGCCGGGGTGGACGGCGCCGGTAAGAGCGAGATGGTCAACCTGATGAACGAGTGGATGGACCCTCGCTGGCTGGTGACCCGCGCCTACGGCGAGCCCTCCGACGAGGAACAGGAACGCCCGGAGTTCTGGCGTTTCTGGCGGGATCTGCCGCCCCGGGGCCGGATCGGGCTGTTTCTCAGTGCCTGGTATCACCGGCCCCTGATCGACCGGGTCTACCAGCGCATTGATGAGATCACGTTCTTTCGCCGTCTGGAGCGGATCCTGACCATGGGCGATATGCTCATGGACGACGGTGCCCTGATCATCAAGTTCTGGATGCACCTGAGTCGGGACGAGCAACGCAAGCGCCTGAAAAATCTGGAGAAAGACCCTCTCACCCGGTGGCGGGTACACAAGCAGGACTGGGATCACTGGAAACTCTACGACCGCTTCATCGAGACCGCCGAGCATATCATCCGCCACACCAGTACCGGCCGCTCCACCTGGAATATCGTCGAGGGCAAGGATTCCTACTACCGGGCGCTCACCGTGGGCACCATCATCCGCGACGCCATCCGTCACCACCTGAGCGGCCATACCCTGAAAGAGCAGTGGCAGAACGATCTGGCTGCCCGAGGTGAGGAACTGCAACGCAATCCGGTGCCCACCATCTCCACCGTGGCGGCTACCATCGGCCAGTCCAGTACACATCTCACGGTGCTGTCCCAGTTGGACATGTCCCTGAGCCAGGGCAAGAAGGATTACAACAAGGCCCTGAAGACCTATCAGTCCAAGCTCAATCTGTTGCAACGCCAGGCCCACGAGCAGGGCGTCTCGACCATCCTGGTATTCGAGGGACCGGATGCCGCCGGCAAGGGAGGTGCCATCCGCCGGATCACCGCCGCCCTGGATGCCCGCCATTATCTGGTGCGGCCCATCGCCGCGCCCACCGACGAGGAGCGCCAGCATCATTATCTCTGGCGCTTCTGGCGATTACTGTCCCGCGCCGGACGGGTGACGATCTTCGATCGTAGCTGGTACGGCCGGGTGCTGGTGGAGCGGGTGGAGGGATTCGCCAGCGAGGAGGAGTGGCGCCGCGCCTACGGCGAAATCAACGACTTCGAGGACCATCTGCTGGAACACGGCATTGTGCTGGCAAAATTCTGGCTACACATCACCAAGGACGAACAACTGGCCCGCTTCCAGGACCGGGAACAGACCCCCTACAAGCGCTGGAAACTCACCGACGAGGACTGGCGCAACCGGGAACGATGGGAAGACTATGAACTGGCCGTCAACGATATGCTGGCCTATACCAACACCCGCCGCTCCCCGTGGACCCTGGTGGAGGGCAACGACAAGCGCCATGCCCGGATCAAGATCCTGAAAACCGTCTGCGAGGCCCTGGAAACCAGGCTCGCATCGGCGCAACCCTGAGGAGCCGTCCATGCCGGAGTTACTGATTCTGCGCCATGCCAAATCCGATTGGTCCACCGGCGAGGCGGATTTCGACCGACCGCTGAACGCCCGGGGCAAGCGCGATGCGCCGCGGATGGGCCGGTGGCTGAAAGCTCAGGGCCTGATCCCGGATTTTCTAGTGAGTTCTCCCGCCCGCCGGGCCCGCAAGACCGCCCTCAAGGTGGCCCGGGCCATGGACTTCGAGGAGACCGGTATTCGCTGGGAGGAGGCCATCTATGAGGCGCCGGTGGGGCGACTGATCACGGTATTGCGCGACTGTCCGGTGACGGCCAGGCGGGTGCTGTTGATAGGCCATAACCCCGGCCTGGAGCAGTTACTGGTGAGTCTCTGCCCGGCGGTGGAGACCCCGGCAGACGGCAAACTATTACCCACCGCGACGCTGGTGCATCTACATCTGAACGGTAACTGGCCCGATCTCGGCGCCGGCATGGGCGATTGCCGGCGCATCGTCAGACCCCGCGAACTACCCCCGGAGTGACCACCGGCAGGGCGAGGGCTCAGCGGGCACCCTTGCCCCACATGATCACGTAGGCGGTCTGCAGCAACACCATCAGATCCAGGAACAGGCTGTAGTTCTTGATGTAGTACAGGTCGTACTGGAGCTTTTCCCGGGCGTCCTCCTCGGAGGCGCCGTAGGGATAACAGATTTGCGCCCAGCCGGTGATGCCAGGGTTGACCCGATGGCGCATGGAATAAAACGGAATGGTCTCGCTCAACTCCTGGACGAACTGCGGCCGTTCCGGACGCGGTCCCACGAAGCTCATATTGCCCCGCAGCACATTGATGATCTGGGGCAGTTCATCGATGCGCGTCTTGCGGATAAAATTTCCCACCCGGGTGATCCGGTTATCGTTCTGTTGTGCCCATTTGGCCACCCCGTCACGTTCAGCATCCACCCGCATGCTGCGAAATTTCAGCACCTGGAACACCTGCTCGTCCTTGCCCACCCGCTCCTGCCGGTACAGAATCGGCCCGCCCGATTCCATCCAGATGGCCAGGGCCGCAAGCAGCATCACCGGCCAGGTGAGGAGCAGCAACAACAGGCTGGCCAGCACATCGAACAGACGCTTGCTGGTGCTCTTGATGCCCGCCTGATGGAAACCATCGGAGAAGATCATATTGCTGGGACAGAGATCGTCCAGGTGAATCTTGCCGGTCTCGCGCTCGTAGAAGGTGAGGAAGTTGCTGACCTCCACCCCCCGCACCTTGCACTCCAGCACCGCATGCACCGGAAAACCGGGGTCCTGATCGTCCACGGTCGCCAGGATCTCGTCCACCTGCAGCGCCTCGGTGAGCTGGTAGACACTGGTACCCTCCTCCAGGGACACGAACTTGTTGCTGTTCACCACCCCCGTCTCCCCCGGCAGCGGCACATAGCCCACCATGTGGAAACCCGGGTTGTCGGTATCGCCGATCAACTTTTCCAGTTCCCTGGCCTTGACGCCGGTACCGAGCACCAGAATACGGCGCCTGAAGAGTTCCTGATCGGAAACATGGAGAAACACGAAGCGGGCGATGAACACCCCGGCGAAGGCTGCGGTGAAGGAATAGCTGAATTCCGCCCGGCTCACATACAGGGCGGGAAACATATAGTAAATCAGGGTCATCAGGAACAATCCCAGCAGGAAACTCACCGTCACCCGCAGAATCATATCGATCTTGCCGTCCCAGAAATTCCTCTCGTAGAGCCCCATCCCGGTCATGATCGCCAGCATCACCACCATGAAGGTCAACGCCTGCGGCAGGAACTCGAAAAAGCCGGGCGTGCTCATGTTATAGGGGGTTGTGTAGATACGGATGAACCGCCCCAGATAGATGGCACCGAGGAAGATCAATCCCTCGGTCAACGCCAACAACAGCAGGGAACGGGGGAAATAATGTCTGAAAACCCGTACCATCGAAGCCTCTAACCGCCAATCAATACCACTCAATACCACCACACCGCGGTACCTGTATTCAGTTACTCACCAGGCACTTCCGATGCGACCCACCCTCTCGGAGGGGCAGCCTAACACAGGCACTGTCACGGATTGTGAACAATGTTTTACCTTCAGGCGCGGATGAATGGAATGTGGATGCCAAGCCTGGACCGAGTTTTTATAATCTTTTCCTGACTTTCGCGAGGGCTTTTTAGCAATATCCAGACCAGCCAACGCCATTCAACGATTTTCCGATAGCGCCGTTTTCCTGTCATCATGGCGCTTGCCATTTCACCTCAATTTTCATGGAGCCTATGGGATGCTCAATATCGACGCAGCGCGCATCGGCATCATCGGTCTGGGTTATGTGGGCCTGCCCTTGGCGGTGGAGTTCGGAAAGCAACGACCCACCGTGGGTCTGGACATCAACACAACACGCATCCGGGAATTACAGGCCGGCAGGGACAGCACCCTGGAGGTGGAGCCGGAGATTCTGGCCCAGGCGAAGTTCTTGCAGTATACCAGCGATCCCGCGGAGCTTGCGGCATGTAACATTTATATCGTCACCGTGCCCACCCCCATCGATCAGTACAAACAACCGGATTTTCGGCCCCTGATGAGCGCCAGCACCACGGTGGGTCGGTTGTTGAGCGAGGGGGATCTGGTGATCTACGAATCCACCGTCTATCCGGGGGCCACCGAGGAGATCTGCGTGCCCATCCTGGAACGGGAATCGGGGCTGCGCTTCAACGAGGGCTTCTTCGCCGGTTACAGCCCGGAGCGGATCAACCCGGGTGACAAGGAACACCGCCTGCCCAGCATCCTCAAGATCACCTCCGGGTCCACGCCGGAGATCGCGGAACTGGTGGATGCGCTTTACCGGCGCATCATCACCGCGGGCACCTACCGGGCCTCCAGCATTCGCGTGGCCGAGGCGGCCAAGGTCATCGAGAATACCCAGCGAGACGTGAACATCGCGTTGATCAACGAACTGGCGCTGATCTTCAACCGCCTGGGCATCGACACCCAAGAGGTGCTGGAAGCGGCCGGCACCAAGTGGAATTTCCTGAATTTTCGCCCTGGCTTGGTGGGTGGCCACTGCATCAGCGTGGACCCCTACTACCTCACCCATAAAGCCCAGGCTATCGGTTATCATCCGGAAGTGATCCTGGCGGGCCGGCGCATCAACGACGGCATGGGCGCCTATGTGGCCGAGCAGGTCTTCAAGCTGATGACCCAGAAACGTATTCACGTGGTGGATTCCCGGGTGTTGATCCTGGGTCTGGCCTTCAAGGAGAACTGCCCGGATCTACGCAATACCCGGGTGGTGGATATCATCCACGAGTTCAGAAGCTACAACGCCCAGGTGGATGCCTATGATCCCTGGGTGGACCCGGCGGAAGCCGAACATGAATACGGCATCCAGCCCGTCGCCGGGCTGGAGCCGGGCCGCTACGATGCGGTGATTCTGGCGGTGGCCCACCACCAGTTCCGGGAGATGGGGGCCGAGGCCATCCGCGCCCTGGGCAAGGAGCGTTCGGTCCTCTACGACGTGAAACACGCCCTGCCGGCCACCACGGTGGACGGTCGCCTGTAAGGCCGCGGGGATAGCCCCCGGATCAATGACAGCCATTGCGGAGAGTATCCATGAAAGTGTTGGTGACAGGAGCCGCCGGCTTTGTCGGTTCGGCATTGGCTCTGCGGCTCCTGGAGCGCGGGGACGAGGTGATCGGCCTGGACAACCTCAGCGACTACTACGACGTGAACCTGAAGCTGGCCCGGCTGGAACGCACCCGTTCCCACGCCAATTTCACCGAGATCCGCGCGTCACTGGAAGACCGTGATGCCATGACAGCGGTGTTCGCCACCCATCGACCCCAGCGCGTGGTGAACCTCGCCGCCCAGGCCGGCGTGCGTTATTCCCTGGAAAATCCCCACGCCTATGTGGATACCAATCTGGTGGGTTTCCTGAACGTGCTGGAGGGCTGCCGGCACCACGGGGTGGAGTACCTGGTCTACGCCTCCAGCAGTTCGGTCTACGGGGCCAATACCCGCATGCCCTTCTCGGTGCACGACAACGTGGACCATCCGGTGAGTCTGTACGCCGCCACCAAAAAGGCCAACGAACTGATGGCCCACACCTACAGCCATCTCTACGGGCTGCCTAGCGCCGGATTGCGCTTCTTCACGGTCTACGGACCCTGGGGAAGGCCGGATATGGCGCTGTTCAAGTTTACCCGGGCCATGCTCGCTGGCGAGCCCATCGACGTCTACAACCATGGCAACCATCGACGGGATTTCACCTATATCGATGATATCGTCGAGGGTGTGGTGAGGGTCCTGGACCATATTCCGCAGGGCAATCCGGACTGGCACAGTGACCGACCGGATCCGGCCAGCAGCCAGGCACCGTACCGGGTCTACAACATCGGCTGCCATCAGCCGGTGCATCTGCTACGGTTCATCCAGGTGCTGGAGCAGTGCCTCGGGGTCACCGCGCAGAAAAACCTGCTCCCCCTGCAGAAGGGCGACGTGCCGGATACCTACGCCGATGTGGAGGCCCTGGTACAGGAGGTGGATTACCGCCCCGGCACCAGTATCGAGGAAGGCATCGCTCGCTTTGTCACCTGGTACCAGGATTACTACGGAGTTTAGTCGGCGGCCTCGGTGATGACGCCCGCCAGGCGCCGCCAGATACACTGTCCACCGCTACTGCTATCCAGCCGCTCCAGATACCGGTCGTGGGCCGCCAGCTCCTCGGCACTGGCCCACCGCACGGGTAGTGGTGGATAACTGGCCACCGCCACCTGCGGGCCGGTGCTGGCCACCACCGTCTCGGGTTCCTCCTCCAGCAGTAGATCCTCCTGGCCTCCGGTCATGGCCAGATAAACCCGGGCGAGGATCTCGGCGTCCAGCAGGGCTCCGTGCAGATCCCGCTGACTGTTGTCCACATCGTAGCGCTTGCACAGGGCGTCCAGGTTGTTTTTTTGCCCCGGGTGTAGGCGACGGGCCATGTTCAGGGTGTCCAGCACCCCGCAGCGCTGATCGATCGAGGGAACCCGGCCCGCCAGTTGCAGTTCGTGGTTGAGAAAGCCCACATCGAAGGCGGCGTTGTGGATTACCAGTTCCGCGCCGTCCACGAAATCCAGGAACTCATCGAGGATGTCCGTCATCCGCGGCTTATCGGCGAGGAATTCGTCGGTCAGCCCGTGTATCGCCACGGCATCCGGGTCCACCCGACGATCCGGTTGCAGATACACATGGAAGTGGCGCCCGGTCAAGCGGCGGTGTTGAATCTCCACACAGCCGATCTCGATGATCCTGTGGCCAGCCTGGGTTTCCAGGCCGGTGGTCTCGGTGTCCAGAACGATCTGTCGATCCACCATGTTCAACTCAGCTCCCGGATGTCGCAGTGGGTTACGGCGGGGTGTTGGTGGTATTGCTCCGGTTCCTGTCCCACCAGCACACCACGGTTGTAGTGGGCTGCCACGCCCCCGGCGACCACCGGACGGTGGGTGAACCAGCGCGGCCCGATGGGCGTCAGGGTGGACACCCGTTTCTTAGCCAGTAGCACATAGCCGCCTCCCAGTGGCCGGCAGTAACGGCGCCCCAGGGTCTCCAGCGATGCCAGACGCTCCGGTGTCTGCGGCTCTCGCTGCGGGAGTCGATAGGAGTGGTAATGCACCGACACCGCCTCCAGTCCCAGCAGCGCCAACCAGCTCCGTAGCCGCGGCACACTACAGAGTTCGGCGCCACGCAATGGGCTCTCCCACCCCCGTCGGTGTCCCCCGAAACCCCGCCAGAGTCCCCACAGGGACAGCGGGTTGAAGCCCAGAATCAGCGCATGCCCCTCGGGAATCAGCACCCGATCCACCTCCTTAAGGGTCGCCACCGGATCCCGGCTGAACTCCAGCACATGGGACAGCACCAGCACATCGACACTATCGGTAGCGACGGGTAACTGCTCCGATTCCACCAGCAGGGCCGCAGCCTGCTCGGGTTTGCCGTGCAGCCCCATCAGCCAGCGCCGGGAGACAGGGCTGGCTTGCAGCAACTCCGGCGTCAACGGCCCCCCGAGGGCCAGCAGATAGTAGCCGAATAGCAGGGGCAGCAACTCCCGCAGGATAGCAGCCTCGGCCATACCGAAGTGCTGCCCCGGCGGCTGCCCATACCATCGTTGCAGGCTACCCCAGCGGTGCGGCGCCTGTCTGCTGTCAGTGCTGTGTCGGATGAGCATACCGGATCGCTTTTCGGACAAACCGCATTATTAGGCGAAAATGCAACGTCCAAGTGATTGTCTGTTACAATGCGGCGTTTTTACAACAATCAATACGGCAAATCGTCTTCCGCGATGCCAGACGACGTCCTAGGCTAACATGGTGCTTCCGATGACGTATGCTAGAGCATGGTTCCCGTTTCTGTGCCTTCTGCTCGGCGCTTGCGCCCAGACACCGCGACAGGAAGGTCATGGCGATGCCGATCGGGCCAGCCGGGCCTATCAGGATCACTGGCAGGCCATCGCTCTGGAGGAATTGCCCGCCGTGACTCCGGCGCCCGGCGGGCTCACCGCGCTGGCGGGCACCACGCCCTCCGCCGTGCCGCCGTCGGACAATCCCGATACGCTCTGGGAGCGCTTCGCCAGCAGACTCACCATTGCCCAGATCGATCATCCCGACATCGACGGCCACGTGGCCCGATATCGCCGCCAGCAACGCCACCTGGACACCGTCACCCGCCGGGCCCAGCCCTTTCTCCACTACATTGTAGAGGAAACCGAACGCCGTGGTTTACCGGTGGAACTGGCCATGATCCCCATGATCGAGAGCGGCTATCAACCCCGTGCCGTATCACCGGGCAAGGCCGCCGGACTCTGGCAGATCCGCCCGGCCACCGGACGCCACCTGGGCCTGCAATTGGATAGTTGGTACGACGGGCGCCACGATATCCGCGACTCCACCCGGGCGGCCCTGGATTACCTGGAGTTTCTCCACGACAAATTCGACGGCGACTGGTTACTGGCCATGGCAGGTTACAACGCCGGTTGGGGAACCGTGCAGAACGCCATCCGCCGCAACCAGCGCCAGGGCAAATCCACCGATTTCTGGCATCTGCCCCTGCCCCGCATCACCCAGGCCTATATTCCCAAGGTGTTGGCCCTGTCCCGTATCCTGGCCGATTCCGAGAGCTACGGTGTCTCGGTGCCGAAGATACGTAACGAACCGTATCTGATGGAGGTCAGGGTCACTCCGTCCATGGATCTGTCCATGGCCGCCGCCAAGGCGGGTATCAGCGAGGATACCCTGCTGGATTTCAACCCGGGCTTCAAGCGCGGTATGGTGCCTCCCTCGGAAAAGCCCTGGCAGATCCTGCTACCCAGGCCCGAGGGACTGACCCTACAGGCCAGGCTGGAGAACCTGCAAGCACCCGATGCCGAACTGCTGGCGGAGGCCGAACTCGCACCGCAGTTCGCCGATACGCCAGGCGATCCGGCCGCCACCCTGCTGGTGGACAGCGCCAGCGATGCACTGCGAAACGCCGTGGACAATCCCGGGCAACAACTCCAGGTACAGGCCGCTCGCCCGCTGCGCCGGGAACAGCCCACCGGCAGCAGCCAGTTGGTCTCGACAGATACCCCGCTGGAGTACCGCTACACGGTCAGAGCGGGTGACACCCTCTCCACCATCGCCCAGCGCTATGGGCTTTCCACGGTGGCACTGGCCCGCGATAACCGCCGCGCGGTGGATGGCATGCTACAGGCCGGAGAGACGCTGGTGATCAACACCGCACCCCAGGAGATCCCCGAGGAACTTCGCGATGACGACCCGGATCCGGAGCTCAATATCGTCAATTATCTGGTGCAGGAGGGCGATTCTCTGTGGAATATCTCCCAGCGCTTCCAGGTGAGTATGGCGGAATTACGCCGCTGGAACGATCTCCCCGAGTGGCTACAGCAACCGGATCCCGGCAAGATCATCGTGGTCTATCTGGACGTGGAACCCACCCGGGGCTGAGTCTCCAGCGGCGCATCACTGTGATGCCCGGCCGGCTCCAGCTCGAAGGCGGCGCGTAGCAGGGACTGGGTATAAGGCTGGCGTGGCTCGGCAAAGAGCCTCGACGCCGGTCCGGCCTCCACCACCTTACCACCCTGCATGACGATGATCTCGTCACAGAGTGCCCGCACCACCTTGAGATCATGGCTGATGAACAGATAAGACAGCTTGTGCTGGACCTGTAAATCGCGTAACAGTTTGATGATCTGTGCCTGCACCGATACGTCCAGAGCCGAGGTGGGTTCGTCCAGCACCACCAGACGGGGCTTCAATACCATGGCCCGGGCGATGGCGATGCGCTGGCGCTGCCCGCCGGAGAATTCGTGGGGGTAACGATGCCGGTCCTCCGGATTCAGGTCCACCTCCTTCAGCGCCTGAATGATGGCGGCCTCCCGCTCGCGGCGATTACCGCCGAGCCCGTGCACCTGCAACCCCTCCTCGATGATCTGCGCCACCGACATGCGGGGGCTGAGGCTACCGTAAGGATCCTGGAAAACGATCTGCGCCTGGCGCCGGTAGTCCCGTAGTTGACGGCTGTGCAGTCCCTGCAAGGGGCGCCCGTCAAAGTGGATGTCACCCTCGCTGCGCTCCAGACGCAGCAGGGCAAGCCCCAGTGTGGTCTTACCGGAGCCGCTCTCCCCCACCACACCCACGGTATGCCCCTGGCGCACCGCCACATCCACGCCATCCACGGCCTTGATATAGGCCACGGTGCGACGCAGTAAACCGGCCTTGATGGGAAACCAGACCCGTAGATCCCTCACCTCCAGCAACACCGGCGCGTCGCTGGCGCACTTCACCGGCTCGCCCTTGGGCTCCGCCGAGGCCAATAGATGCCGGGTGTAGTCGTGGCGGGGCCTGGTGAAGACCTCCGGTACGGTGTTTTCCTCGACAATCTCGCCGCTGTTCATCACGTAGACTCGATCGGTTATCCGTCGCACTACGCCGAGATCGTGGGTGATCAACAACATGGCCATCCCCAGCTGGGATTGCAGTTCCTTCAGCAGTTCCAGAATCTCGGCCTGGATGGTGACATCCAGCGCCGTGGTGGGCTCGTCGGCGATCAGCAGTTCCGGTTCGTTGGCCAGCGCCATGGCGATCATCACCCGCTGGCGCTGACCGCCGGAGAGCTGGTGGGGATAGGCGTTGAGGCGCTGCTCCGGGTTGGGGATACGCACCCGGCGCAGCAGTTCCAGGGTGTGTTCCCGGGCCTGGCGGCCCACCAGCCCCTTGTGCAGAGCCAGGGTCTCGGTGATCTGCTTTTCGATGGTGTGCAGGGGATTCAGCGAGGTCATGGGCTCCTGAAAAATCATGCTGACCTTGCCACCTCGCACCTCCCGCAGAGTTGCCCGGGAGGCATGGAGCAACTCCACGCCGTTCAGGCAAATGCTACCGGTGGGATGATTGGCATGGGGGTAGGGCAACAGTTGCAGGACCGACAGCGCCGTCACGGATTTACCGGAACCGCTCTCCCCCACCAATGCCACCACCTCGCCGCGCTTGACCGTCAGCGATACACCCTTTACCGCACCACAGCTTCGGTCGCGATGTCCGAAGCAGACCGAGAGATTCTGGATGTCCAGTAGACTCATGAAGGGTCGCTCACGGGCTGGCCGGCGGGTGTCGCCGCCGGTGCAGCGGCGTGACTGACCAGCGTCTTGCGCGGATCGAAGGCGTCCCGCACCGCCTCGCCGATAAAAATCAACAGACTCAACATCACCGCGATCACCACGAAACCCGTGATACCCAGCCACGGAGCTTGCAGGTTGTTCTTGCCCTGGGCCAGCAACTCTCCGAGGCTGGGCGAGCCCACGGGTAACCCCAACCCCAGAAAATCCAGCGAGGTGAGGGTGGTGAGGGAGCCGTTCAGAATAAACGGCAGGAAGGTCAGGGTGGCCACCATGGCGTTGGGCAGTACATGACGGAACATGATCACCGTGTCGGATACGCCCAGCGCCCGGGCAGCGCGGACGTATTCGAGATTGCGTGCCCGCAGGAATTCGGCTCGCACCACATCCACCAGCGCCATCCAGCTGAACAACAGCATCAGCCCCAACAACCACCAGAAGTTCGGCTCCACCAGGCTCGCCAGGATGATCAGCAAATATAGCACTGGCAGCCCCGACCAGATCTCGATGAAACGCTGGAACAAAAGATCTATCCAGCCGCCGAAATAGCCCTGGACAGCCCCCGCGATGACCCCGACGATGGAACTGAAAAGGGTCAGGATCAGCCCGAACAGCACCGAGATGCGGAATCCATAGATGGCCCGGGCCACCACGTCCCGGCCCTTATCGTCGGTGCCCAGCCAGTGCCCGGCAGACGGCGGCGCCGGGGCCGGCACGTCCAGGTTGTAGTCGATGGTATTGTAGCTATAGCGGATGGGTGGCCAGAACATCCAGCCCTTTTCCTCGATAAGCTCCGTCACGAAGGGATCCCGATACTCGGCCTCGGTGGTGAACTCACCGCCGAAGGTGGTCTCCGGATAGGCGGCCAGCACCGGAAAATAGAAGTCCCCATCGTAGAACACCATCAGCGGCCGGTCGTTGGCGATGAGTTCCGCGCACAGGCTCAGGCCGAACAGGATCAGAAAAATCCACAGGGAATAGAAGCCCCGGCGATTGTTGCGGAAGTTCTGCCAGCGGCGCTGGTTCAAGGGGCTCATGGAACTACACCTCCCGGGTCTCGAAGTCGATCCGGGGGTCGATCACCACATACATCAGATCCCCCACCAGTTTCATCACCAACCCCAGCAGCGTGAAGAAGAACAGCGTACCGAACACCACCGGATAATCCCGCTTGATGGTGGCTTCGTAGCCCAGCAGCCCCAGCCCGTCCAGGGAGAAGATGATCTCGATCAGCAACGAACTGCCGAACAGCACACTGACGAAGGCGCTGGGAAACCCGGCCACCACGATCAACATGGCGTTGCGGAACACATGCCCGTACAGCACCTGGGTCTCCGAGACTCCCTTGGCGCGGGCAGTGACCACGTACTGTTTATTGATCTCCTCCAGGAAGGAATTCTTGGTCAACATGGTGAGGGTGGCAAAACCTCCCACCACCATGGCCAGCACCGGCAGGGTAATATGCCAGAGGTAATCCAGGATGCGCTGTATCCAGTTGAGATCCGTCCAGTTATCCGACACCAGCCCACGCAGCGGAAACCAGTTGAAGAAACTCCCCCCGGCAAACAACACGATCAGCAAAATGGCGAACAGAAACCCGGGAATGGCATAGCCGACGATGATCACGCTGCTGGTCCAGATATCGAAGCGGGAGCCGTCCCGCACCGCCTTGGCCACCCCCAGAGGGATGGAAATTAGATACACCAGCACCGTGGTCCACAACCCCAGGGTGATGGATACCGGCAGTTTATCGATCACCAGTTGCATCACCGAGCGGTCCTGGAAAAAACTGTCGCCGAAATCGAAAACCAGATAGTTGCCTATCATCTGCAAAAAGCGCTGATAGGCGGGCTTGTCGAAACCGTACAGTACCTCGATTTCCTTGATCAACTCCGGCGGCAGGCCACGCGCTCCCCGATAACCCGAAGCCCCGGTTTCCTGGACATCACCGACGTCACCGGGGGCCGCGACCTCGCCGCTGTCACCACCACTGATGCGGGCGGTGACCGAGACCGCGTTGCCGCTCAGGTTGGCGATCATCTGCTCCACCGGACCGCCCGGCGCCGCCTGCACGATGAAAAAATTCACCACCATGATCCCGAACAGGGTCGGGATGATCAGCAACAGACGGCGGATGATATACGCCGTCATGGATCGATGGATGCCGTCCTGGTCAACACCCCGGCCTCGAACAGTGCCTCGGCCTTATCAGGATCCACCCACCAGGTCCACAGCCCCAGACCATAGTCGGGAGTCACCTCCGGGTGGCCGAACTTGTTCCAGTAGGCCACCCGGTAATCCTGGATATGGAAATGGGGAATCACGTAATGACCCCACAGCAACACCCGATCCAGGACTCGGGTACGATCGATCAGCACCTGGCGATCCGGTGCGGTGATGAGCAGTTCGATCAGTTCATCCACCACCGGATCCTTGATGCCGATGAGGTTACGGCTCCCGGGGGTGTCGGCGGCGGTGGAACTCCAGTAATCCCGCTGTTCGTTACCCGGCGACATGGACTGGCCGAAACTGCCCACTACCATATCGAAATCGAAATCATCCAGACGGCGCTGGTACTGGGCCGGATCCACCGTGCGGATGGACATGTCGATACCGAGTCGGGCGAGATTCTGCTGGAAGGGCAACACTACCCGCTCGAAGTCCGGACTCACCAGCAGCATCTCGAAGCTCATGGGCTCCCCGGTCCCGGTGTTGATCAGCTTGCCGTCCTGGACCTCCCAGCCCGCCTCGTTCAGCAGGCGCCGGGCCTCGCGGAGATTGCCGCGAACATTGCCGGAACCGTCGGTACTGGGCGGGCTGTATTCGGTGGTGAAGACCTCCTCGGGCAGTTGCTCCCGGAACGGTTCCAGTACTGCCAGTTCCCCCTCGGAAGGCAGCCCCTCGGCGGCCAGTTCGGAGTTGGAGAAATAGCTCTCGGTGCGGGTGTAGGCATCGAAGAACAGAGTCTTGTTGCTCCACTCGAAGTCGAAAGCGTGGGCCAATGCCTGGCGCACCGAGGGGTTCTGAAAGATATCCCGCCGGGTGTTGAAGACGAATGCCTGCATCCCGGTGGGCAGGGAGTGGGGGATCTCCTCCTTGACGATATAACCCCTGGCCAGCGCGGGGCTCTCATAGCCCGTGGCCCAGCGCTTGGCCGAGTTCTCCACTCGAAAGTCGTATTCGCCAGCCTTGAAGGCCTCCAATGCCACGGTCTGGTCCCGGTAATAGTCGTACTTCACCCGATCGAAGTTGAAGCGCCCGATGTTGATGGGCAGATCCTCGCCCCACCAATTCTCCACCCGCTCATAGGTGATAGAACGACCGGGGTCCACCTCCAGCACCCGGTAAGGGCCGCTGCCCATGACGGGGTCCAGGGTGGTGGCGTCGAACTCCCGGTCCTCCCAGTGGACCCTGGAAAGCACCGGCAATTGCCCCATGATCATGGGTAGTTCCTTGTTGTCGCCGTTCTCGAACAGGAACCTGACCTCGCGCTCTCCCAGTTTCTCGGCGCCCACCACGCTGGCATAGTAGGTGCGAAAGAAGGGGTGCCCCTGCTTCTTCAGGGTCTCGAAGGAGAACAGCACATCGTCGGCGGTGATGGGGCTACCATCGTGAAAACGCGCCTCCGGGCGCAGGGTGAAACCCACCCAGGCGTTGTCCGCAGGCACCGTCATACTCTCGGCGATCAATCCGTACTCGGCGGAGGGATCATCTTCGGTGGAGGTGGCCAGGGTCTCGTAGGTCAATCCCAGGCCGGTGGCCACATTACCCTTGAGGATGAAGGGGTTCAAACTATCGAAGGTGCCGATGGCCACCTGCCGGATCCCGCCACCCTGGGGTGCATCCGGGTTCACGTATTCCAGATGCGGGAATTCCGGGCCGTATTTGGGCTCTCCCAGTAAACTCAGGGCATGCGTCACCGTCACGTCATCGGCGGCCACCGCGACCGTGGTCAGGGTCGCGGCGCACAGGGCCACAAGCAATTGTCGCATCAAGGGATCTCCACTGGTAGAGGCGTGGCAACGATCTGTTTTAGAGACTATTCTTCGCCGATCAATCACAAAAACTGTGATCAGTAGATAATACTAGACAACGGGAGTTCACTATGGGTTTTCTTGCAGGGAAACGGGCACTGATCGTCGGCGTCGCCAGCAACCGCTCCATCGCCTGGGGTGTGGCCCAAGCCATGCACCGGGAGGGCGCGGCGCTGGCCTTCAGCTATCAGAACGACAAACTGCGCTCCCGGGTGGAGAAGTTCGCCCGGGAATGCGACAGCGACCTGGTATTCCCGTGCGATGTGGAAAAGGACGAGGAAATCACCGCCCTGTTCGAGTCCCTGGGCCAGCACTGGGACGGGCTGGACATCATCGTCCATGCGGTGGCCTACGCGCCCCGGGAAGCCCTGGAAGGTAACTTTGTGGACAGCGTCACCCGGGAGAATTTCCAGATCGCCCACGATATCAGCGCCTACAGCTTCGCGGCGCTGGCCAAGGCCGGGCTACCGTTGATGCGGGGCCGCCACGCGGCACTGGTCACCATGACCTATCTGGGCAGTGTACAGGCGGTTCCTCATTACAACGTGATGGGGGTGGCCAAGGCGAGTCTGGAGGCCAGTGTGCGCTACATGGCCCAGTCCCTTGGCCCCCAGGGCATCCGCGTGAACGCCGTCTCTGCCGGACCGATTCGAACGCTGGCGGCTTCGGGAATCAGCGGATTCCGGAAGATGCAGACAGCCTTCGAGCAAACCGCACCGCTACGCCGCAGCGTCACCATCGAAGAGGTGGGCAACGCCGCGGCCTTTCTCTGCTCCGATCTCGCCTCGGGAATCACGGGGGAAATCACCTATGTGGACGGCGGCTTCAACGTGGTCGCCATGGCCGATGAACCCACCGATGCTACCGAGTGAATTGCCCGCCGGATAAATCCACCACAACTCTCGCCTCGGACCCGCCCGGGTCAGAGGCGATCGCTGTAGGTGACAATGTCCATCTGCCGGCGGCGACTGTCCAGGTAGGACTGGAACTGATTCGAGCCCAGCTGGGACTGCCAGCGTTCCACCAGCGTTTCCCGTTCACCCTCGGGCACCTCAACCGGATCACCCGGGGTCACCTGGGTGACCACCACCACCGCCCGCCGGTCCTCGCCCAGGGGTGCCGTACCCACCGAGCGCTGCACCTCGCCCTCGCCCTCGGGCGCGGGCGCGGGTAGCTGGAAAGCCTCGGTGGCCACGGCGCGGTCGACGCCAGTCTGGTCCCGGGTGATAGCACCGAGTTCGCTGAGTTCGGCGGCGGAGGACTCGGCCAGTTCCTCCAGGGACGTACCCTCGCGGACCAGTTCCGCCAGTTCCGCCACCCGTTCCTGAAGCTTTTCCCGCAGGCGCATCTCGCGCAGGGCCTGCTCCACCTGTTCCCGGGCCTCCTCCAGGGTCAGGGGCGCGGATTCCTGGTATTCCTCCAGGCGCAATACCAGCACCCGGTCGTTGTTCACCTCGATGGGTTCGCTGTTGAAGTTCTGCCCCAACACCTCGGGGCTGAGCGCGGCTTGCAGCACGCCGGGAAGAGCAGCGATGCCTTCCTGGCTCTCACGGGTCAACCAGTCGCTGGTCTGCACCCGCAGATCCAGTATCTCGGCGGCGGGCTCAAGGCTATCGGGATTTTCGAAAGCCATATTGGCCAAGGTCTCGGCGGCCTCGAAAAACTGCGGCTCGGCCGCCTGCAGGCGAAGCTCGCGCTCCAGTTCATCGCGCACCTCCGCCAGCGGCCGGACCTGCTCGTCGATCACCTCGTCCAGACGGATGATATGGAGACCGAAATCCGTCTGCACCGGCGCCGAGATGGCGCCCTCCTCGTCCATCGCGAACAGGGCCTGCTCGAAGGCCGGCGCCATCATTCCGGGGGCGATGGCGCCCAGATCCCCACCCTCCAGATTCGCCGTATCGGCCGACGCGGCCTCTGTCATCACCTCATCGAAGGACCGGGAGCCATCGACGATACTCTGGTAGATGGTCTCGGCTCGCTCCCGGGCCTGCGCCGGATCGGTGTCGTCATCGGTGGTCACCAGGATATGGGAAGCGCGTCGTTCCTCGGGTAGAGTGAAGCGACCACGCTGCTCCTCGTAGGCAACCTGGATCTGCGCCTCGTCCACCGCCACCCGATCCGTCAGATCATCCAGCGAAAGATCCAGATAACGCACCTTGAGCTGTTCAGGACTGGTGAAACGCTGCTGATTTTCCTCGAAGTAAGTCTCGATCTCGGCCTCGTCCAGTTCCACCTCTTGCAAAGCATCGGTACTCAGACTCAGGTAACTCACGGTGCGCTGTTGCTTGAGCAGGGAAAGCAGGCGATTCACCTCGGCCTCGGTCAGGATGGACGAATCCGTCAACCCGGAACGCAGTTGATTGGCCATCATGGAGGCCCGCAGTTCAGCCTCGAAACCAGCTGGCGTGTACTGCTGGAAGCGCAGAAACTGCTCGTAAGATTCCCGATGGAAACGCCCATCCTGCTGAAAGGTCTGATTGGCGCGGATCACCTGACCGAGTTGCTGATCCCCCACCCGAAGACCCTTGTCACGGGCGGTCTGCTCCAGTACCGCGTCGTCCACCAGTTGACGCAGCACCTCGTAGCGAAGCCGGGTTTCATTGAACAGCGATGGGTCCAGTTGCCCGCCCATCAGATTCTGCAACTGGGCACGCTGACGCTGGTAAGCCAGCTGGAACTCTTGCAGGGAAATCTCCCGATCACCCACCTCCGCGATGTTCACCACGGGAGGCTCACCGAAGTAGGAGTTCACGCCCCACAGGGCAAAGGGGATGATCAACAGGGCGATGATTGTATAGGCAATCCACCCTGTTGCCCGATCTCTAATCGTTTGCAGCATGGCTGTATGGAATCCGGGTTGGTCAACCGAACCGATAGGAGAAAGCATTCTTGAAGTGGCGGAGCGGACGGGATTCGAACCCGCGACCCCCGGCGTGACAGGCCGGTATTCTAACCGACTGAACTACCGCTCCGTGAGTGTAACCCGTGACTATCGGCAAAACAGATGAAGTGGCGGAGCGGACGGGATTCGAACCCGCGACCCCCGGCGTGACAGGCCGGTATTCTAACCGACTGAACTACCGCTCCGTTGTATATTAACCCATCTAATGGGTGCTGAGGGGATCGAACCCCCGACCCTCGCCTTGTAAGGGCGATGCTCTCCCAGCTGAGCTAAGCACCCAATGTAGTCGGCTAGTTTACCGCATCTTTCAGCGCTTTACCAGCCTTGAAAACAGGTGTTTTGGAAGCCTTGATCTCGATGGGCTTCCGGGTTCTGGGATCACGACCCGTACGGGCCGCCCGTTCCTTGACGGAAAAAGTGCCAAAACCGATCAGTGCAACCTGATCACCCGACTGCAACGCTTCGGTGATGGCAGCCAGCGCGGAATCCACTGCCTTGGTCGCTGCTGCCTTCGGCAAATCCGCCTTCTTGGCAACGGCATCAATAAGGTTAGATTTATTCATTACCTCGCTGTCCCTTTTTGTATGGTTTTCTCAGTGCTTGGCGGAGTCGGTAGACACCTGTCGCCAAGCTCCGCACCGACACTGGTTTTATTGACCAACACCTAGCACCACTCGTTGTCGACGACAATGCTTCTGAGCAGACACTAGACCCTTAAGTTCTCGAAGCTTAGCGCGATGACCAGGGATCGGCAAGCCATGAGGCCCCGAAATTACTTACATTTCGGCGGTTTTCCGGAGTTGGTCAATGGGCGCGCACCGATTCGTTCTGCTTGGCGGCCTTTTCGTTCTGGGCCTGGATATCCTCAATCTTCTCCTGGGATTTCTCATCCTTGTCAATGGGTTCGGGCATTCGCTGAAGAGCGATCTCCAGCACCTGATCGATCCACTTGACTGGCCGGATATCCAGCTTGGAGAGGATATTCTTTGGAATCTCCGCCAGATCCTTGCGATTTTCTTCGGGAATCACCACCACGCCAATGCCTCCGCGATGAGCCGCCAGGAGTTTTTCCTTCAGGCCACCGATGGGCAACACCTGACCCCGCAGGGTGATCTCCCCGGTCATGGCCACATTGGCGTGCACCGGAATGCGACTGAGCGCGGAGACCAGCGCGGTACACATGCCAATCCCCGCGCTGGGACCGTCCTTGGGCGTGGCCCCCTCCGGCACGTGGATGTGGAAATCGAACTTCTGGTTGAAATCCGTGGCCAGACCCAGCGCCTCGGCGCGGCTGCGCACCACCGTCATGGCCGCTTGGATGGACTCCTGCATGACATCGCCCAGTTGACCGGTATAAGTCAGTTTACCCTTGCCGGGCACCAGCGCCGCCTCGATGGTGAGCAACTCACCCCCCACCTCGGTCCAGGCCAGTCCGGTCACCTGACCGATCTGATCGTGCTCCTCGGCAAGCCCATAGCGATACCGTCGTACCCCGAGATACTTGTCCAGGTTCTTGGAGGTCACCACCACCTTCTTGTCGGTGGGCTTCAGCATGATCTCCTTCACCACCTTCCGGCAGATCTTGGAGATTTCCCGCTCCAGGTTTCGTACCCCGGCTTCCCGGGTGTAGAAGCGGATGATATCCCGCACCGCCGATTCCTTCAGATCGATCTCATGATCCTTCAGGCCGTTGCTTTTGATCTGCTTGGCCACCAGATAGCGCATGGCGATGTTGATCTTCTCGTCCTCGGTATAACCGGGAAGTCGGATCACCTCCATGCGATCGAGCAATGGGCCGGGGATGTTCATGCTGTTAGCGGTGGCCACGAACATCACGTCGGACAGGTCGAAGTCCACTTCCAGATAATGGTCGTTGAAGGAGTGATTTTGCTCCGGGTCCAGCACCTCCAGCATGGCCGAGGACGGATCCCCCCGGAAGTCCATGGACATCTTGTCGATCTCGTCCAGCAGGAACAGGGGATTACGGGTACCCACCTTGGCCATGTTCTGGATGATCTTGCCGGGCATGGAGCCGATGTAGGTACGCCGGTGACCGCGAATCTCGGCCTCGTCACGCACGCCGCCCAGGGACATGCGAGTGAACTTGCGATTGGTGGAGCGGGCGATGGAACGTCCCAGGGAGGTCTTGCCGACTCCAGGCGGTCCCACCAGGCAGAGGATCGGCCCCTTCAACTTGCGGGCCCGCTGCTGCACCGCCAGGTACTCGAGAATGCGCTCCTTCACCGTCTCCAGACCATAGTGATCCTCTTCCAGGATCTCCTCGGCGCCCCGCAGGTCGTTACGGATCTTGGAGCGCTTTTTCCAGGGCGCGGAGACCAGCCAGTCGATGTAGTTGCGCACCACGGTGGCCTCGGCCGACATGGGCGACATCATCTTCAGCTTGTTGAGTTCGGCGTTGGCCTTGTCCCTGGCCTCCTTGGGCATGCCGGCCTTCTCGATGCGCTGGGTGAGTTCCTCGATCTCGTTGGGCACATCCTCCAGATCGCCGAGTTCCTTCTGGATGGCCTTCATCTGCTCGTTCAGATAGTACTCGCGCTGGCTCTTCTCCATCTGCTGCTTGACACGATTACGGATGCGCTTTTCAACTTGCAGCACATCGTTCTCGCCCTCCACCAGATGCAGCAGATGCTCCAGCCGCTCGCGGATATCCTCGATCTCGAGAATTTTCTGCTTTTCATCGAGCTTCAGGGCCATGTGGGCGGCTATGGTATCGGCCAGCCGACCCGGAGATTCGATGCCCGCCAGAGAGGTGAGTACCTCGCCGGGAATCTTCTTATTGAGTTTCACGTACTGATCGAACACACCGAGCACCGAGCGCATCAGCACCTCCACCTCCCGACTGGGGGTCTCGGTACCCGGGCTCAGCAGTTCGATATCGGCCACGAAGCAATCGTCGGTCTTGCTGAAATGATCGATCCGCGCCCGCCGGCTACCCTCCACCAGCACCTTGACGGTGCCATCCGGGAGTTTTAGTAACTGGAGCACATTGGACAGGGTACCGATCTGATACAGGTCGTTGTCCCGGGGATCGTCCACCTCGGCGCTCTTCTGGGCTACCAGGAGAATCCGCTTGCTCCCCTGCATCGCCATATCCAGAGCGTGGATGGATTTTTCCCGTCCGACGAACAGGGGGATCACCATATGCGGGTAGACGACCACGTCACGCAACGGCAGAACCGGCATCGAAAGGCGGTTTTGAGCGTCGTCGAAACTAGTCCCGTTCTGATCCATGGGGAGTCCTCTTGTGAGCGCAGATACTGCTGCTGTTGCCGTCGGAAATAACCGATACACCGTTGCGGTGGTGCGGTCGAAGCACAGACAGTAGTTGGGGCGAGGTAGCAGAATTCAACGGCTGCTACCCCGATGGGCTGGAAACAGGAAAAAGAAACAGGAAGAATGGGCAGCCGGTGCAGCGGTTACCGATGCCAGGATCATCGTCAATCCGAGGCGGCTCGGCGCTGCTCGGACTGCTGATAGATGATGTAGGGCTTGGTTTCCCCCTTAATGGTGGATTCGTCGATCACCACTTTCCGCACGTTTTCCATGCTGGGCAGATCGTACATGGTATCCAGCAACACCTGCTCTATGATGGTGCGAAGGCCCCGGGCGCCGGTCTTGCGCTCCATGGCCTTGCGGGCCACCGCTCGCAGACCCTCCTCGCGGAACTCGATCTCCACGCCCTCCATCTCGAACAGCTTGGCGAACTGCTTGGAGATGGCGTTCTTCGGCTCGGTGAGGATACGCACCAGAGCGTCCTCGTCCAGTTCCTCCAGGGTGGCGATCACCGGCAGACGGCCCACGAACTCGGGGATCAGGCCGTACTTGATGAGATCCTCGGGTTCCAGTTCGATCAACGCTGCGCCAATACTGCCCTCCAGATCCTTGGGCTTGACCTGGGCCGAGAAACCGATACCACCGCGTTCGGTGCGACTGCGGACCACCTTTTCCAGGCCGGAGAAGGCGCCACCGCAGATGAACAGGATGTTGGAGGTATCCACCTGCAGAAACTCCTGCTGGGGATGCTTGCGACCACCCTGGGGTGGTACCGAGGCCACCGTGCCCTCGATCAGCTTGAGCAGGGCCTGCTGCACACCCTCGCCTGAGACATCCCGGGTGATGGAGGGGTTGTCGGACTTGCGGGAGATCTTGTCGATCTCGTCGATGTAGACGATACCGGTCTGGGCCTTCTCCACATCGTAATCGCACTTTTGCAGGAGCTTCTGGATGATATTCTCCACATCCTCGCCCACATAGCCCGCCTCGGTGAGGGTGGTGGCATCGGCGATGGTGAAGGGCACGTTCAACAGGCGCGCCAGAGTCTCGGCCAGCAGTGTCTTGCCCGAGCCGGTGGGGCCGATCAGCAGAATATTGCTCTTACCGATCTCCACATCGCTCTTGCTGCCTTGCAACTCCAGGCGCTTGTAGTGGTTGTAGACCGCCACCGCCAGCACCTTCTTGGCACGCTCCTGACCGATCACATACTCGTTCAGTACCCTGCGGATGTCGTGCGGCTTGGGTAGCTTGTTGCCGCCACTCGGGGCCTTGTCCTCCATCTCCTCGCGGATGATGTCATTGCAGAGTTCCACGCACTCGTCGCAGATGAAGACATTAGGTCCGGCGATGAGCTTTCGTACTTCATGCTGGCTCTTGCCGCAGAAGGAGCAATACAAGAGTTTACTGTCGTCACCCTTGTCACTACGGTCTTTGCTCATTTGCAATCCTCTCGCGAAGTCGTCGCCTGAAATCGAAAAGTACCGGTGCCGTCTGCGGCACTTCGCAAACCCTGCTACTGATTACCGTATCACATCGCCGATCCAGCACACTTCGGAGAATAACGATTCTGTAATTTTCCGGCTACTACCTGATTCACCGGGACGGCGAGGGTTTGGCGGATGCAGTGACCCGATCGGTCAGTACCTGATCGATCAGACCGTACTGCATGGCCTCCATGGCATCCATGAAGCGATCGCGGTCCGTATCGGCAATGATTCTCTCCAGGGGCTGTCCGGTATGCTTGGCGATCACCCGGTTCAGCCGATCGCGGATCGCCAGGATCTCCCGGGCATGAATATCGATGTCGCTGGCCTGACCCTGAAAGCCGCCCAGGGGTTGGTGCATCATGATTCGCGAATGGGGCAGGCAGTAGCGTTTACCTTGAGCGCCCCCCGCCAGTAATACCGCCCCCATGCTGGCCGCCTGCCCTACACACATGGTGCTCACATCGGGCTTGATGAACTGCATGGTGTCATAGATGGCGAGCCCTGCGGTGACCAGTCCCCCCGGCGAGTTGATGTAGAGATGGATATCCTTCTCCGGGTTCTCCGCCTCCAGGAACAACAACTGGGCCACCACCAGATTGGCGATGTGGTCGTCGATAGGTCCCACCAGGAAGACCACATGCTCTTTCAGCAGGCGCGAGTAGATATCGTACGACCGCTCACCGCGAGCGGTCTGTTCGATCACAAAGGGGACCAGTGCAGCTTGGGGTTCTGTCATGGAAACGGTCTCACAGTCGTTCAGTTACTAACCGGAATGAATGTCGAGCAATTGGTTATTCTCCGGCCTCGGGCTGCGGTGGCGGCACATCGTGGTCATGGTCATGGTCATGGCCGTGGTGATGATGGTGATCGTGGGCCGCATGCGTGGGCTTCATGACCTCGTCGAAGGTACTCGGCTGTTCCTCCACCCTGGCCCGCTCCAACAACCAATCCACCGCCTGCTCCTCCAGCGCCATGGCCCGGATACTTTCCATGGCCTGCGGGCTTTCCCGGTACATACGGATCACCGCCTCGGCGTTGGCGGCCGGATAGCTGGCGGCCATGGCCTCCAGCCGGGCCTGTACCCGGGCGGGATCGAGACGGATATTCTGGGCTTCCACCAACCTCGACACGATCAACCCAAGGGCCACGCGCCGTCCGGCTTCCTCGCCGAACATCTGTTGTTTCAGGGTGGCCAACTCCTCGCTGTCGGCCTCGTCCTCCTGGCGACCCACGCCCGCCTGACGAGCCAGGCCCTCGATTTCTTCCTTGACCATGGCCTGGGGAACCGAAACATCTTCATTAGCTGTCAGTAGACCGTCCATGACCTGACGTTTGATACCGGCTTTGATACTGTCTTGCAGTTCCCGTTCCATGGTTTCCCGCAGCGCCTTGCGCAAACCCTCCACGGTGGGGTCATCGATACCGTAGCCGGCGGCGAACTCATCGTCGATGGTGGGCAGTTCCGACTCGGCCACCTCCTCCACTTTCACCTGGAAAGTGGCCGTCTTACCGGCCAGATCGGCCTGGTAATCGTCCGGAAAAGTGAGATCGAAGGTTTTCTCGTCACTCTGCTTCAGGCCCTGGAGATTCTCCTCGAAAGTGGGTAGCATCCGCCCCTCGCCCAGCACCACCTGGGTGGATTCGGCCTTGCCACCGGGGAACTCCTCACCGTCGATCTTGCCCTCGAAGCTGATGGTCAGACGATCGTCCTGCTGGGCGGGACGCTCCACCGCACGCCATTCCTTCCGTTGCTTACGCAAAGTCTCCAGCATTCGGTCGACGTCTTCCTCGGTCACCTCGACCACCGGTCGGGTCACCGAGATCTGGTCCAGGCCCACCACCTCGAATTCCGGGAATACCTCGAATACCGCAGCGTAGTTCAACCCCTCGGCGTCGGTGAGGGGCTCGATACGGGGCGTGTGGGCGGGGCGGAGCTTTTCCTGGTCCAGAGCCTGGCGGAAACTCTGTTCCAGTTCCTCACCCATAACCTCCTGGCGCACCTGGGGGCCGTACATCCGCTTGACCACCTTGAACGGTACCTTGCCGGGCCTGAAGCCGTCGATTTTCACCTTGCGGACCAGATTCCTGAGACGACTCTCCACCTCCTGGTCGATCTTCTCGGCGGGAACCCGGACCGTCATACGCCGCTCGAGACCGTCGAGCGTCTCTATCGAAACCTGCATTGACATACCCCTGAATTCGTTAAAAAAGTCTTTGGTGATCCAGAACTCTGGCAAGCGCCCCGGCAACTCGCGATGAACTACCCGCGAGATCGGGCCAGCGTCGATAGCACACACCAGGGTGGTTTACCCATGGAGCGATTGTTATGGGGGGAAGCGCGACGGTGTCCAACATGATACAGGCCAGCCAATCGCAGCCGAAACCTTGGGGGAAGGCATCAAGCGCGGCACCTGAACTACCGATTGTCGAAAAATGACGAACCTCGCTGAGACATCCGCCCGACAAGCAGTTCGATCCCACACAACACCAAGCATGAAGTGGGGTGGACGATGGGATTTGAACCCACGACCACCGGAGTCACA
>JGI12109J20283_10548207_pt1 | contig 54258 bp, 46 predicted proteins | sample ElkSlonscriptome_12_FD_20283 | JGI IMG/M metagenome (IMG submission 20283)
GAATGCGGCGATGGCAGCGCTCACTATTCAATTTCACGACGTCTGTCCTCAGTGGAACTATACGATCCATCCACGATCTCCCGATACTTTAGAACATTAAGGATGGTGAAGTTATTCTTTTATGAACCCTTAATGACAGGAGATACGCGGTGGGCGTTTGGACCACGAACCCCACGCCATGCGCGAAACCCGCGAAACGGTCAATACGGCCATGGATCAGGTGATCCCGCATGTGATGGGGGATATCGCCTCCGGCAGGGCGGAAGAAGGCATCTTTATTCACAAAAAAATTCACAACGTGAATAAAGAAATAAAGTACCATGCCGCCGCAGGCGATTCTGCCGTTCACCGGGTGACAGCCTGGTTTGATGAACGACTGCGTACGTCGGGTTAATGACACAAGTTACGCGGTGGGTCTGCAAACTGGGCGTTTGAGCCCGGTCATGACCGGATTCGCCTGCGGCAGGCTGAAAGAAACCAGCTTTTTCGCAACCATGTTGCACAAGGATAGTGATTCTGTCCCCACATCATTAACTTCCGGCTCCTGAAAATCACATCTCCCCATACAACTCCAGCAGTTCGCGCCACTCGCCCTGGAGTTCTTCGCGCCGCGCGGCATAGAAGAAATGATCGCGGCCCTGTTCATCGCGGTAAACCAGATCTACCTGGCTGCGCATTGGTCGCATGTAGCCGATGTTGCCCCACCAGCGCACCAGCGACTCGTCCAGGGGGGTATCGCGGAGGTACATGCGCGCCGCATACTCACGCACCGTTCCCGCCTCAATATCCTGGAGCCGCCAGGGCATACCGCTGACATCGCCGGTACGCAGGTTGCGAAAGATATAGCGCCACTCGCCATCTTCGTCCAGTTCGGCACTGATAACCTCGATGCCGGTGCGCGGGCGCGGAACGCGGATCAGCGCCAGCCAGGGATCAGTCAGCTTAGCGCGGGGCACACTCAGAAATTCCTGATGCCCATTCCCGTCCTTCTCCTTCATTGCCAGGTCAAAACAAACATCGCTGCCGGCATCCATGTAGATCCGCCAGAGACCACCCCGTCCGCGCCAGCGATGCCGCCGCTCGCCCCAGGGCTTCACCGGGACGGTAAACTCGGGTACTTCATCTTCAACATCGAGCAGGGCTTCCTCAAAGGCGTTCGGCTCCTGCTCCAGCGTCTCTCCGTTGCGCTCGTTGAGTAGCGCCAGCCAGCCTTCACTCAGACCCCAATCGGAAACTCCAAAGAAGATATGGTCAATCACACCATTGGCATCCCGGTGAACCAGATCGTACTTGGTCCGGTTACCCTGGCGGTAGGCTCGCCACACTCCCAGGCGACCACGCCAGCGCACCTGGCTCTGTAGATCGAGTCGTCCCTCGCGCAGATCCTCGTGGCGACTGATGGCATAGGCCCACAGGCCCTGAGCTTTATCCCGGGTGACACCCGCCGTCGTACGCAGGTCGCGCACCTCGTAATACCAGGCACCGCCGCGCCGCTGTCCGCCGACGATCTCGACGCCGCTACGGGGTAGATCAAGCTCCTGCCCGCTGTCGAGCGGCGAGTTGCCGCCACTGGCAAGCGCCCGCCGGCAGAGTTGCATAATTTCGCCGCGATCGGCCGCTACTGTCTCACCATCCCGGCGCACATAGACGACGCCATCATCACCCATGTAGGGCGGCAGTTCGTCCGGCTTGACCTCAACCCGCATAACATCTTGCCCTTCGTAGGGCATGAGCTCCAGGGAAACATAGGGCTGTGGTTCAAGATGCTGTTGTACACATTGGCGCAGCAGTTCGCTTACCTGTTCGGGATTGCTGACACCAGTGACTTTCCCGCCGGGTTCACAGCCGATAATCAATACCCCACCGTCGGCGTTTGCAAGGGCGGCTACATCGCGCCAGAGATCGGTCACGGTCACTGCATCGTCGCCCAGGCTACGCAACACCTGCCGATCCGATGTCGCCCCCGACCGCAGCACATCAACTGTCCAGTGCTTCTGATCGCGCTTGGGTACGCGTACCCGATCAAAATGTTGACTGCTAAACAACCCGACCAGCGCCTCAAAGCTATTGTCGGACAGCAGCAGTTCCACATAGCGGTCGCCGATACCATGCCGATGCCAGTCTTGCAGATCATTATCCGACAGACGGCGCAGGCGGTGCGCATCGCTCCCCTGAACGCAGAACATGCGTCGCTCGTAGTGTTCAGTTTTGCCGTTATAAAAACCGGGGGAAGTAAACTTCTCGTGGTCGGTATAGAAATTAATAAATTCCAGGGCATGGAGGAAAGAACTTTGCGTTGCCGCCACCCGCGACTGGCCGCTGGTCCCCATGCGCAGCGTCTCGGTAATAACACCATTAGGGCCATTGACGTGGGGCGCAATTACCAGACCACCGGCCCGCGCAATGATTTCGTAGGCATCGGTCACATAGCGTGTATTGGCGATACTGCATGCGCCCTTTTTGAGTACATCCGGTGGCACGCCCAGTTGCAGAAGGGTCGCCTCAATCAGGCTCAACGGATGATGCGGCGAGAAAATACCCAAAATATGCGCGCCATAGTGCGATGTAAACTCAAAACCGGGTAGAACGGTTATTTTATCCAGTAACCGGCGATACTCATCAAGCCGGGATTGCTCTTCAGGCGTCAGTCGTCCGGCAGTTTCTAATGCGCGCAGAAATTCAAGCTCCCGTTGAAATTGATCATACCCCTGAACAGTATTATGGTCCGTAAAAGCGATAATCTCCAGTTCCCGGCGCTCGGCCTCCTGCAAGATATCAAGGTAGCTCACTTCGGGTTCGGCGTAATCTTCAGAAGCGGGAGTATGAATATGCAAATCGACCCGTACCCATCGCAAACCATTGCGCTCATCAGTTACATTGCTCATACGTCTATAACTCCACAAATAACGAAGGCTCTCTATTTTCCAGAACAATCTCTATTTACTTTTGGTAGCATCGAGATTTGGCTGCACATAGTATGAAAAGAACAAACAAAGTGTGAAGAACAAACACGTTATCCGCCGGCGATGCGCCCGACGTGCTTTGTTCCAGGTTGTGCTGTTCGCTGTTCTCTATAGAAAGGTGCAGTTTAACTCCTTTCGGTCATAATCCACAGGCAGTATACTATAGAAAGAACAAATAAACAAAGGACAAAGAACAAACACGTTCTCCAGAAAGATGCGATTGGCATGCTTTGCTCTCGGTTGCTTTGTGCGTTGTTCTTTCTCTATGCTTCTCCTCGTGCGACCAAAATTTCAAGCGGACAAAGGATAATAGCCCATTTGCTGATAAGGACGCATATTGCTCCGCAAGCAATTGTTGCCTCTATGATACCTTAAAGCGGCGGAAGTGACAATTGGTTTTTTGTGACATCTGAAACAAAAAATGTTTGGCAATCGGCATGGCGCAACGAGAGGTTGGGGAATCGGAACATCCGGAATCGGGCATACACCATCAGGGCAAGCGCCGCAGTGCTGCCGGGCGTTTGATTAATCACGCATCCGTAGCGCAATTTCGGCAACGCGCCGGCCCAGTGCATACGCCTGCTGCTGATCGGCTGCGGTCAGGGTAGTGATGGCCGTTGCGCCGTAATAGGAGCCCGACTGCTCCATCTGTGGCGTCCAGGGCAGCCCGACGATCAGCATGCCGTTGCCCAGAAACCAGTGCAGCACATTGAGCAGCGTAAACTCGGTGCCGGAGTGGCGGCCCGCGCTGGTCGTAAATGCCGCGCCGACCTTCCCGGCCAGGCTGCCCTCCTCCCAGAGATCGCCGGTTGTGTCCAGCCAGCGCTTGAGCGTGCCCTTGATGCCGGTCCAGTTAGGTGTGCCGATAATTAACGCATCGGCGGCGATCATGTCGTCACGCGTGGCCTGGCGCGGATTGCGCAGCACAACCTCAGTATTTGCGACAGATTGCGCACCGGTGGCGATATGTTCGGCCAGTGCCTCGATCAGATCGCCCAGATCATACAGAATCAACACGCGACAGGGGGCAGTTGGTGTCACTGGTGGGCCTCCTTTCTCAGGATCGTATCGGATTAGCGCGCATCTTCAGGCGCAACCAGTCCCACGCGCGTGGCATAGAGCGCGGCCTGGGTGCGGCTCGTCAGTTCCAGCTTGTTAAGCAGGTTACTTACATGCACGCTGACCGTCTTCTCGGTAATCGTCAGGGAGTCGGCGATCTGGCGGTTGGTGTAGCCGCGTGCCAGCAGCGTCAAGACCTCCTGCTCTCGTTTTGTCAGTCGTTCGGGAACCTGTTCCGGCGAGCGTGAGGTCGCCTGCAGCAGATGGCGCGTGGCTTCCGGGTGCAAATAGGGCTGTCCGTTTTTGACGGTACGAATGGCGCGGGCTAACTCCTCAACTTCAACATCCTTGAGCAGATAGCCATCCGCGCCCCCCTGAACTGCGCCGATCACCAGGTCCGTCTCGGAAAAGGTGGTCAGCACAATGATTGGCAGATCGGGCAGCATCTGTTTGAGCGTGGTGATTGCCGTCACTCCGTCCATTTCGGGCATCACCAAATCCATCAGCACCACATCCGGCTGCAAGGTTTTTACGGCCGCAATCGCCTCCTGTCCATTCCGCGCTTCGCCGGCCAACTCCATATCCGGTAGCACGCGCAAGACGGTACGCAACCCCTGCCGGGTAATTGCATGGTCATCAACAATTAAGACCCGAATAGGTGCCATATGCTCTCCTTACCGCAAACTTGCGTGCCTGATGGACCACGGTCGTGCAGAAGCACGTCCCTACCCACTTCTATCTTCCCCGGTGTGACCCGGCCACTCGACGATGACTTCGGTACCCTGGCCGGGTGCCGAACAGATCTGCAACCGGGCATTAATCCTGGTCGCCCGCTCGCGCATCGAGATCAGCCCGAAGTGATCACCCGCAACCTGTGCCGGATCAAACCCCTTGCCATTGTCGGTGATCAGCAGGCGTGTCGGGGGGCCGTCCGCTACCTGTACAGAGACTTGCCGGGCCTGGGCATGGCGCGACGCGTTCGTCAGCGCCTCCTGCGCAATTCGTAAGAGTGCCTGCGCGACTTCATCGGGGAGGGCCGGAGCGGTCCCCACCTCCACGGTGACCGGTATCCCGGTACGCTGTTCAAATGCGGCCGCGTGCCGGGTCAGCGCCTGCGCCAGGCTCTGCTCGTCCGCTTCGGCTGGACGGAGTTCCAGGAGCAGCGCGCGCATCTCCGCCAGCGCCCCGCGGGTCAGATCGCGGATCTGCTTGAGCGACTGCCGCGCCTCCTCCGGATCAAGCTCCCAGAGGTCGGGAATAACCTGGGACAACAGGCTCATGCTAAACATGGACTGTGTGACCGAGTCATGCAGTTCGCGGGCCAGGCGGCGGCGCTCCTCCAGTACCGCCAGTTGCTGCCCGCGTTCGGTCAGCAGGCGATGTTGTTGCCGACTATCAATAGCGGTTGCCAGTTGTGCCGCGGTTGCCTGGTAGGGTTGCAGATCTGCTTCCTGCCATGTGCGCGTATCCGGATAACTCAGCAGCACCATGCCGATACGCCGCCCGCGAACCATCAGCGGGATCAGCGCCAGCGCCGGACGTTGCGCATGCGCCTGCATCTGGCGCAGCACCGTGGGCACCTCTGGATCGGCGTAGACATTGGCGAAGGTAACGGTCTGCCCGGTGTCGAGCAGCGGGGTGAAGGGTGCATCGACAAAGGGCCAGCGCTCCTCTTCCAGGTAGGTTCCCCGCTGTGGCGACCAGCACCCACGGATAACCATAGTTGTGCGCCGTTCCAGATGATCATGTTCCATGAGCACAACCGCACAGGCATACCGTCCCCGCGCCGCCACCTGATCCAGATAGGCCCCAATGACCTCGGCTACACTCATTGCCGTGCTGAGTCGCTGACTGGTGGCATAGAGCAACCGGGTCTCTTCCAGCGCCTGTTGCAGGCTCCCAAACAGGCGGGCATTTTCGATAGCGGTTCCCAGTTGGTCGGCAATTATTGCAAAACCGGCGGCATCCTCCTCGGTGATGCGCCGGCGCGACTCGATATTGAGCACCCCCAGCAACTGCTCACCAAATACCAGCGGAACAGCCAGTTCAGAATAGATGTCGGAAGCCCCTGGAATTGGCAGATAGCGCGGATCGTTCTGCACATCGATAATCAGCAGCGGCTGCCGCTCCTGTGCCGCCATGCCGATCACGCCCTGGTTGATCGGCTGTCGATACTCATCGACCATCGCCTCGATATAGATCCCGCTATAGCTGCGCAGCACCAGCGTCTGCGGATCATCCGGATCAACCAGTAGCAGCGCGATGTTGTGATATTCAAGCTGTTCGCGGATGGCCGCAACTGCTGTGTGGATAATCTCATCAAGACTAAGGCTATTAGTAATCAGCCGCCCAACGTGGTTGATCGCGGCAATCCGGGCCGCGCGCTGCTGTTCTGCCGTAAATAGTCGAGCATTCTCAATAGCGACGGCCAGTTGGTCGGCAATAATGCGCAGGCTGGCGACATCCTCTTCACTGAACCGCGTGGCGCTCTCCAAATTGAGCACGCCCAGCACCGCGTCACAATGCAGGATCGGCAACGCCAGTTCCGCCTGAATATCCGCAACACCGGGTATCGCAATATAGCGCGGATCAGCCGTGACATCGTTGACCAGCACCGCCTGGCGGGAACGGGCCGCGGTCCCGGTAATCCCCCGGGTGACGGGCAGCCGATACGCCTGTGGGTTGGTCGAACGATAAGGGCCGGCAACCGCGCCGAAAACCAGCGTCTGCGGGTCTGCCGGGTCAATCAGCGCGAGTGAGACATAGGTGTAGCCCAACAACTCATGGATAGCATCGGCAGCATTCTGCAGCAGATCGTCAATCAACAGATCTGCCGTGATAATGCGCCCGACCCGCGCAATCAACGCCAGGCGCTCATTGCGGCGCTGTTCCTGCTTGTAGCGGCGCGCATTTTCGATAGCAATTGCGGCATGCCGCGCAAACAACTCCAGCGTAGCCACATCCTGCACGCCAAAGCGATGCGGCAACTCCGCTCCGACGCTAAACACCCCGATAACCTGTCGGCCCCACCAGATCGGCATGCCGATAGCGGCATGGTCGGCAAACTCGGGCAGGATCAGGTCATCCAGTTCATCGTAGCGATCCAGCCGGACGGGCTGCCGTTCACGCAACACTCGCCCGGTCAATCCGCTGTCCGGCGGGATCTCGTGGGCCCACTCGCGCAGGGGCATATTGACCACTGCCGCTGTTTGCACCACCGGGCCGGCAGTGCGTTCCACCACCAGCCCGATCGTGCCATGGTCCGCGCCGATCAGCTCGATAGCACTGGCGACGATGCGGGTCAGCAACGGTTCAAGCTCCAGTTCGCTGCTGATCAGTTCGATCACCTGGCGCAGGCTCTCGGCGCGGCGCAGGACTTCGTCACGCTGTTGTTGCAGGATCTCCACGGTCATACCAGCGCTCACCCGCTTCCCAGAGTTGTACCGGATTAGGTCTAGGTCTATTATACCGGATGGACCGGGAAGCACAAAGAACCAGGTTGAGGGCGAGAAAACCCCGGACCTGGTTCTTGCGCGTGCAAGTTGCCGGCTTTTTTACTGCTTGAGGCGTGGGTCGAGCGCATCGCGCAGACCGTCACCCAGCAGATTAAACCCCAGCACCGCCAGCATGATCGCCATGCCGGGGAAGAAGACCAGATGCGGCGCGGAGAAGACCTGGTTGCGTTCACTGCTCAACATCGAGCCCCACTCGGGTGTTGGCGGTTGCGCGCCCAATCCCAGGAAGGAGAGCGCGGCTACATCCAGGATGGCAATCCCGATCCCCAGGGTGCCCTGCACAATCAGCGGCGAGATGGCGTTAGGCAAAATATGCCGGAAGAGAATCCGTGGGTGGCTACTGCCGATCGCGCGGGCGGCGGCGGCATACTCCTCCTCCTTGGTTGCAAGAATGCCGGCGCGGATCACGCGGGCATACTGCGGGATGGTGACAATGGCAATCCCCAGCATCGCATTCATCAGCCCCGGCCCCAGTACACTCACAATGGCAATTGCCAGCAGCAGGAAGGGAAAGGCCAACTGTACATCCAGGATGCGCATAATCACATCTTCCACCCAGCCGCCGAGATAACCCGCCACCGCGCCCAGTAGTACCCCGGCCAGCATCGCCACCGCCACCGTGATAAACCCGATAAAGAGCGAGACGCGTGTGCCATAAACAACCCGGCTAAACTGATCCCGAAAGTTGCCGTCAACGCCCATTATATGCTGCGACTGCATTTCGTCACACCCCAGCAGATGAACGCAGGGCGGCGCACGCTTGCCGACATCCTCAATCCCCAGCAGCACCTGCTCCGGGTCGTAGGGCGCAATGAGCGGAGCAAAAATTGCCACCAGGATCATTGTCCCGATAATCAACAGGCCCGCGATGGCCGAGCGCTGTCGGGAGAAGCGCCGGAGCGCCTGTCGCCAGGGACTCGCGGCTGTGCGCCGGGGCAGACTGATTGCAACTGTCTCTACATCTACTGCCATGATCACACTACCTCTAGTTCAGCCGAATACGCGGGTCGAGCAGAGCATACGAAAGATCGACCAGCAGATTCACCATCACATACGTAAACGCCACCGCCAGCGTCACACCCTGGATAATCGGGTAATCTCGTGCGGTAATCGCCTCAAACAGGATGCGCCCAACGCCCGCCAGGTTAAAGATCGTCTCAGTCAGCACTGCCCCGCCAAACACCGTCCCCAACTGCAACCCGACGATGGTGACAACCGGCAGCAGCGCGTTGCGGAAGGCATGCGACAGGATGACCACATGGTCGGACAGCCCCTTGGCGCGCGCCGTGCGCACATAATCCCGCCCCAGCACCTCCAGCATGCTCGAGCGGGTCATCCGCGCAATAATCGCCATCGGTATCGTTGCCAGCGCCACGGCAGGCAAAATCAGATGTTTGATCGTTGCGCCCAGCAACTCCCAGTTAAATGTAATAATCGCGTTAAAAATATAGAGATTAGCGAAAAACTCCAGCAGGCGGTAGAGCCTGGTTTTCGGTTCAATATTCCAGTTGTACACTTCAAAGAAGGGCGTGGCATCCATACCGGCGGGTAGACGACCCGAAGGAGGCAGCGCAAACGGCGTATCGCGCAAGAGCAGCGCAAACACATACGCCAGCATCAGCCCCAGCCAGAACACCGGCATCGACACGCCGATATTGGCCCCGACCATCGTGCCCACATCCACCGCCGAGTTGCGCCGGATCGCCGCCAGCAGACCGGCCGGCACACCGATGAGCGTTGCAATTGCCAGCGCGGTTAGCCCCAGTTCAATTGTGACGGGCAGCCGCTCGACCAGGATCTGCATGATCGGACGCCTAAAGCGGATCGACTCGCCCAGGTCGCCCCGCAGCACATCAAGCGCATAGATGCCAAACTGCACCGGGATCGGCTGATCCAGTCCCTTCTCCCGGTTGAAGCGCGCGCAGATGTCAGGTGTGGCCTTCTCGCCCAGCATGGCCGTGCAGGGGTCGCCGGGGATCATGCGAGCCAGCGCAAATGTCACCAGCAGCACCCCCGCCAGGACAGGAATTGCCGATAGGAGACGTCGAATGATATATTTGATCATAATCGTGTACTAAATATAGTGATCGATTTTGGCGAAGTTAACGTAAACTGAGGAATATCCGCAGTACCACCTTATGGTGGGATTGTGCTGCCACAACCCCACCTGATGGCAAAACGAGATCGTGCCGGGGTTACTCGGTGGCGTCTCCGCCTTCCTCGTTAATAAAGCCACCCCAGAGTGCCGAGAAGTAGGTGAACGCGCCCGTGTTGCCGACATGCAGCGGATGGGATGCATCCCACTGCACCGCCCAGGACATCACCACATCGTTGGCGTCCAACTCCGACCCATCGTGGAACATGACGCCCTCCCGCAGGCTGCAGGTCCAGACCGTCAGATCGTCGCTGGGCTCACAGGCGGTCGCCAGGGCCGGCTCCACTTCCGTGCCGCCCACCTCGTAGCGCAACAGCCCTTCGAGCACCTGCTCACAGGCCCGCAACGACTCGCCGTCGGTCTCGTCCGCGCAGTAGAGGCTGATCGGCTCCGCATTCTGCATCCAGACAAAGGTGTCACGCTCACCCGGTTGCACCACGGCAAAATACTCATTGCTGAGCGGGCTGGCGTGCGCGCCCGCGACATCGGCCTGGTAGACCACTGCCGAACCGCCGTTGGCAATCGGCACCATCGGGGCATGCTCTTTGATCAGGTTGTTGGCCTCCTCGTAGAGCGGGCGGCGCTCCTCGTTATCGGCCAGGGAAGCCGCCTCTTGCAGCGTTGAGGTGATATCTTCAAATTTCTCACCAAACTGCTGCGAGGCACCCGCGCCAAAGTGGAAATCGACAAAGTTGGTCATATCGGGATAGTCGGCGTTCCAGCCCAGCAGATGCAGCCCTTCCAGTTCACCCGCGTCGGCTGCGGCAATAAACGCGCCCGACTCCATCACATTGATCTCCGTCGTGATGCCAATCTCGGCCAACTGCGCCTGCAGATCCTGCGCAACCACACCCGGCTCGGGCAGGTAGCTGCGGACCACATCGCGGTAGGCAATCTCCGTCTCAAAGCCCTCGGGATAGCCCGCCTCGGCCAGCAGTTCCCGTGCGCGCTCCGGATCATATTCGTACCACTCCTCGCCGACGCAGGCATTGGGAATGGCGCATGGCGTAAAGTGGGTTGCCACACTCGATCCGGGTGGATAGAAGTTATCGACAATACGCCGGCGATCAATCCCCATCGCAATCGCCTGGCGCACCTGCTCATTGTCAAACGGCGGGTAGGTGTTGTTCATCCCGACGTAGAAGATATTCAACGGGGCGCGCTCGATCAACTGCAGATTCTCATCCTCTTCGGCGTTAACAAAGTCATCGGGGGCCGGGTTGTCGATAGCATCCACCGTTCCCGTCTGCAGTTCGAGCAGGCGCTGGGCTGCTTCCGCACTCCAGCGGAAGACCAGCGTCTCCGTCTGGGCCGGATCGCCCCAGTAGTCTGCGAAGCGTGAGTAGACCACCTGCTCACCCCGATCCCAGGTATCGACCATGTAGGGACCGGTGCCGACGGGGTTCTCCAGTGGCGAACCATCTGTGGCCTCAAGATGCTCGCTCGGCTGGATGGAGAAGGGCACAAACGCCGCTTTAACCGGGAAGGCCGGGTCAGGGCGGCACATCGTGAACTGCACCGTCATCTCATCAATAGCGGCGATTTCCTGCAAGATTCCGCCATACTCACAATCGGGCGCGCTGACCACCAGCAGATCACCCTCGGCTGCGGCCGTTTCTTCGGTCGGCTCCTCCTCGGCATCAGCTTCGGTCGGCTCCTCCTCAGCATCGGCTGCGGTTGGCGCTTCCGCCTCAGTTTCTGTAGTTGGCTCGGTGGCCTCGGTTGGTGCTTCGGGAGCGGCGCCCTGCTGCCCACCACAGGCTGCCAGAATGGGGAGAAACAACGCCAGCAGGAGCAGCAATGCTGCCTGGCGGCGCCAGTGTGTACCTACTACGTACATAGTTTTACCTCATGGTAACTGTAAGAGATCATCACAAACAGATCAACTATCACATCTGAGTTATGACCGGCAGATCACCCCCCTTCGGGCTATGCTATCGGACACAGACAGATCAATCCGGTACCGGGTGAGGGGACACCCGCCCCGATGGTATCCGGGAAAACCGGCGAGTATAGCTGGGGCCAGAGAAACGATTGAGGATTATAGCAGAAAGGCTAGGGGGCGTCAACGCGCGCGCAGGCAGGAGGTGCAACGTAATACGTGGTGGGGGTTTGGACCACGAAAGCTACGTTTTGGACCACGAACGCCACGGAATGAGCGAACAACGCGAAACGTGGGTGCATCCGCGACTACCGTCTGGGCAGAATAGGTTTCGCGGAGCACACTGTCCGAATGAGCGTCACTATCTTGACTTGTAGCAAAAAATAACACTACATGACTGACAGATAATGCTGACTCATGCTACTCCTGACGGCTACCGCTTTTAAAGACATTAGGACGGAGATTCTGGCATACGGTCAGCAATTCCTCATACCGATGATGACGCTGACACCACAGAACAAGTTCCCGTGCTTTATCTGTTTTTCCTGAACCAGACAAAGCTTCATAATCTATCTGCATGTCACAACAAAGATTGCGCAACTCGGTTTCATTGAAATAGTGGGTCAGCACATTGCGGATTTTCACCGCAGGCATGCTTGTCGATACATTACCACCTGTTTCAAGAACTTGTGTGAGCGAATTGGCATTTCGAGCAGTTTCTTTTTCTACCTTAACTTGATAGTGTGCAGCCATGCCAAAATGTGCTGAGTAGTAACCTCTATCAAGCACAATGTAAGTTTCCGTAAGGCCATTTGGTAGTTCTCGGGTAATTTTATCTCCTTCTTCAATTAGTAAAGTAGAGTCACTGATAAAAATGATTTTAGAGTCTACGAGTGCTTTAACATTGTCAAAGCGTTGTCCATCAGATTTGATTAAACTGACAATATCATTCAACATGCGCTCAAAAGCCATTGACATATTCGCACCTATTTTTTAATATGTGACAACTACACAATTATACTAAATCCGTCTTTCTCCACCACGAGGTTTTGTCTAAAAGACAACTTTGTCTGCAAGCCTACCATCCTATACAGCTAATCTTACCCATAAAAACCCTACCACAAAGTATAAGCACAACCCGATAGCATGTCAAGCCAAATACCGGCTACATTCCTGACTTCACATCATCGCTGCTCAAGGAACGTGCGCGCCGGTATGATGCGGATGCCGCGGTACGGGTTTAATACCAGCAGGTCCGCATCACCCGTGATGAGCGTGTCTGCTGCCCCACTGACCGCAACTTCAAGGAACTTGTTATCTTCAGGATCACGACAGTCAGTAATCTTCTCACTAATAGTTACCAGATGTGCATGTTGCAGAAAAACGGCAAGAAATTGCTCACGTTTATCGAATGATAGATAGCGATCAAACTTATTGCGTAAAAGCACGCTGGTAAGTTCAAGCAAGGTTGACTCTGCGACAAGCAGCGTGCCATCAGCCAGGGCAGTATCGAGTGCCTGGCGTGGCACCGACTCACGCAACAACGCGGCGCTAATGATGGTATTGGTGTCAAAGACGATCCGCTCACGTTTCATCGTGGAGCAACTCATCAAGGATTTCGGGTGTTAGCCCTTTTGCCTGCGCTTCATAGCTGAGATCGTCCATGATCTGCTGCAAGGTGGTTGTTGCGGTGGTGGGATTTGTCTGTAAAAGCATCCGCAGCAGTAGTTGAACCTTGCGGCGCTCTTCGTCGGACGCAGCATAGTAGCGCGTTGCGGTATCGGGATCAATCGGGATGGTTATTGTTGTCTCGCTCATGGCGATATTTCCTTAGACAAAGAACAGACCAGTGGTTCAATAATAGAGTTTCTGGCACTTTCTGTTCTGTGTTCTTTATAATAAATAGGTATGCAAATCTACTTTTTGATTTCTTCTTTGTATAAATTCGCAATAACATTTACATGTATGAAGATATGTCTCATAGTGACAATGAACTCTTTTTCCAAGGCTGAGTAAATTATATCATTTTATCATAGTATAACTGCAAGTATGGCGACAGACAACTGCACTACTGGCCTCACCAGAGCCGACTCACTCCATAGGTATCAAAGAGCGTATCAATGCTAATCAATGGTATCCCTTCAATCAGACTTTGTGCAATCAGCAGGCGATCAAACGGATCACGATGATGAAATGGCAGTGTTGCAACATGCAACGTATGACTGATGGTAATATCGAGCAGGTTGATATTATTCAACATTAGTTGATCAGGAATGAACCGATCGAATGACTGACGTATCTGAAGTTTACCCAGGCTAACCTTAATTGCCATTTCCCACACACTAGCAATACTGAGTAACAGATCATTGCTTGGCTCCTCAATGATTATGCGGGCCTGAGCACTGAGCGACGGATTATCTTCAATAAACCAGATGAAACTATGTGTATCAAGGAGAAAATTCACCCCATATACTCCCGCCACTCCCCAGGCAATACATCAAAATCCTCCGCCATGGCGATCATGCCGCGGGCACTGCCTGGTCGGCGCGGTTGCCGGGCAGGTTGCAGCGGTACTAACCGAACCGTCTGCTGATCGTCCGTCGTAATCAGCACGATTTCGCCGCGTAGGGCGGCAGCGATTAAGCCGGGTAGTTGCCGGGTTGCTTCGTCTACGTGGAGTTGCTGCATGCTCAGAGCCTCCGATAATCTGGCGGTATGACCTTTGGTATGCAGTATAGCACACCATCATCTGATGCATCCATCGGGCTGAGGCGCATTCGTGTATTCGTGGACGGTAGGCTACGTCAACATGGATAGTAACCGTCGTGCTAATGTTTGTCGGCATCAGGCAGGAAGCTCGGAACCGCCTGATGAAGTTTGAAAAAATAGTCCGGATATGAATGACCGGGAGTCCCGGTTTTAGCCGGTTGGATGCCTGCTGGGGCCAGGGTATACCACTGGGAACTCCGGTTGAAGCGGGGACGCCTGATCAGTGGTGTCCGGATCTAATGTTCAAAATTCATAAGGCGGCACTATGAGCATGGTACGGGCCTCTGACATCGCCCTACCGCCCACACTGGGTCGGGTGTTGCGCCTGCTCGTAGACCCGTTCAAACTCCTCCATAAACTGCCCGGCCAGCGTGGGGTCATCCACAATCAGCAGATTCTCGTCGTTGGTTTCCTCGGCGCGTTTGGTGAAGTTGTACGAGCCCGTAATAACCGTGCGTTCGTCGATGATGATGACTTTGTGATGCATCGTGTAGCAGTTGCCGTCGTCCAGCACCGCAATCCCCTGGCTCTGGAGCGTGTCAAATTCTGCGCCGATGCCGCCGGCGTTGCGCGTCTCGAATACGCCCTGCACCGTAACCCCGGCCGCGTGGCGGTCAACCATGGCTTGCGCAATCTCGTCGCTGGTGAAGGAGAAGGCCAGAAAGTGGATGCTGGACTGCGCGCCTGCCAGCCACTCCACCAGGCGTGGGGCGGGGCGGTCCTGCGGCGAGAAGTAGTTCTCAATTGTCACTGTGCCCACCTGGATCAGCGGATAGGGCGACAGCGACTCTTTATCGTTGCCGAATGTCCCGGCAAACATCTGCTCAAACTCAATAGCATAGTTTGCCACCACCCGCTGAATGGTAATCCGCAGCAGGTTGTTGTTATTGCGATAGGTGCCATTAATGGTCATATTCCAACTGCCCATCCAGACCAGCGCGTTGTCGATGATCACGAACTTGCTGTGCAGAAAGGCGGTTGAGTCCTCCCAGGCAATCGGGATGCCGGCTGCTTCCAGCCGGCCGGCCCACTCGGCCATCTCCGGCTTCTCAAGGTTCTCGCGGTCCAGCGCCAGTCGGACTGCCACGCCCCGCTCAACTGCGCGGATCAGCGCATCGGCAATTCCCCGCAGGTTATACTCAAACACGGCTACATCAACCTGTTGTTGAGCGGCATCAATATCGGCAATCAGCGCCGTCTCGTGCGGGGGCGGCGTGCGGCGTTCCGGCTCATCGGGGTAGACCAGCCATGGCGTGGTAAAGAAGGCCTGGATGCTTCCCGTGCCATCCTCATAGACCAATGGATCTGGTGGCTCTGAGGTGACCGGCGCGACCTCGATCAGGTCTCCCAGGTCTTCCAGGTCTTCCACTTCGCCCAACTGCTCCAGGTCAATCTCGATATAGCCCTGCTGAATCAGGTAGCCGACCAGCAGCAGGAGCAGGACGGCAATTACCGTCCGGATCGTAGGCGGCCCCCGGCGGCGACCAGCGCGGCGTGACTTGGATGATTTCCGACGACGGGCCATAGTAATCTCCTCCTGTCCAATGCCATATAAATGGTATGCGGAAGTGCGGAAATGGGGAGGTGTGGCGGCGCTGCGGTCCTGTCTCAACTCACCGCGTCAGCGCCTCCACTGGTTGCGAAACTATCTCCGGCGCGGCCAGCGGCAAGTGAAGGTGCCCGGTTTGCGGCGGCGCCGCTGTTGCCAGAGTGCGCGGCGGGTGGGGCCACGCTCGGCGAGTGCTGCCGTGGAGAGGGTACAGTTTGTATCAGGCAGATCTACGGCCACATCTTCCAGATCAGGGGCAAACTCGATCAGGGTGTGGTGGGCCAGGGCGACCAGTTGCCCGGCGGTGTGATCAGCGGTGGCTGCCTGTGTAACCTGTAAGAGCGCCCGGCGTAGCGCCCCAATTGCCGCATCCACCTCCGTGTCGGAGCGGGCGGCATCGGCGGCAATCCGGTCAGCCTGGCGGGTGGCCCACTCGATCAGCGGGCGGGCCAGGTCGTCGGTCAGATCGCCGGTCAGCCCGGCGTCTTCCATAATGCGTTCGGCGGCCTGCTGCCGGCGTGCGTATGTCACGTTACCCCTCACTTGTGAGAATGCCATCCAGACGCGAAGCCTGGCGTGGCGAACTGACTTCCTTGCCGAAATCGTCGCGCCGAAATACGATGACTCCACCGGCCATCGTCAACATCACCTGACCGCGCAGTTGCTGCCCGTGGATAGGGCTGTTCTTGCCCTTTGAGGCAAAGGTTGTCACATCGACGGTCCAGGGAATATCGGGATCAAACACAACCAGGTCAGCGCGTGCGCCCGGATGCAGCGTGGATGGGGATCGTCCCAACACCTGCGCCGGTCCCTCGGTCAGTTTGGCGGCCACATTCACCAGGTCCATCTCACCCCGGTGAACCAGGGTCAGCACCAGGCCCAGTGCCGTCTCCAGACCGCTGATACCACAGGCAGCAGAGCCATACTCGCACTCTTTATCAACTGTGGAGTGGGGCGCATGGTCGGTGGCAATCGCATCAATTGTCCCATCGCGTAGCCCTTCGAGCAGTGCCTCGATATCCTCCTCGCCCCGCAGCGGCGGACTCACGCGAGTACGTGTGTCGTACGGCGAGAGCAGTCGGGGATCAAGCCAGGTGCGCAGCCCCAACCCCTGATGATTCTGGGCCGATTTCTTGCCCCGGCCGCGTCGTCCGCCTTTGGCCGGCTCCGCCGAAGCCTCGCCCGTCTCAACCTCGGCCAGCGACCCCAGCACCCACTGGTCGGTCAGCGTGAGGTGATGCGGCGTAACCTCGGCCGTTACGCGGACACCGCGCCGGCGGGCATTGCGGATAAGCGCCACCCCGCCCGCCGTGCTTACATGACAGATATGCAGATGCGCCCCGGTCATCTCCGCCAGCGCAATATCGCGGGCAATCTGGGACTCCTCGGCAGCGGCGGGATAACCGGGCAGTCCTAGCCGGGTACTGACGACGCCTTCGTGCATGGCCCAGCCCGAGTTGAGCCGGGTGTCCTCGCAATGGCTCATAATCGGCACGCCCAGCATGCTGGCATAGGCCAGCGCATTGCGCATCATCACCGGATCTTGCACCGGGCTGCCATCATCGCTAAAGGCAATACAGCCCGCCTCCACCAGTTCCGCCATCTCGGTCAGTGTACCACCGGCGCGCCCAAGCGTTACCGCGCCAATCACATCCACGCGAATATGCCCATCGCGGCGGGTGATCTGGCGTACCTGGCGCACAACGGCGGCCCGGTCGTGCGGAGGATTGGTGTTCGGCATAGCACAGATCGTCGTAAAGCCACCCCGGGCTGCCGCCAGCGTGCCGGTCGCAATCGTTTCTTTATGCTCCTCTCCGGGCTCACGCAGATGCGTATGCAGATCGGTAAAGCCGGGAGCCACCACGCACCCCCGCGCGTTAATCACCTCAACATTATCGCCGATCGCCTGCTGCTCCGGCGACATCTCAGCCAGATCAAAGATCTGGACCACTTTCCCGTCTTCAATCAGCACATCGCCCACGGTCGCCACCCGCTGGGCCGGGTCGATAATGCTGCCATGTTTAATTAAGTAACGCATCCATCTCTCCAGTATAGTTACCAGTTCACAGGTAGAGGGTTTCGTCAGGATCATTCCTCATGTGTCACCTGCGACGCAAGTTGATAGAGCAGCGCCATCCGCACCGCCACGCCATTGGTTACCTGCTCACCAATCACCGCGCGGGATGAGGTGACGACTTCCGGTGCGATTTCTATCCCTTCATTGATCGGGCCGGGATGCATAATCAACACATTATCGGCCAGTTGAGCCAGGCGCTCCTCGGTCAGGGCGAAAAAGCGGCTATACTCGCGCAACGAAGGCAAAAGGCCCGCCTGCTGCCGTTCCTGCTGCAGCCGGAGGGCCATTACCACATCAGCACCATCGAGCGCTTCTTCCAGACTATAGGTGATCCGTACACGCGGCCAGGTCGCCTGCCAGAAGCGCGCCGGTCCCAGCAGCGTCGGTGGGGCACAGAGCGTTACCTGTGCATCCATTTTAGTAAACCCCCAGAGATTGGAGCGGGCCACCCGGCTGTGCAAAATATCGCCGATAATTGCAACCTTCAGATTGTCCAGATAGCCGAGTTTCTCGCGGATGGTAAAGAGGTCCAGGAGTGCCTGCGTTGGATGCGCATGCCGTCCATCCCCGGCATTGATCACCGACCCGTGAAAATGCCGGGCGACCAGGTGGGCCGCGCCCGCCTGCGCATGCCGTATTACCAGTATATCCGCGCCCAACGCCTGCAACGTGCGCACCGTATCGATCAGCGACTCACCCTTTTCGACGCTGCTGCTGCGCGCGGCAAAGTTAATAATATTCGCCGAGAGTGAGCGCGCCGCCAGTTCAAACGAGATCCGCGTGCGGGTACTCTCCTCGTAAAACATGTTCACAACCGTTTTGCCACGCAGTGCCGGTACCTGCTTAATCTCACGCGAGAGCACCTCTTTCATACTCTCAGCCGTCTCCAGCACTGCGTCAATCTCGGCGCGGCTCACATCGTCAAGGTCAAGCAGATGCCGGCGACGCTCACCTTCCGGCATGACACTGGCTACTACACTGGGTTGCGGTTGCATCGATTCCTCTCCTCCTCATGTATCCTGCCGCACAATCATCACCGCATCTGCACCGTCATCGACCTCGTTCAGGCGCACCTCGACCCGCTCATCGCCGGCAGTGGGCACATTCTTCCCCACAAAATCGGCGCGGATGGGCAATTCGCGGTGCCCCCGATCCACCAGTACAGCCAGTTGAATGCGCGCGGGACGGCCCAGATCGGCCAGGGCATCCAGCGCGGCGCGAACCGTGCGCCCGGTGTAGAGCACATCATCAACCAGGACTACCGTGTGCCCGGTGATATTATTTTGAATGTGTGTTTTATGCACCCGGGGCGCGGGCCAACGCTTGCTAAGATCATCCCGATAGAGCGTTATGTCTAAATGACCGACCGGCACCTGATAGCCTTCAAAATCGGTCAGCGCGGCGGCAATCCGCTCGGCCAGCGGCACCCCCCGGCGACGAATCCCGACCAGGATGACATCACCCACACCCTCGTTGCGCTCGGCAACCTCGTGGGCAATCCGCACCAGTGCGCGGCGGATATCATCGGCATTCAGTATCTGCTTTTCACTCATGATGGCACTCTCCCGCGTAGGCCGGCAGCACCCGGAAGCCCAATGATCAGCCGGCGGGTATTGCGAAAACGAGGAACATATCGCCACCTGCACGTGAAATGGTATCAACGCAAAAGCGGCAGCGCGGAACTGGCTAACTATGTTGTCATCTACTCTAATATCCAGGGGATCAAACGGGTTGCCCCGGTGCGGAGGATTACGCTTGTGCATGGATGCATATCCTTCTCAGCCTCACAGGACTGGGTTAAAGGCGATTTTCATTCTAGCATGGTACGGTGGGGTATGTCAAAAGCCTTGACTATTGGCTGACAAAGATTTACACTATACTCTAATACAATAAACAGAGGAGATGCTCGATGAATTCCTACTCTCGTCCTTCCTGCTGGAAGAACGCCGAAGTACTAGGGAGACTCACCCTCGCTGAGATGTTGCCGGTGGCGACGCGTCCTTCAGCGCTACGGGCACTACTACTGCTGTCTGGAGCAACCCATCCGGGTGATGCAGCACTGGCGCGCACAACTGATGCTGAACTGGCGCTGGTGCAAGAGGTGCTTGAAATGCTCCATCGCTCCGAACCGGCCAATACCGCCTGACGCGCCACCGGCTGTTCGGTAGACATTTTTGCTGCAATGCAGCCCATGCCTGTGGAATGAGTTCTTCCACGCCGGCGTGGGCTGCTTGGTATGTGTGGCTCTGCGCGGGTGCGTTACTCTGATGACGTAGTAGACTGCTCCTTACTCCGGCGCAACCAGGTCAATCTCGAAGAGCTTCGGCCAGAGCTTTCCCGTCACGAACAGGCGATCCGTTGCCGGGTCGTAGGCAATCCCGTTGAGCACATCAACCGGCTGCTGGCGATCCTCCGGGCTGAGGAGCCCGCTCAGGTCGATCCAGGCCGTCACCCGCCCGGTTGCCGGGTCAATCCGTGCCACCCGATCGGTCTGCCAGATGTTGGCATAGACCTCGCCCTGAATATATTCCAGTTCGTTCAGGCGAGTGACGGGGCCGGTTGCATCCGTAACTTCAACCCGCCCAATCTCCGCAAAGGTTGCCGGGTCGCGGAAGGAGAGCGTTGCCGTGCCGTCACTCATAATCAACCGCTCGCCGTCGTGCGTCAGCCCCCAGCCCTCGGTGGGATAGGTGAACTCGCCCAGGCGCGTAAAACTTTCCCGCGCATACCGGAAGCCCACATTCGCCTGCCAGGTCAACTGGAAAATTGTATCGCCAAAGAGCGCAATCCCCTCGCCAAAATATTCCGGCTCCAGCGCAACCTGTTCCAGCACGGTACCGGTCTCCAACTCCACCCGGCGCAATGTAGACTGCCCCCGCCGCCCGGTGCCCTCGTAGAGCAGGCCATCGGCATAGACCAGTCCCTGTGTGAAGGCTGCCGGGTCGTGGGGATAGGTGTTGACGACGGTGTAGGAGTAGACCGGCGCGGCGGGGGGCAGCGTTGCCGTGGGCATAATCTCGGATGGGGGCAGCGCCGTCGGTGGTGTAGCTGTGGGTGTGGCCGACGGCTGCGGCGCGCCCGTCCAGCCGGAACCGTTACTGATAAGCGGGATATTGACCTGATCGGCCTGGTTGCTCTGCGCCGTCAGGTAGGCCAGCGACGCGCCGGAGAGCAGGACAATCGCAATTGCAGCGGTTATCAGGTAACGCATGAAGCGGTTGTGCATGTTTTTGCTCCGTATGCCGTATGCCGTATGCCTTTCAGCGGCAGTATACCATTAAGTTGAGCGTGAGGGCTATGGAGCGGATTGTTATGGTTTCGCGCACTTCGCGCGTTTTCGTGGAGTTCATGGTCCGGAGTGGCGTAATCTACACGTCCGCGTAATCCACATCTTTACTGAATTTTCATGGACACTTGGGGCGTGTGGCGCGGGGGGATGGTATAATTTGCACAACATAACATTGCCGGAAATACCGGGGCTCAACCGCACTATTTGTGAGCTTTTGGTCGCATTCGGGGACAGTAGACTTAAGGAGTACCTAGCGTGACAATCAACTACGAAAACGGTCTGCAAACCCTCGAATCCTTCATCAAATCCGAAGACAGTGATGACTGGCGTGACTTTAATGCGAACAAAGAACGTCTGGCTAACAATCTCCGCCGGGAACGTCGCTTTGGCTCCACCGAAACTCTGCGCAACGAGCGCTCCGAAATCATTGATAACTTGAATCCCCTGGCATTGAAGCTCACCGGGATCAGCTTCACCGACCTGGCAATGGGCAAAACACCGTTCCGTGCCCCAACTGCACCCGAAAAACCCGCCCCGGCAGAGCAACTACCCGGTGAAGCTGAACAACCTGCACCAGCCCAGAACGATTTCCACTACGATGTCTTTATCAGCTATAGCAGCAAGGATGGTGCGTGGGTACAGAATGTGCTGCTTAACTACCTGGAGAAGCAGGGTCTACGGGTTTGTATTGACTATCGTGACTTTGAAATCGGTGTGACAACGTTGGAGAATATCATAAATGCGACAAAACAGAGCCGCAAAACCCTGATCGTTATGACCCCGAACTGGCTGGAGAGCGAGTGGGCTACCTTTGAGCGATTCCTGCTCCAGACCCGCAGTTCGGCCAATCGTGAGCGGCGTTTCCTGCTGTTGCTTCAGCAAGAAACAGAAATTCCAGAGCATCTGCAGATCTTCACTTACCTTGATCTCACCGACAGACAGTTGACATTTGAGGAACAGATGCAGCGCCTCCTCAAAGCAATTCGCACACCTCCAACAATGTAACTCCAGAATGCCGAACAGCGGGAAACGTTGCCGGTCCAACCGAGCAACCATTTCCCACCGTTCAACCCAACCCCAAATGCCGGCCTACGGGATACAGCCTACGGGATACAGCCTACGGAATGAAGAAATCATCCCACATTTCAGGATCGCCGAATTTCCCCGCCTCAGCCAGAGCTACATAGACATCGCCTTCTGCATCGTCGTCATCGTCGTCCTGGCTGCTGCGCACAAAGGCAATCACATCATCGGCGCCGTCGCCGTTGAAGTCGCCTACGCCGCACACCTCTTCCTCGACGCAGAAGTACTCGGCCCACTGCTTGCCGGTGCCGACAAACGTACTGCCGGTAGACAGAGCCACGTAGACATCACCTCCCTGATCGGCATTACTACTGCGTACAAACCGGATAATGTCGTCCCGGCCGTCTTCGTCGAAGTCTCCTACGCCGCAGATCTCACCGTCGATACAGAAAAACTCTTCCCAGAGACGTGACTCTCCGGCGTTGAAGCTGTCGGCCCAGGCAATCGGTACCTGGGTCGGGATGCGGCTGATCAGAAATGCCGGCCCTATGACAGCCAGTATCCAGAAGCGTATCCGGCTGCGTTGACATTGATTGTTGTGTAAAGCCATACGTTACCTCCATTTTGCAAACCACAGGCATATCCGCCTGATAGCTACTGTCGGTAGCAATTATCAGAGCGTGCCTGGTTAAGATAAGGTTTACATTTGGTATAGGAGAAGACGTTCAAGGAGTAAGTGGCGTTGCAGCGTGTCAGCCCGGCGCACGCAATGGAGAATATAGCGGCTATGTGAATTAATACGCCGCGTGTGCTAGGATTCAGTTGTAACGTTTTGTCGAAAGCCGTAAGAAGGATTGCTTGTATGAAACTTCGTACTGAACTTGCTTTAACATTTGATGATGTACTGCTGGTTCCCCGCCGCTCGTCCATCCGCTCACGCCGCGCCGTCAATACGCAGACACAGTTTAGCCGCCGCATTGCACTGTCCATTCCGATTGTTTCATCGAATATGGATACTGTCACTGAGTCCGCGATGGCGCTGGCAATGGCCCGGTTGGGTGGGATTGGCGTGATCCACCGTTTTATGTCGGTTGAGCGCCAGGCCGCCGAGATTGAGCGGGTCAAGCGCGCCGAGGGCTTTATGGTTGAACATCCGCTGAGTGTCCCCGCCGATGCATCGGTGCAGCAGGCCCGCAACATCCTGGCGGCGCACAATATCGGCGGTCTACTGGTACGCGGCAACAACGGCGAGGTACTTGGTCTGGTGACAACGCGGGATCTGCTCTTTGAGCGGGATGCCGATCTCCCCGTGACTGCGGTAATGACGCCGCGTGAGCAGTTGGTTACGCTGTCGCCGGGTACGTCGTTGGATGCGGCCCGCGAGACGCTGCACCGCCATCGCGTTGAGAAGTTGCCCGTGGTCGATGGTACGGGGCAATTGCAGGGGTTGGTGACGGCCCGGGATATCATTCAGATTGAGCAGTGGCCTGATGCCACCAAAGACGACCGGGGGCGGCTGCGCGTTGCCGCCGCCGTGGGCGTGCGTCCCTCCGATGAAGACCGTGCCGCCGCCTGTGTGCAGGCCGGGGCGGATGCGCTGGTTGTGGACATTGCCCATGGTCATGCCGATACCGCTATCGGCATGATCCGCGCGCTGAAGGCCCACTTTCCGGAGGTGGATGTAATCGGTGGCAATGTGGCAACAGCGGAAGGTGTGCGGGATCTGGTTGAGGTTGGCGCGGACGCGATTAAGGTTGGCGTTGGCGCGGGATCAATCTGCATTACGCGGCTCGTGACCGGGTTTGGCGTGCCGCAATTGACGGCGCTTGACGAGTGTGCCGCTGCCGGCCACGCGCTGAATATCCCAATCATTGCGGATGGTGGTATTCGGATTGCCGGCGATATTACCAAAGCCCTGGCCGTCGGATCGAGTACGGTGATGCTGGGTAGCTTGCTGGCGGGCACGGACGAGAGTCCCGGCGCAGCGGTGATCCGCAAAGGTCGCCGCTATAAAGTTGTGCGCGGGATGGCCTCACTAAGCGCCAATATCAACCGGCAGGAGATCGACCAGCGGCGCGAGATCGATCCCGAGGATTGGGAACGCGTTGTACCGGAGGGGGTGGAAGCGATGGTGCCGGCGCGGGGACCGGTGCATGATGTAGTCCATCAACTGGTGGGTGGGCTTCGCTCCGGGCTGAGTTACGCGGGGGCCGCCACAATTGAAGAACTCTGGGCCAACGCGGAGTTTATTCGCATCACAGCGGCGGGGCGGCACGAGAGCGAGGTGCATGATGTGACGATGTAATGCGTTCCACAACCTGAGCTATAATTTGTATCTATTCAAGTATTCAGGGAAGGGGGCGGCAGCATGGTTGTTGTCCTCCTTCCCGTTGGTTAACCTGGAGAGGACAATAACGCAATGGCCGAAACACCACTCAAAGCAGGCGATCCTGCTCCCGATTTTGAACTGACGAACGAGAACGGTGAGACGGTTCGCCTGGCGGATTTCCGGGGGCGGCGGGTGATACTCTACTTCTACCCCAAAGACGATACATCCGGCTGTACTACGCAGGCGTGTGGGTTCCGCGACAACTACCCCGCCATCGTGGAGCAAAACGCCGTCGTGTTGGGCATCAGTCCCGATGGAGTGACGTCGCATCAGAAGTTCAAGACCAAGCATGATCTGCCCTTCACCCTGCTGGTTGATGACCAGCATACCGTTGCTACGGCCTATGGCGTGTGGGGCGAGAAGAAGATGTATGGCAAGACCTACATGGGCATCATCCGCAGCCACTTTGTGATCGACGAGGAGGGTAAGATCGTCGCTGCGCAGGTGAATGTCAAGCCCAAAGATAGCGTGCCCCAGGCACTGGCGGCGCTGGGGAGTTAACGCTTGTATGGCGTGCGCCTGGATATGAATAACCGGGAGTCTCGGCTTGCGCTGGTGGGATGCCTGCCGGGGCCGCAGCATACTGCCGGGAACGCCTGATCCGGCGGAAGCCGGGACTCCTGAGCGGCGCTATCCGGATGAAACATTCAAACTTCATCAGCCGGTAGGATGCCGTCGCTCACGCGGCGAATGTGCCGGTAGGGCCGCGCTTCTGGGCGTCCGCCTCCTGTGCCGTGGGACTACCTGATCCGGCGGGAGCCGGGACGCCGGATCGCAGGCCGGATCTCCGCCGGATGCAGCCGTGTAACCGGGCTGTCCTCGTTCGTGGTACAATATTCATGCCCTCCCAGAAACAACATGGTTAGAAACAACCGGAACCCGACCATGTCATATGAATTGCTGATGATTTTCGGGCGCGCGCCTGGATAACTGCGTGTGGTCGGACCAGGGCCGGCATAACCGGCACATGAAGTATGCCCACTATTTTACTAATCGAAGACGAGACAACGCTTGCCGAAACCCTTCACTATAATCTTGAACGTGAGGGCTACACGGTGCTACACGCTGTCGATGGCGTACAGGGGTTGGAACTCGCGCGCCGCGACCGTCCGGATCTCCTGATTATCGATATTATGCTGCCACGCCTCGATGGATTTTCAGTCTGCCGTATTCTGCGCCAGGAGAGCGATGTGCCGATGATTATGCTTACAGCGCGGCAGGATGAGGTAGACCGAATTGCCGGGCTGGAACTGGGTGCCGATGATTATGTAACCAAGCCTTTCAGTTTTGGTGAACTGCTTGCGCGCATCCGCGCTATCCTGCGCCGCGCTGAGCGCCGGCCCAGTGGCGGCAACCGTGAGATCCTGGATGCCGGCTCGCTGCGGGTGGACACCAGCAGTCGCCGCGCCTGGCGTAACAGCGGTGAACTCACTCTGCCTCAGAAAGAATTTGATCTGCTGGCCTGTCTAATGCGGAATCGGGGTATTGCGCTTTCGCGGGATCTGTTGTTGGAGCGGGTGTGGGGCTTTGACTTCCTGGGCGACAGTCGTACCGTGGATGTGCATATTCGCTGGCTGCGTGAGAAGATCGAACCGGACCCGGCCCGCCCCCGCTATATTCAAACGGTGCGCGGCGTTGGGTATCGTTTTGAGATACCTGCTGACGAGCCGCAAGGTGTTGAACGATGACAATGCTGGAACTATTGCCGGCAATTGCTCTCGTAGTAAGTGTTAGTGTGACGTTCTGGCTTGGTCTGCGTCTGCGTGCTTGCCGGCAGGCGCAGCGGCGCTATCCGCCTGAGCGTGAAAGCAATGACACACCGGGCCGGATGACCAGTGTGTCGGATATCACCACGCCCAATGTGCCTCAGCTCTCGTCCCTCTTCTATGCCGCTGCTACTGCCTTTGATGCCGGTCTGGTCCTCGTCGATACCGACTGCCAGGTCTACTTCCTGAATCACCATGCGCAAAATCTGCTGGGTGTAGATGCTGCCACCGCCTACGGTCAGGGGTTGATTGCGCTCCTGCGGGATTACCCGGCTGATGCTCTGGTACGTGAGGTGCTGGCCGATGGCGAGGCGCGCGAGACGACGATTCATCCGCTGATGAGTGAGCGTACGCTACGCCTGCGTTGTACGCCGTTGCTGCTGGATGCTCAGCCCGGCGGTGTGCTGTTGCTCATCCGCGATGTCACTCAGATAAGTATTCTTGAACGGGCCCGCCGTGATCTGGTGGCCAATGTCTCCCACGAACTACGTACGCCGCTGGCCTCGCTCAAACTTCTCGTCGAAACGCTGCTGTCGGAGCCGCCACCCGATGTGGCCCACCGCATGCTGACGCAGGCAGCCCAGGAAGTTGATGTGGTGACGCAACTGGTTGATGAACTGCATGAGCTCTCCCAGATTGAATCCGGCCGGGTAACGCTGCAACTGGCTGCCCGGAATATTGACGATGTTGTGGAGCACACCCTGCAGCGGATTCGCCCCCAGGCGGATCGCAAACAACTGCATGTCTCGGCTTATGTTGCCCCGGAGCATCCAGAGGTGCTTATGGATGAAAAGCGGGTGGGGCAGGTGTTAATCAATTTGCTGCACAACGCTATCAAGTTTACGCCTGCCGGCGGTGAAATTACGGTGTGTGCCTGTGTGATCACGGTGGATGAAACGACCCCCCATCGGGGATATGTCGAGCGGTATATATTGCAGGCGGATCGGCATATGGTGCCGCCGGATCTGCTTCAGCCGCAGCGGTCTCGCCCTGCTCCTGATGAGTTGTCTGTTCCCGATGTAAGTGAAAATGATAGTGAAACCGATGGTGTACCCCGGGCGGTGATCATGGTGCCCGCGCCGCATCCCTCCGGCCTCTGGATGCTGGTTAGTGTGAGCGATACAGGTATCGGCATCCCGGCCCGCGAACTGCCGCGCATCTTCGAGCGCTTCTACAAGGTGGATCGCTCACGCAATCGGAATGCCGGAGGCACCGGGTTGGGGCTTGCTATTGCCAAGCATCTGGTTGAGGGCCATGGGGGGCGGCTCTGGGCCGATAGCGAAGAGGGCCGGGGCAGCACCTTCTTCTTTACGCTGCCGGTTGCGTAGGGCAACTGCCGGCATTCTATGTCTTCTACATTGTCATCATTCGCAATTCCACCCGCCCGACACGAATAATATCGCCGGAGTTGACGCTGGTAGCATCACGTACCTCAAAGCCATTAACGAACGTACCGTTCGTACTGTTCAGGTCGCGCAGAATCCACTCATCATTCTGCAGTTCCAGTCGCGCATGATCTCCCGACATAAAGTTATCATTCAGGGAGACGCTACTCTCGGTACTGCGGCCGATTGTTGTCACCGGGCTGAGCGGAAATATCTTGCCGACGGGCAGGCCGGTCTGCCCGGCATTTGTGACGACTAACTGGCCGTAGGGACTTGCCAACCCGGATGCCGGTGCGCTACTGCCACGCAAATCGCCGGTGACAACCCGCAAGACCTGCCAGAGAAAAAAGTAGAGCAGGCCAACTACGGCAATCCGCAACAGCAAAATGATGACATTCAATGAGACATTTGCAATATCGAACATGGCTTATGTCCCAGGATTATTTTCACGGAAGGTCAGTTCCAACCCGCCCAGAGAAACGGTATCGCCGTCACGCAGCGCTGACTCCAGCGTGCGCTCACCATTGACATACGTGCCATTCGTGCTGCCCAGGTCCGTCAGCCAGAAACGGCGCGTCTTGTAGCGCAGTTGCGCATGATGCCGCGAGACGCGCGTATCTTCCAGAATAATATCATTGTTCAAGCCGCGCCCGATCGTCAGCATCGTGCTGGCAAGCGGGATTGGCTGGGGACCGGCGGGGGTCTGCAGCAGCAGGACTGCGCTGCTCTGAGCCTGGGGCGGAGCTTTCTGGTACATTGTTGTTGACATAACCTGCGTACCGCCTGTTGCACCGGGAGCCGTCTCCACCGTCTCGGCGATAACTTGAACGCTGTGGCGGGGCACTGCCGCATCTTCAACCAGTTCCACTCGCGGATGCTCCAGCATGGTAAAGTTCCGCTCGCTTGCCAGTTCGCTCAGATAATTTGCCATCTCGCGTTCCATCTCGGTACGAATTGGCTGGAACGCCGCAAAATCCTGCGGATTCAGGCAGGCGCGGTAGATGTTGGGCACAATCACGCGCCGCACGCTGATGGTTTGCTGGCTTTCCATCGCCCGTTCGAGGCGCTTGGCAATCTCGGCCGGTTGTACCGGGTTGCGGAAGATCCGTGCAACCGAGCCTTCTACCATGCCTTCCATAAATTGTTCAAACCGACTGAGCGCTGACATTGCGACGTGACTCCTTCGCAATCCGGCGTGCGGCAGCTATGCTGCCGTTCACAACCTGACCAATCTCATCTGGGGTGCAGCAGCCGGCTTGCCGCCTGCTACGCGAACGAACCCGAAACATACGTATATGTCCCCGAATGATCACCTCAAATTTCCCCGGCCCCACCGTCCGGTTCACTGTCCGGCTCACTATCACCGGTATTCTGTTCCGCTTCTTCCGTTTCTGCCGTGACCTGGGGTTCCGGTTTGATTTTTACCGGTTCACCCAGGTAAAGCGGCTCCAGGCGGGCCGGCTCATCCCGCTCACCCGCTTCAAAGCGCTGCCAGGCCAGTTCTGCCAGGTAGCCGGGACGGCGCAGGTTGGCGGCAGCAGACGGGAAGCCCGCGTGGTCGCCCAGTTCCTGCCGCAAATGCTCCCGCACATCCGGCGCAACATCGCCGCAGAAGAGCACCGGCTCATCAATCTCGGCACACAGTTCCGCGAGCGAGAGGTTACGATACTCATCCAGGCGCTGCCACTGCTCATCACGCCGGAATGTCGCCGTCGCAAAACGGGTACGTCCCAGGCGAATCAGCGGGCAGACGGTGGTCGCCGCATACTGGTGCTGGTACGCCAGGGCGTCAAGGGTGGTGATGCCCAGCAGGGCCAGGTTGCCCGCCAGCGCCAGCCCTTTGGCAATGCTCATACCGACACGCAGCCCGCTCCAGCTACCGGGACCGAGCGCCACGGCAATAACCTGTACATCGGCAGGCCTGCGCGAGATATGTTCGAACAGCATCTGGAGTTGGGGTAAGAGTTGGGCCGTATGGTTACGCCCCGACTCCCACACACATTCACCACAGAGCCCGTGCTGATCGTAGCAGGCCAGCCCTGTCAATGCGGTAGAGGTGTCAATCGCGAGTAGCATGTGTCTTTTGGGCTAAATTAGCCAAACGTAGTTCCCTTAAACGTCTCAACCAGGTTCCGGTAGCGTTCGCCTTCGGGCATAAAGCGCAGCACCCGCTTGGTTTCACTCAGGTGCTTCATATGGATCGCCAGATGCTCCTCCGGCAGCCAGTCCTGCGCGCGCTCGGCCCACTCAACCAGGCAGACCCCCATACCGCCCCAGATCTCTTCCAGGCCGATGCTGGTCACTTCTGCCGGATCTTCGATGCGATAGAGATCGACATGATAGATTTGTATGCCGGAATGCTCCGGACCGGCCTGATATTCGTTAATCAACACAAAACTGGGACTGGTCACCAGATCGGTCGAGCCGAGTCCCTCAGCTAGTCCTTTGACCAGTTGGGTTTTTCCAACGCCAAAATCGCCCAGCAGGAGCAGCAGATCGCCGGATTGCACATGTTCGCCCAGGCGTTGCCCAATGCGGACTGTCTGCGCGGGACTATGGCTGATGAAATCGAGCATCTGCGGCGTTTGTACGGCTGACAATAATTGTTTTCGCATCGTGCGTATTGTAGCACAGAATCCGGGAGCAGGCAGGCAGCGGTTGCCCCCGCCGAAGAACGTTATGGTCGCCGTCGGGTACTAGATTGACTCAAACGCCGGTTGCATCTGGGGGACCGACGGATTGGCGGGCAGACTCGTGCAAAGATGGATCTGCGTCTGGCGCAGTTCGTGGGCGGTACGCTGTGCATCTGCACTAAACCGGCCGCCAAGCGCCAGCAGAATGCCGCGATCCGACCGTCGCAGATGCAGCAGTTCTGCCAGATCCTGCACATCGGCCGAGCTGACCAGGGGGCGCTGCTGTACGAGGGCAAGAATAATCGCATTACTACTATCTTTAAGGGTCAGCAACCAGCGATTGCTGCGAACCTGTTCAACTTTTTCAACCTGATAGCCGGTTTCCTGCGCCTGGGCAACAATGTTTGTCATGGTCATGCTCAAAATTCACCTCCCTCTTCCATGGAATGGCACCAATCTCTGCCGTGTCAACAACGCAACCGGGCGCGCTGTCCTGACCAGATCGGATGTATCTGCCTGTAGTACGTCTGTTTGTAGTATGTCTGTTGTCCGCAAACGTTGGCTGCCGGGTGTGGTATGTATGGTGCAGTACAGACATATTGGCTATTCTACCCCAGTATACCACACCGTATCCAATACCTGTCTTGCTGAACGGTCAGAATGTGGAGTATTGCCGGAATACAACATGACAAATGGTTATCAAGGGATGGTCGGTAGCAACAATCCGGCAAGGTGCTGCCGGTAACTCACTGTGTGTGTCGTAGTGCGGTGTGCAAATCGCTATACGCAGGCATCTCTCCCAGGTCAAGCCCCAGGCCGACAATTGCCTGGGCCACCTCGGGGCGTACGCCGACCAGCATCACTTCAGCGCCGAGCAAGCGGGCTGCCTGAACCAGGCGCAATATCCCGGCGGCGACCTGGCTATCGATGACCGGCACGCCGGTAATGTCGAGCAACACCTGGCGCGTCGCACTCCGCTGAATGGCATGCAGCGCCCGTTCTTCCAGCATGCGTAGCCGTTCGCTGTCGAGGGTTCCCACCAGCGGCATCACCATTGTGGTTGTGCTGACCGGCAGTACCGGCACACTGAGTTCACGGATAGCCAGGCGCTGCTGTTCATTTTCTGCCAGCAACCGCTCCTGTTCAGCCGCGCGAGCCTGTACTTCATCCAGCACCCGCCGCAGTTCGGTTGTCCGGCGGTTTACTGTGTACTCCAGCGATTCGCGTAATCCCTCCAGTTCCTGTTGGCGGGTCTGGGTATCAACCAGAGCCTGACGCAGTACAATGCTAAATCTATCCATGAACAGGCCGATAACCGCGGCCGTGATAACAAAGCCGCCAAGCATCCCGACGGTGCTATTCTGTCCGGTAGCAAGTGCTCCCGCCATGGGGAGACGCAGCAGGAGCATTATCGTAACGATACTCACGCCAAAGATACTCATTCCAACCGTCAGGATCAACGCGCGCCGTCCCGCCAGCAGACCGGCCAGCGTAATCGGGATGGCAAATGCAAACAAGAGCGCCCCACCCTGCTCAATACTGGTAAAAAACAGCAGGGTGGTGAGAATGAGGATTAGGCCGGCGGTGGTCAGCAGTACTGAGGTCGTAAAATGGTGTCGCCGGAGGATGATCAGGGCAACCAGGGCAACCGGCACATTTGCCAGGATCAGCGCCGTCAGAACCAGTCCATAGCTGAGTGGAACTGCGGCAATGAAGGGAATAGTGGCACCTATGCACGAGATGCCGACCAGACTCAGCAACATAATTTGCATAAGCGCTGCCTGGCGCTGCTTGAGCGGATCGTGAAAGGTAAGATTGTGCAGCCAGTGGTGGAACCGGGCCAACATGAAGCACACCTCCTGAAATCGGTTTTGCGCAGGTTATCTGTGTGCTGTGCGGCTTCCCCGATGTGTAATCCCTGCTCCGACGCACAGCCCACCACATTGTGTTGAGTATAGCATATGCAGACAATATGTGGCTGGTGTGGTGTCATTGAGGTGTAATCTCCGGGGTTTTATGGAGTGGGTTTTATTATTGTGCATGGTTTCTTCCGCCCTGCCGCAGGCCAAATTTTCTTTCGGGTCAGTGACCGCGTAACTGCGTAATTCATGTCAGTTGAAAAACATGCGGCTCTATGCTACACTGATCGGTTAGAACGACCGGCGTGCTTTACGTCGGTCGCTTGTTGTGGTAGATTGCCGGGATAGGTTGCAGCGATTGCGGCAAAAATGTTAACCCAGTTTGAGGAGTAACTGAGAGAATGGAAACGAAGCATATGCTGGATATGCAACTGCGGGAGGTCGTCGGCAAAAAGGTGAAGCGCCTGCGACGTCAGGGGTGGCTACCGGCGACGGTCTATGGCAAGGGCATTGGTCCATTTACGGTTCAACTGGACGAGCGGAACTTTACGAAAATGTACCGCGATATCGGGCGGACAACGCTGGTGGAGTTGCGCATCCCCGGTCAGCCGCACCAGTCGGCATTTGTGCATGATATTCAGCGCCATCCGGTCAGCCGGGATATTCTGCACGCCGATTTTTATGTGGTGAACCTGCGAGAGCGGATGACGGTTGAAGTGCCACTGACGCTGACGGGCAAGTCTCCCGTGGCGGAGCGGGGCGATGGGGTTGTCAACCAGGTACGCTCGACGGTCGAAGTGGAGGCATTGCCCTCGGATATGCCCTCACACATCTATGTCGATCTGAGCTTCCTGACCGAGATGGATAAAATGATCCATGTGGGAGATCTGGCGGGTGCCGTGGAATATACCATTACGACCGATCCGGAAGATCTGGTGGTGTCGCTCACGCCAACCCGCACAGCCCGGACGGGTGCCGAGGAAGAAGCCGAAGAGGAAGAAGAAGCGCCTACGGGCGAGCCGACCCTCATCCGCGAGGAGCGCCCATCACACCAGGACCAGGAATAGGAGACCGGCTTGTAGCAACATACCCATATGTATGCGCCGGAGTTACCGAAAGCCCACGCTTTGCAGTGTGGGCTTTCGGTATGAATCTGCTGCCGGCGTGCGGCCTTCTTGGAACGCCTACCAGAATCCTACCGCCATACCCACAAAATAAACCGCGGCCAGCGCGCCTGCTCCAACCATCAGCAACTGCAACCGTATGGCGCGTTGCAGTGTTGCCCGTGCATCCGGTGACAGATCAGGGCGCATCATGACATTCGACGACCAGACCCAGAACCCGATCCCCATGCTGATTGCGCCCAGCGATGGGATGCCCCAGAGGTAGCCCTCCGTCCAGATATTCAACCGTGAGGCCACAATGCCGGCCAACAGCAACACCATGCAGATCGCCAGTGTACGCGGAGTGCGCTTCGCCAACGCATACGCCATTCCATCCACTGTACGGATGTTCGGGATAGCGCGATCAACGGCCTTCCCAACCTTCACAAAGGGAGCCGACATCTTCTTGAGGCTCTTTCGGACGTTTGAAGAGCCGGTTGTCGGCTCTTCGGCCTGTTGTGCAACCTCGTAGTTTCCATACCCGTAGCGATTACTTTCCGACATAGGTTCGCCCTTTCCAGATGACACCGCGTCCACTGTGTACCCTCCACAGGCTGTGCAGCGCAATAAAACTATAGGATAACACCCCCAGCGGCCAGAGCAAGGCATAGCCCCAGGGTAGTTCATAAAATCGGCGGAGTAGCCAGATCCAGAAGCTTATGGCTATCATCGTCACCAGCAGGCCGTGTAACAAGACGGCCCAGGCCGACACATCGCCTTGCATCGCCACTAACACCCCTCCCCAGATCAGCAGATCCGGCGGGCCGACTGCCAGACCAACCTGGCGGGCTCCGGCCCAGAAGGAGCGACTGCCGCCACTGCGATAACCCGCCACGGCATTCTTGGTCAACCCCTCCAGCACCTCCCGCCCATTCGTATACATGCGCACGCGCAGGTCTTGCTGTCCCATCGCTGCGCCAACCCGAAAGCCGGACGCGCGCGCGGTTTGCGCCAGACGGACATCTTCCAGCACTTCGCTATGAACGGCACCATGCCCGCCAATCTGTTGGTACACCTCGCGGCGTACCAGGATGCACTGACCATTGGCGACAATCTCGTCAGGTCGGGCATCGGGCGCATTCAGGCGTGCAAGCGGGAAAAGCGTATAGATCAACGCCTGAAAGGGTGGCATCACCAGCCGTTCCCAGAAGCTGCCCAGTTCCAGAAATGGAAAAATTGTCAGCATGTCAAAGTTCTGGCGCTGCGCATGCGTCAGCAATGCCGCAATCAACGTTGGCTGGGGCACCGTATCAGCGTCCAGGAACAGGAGCCACTCGCCGCGCGCGGCGGTTGCCGCTTGCTGGCAGGCGTGGCACTTCCCGATCCATCCGCGTGGCAGTGGCGCACTCGCCACCACCCGCAACTGACGTTCACGTTCAGCATACCGGGACAGGATCAATGGTGTGGCATCGGTGGAGCCATCGTCAACCACAATCACCTCGTAGGCAGGGTAGGTTTGCCTGAGCGTGCCGTCGAGACAGCGTGCAATGGTGTGGGCTTCGTTGCGCGCCGGAATAAGCAACGATACGTAGGGTTGTGGCGCGGTTGAGATATCCGGACGCGCCAGGCGTGGTAGACATCGCAGCCGCATATAATCCTGAATGAACCCGGTCAGCAGGAGTAGTGTCGCCGCACTCGCAAACAACACTCCAATCATTGAACACAACTCGGTTTAAACAAATGCTTACTTTAAAATGGATTGTACTCAGGTCGTCTCTTACTGTCAATGCGAAAACTCCTTGATTCCCCGGTGCATATGGTGTGCAGACCCGCAAGTTGCCTGTGGGTGTCAGGCAGGGTATAATGGGGCTGATCCCACCTGACAGCCGCAGATTACCGCCCACCGGCAGTAGAACGCAGGACTGACTATGATTGCACGCAAGCATCGTCCAAATACAAAACTGCCGTCTCCTCCCACGCACCAGACGGAGCAGCAGCGGATTGAGCATGGAGGGCTGATCTGGCTGGATTTTGTGCGCCCGGGTGATGATGAGGTGACGTTCCTGAGTGAGCGCTATCACTTCCATCCGCTGCATCTGAAAGACGTGCTGTCGCGCCTGCAGCGTCCCCAGATTGACGATGATCAAGAGCGCGAGTATGTCTTCCTGGTGTTGCACTTTCCGGTTTTTGATGCGAACCGGCGGATCTCTGTGGTGAGTGAGATTGACATTTTCGCCGGGCGAGACTATATTATTACGCTACATGATGGGCGTTTAAAACCACTAAGCCGGCTTGTCTCCAGTAGTACATCCAGTGAGCAGGTGCGGGCCAAAATTATGAGCCGTGGGTCGGGGTACCTCCTGTACCGGATTATCAATACCCTGATCAACGAGTGTTTTCGCATGCTCTACCGGGTTGACGCCAATGTTGATCGGATCGAAGATGGGATCTTCAACCGGAATGTCCAGGAGACGGTGCAGGAACTCTCCTTTGTGCGGCATGATATTATTACACTGCGGCGCATCATTCGGCCCAATATCCCGGTTGTGCGTTCGCTGGAGTTGCGTGAGCGCGCGTTTCTCCATGTCGATGAGGATGTCTACTTTGGTGATCTGACGGACAGCCTGGCGAAGGTCTGGGATATGTTGGAAGAGCAGAACGAAATCGTCGTCAGCCTGAATGCGACGCTTGACAGCCTGACCTCGCATCGCATCAACGAGGTGATGAAGATCTTTACCCTGATCTCTGTTATTCTGTTGCCGATGACATTGGTGGCGAGTATTCTTGGTATGAATGTTCCGCTGCCGTTTCAGGATGAACCCTGGGCATTGCCGTTTTCGTTGGTAGTCATGGTGATCCTGGCGTTGGGGATGTATATCTATTTTCGGTATCGTGGATGGGTGTAGATGTCATAGCAAAACACGGGAGGTTTAAGGGCCGTATGACTCAGGAAGAACTTGTTGCACTGATTCGGAATATTCCTGATTTTCCTGTTCCGGGTATCCAGTTCAAAGATATTACCCCCCTGCTTCGGAATAAGGACGCCTTTCGTTACACGATCCAAACGCTGGCCGCACGGTATGCGGAACGCCCGGTTGATGTCATCGTTGGGATTGAGTCGCGCGGGTTTATCTTTGGTGCGCCACTGGCCTATGAAATGGGTATCGGGTTTGTGCCGGTGCGGAAGCCGGGGAAATTGCCTGCGGATACCTACCTGGCCGAGTATGCGCTGGAGTATGGTGTCAATAAGTTGGAGATTCATCGGGATGCCTTCGATGCAGGCATGCGTACCCTGATTATTGATGATTTGCTGGCAACTGGTGGCACGATTAGTGCAACATGCGGCCTGGTAGAACAGGCTGGTGGTATTGTCGAGGAAGTAGCGTTTCTGGTCGAATTGACATTCCTGAACGGGCGTGAATGTCTTCAGCAGTATCCTATCTTCTCACTTATCCAGTTTTGATTATGCGGGATACGACATGAGCCAATCCTATGGTTCCTGTAATCTATAGAAAGAACAGACAAGCAAAGAATAAACCGATTGTTTGATAGCAATGTGCCGGGTGTCGTTGTTCTGTGGTTCTTTGTTCTGTGGTTCTTTGTTCTCAGTTCTCTCTACAGTACAGTGTCCGACGGTACGATAATTCTGGGGGTGTCTCTGTCGGGTATGGTCGTCCAGCGTAGGGTTGCTATGGATGGCACACGCTATAAACTTATTGCAAACTATTGACGCATATGTTATACTTACATTAAGGAACACGGTATTGCGCTGGCATCCTCTGTTGGTTTAGGAGCAATACCGTCTGGTACTCCCAAGACGAGTTCCCCAACCACGTTTCCATACTCATCGGACAATCCAAACGCATTTCTTCGGCATACGCTGTACGGCGATGCATGTATTGAATAACAACCCTTTCTATCCACGATGCTTCCTCAAAAGAACAACACGCTATGTTAGCTATGCGAACATCGGTCCAGGTGTGGGCTGATTCAACCTGCCTGATGGTGTATGCGTGGAGATGCCCCAATATAGTTTTCTACGCGCACCAAATTTTTTTATTGTGCCGTTTGAGCGGTAATACTGTTGCATAACCGCATTGTAAGGATTTGCTTTGCTCTGGTGTGAACATGGTACTGCTCGCTTTGCATTGAACCTATCCTAAGGAGTATACGTATGGTCAATGTTGCTGAATTAGAATCGAAAACCCTGGCTGATCTTCGCGAACTGGCGCGGAATAGTGGTATTAGCGGGGTGAGTGGCCTCAAGAAACATGATTTAATCTTCAAACTATTACAGGCCCAGACCGAAGAGGCGGGAAATACGTTTAATGACGGTATTCTGGATATTGTTTCTGACGGGTTTGGTTTTTTGCGCGGCGAGCGGATGTTGCCCGGTCCCGATGATGTCTATGTCTCGCAATCGCAGATCCGCCGCTTTGGACTGCGTACCGGCGACCGCATCTGGGGGCAGATTCGACCACCGAAAGAGAGTGAACGCTTCTTCTCTCTCCTTCGGGTTGAGTTGATTAATGGGATGGACCCCGAAACGGCTCGAAAACGCCCCCTGTTTGATCAACTAACACCGATCTTTCCTAATGAGCAACTCCGACTGGAAACTGAACACAACATTCTCTCAACACGCCTGGTTGACCTGATTGCGCCGATTGGGCGTGGGCAGCGTGGGTTAATTGTTTCACCACCAAAAGCCGGGAAGACGCTGTTGCTCAAGGCCATTGCCAATGGTATCACCACCAACCACGCGGAAGTTCATCTGATGGTGCTCCTTATCGGTGAACGACCGGAGGAAGTGACCGATATGCGGCGCAGTGTCAAGGGGGATGTGGTTTCCTCAACTTTTGATGAGCCCGTGGAAGATCATACGAAAGTTGCCGAGATGACGCTGGAACGTGCCAAGCGTCTGGTGGAAGGCGGGATGGATGTGGTGATCTTGATGGACTCCATCACTCGTCTGGCCCGGGCCTACAATTTGGATATGCCGCCGAGCGGGCGTACGCTCTCCGGTGGTATTGACCCGGTGGCGCTCTATCCGCCCAAACGCTTCTTTGGCGCGGCCCGTAATATCGAGCATGGCGGCAGTCTGACGATTATTGCCACCTGTCTGGTTGATACGGGTAGCCGCATGGATGATGTGATTTACGAAGAGTTTAAGGGAACCGGTAACATGGAACTGCATCTTGACCGGCGTCTGGCCGAGAAGCGGATCTTCCCGGCTCTCGACATTCAGCGCAGTAGTACCCGGCGCGAAGAGTTGCTGTTGCCACCCGAGTTGCTGCGCCAGGTCTGGACGTTACGGCGGATGGTCAGTATGCTTGGTGATAATGAGGGCACCGAGTTGATGCTGACGCGCATGGCGAAGACACGCACCAATGAAGATTTCCTGGCGACGCTCAGTAAGAATCCCTGACCTGGATGAGCTACTGCGCATGGTGCTAAAATCGGCAGCACTATCGTTTATGTCCATACGTTCCCATTTACCCGGACACAACGTATAAGGAGGTATTTAATGAGTACACAAAATTACTACGATCATACCCCCGGTGAGCGGATCGATCTACCGGATCCAACCGTGGTGGATAAAGGGCGTGGCACGACGGGCATCGAGTACCAGATTATCGGCACGACGCTGCAGGCGGTTGTTATTCAACTGGCAGAGGGTCAACAGGTCTTCTCGGAGCGCGGCGGTATGAGCTGGATGAGTGCCAACGTCGATATGCAGACAAATATGGAAGGTGGTCTTGGTGGTGCCTTCAAACGCATGTTCTCGGGCGAGTCGATTTTCATGGTGACGTTCAGCACGCGCGGTGGCGAGGGTCTGGTCGGCTTTTCGGCGGAGTTCCCCGGAAAGATTGTGCCGCTGCATCTGGGACAGGGGCAGCAAATTATCTGCCAGAAAGACGCATTTATGTGCGCTGAACGCAGCGTGCAACTGGATATTCACTTCCGGCGGCGTCTGGGCAGCGGGTTCTTTGGCGGTGAAGGCTTTATTATGCAGCGCCTGACCGGGCCGGGGTTGACGTTTGTGGAATTGGACGGTGAAATCGTCGAGTATACGCTGGAAGCCAACCAGGTGCTCAAGGTGGATACCGGCCATGTGGCGATGTTTGAGCCCAGCGTTGACTTTGATGTCGAGATGGTGCGCGGGTTTAAGAATGTCTTATTCGGGGGTGAGGGGTTGTTCCTGTCAACTCTGCGTGGTCCCGGGCGCGTCTGGCTCCAGACCATGCCGGCGATGAACCTGGCCCGCAAGATTGCGCAGTATATGCCCAGTTCGGGCGACAGTGGCAGTAGCGGAGGCGGAGGGTTCAATCTTGGTAACCTCCTTGAGGGACGACAGTAGTTGTAGCATCCGTGCTATCTTGTTGTGCAGGATGCTACCCGGTAATGCCGAGAACGGGGTGACATCACGGCACCGTGTGGTGGTTTGTGTCACCCCGTGGTGTGCGGAGTTACGCGCGTAAAACGGCAGCGGCATTATGCAGCGTGTTGTTTTGGTCGCGGTGCCGCAGATCGCCGTTCCTACCGCCTCATCCAATCTTAAAATCAGACAGACCGAGCAATCAAGTGAGACAAGGACACTACGGTAGGCGCAACCTGACGGCAGGTGTCCTGTTGCGCCATTTCTTGTGCCGCCATTCAGCACAACGCAGGCGCTGAACGTATGCCGTGGTGGATGATCTCGTTGGGAATCCGGGGGTCTTCGAGCAAGGCGTCCCCTTGAACCGGGCTGCGATGGGATGCCTGACCAGGTCTCCAATCGTGGTGGCAATAACGCAGCCAGGTGGAAGGGAACCACCTGGCCGGGTCAGCCTACACTCATAAGGAGGGGCAAACGAGAACATTGACGACGGTAGATACCGCGAACTGGTTAACGCGTTCGTCGCATTGACCATCGGACTGGTTCACAACCGTGTTGCGCCAGTTATACCAGGTTGATCAGTTCGGTGGCAGTACGCCGCATATCCAGGAAGACCAGTCCCAGTTTGGCGCGGCTATGAGCCAGTGCCGTCAACACCGCCTCCTCACCGATAGCCATCAAGATAACGTAGCCTTCCTCACCACGGACAAAGACCTGGTCGAGTTGACCACGCCGTAACTCACTTGCAATACGTTCACCCAGCGAGAGCATTGCGGCACTCATAGCCGATACGCGATCTTCCTCAACATCGGCAGGTAACGCCGAGGCCATAATCAGGCCATCAACACTCACCACCGCCGACGCCTCGATATCTGGTGTATTCATACTTAAAGCCTTGAGATGCCGCACCATCTCTTCGGTTCTGCTTGCCATTCAGCTCCTCCTTAAAGGCCGTCAGCCAGTTGTGGAAAAGAGGCTAGATTGTGCTGGGGCAAAACCAGCAATGTGAGGCCGTGGTAGACGGCCATTCGCGCTCATTCTACTACATTTTTTGATGAAGGGCAACTGGTTTTCTCGGTATCAATCGGCAGCAAGCCGATAAAATCAGGTCAGAGTGTAATTCCTATGATCTGCTCAGTATGAGCAGATGGCGTGCGTCGGGCGACTGGCGGGGTAGCCTACTGCTCCGCGCCGTTTATATCGCCGGTCTCGTCAGGCAGGTCCAGGCGTTGGCGCAGGGCTATCTCAGCCGCTGTAACTGCCTCTGCCGGGGTTGCCAGGTTGCGCAAGACGCTCAATTGCATGCGTTCCAATTCTTCCAGGACGATATCGTTCATGAGCGGGCTGTTGGGCATGGCCTGGCCCTGTTGCGCCTGAGCGCGGATTGTGCGGGCCAGTTCCCACGCAAGAGTTGCATCCCGTGGGTTGAGATCGCGGACAGTCGGTTGTTTCCCGGCGGTAAGCAGGGCTGTCTGCGCGTCTTTGGTGAGCAAGTAGCGTACAAAGTCCAGCGCAGCCTGCTGTTCGTCCGTATTGGCTACACGGGCATTAATACTGATGACCTCACTCTGTACATAGGGCTGTGGTGCGCGATTCAGGCTACTCAGGACGGGTAAGGTGGCAACCCCCAACCGGTCGCCCCAGAGAGCCTGGTATTCCGGGAGCGCGTGTGCCCAGTCAATAGTCATTAGTGCTTCCTGTGATTTCAACGCGCTATCTACAACAATGCCGTCATTTACAGCCAGGATTTGTTGATCCTGACGAAGCTCCAGCAGCCACTCGAGCCATTGTTCAACTCCGGCCCGCCCCGTGCTGCCCAGGACCAGGTTGCCCTCTTCGTTGAAGATGCGCCCGCCAAATGCATAGAGATAGCCAATAGTCTTGTCCAGTGAAAGCGTATAGGCCAGCCCCCATATCGGCGGCTGGGTCGTCGCATCGGTCAGGCCCCGCGCCGTACGCAGCAGGGTGGCGGTATTGCCGGGCGGTACTGTGAGATTAGCCTGATTATAATAGAGAACCAGGGTATCGAATGTCAGTGGCAGGCCATAGAGTGCGCGACTGCCGCCGTCGGTTTGTACAAGTGCTCCATCCAGGGCGGTAGGCAGGAGTTGGTTGCGCTCACTGGCGGATATTTGTTCATCCAGTGGCAGCAACAGGCCATCCTGCGCGAGCCCGCCGAGGGTATGGCTCTTCAAGATTACGAGATGTGGTCCCCCACCGGTCAGGGTCGCTGCCCGTAGTTCCGCTGTCAGTGAAGCGAGCGGCACGGCATGGGGGATAACCTGCGTTTGGGCCTGTGACTGATTGTACCGATCAATCAGGGTTGCCAAAACCTGATGTTCAGGTGCGGGCCAGGCATGCCAGAGCAGCAACGTAACCGTACGTGGTGAGCGTACGGGGGTTGCCTCGGGCGTGGGTAGTGCTTCCGCCGCTGATGAGCCGCCACATGCTGTTATGAGTATCAGAAGCAGGCAGACAACCACCATGCACTGTATATGCTGCCTGGCGATCAACGGGGCCTCGCTTTCCGTTGAGGGTTGTTGAGATTATAGCATAGTCATATCCTCTGCTGCAAGGCGGTAGTATCACCATATTTAATGGAGTGTGACGAAAAGTTTTGCGCAGCGGGCTTGCCGCTCCCCATCTCGTCAGGCATCCAGTTTGCACTCTCGCTGCGTAATGTGTGGAAGTTGCACGCGTTACGCGGTCCCTGACCTGAAAGGTCTTTCAGCCTCCGGCAGGGCGGAAGAAGCCCATCTTAATTTCACCAGAAATTTGCACATAGTGTAAATTTTTGGTGAAATTAAGATTGATTACGTACCATGCTGCCGCAGGCGAAGACTGCCGTTGTGGGCGTACATATCCGATGTATACACCCACCGCGTAACGCCGGTACGTTAATGATCAACGGCAACAAGTTCGGGCAGTAACCGGCAGGATGTCTGCTGCTCTGCCGTCGTCCGGAGCAGCGCTTCGATGGCGTCGCTGTCAAGCGCACAGGCAAACCGGTAGCCCTGTCCATACTCGCAGTGGAGTTCCTGGAGGTAGGCCAGTTGCTCATCGGTCTCGATGCCTTCGGCGACGATTTCCAACCCCAGGGTGTGACTCAACATCACAATGCTCTGGGTGATGATGGCGCTTTCGATATCGTTGTTCAGGTTGCTGACAAAAGATCGGTCAATCTTCAGGATCTTGATCGGGAAGCGATGCAGATAGCGCAACGAGGAGTAGCCCGTACCAAAATCATCGATGCACAACTGAATGCCCAGGTCGCGCAACTGTTCAAGGGTTGCAATGGTTGTTTCGGCATGATCCATCATAACATTTTCGGTGATCTCCAGTTTGAGGCTGTGCGCGTCCATGCCGGTGTCTTCCAGAGTCTGGCGGATGCGTTCGACCACATCGCTGCGCGTCAGTTCACTGCCGGAGAGGTTGACGCTGACACTCAGCGGGCGCAGATCGGGGAACTGAGTGTGCCACGCGTGTAACTGCCGGCAGGCCTCATGCACGATCCACCAGCCAATCTGGACCATCAGGCCGGCCTCTTCAGCAATGCGGAGAAACTCGGATGGCGGCAGCAGGCCGCGCTGTGGATGTTGCCAGCGGAGCAGCGCCTCAAAGCCGACGATGGTACAGGTATCCAGCGCGATAATCGGCTGGTAGTGCAGGCGTAGTTCCTCGCGCTCGATAGCGCGCCGGAGTGCCGCTTCCAAATGCAACTGTTCCAGCACATGCGCCCGCATCGTCGCGTCGAAAATTGTGTAGCGGTTACGTCCCTGCGCTTTGGCCTGGTGTAGGGCGGTATCGGCGTCACGGAGCAGATCGGCGGGATGATCATAGTTGTTTGAACTGAGCGCAATACCAATACTCGCCGAGGTGATGACCTCGTGCCCGTTGAGATAGATGGGCCGGGCCAGATCGCGTTGAATCTTCTCAACAACGGTGGTTGCATCCTGGCGATTGCGCACATTGTGCAGCAGGATGGCAAATTCATCGCCGCCAAACCGGGCAATCGTATCACTGGTGCGCAGACAGGTAGCGATCCGCTGCGCAATGGTAATCAAGAACTGATCGCCATCCACATGTCCCAGGCTGTCATTCACCATCTTGAAGTTGTCCAGGTCAAGAAAGAGCACCGCAAAGGGATAGCTGCTCCGGCGTTGCGCATATTTCATGGTGTGAGTCAGCAACTCAAGAAACCGCGTCCGGTTGGGTAAGCCGGTCAGCGCGTCATGCAGTGCCTGGTGGCGTAGTTGTTCCTCGGCCCGTTTCCGTTCACTGATATCCTGGAATGAGACTACCACACCGACCAGGTTGCCGTCACTGAACATAGGGGTGCTGATATATTCGACGGGAAAAGGTGTGCCGTCTTTGCGCCAGAACATCTCGTCGTCAGTGCGATGGAAGCTGTCATGGATGGGCTGCTGCTCACGACCATTCCGGACGACAGGGCTTTTGTCGTTCGCGGTCGGGTGCATGAGCCGCTGGTGCGGCCGGCCGATCAACTCCTCCTCGGTATAGCCGACCATCCGCAGCGCGGCGGGGTTGGCAAAGGTGATATTTCCCGCGATGTCCAGGCCGTAAATCCCTTCGCCGGCAGCCTGCAAGATCAGATTATTGCGCTGCCGGAGGTGTGCCAGGGCTTCCAGCGCCCCCTGGCGCTCGATGCGGGTGCGCAGTGTAGCCAGGCCATAGCCGATGTCACCGGCCAGTTCCAGCAGCAGTTTTACCTCTTCTGTGCCGAAGGCATGGGTGACTCCGGCGTAAATCGTGAGGATACCGATTGTCTCGCCGTCGGTGCCGAGTGGCAGGGCGATCATCGCTGCATAGCCGCGTTCCAATGCCGGTGCGCGCCAGGGAGCGCCGTCGGGGTCGTTCGCAATATCCTGGACGATCCAGGGGTAATGCTCGCGCAGAGCCATGCCGATAGGCTGTGGGATCGGGTGAGACGCGTCCCCGGTGAGTTGGATGCTGGTCAGGTAGCCGTTTTCGTGCCCGGCCCAGGCCATCGGGGTGACCGCGCTCCTGTCCGGTTGGGTAAACCCGACCCAGACCATCCGGTAGCCGCCCACCATCACCAGAATGTCGCAGGTTTGCTGCAGGAGGGTCATCTCGTTGGTGGCGCGTACCAGTGCCTGGTTGCACTCACTGAGCGTTTCCAGCGCCCGATTCACGGTGCGCAGGGCAGTTTCGGCGCGGATACGCTCGTGGAGTTCCGTCTGCAGGGTTGCGGTCTTTTCCTGGACTTCGCGCTCGAGTTCGTCGGAATGTAGCACCAGTTTGCCTGTAAGCGGCTGAACCAGGCGGAGTGTACCAATGATTCCCAGGCCAAGCAACCCACCGATCAAACTGACCAGAATAATAATTTGCCGGTTCGCCAGTCCGTACATCTCATGTGCGTTCATTGTTACAACAATGGCCCAGGGACTATCCGGAATTGGGCCATAGGCCATCACGCGGGCCGGATTAGCATCGCCAGGAGTACTCACCAGTCCCGTCTGTTGATTCAGCGCATACTGAAAGGCCTGCCCCAGCGGGGAGTCAAGGGATATGGGGTTGGTAAGGTTATCGTTGCGGATACACTCCGTGCAAACCAGGCTGATATGCCCGCCCGTAATTCTGCCGAGCAGCATGCTCCCGGTCTGGCCCAGGCCCGCCGGTTCATTGACAATACTTTCCAGGCGGGAGAGGTCGAACAGCACGATGTCGGTTCCAACCGACGTGACATCATTGCGGATCGGTGCGCTCACAATCAGGTAGCGCTGTCCATCAATGGTGACCGGATCATGGATCGTCGTTGCGCTGTCCCGTTCGGGGTGGGGTTGCAGTTCCGGGGGGATTGCGCGACCAACCTGCGTGACCGGTTGCCCATCCTGATCGAGGCGCACGATTCCGACAACATCCGGGGAGATATCCAGGGCATCGGCCAGCTTCGGGGTAGTAAACGTTTCTAGTTCATCCAGGCGCATATCGCCCTGGTTGTAGGCCTCGAGCGCCTTGCGTATCTGCGTACGGCTGGTGATCTGTGATGCGATGTCGCATGCGCGTGTAAGATACTCTTCAATGGCAATTGTGCGCATGCGGACAACCAGCGCCAGATCCTCTTCTTTCGTATGGCGCAGGTTGTAGTAGAGTGGCACAACACTGACAGCCGCAACAATGATGCTGATAAGGACCATGCCCAGGGCGGAATATCTGACGATGGATCGTTGCAGATTTGCGGTAGAACTATTGCGGATCATACTCATCGTGTCACCGTTGTTATGTCGTCCCATTCGATTACGGCAGTATCTGCTGTGCTAACTACAATGCAATCGCGTCCGGCCGTTTTGGCCCGGTAGAGGGCCGCGTCGGCCGCGCGTACCAACTCTTCCACGGTGGTGCCGTGGGTGGGAAAGATCGCTGCGCCGAGCGAAACCGTTACCGCGCCCAGCGCCTGCCCCCGGTACTGTACCTGGAGTTGCCTGACGCTGTTTAGTATGCGTTCGGCCTGTTGTACAATCTCCTCCGCGACTGTGTCCAGGATAATCAGGGTAAACTCTTCCCCGCCATAGCGTGCCGCCAGATCTTCTCCATGCATCTGGGCGCGCAGACAGGCTCCCAGTTCACGTAAAACGGTATCCCCGGCCGCATGCCCAAAGGTGTCATTGAACTGCTTGAAGTGATCCAGGTCAAGCATAATCACGCCCAACTGTATGGTATGGCGTGCGGCGCGGCGCAGTTCCCGCTCCAGCGCTTCTTCCATGTAGCGGCGATTGAACAGCCCGGTGAGCGGGTCACGGATGGCCTGGTGGCGTAGGGTCTCCTGCAGGCGCAGGTTCGCCAGCGCCAGCGCGATATGTTCCGTCACCGTGGCGGCAAGCCGGCGGGTGGCATCACTGAAGCTCGCCTGCTCGCGGCAGAGGTGGAACACGCCGAGCGTCTCGCTCTGGGCCATCATCGGGATGCAGAGTGAGCATGCCGGCAGCGGTATGGGTAGATGTTCGCAGCAGAGACCCACGCGGGTATCCTGGGACAGGTGGAGGCGCCCCCGCCGAAGGGACCAGCACTCGTCCGGCAGACTGGTGCGCTGGACCGGCAGTGGTCCCCAGAGCGCTACGGCCTCCAGGAGCGTGTGCGAGGCACTGAGCATATAGAGTGCGCCCGACTCGCTGGGGAAGAGCTGCGGCGCAATCTGGCCGATAACCGCGTAGGCTTCCTCGGCGGTGCGACAGGCCTGGAGCAGATCGCCCATGTTGTTCAGCAGCGTGATCTCGTGGGTACGCTGTTCCAGTTCATGTACCCAGTGGGTCAGATGGGTATTAGCGTCTTGAAGCGCGGCTTCCGTCTGCTTGCGCTGGGTGATGTCGCGCACATGCAGCAGGAGCGCTGGTGTGTCCCGATAGGTAATCCGACCGATGCGTATTTCAACTGGAATACGCTGTCCATCACCGGTCAGACAGCAACCCTCGGTAAAGGTGATTTCGTCTGTGAACTGGTGCGGAAGATCATGAACGAGCGCCGGGTAGTGATCGGGTAATGCTTGCTCGCCCCGAAAGACCTGGTTGCCGATAAGGGTTTCACAGGTGACGCGGTGCAGCCGGCAGGCCGCCGGGTTGACATCCAGGATCGTACCGTCAAGGTCTTCCACAAAGATGGCATCAGGCGACTCCTCAAATAGTGTACGAAAGCGCTGCTCGCTGGCACGCAGCACGGTATCCGCCTGCCGGCGCGCGCTGATATCCCGAAAATAGACCGAAAGGCCATCCCGCGAAGGATAGGCATGCACTTCAAACCAGATTGCCAGCGGCGCATAGTATTCCTCGAAGGTAACGGCTGTCTGCTCGTTCATGGCCCGGTGGTACTGCGTAAAGAAGGTGGTGTCGATTGCTTCCGCAAATATGTCCCAGATACACTGGCCCAGCAGTTTCGCAGGTTGATATTGCAGCAGGTGGGCGGCCTGCCGGTTGACATAGGTAAAGCGATACGCATGATCCAGGGCAAAGAAGGCATCGGAAATGCTCTCCAGAATATTATGAATACGCTGGTGCGACTCTTGCAACGCCTCTTCGATCCGTTTCCGGTCGGTGATATCCCGCCCTACTGCGACAATGCCGGTAATCGCGCCACTGTCCGTGGTGATGGGGGAGAGCGAGATATGGAGCAGGAGCAGTTCTTCCGCAACGGGGAGGGTCCACTCGTAGGTGACATGCTCACCGGCCAGCGCGCGGGCATTGGCGGCCTCGTGGAGCGCTGCCGCTTCGTCGCCCAGGACTTCGCGCAGCGTTTTGCCCCGCAGTTCTTTGCTGCTAAACCCCAGTTGTTCAATCTGGCGACCAAAGATGTGCATATAGCGCTGCTCCCGGTCCAGCAGGCAGACAATATCATTCATCGACTCGACCAGGGTGCGGAAGAGTTTCTCACTGGACTGGAGTGCCGCCTGCGCCTGAATATAATCGGTGACATCGCGGAGAATAGTTCCGGCCATAAAGCCGGCTTCACTATGGATGGGAAAACCCCGTGTCTGAACCACCCGGTGCGTCCCGTCCGGATGTTGCACGGTATGTTCCTGCGTTTCTCCCAGCCAGACTGCCTGGCCGGTTCGGAAGAACTCCTGAAAGGCATGCCGGGTAAACGCGTAGGCTTCCGGCGTTTTGCGCTCGGTTGGAGCCATCTGGTGCAGAAGATCCCACAGGGGCCGACCAAGCGCATCCGGGGCCGCGATACCGCTGACCTGTGCCATGCTCTGATTCCATTCCACAATATTGCCCTGTTCATCGCACAGCACAATGCCGTCAATCGATTGCTCAACAAAGCTGCGGAACTTCTGCTCACTGGCGCGGAGCGTTTCCTCCATCTGCTTGCGTTCGGTAATATCGACAATGGTGGCAACCAGGCCGCGTACATCGCCGTGGGCCGCATAAATGGGGGCGCAGGTCAGCAGGGCAGGAAAGGTCGAGGTATCCCGCCGCAAGATATCGAGCTCGCCAGACCAGCCGGCACCTTGCAGCACCTGGGTTATGATGGCGGCGGCGTGGGCGCGGGTTTCGGGGGTCGGGCCAAGTTCAAATCCGGAGGTGCCCAGGACTTCGCCGGCGGACCAGCCCAGCAGATCTTCAGCAAAATGATTCCAGTAGATGACTGTGCCGTCGGTATCAATTGCTAAAATTGCCTGGTCAACCAGGTTCAGCAGGTGCGCCTGGAAGTGAACCGACTCCTCGGCTTGCTTCTGCTCGGTGATATCCTGAGCTGCTCCCAGGATGCGCATCTCTGCCAATTCCGGGTCAACCTCACGCCGTAGCCGGTTACGCAGCCGGCGAACCGTGCCCTGCCGGGTGATAATGCGAAACTCTTGCGTATCCACCTGACCATTGGTGAGTGCGGCGAGCCGCTGCCGGATCATCGGCCGATCATCCGGATGGACGATCTGTAGCCAGTCTGCCAGTTGCCGCAGTTCCTCCAACGTATAGCCCAGTGTGCGGGTAAACGTCTCGCTGATCCAGTCCAGAACCAACGTTCCGTCAACGGCAATATGCAGCGTGTAGATATAGTCCGACCCCAGTTCGGAGATGGTGCGGTAACGCGTCTCACTCTCTCGAAGCGCCGCCGTACGTGCCACGATCTGCGCTTCTAGCTCGTTATGCGCGGCGGCAATCCGCTGGGCATACTCTTCGGTGGTGCCCAGGCTCCGGCTGAGTTCCCGCAGCAGGTACGTTATGGGCATGATAACCGCGCCGATCAGCAGCAGGAATACCAGCATGCTGCTGAGCCAGGCCAGCGGTTTGGCGGCGTTGGCCTGAATTGTGGGCGCAACAACAATCTGTTCCGTCACCAGGAGGAGTGCCATGAGGGTCAGCGTCCCCATAACGATGGCAAGGACGCCAATGCTGCGGCGCACATCAAACAGCACTGCGGCCAGAGTAGTGCAGGCAAAGAACAAAATATATCCATCGCCGCTCAACCCGAAGGTCAGGCAATCAATCACGCCCAGGAGGTATAAGAATGTCAGCAGAATGCTTGCGCGGAGTGTGAACCCGATCCGCTCGACAAAGGTGATAACACCCAGCACCGCATAGGCTGATAAGTAGAACAACGCATTCGGAACGGCATGCCAGTGTTGTTCCGCCGGGAGATGTGACAGGATGCTCCAGATGCTGCTTATAACTGCCAGCAGGCCAAGCACAAACATACCGCGCAAAATACCATTGAGTACGCGCACACGCCACTCCTGGAGGATGGCATGCTCAAACACGGTTGTGCGGTGCAGCAGCAGGAGGGAAGGCATAAAATGTTTTCGCATAGGTTTCCCAATCGCTACACGTATTTCTCGGAAGGAATGTCAACGGAATGTCGTAGCAATCGGTCGGATTAGTATGTCCGATGATCTGACTATTCTGACATTTCCTGCGCTGCCAGACTCGTTTCCCCAATCGTACGATTCTGTTTCTTGTTCTGGCTTCATCTTCTAACAGTAGCACTTTGGTTAACAATGGTGAATAGGACAATTATACCGTGTGAATATAGGAACTCCGTGTAGGAAGCGCACAATTGTGGGTGAAGTATGCGCAACTGTTGCAGAAGTGGGGTGCAGCGGTTCATCCGCGCTACGCCGGATCGTTCCCGGCGGAAATCCGTGGTGCCACCGCCAACGCCTTTAGTTCGACGGCCAGCCCCGCAACCATGAGGTAGACCTCGTCGGCCTCACCTGCCAGGCACTGGTTGAACCGGCCCAACCACTCCCGGAAGGTGCGGCTTAGTTCATCCGCCGGGACAATCCCCAGGCCGACCTCATTTGACACCACAATCAGTTCAACCGGCTGTTCGAGGTTGCGGTACCAGTCCAGCAGGGCAGTCAGTTCGGCCATCGCCGTATCCCAATCGGCATCCGCGGCCAGCAGCAGGTTGGTCACCCAGAGCGTCACGCAGTCCAGAATAACCACGGGGGCCGGTGTGGTTGTGCGCAATGCCTGGGCCGGCGCGCGGGGTGCCTCGAGCGTGCGCCAGTGGGCCGGCCGTTCGGCGCGGTGGTGTGCAATCCGGGTTGCCATGTCGCTATCGCCGGCCTCGGCGGTGGCAACAAAGAGCACGTCGGCGGCGCGGGAGGTGGCGCGGTGCAGGGCAAAGCTGCTCTTGCCGCTGCGCGCGCCACCCAGAATGAGCGTCAGTGTATGTGGCATTGATAATTCCATAAGCAAAAAGAGAGCCTGTTATAGTCTGGCGGAAGAGCTTCCTGATACATAGATCTATTGGGAATGATTTATGGGGATCGTTGCCGCTATTTCTTCCAGCACTATCCGGTTGGGGCGTATTTCCCCGCCTGACATATGGTGGCTGAAGGCGACTCTTTTGTCAAGCGTCGTTTGCAAATATACCGGCCTGGTTGGGAAGATGTGCTGCTTCAACCACTTTTAAACTACATTTGACCGGGAAAGGCAGAATATCCTAAAAATGGGTATAAAGAAAACGCATAGTACACCGGGTCGTCGATCCGGTACGTGATAGTTTACGCAGGGAACGCCAGGTTCAGGCGATTCTCCGGAGATGTTGATATATGGGTAGCATCCGGGTAACTTTATGGAAATAGAAAGAGTTATACTATAATGTAACATCTAAACATAGACGTACTTGCATCACTCCCGTATAATGAAGAGTATACAGGAACATTAGCAACGAAAATACATTGCAACGTTCTTGCTATTTTAACGATATTTATAGGTACTCTCACGGCGTTAATACAGACGGCTTTCTTCTCCCGTCTGGGTTCCGCATAGCAGCATTTATGCACGTATAGTGACATAATGATCCATGTCCGATGGCGGCTATAGCAATACGAACTGAGGGATAGAGACTATGAAGGTCTGTCTTCAGGTGATGCATAGTGATAGTGGTTGTTTGAAGACGGACCTCTACTTCACGCAGGATTGCTATGTAAAGGAAGCGAACCTATGACACTGCGTCGGAAAACGTTGCTTTCCCTGGGTGTTGCAATGGTTGGACTGGTCGCCCTGCTCTATGTCGCCTTGCATGTTATTCTGCTGCGCAGTTTTACGCAACTGGAAGCCCGGTATATGGACCGGCATGTGGAGCGGGCCAGAAGTACACTCAACAATGATCTGACCTCGCTCAATCGGATTACGCATGACTATGCCGCATGGGACGACACCTATGCATTTATGGCTTCCCCGGACGTGAACGCGGACTATATCACCGCCAACTATGTTGACGAGATGTTGATCAGCAATCGTCTCTGTCTTATTTTGCTGGTTGATCCGTCGGGTGACGTTGTTTTTGGGAAAGCGTTTGATGTTTTGACCGAGCAGTCGATGCCGGTCCCGCCGTCCTTTCAAGACTTTGACCGGCCTACCGCGCCGGCATTCCTGCTCAAGCATAGTGCTGCGGCAGAGCCTGCAAACGGGTTTATGTTGCTGCCCGACGGCCCGATGCTGATCGCGGCCCGTCCGATCCTGACCAGCACCGATGCCGGCCCGCCCCGAGGCACATTGATCATGGGGCGTTCGCTGAGCGCTCCCGAAGTTGCGCGCCTGTCGGATATCACGCATATTCCGTTGACCATTCTGCCCCTGGATACGGATGCATTGCCGACCGATTTCCAGCAGGCCCAAACCGCGCTGCTGGATCTGGTAAATGCTCCGGCAGTTTTCGTTCAACCATTGAATGATCGGCTGATTGCCGGCTACACGCTGCTGGAGAATATTCAGGGTGAACCGATCTTGTTGCTGCGTGCCGAACATGAACGTGATATCGCGGCTCAGGGAGTGGTGACGCTACGCTATCTGCTTTTCTCGCTCCTGGCGATCAGCCTGGTGTTTGGCCTGGTTACTGTCGGCGTATTGGAACAGTCAGTGCTGTCACGTCTGATCCGGCTGAATCGGGGGGTCAACCAGATTGCTGCCGGCGGCACGCCGTCCGGACGGGTCACGATCCCCGGCGCGGACGAGATCGCCGGCCTGGGAACGTCGATCAATGGTATGCTGACAATGCTGGAGCATTCTCAGCAGCAACTGCGCGCCAGTGAAGCGCGCTACCGCCAACTGGTTGAACTTGACCCGAACCTGATCGCTATTCATAGCAATGAACATCTCGTCTTTATCAACCCGGCCGGGGCGCATCTGCTGGGTGCGCAACGCCCCGAAGAGCTCATCGGGAGACCGATTATGGATTTTGTGCATCCTGACAGCCGCCCGCTGGTTGCCGAGCGCCTGCAACATATGTATGCGACGCAAACGGAGCTTGCCCCTATCGCCGAGCAGTTTGTTCGGCTGGATGGAACGGTCATTGATGTTGAAGTCAGTGGGATGCCGTTCACCTATGAGAACCGACCGGCCGTTCAGGTGATTGCCCGGGATATCACTGCCTGGAAGCAGGCCGAGGCATCGCTCCACTGGGCCAAAGAAGCCGCCGAGTCAGCGAATCGGGCCAAGAGTATGTTTCTGGCTAATATGACCCACGAACTGCGCACCCCCCTGACCACAATCATCGGCTACAGTGAGTTGCTCCGCTCTGAGGCCCACGAGATGGAGTATGCCGATATTATCCACGACGTTGAGCGCATCCGCCTGGCTGGTACGCATCTTCTGTCGCTGATCAGTGATATTCTGGATCTCTCAAAAATCGAAGCGGGTAAGTTGCCGCTCACGCTGGAGACCTTCAGCGTCGCCACGCTGATTGATGAGGTGGTGACAACTACCCGTCCGCTGATCGATAAGAATGCAAATACGCTGCAGCTTGCGGTGGATGATGGGGTTGGGAGCATGCATAGCGATCCGGTGAAGCTTCGCCAGATACTGCTTAATCTACTGAGTAATGCCGGGAAGTTTACCGAGCAGGGAACCATTACGCTGGCTGTGACCCGCGATACCGATGATACCGGGATAGATCGGCTGCATTTTCAAGTGAGCGATACCGGCGTCGGCATTGCGCCCGAACAACTTAAGCAACTGTTTGAAGATTTTGTGCAGGGTGATCCGACGATCAACCGCAAGTATGGCGGAACTGGTCTGGGCCTGGCGTTGAGCCGTCGGTTGTGCCGGTTGCTGGGGGGTGAAATTAGCGTTATGAGTCAGGTCGGGGCGGGTTCAACCTTTGCCGTGTCGTTGCCCGCCGAGGTTGCCGCATCCGAGCCGTTGGTCAATGGCGCGGCGACGCATGCCGGCGAGGATCTCGCCTGGCCCTGATCGGGGGGAGCGTTGCGTGCTGATTGTTGGGTACACGCGTTATGTAATGGACAATCAAACCGGGCTAAACCGGGCTAAACCGGACGGTTTCACCAGATGCAATGCCGCCGTCGCCCGCAGCAGCAGAGGACGGATCTTTTTGCCGGGACGATATCCGTTTCCACACCAGTGGTCGCGTAACGCGTCTCATAGAGCCTGTCTGAAACGGGTTGGTCATGGGGCTACGGCCCCGGAGCGGGAGTCCCGGCTTCAGCCGGTTCCGGCCACACACCGGCTGAAGCCGGGACTCCTG
>JGI12109J20283_10027790_pt1 | contig 54186 bp, 41 predicted proteins | sample ElkSlonscriptome_12_FD_20283 | JGI IMG/M metagenome (IMG submission 20283)
CTCCCGGGTCAGTGACCGCGTACGTCCTGTCATATCACAGGACGTACGCGGTGTGCATGCAAACGGGCCGTTGGCTCCCGATAACGGTGCATTTCGCCTGCGGCAGCATGGTACGTTTCTAGCTTTTTCCGGAACATGTGGCACGTTGTGCCACATGTTCCGGAAAAAGGATGTCCTATTCCGCCCTGCCGGAGGCGAATCGGGCCGGTTGTCCAGGCAAACGCCTGGTTGGGAACCGACTGCGTAACTCCTGTTCTATGCATGGCCCGATGCGCCTGCGGCAGCGTGGCACTTGATTTATCTTTTTCACAAGAAATTTGCACTGTGTGCAAATTTCTTGTGAAAAAGAATGTTCCATTCCGCCCTGCCGGAGGCGAATCGGGCCGGTTGTCCAGGCAAACGCCTGGTTGGGAACCGACTGCGTAACTCCTGTTCTATGCATGGCCCGATGCGCCTGCGGCAGCGTGGTACTTGATGAACCTTTTGCAGAAATGTTGCGCGTCGTGTTGCGAGTTACACGGTTTCGGGTTATACTACTGTTACGATACCGTGTAGGGCAACATGCTATGATCCGTCTGGGCTTTTCCGTACGGGTAGTCGGGCAACCGGCGCTGCGCGCCTATGATCGACGGCGACTCCCGGCTCCCGATCTGAGCGTCAACCTGATCTATCTCCGCGATGTGCTGGTCTACCTGCGACGCGTGGGCATCCGGTTCTACCGAATTGCATCTACGCTGCTGCCGGATACGCCGGATATGGGCGTATTTGAACAACTGACCGCATGCGCGACCGAACTGGAGGCGCTGGCCGCGCAGATCGCGGCGCAGGGTGTCCGGCTCACGCTACACCTGGATCATCATATCGCTCTGGGAAGCGCCGACGATACCCAGGCGGCGCGTAGTCTGGCGACCATCGAAGCCCAGGCCGCCCTGCTGGAGCGGCTCGATGCCGGGCAATCGCCACGCATGCCGCCGCCGGGTGTGCTGGTGACACATATTGGCGGCCCGGCCGATACCCATGCCACGCTGCAGCGCTTCGCCCGACGCTACCGGGTACTATCCCCCCGGGCCCGTTCGCGCCTGGTTGTCGAGCATGATACCAACGGCTTTAGCCTGGGCCGTCTGCTCGGGCTGCACCAGCAGTGCAGTATCCCGGTCGTCTTTGACTATCTCCACTGGCAGATCCACAACCCGGAGCAGTTGCCGTTGGGGCTGGCACTGGGGCTGGCGCTGGCAACCTGGCCGCCCGGCTCGCGCCCGGAAGTGCATCTCAGCACCGCGCGCAGCGAGGCGCATCTGCTACCGGCAGCGGCGGGGCAGAGCGGGCGCGTGCTACCCCCGCGTCCGGGCCAGCATGCCGACTTTATCGCCGCAACCGATCTGCTGCACCTGCTCGGCGCGGCGCGCGGGTTGCCACCCTTTGACCTGATGCTGGAAGCCAAAGCCGGGGATCTGGCACTGCTGCGGCTGCGCAACGATATCGCCCGCATGAACCCGACACTGGCCGCGCGGCTAGCATAACATTGTCACCCAATTTCAGCGTTCAACACACGAACCGGTTTATGCTTTGCATTTTGCAAGCCGGCATGTTTACTACAGATCATAGTAGCAGAGCAGGTACTTTTCTCCTATTGACGTTCACGAGCAAGAGTAGTACCCTGTTGGATATACTCAACTAAAATCAACTACTGTGTAGCACCAATCAGGTATCATTCCACCCTCATTTTCCTCCTGCCTGCACGCCTTTCTGCTAATACCTGCATTGACCGGATAATTCAGACCAATCGAGATTACTATCAACCTGTTAGGGAGTACTCCGGTTATTCCCGGCATATCTATAAGCCCGCCGCCAAAATAAGTGGTACGTTTTTTCTCTTTGCGGCAACCATTGGGCTCTCCGAGCCCAATGGTTGCCGCAAAGGATTAGAATGTCCCACCCTGCCGCAGGCGATTCTGGCTTTCAGGTCTGGCACCAGGCCGGAATTGGCTGCACCGCGTACCTCGTGTTATTTACAGGAGTTACGCGATGGGCGTTCAAATCAGGCATTTGTCTGTATGAATGGCCCGATTCGCCTGCGGCAGCATGGTACTCTTTTGTCTTTTGCCCAAAGACAGGAATCTTCCGCCCTGCCGGAGGCGCAATTTCCTTTTGGGTGAGCAACCGCGTACCTCGTGTTATTTACAGGAGTTACGCGGTGGGCATGCAACCCGGGCGTTTCACCCGATGCCGGCCCGATTCGCCTGCGGCAGCATGGTACTTCTTTAGCTTTTGCCCAGAAAAGTTGCACGTTGTGCAACTTTTTTGGGCAACCGCCCTGCCGGAGGCGACATTCCGTGCCGGGTCAGTGACCACGTACGTCCTGTTATTTATGAAAAAGACCATGCTACCGCAGGCGCAGACCGTTTTCATAGAAAGAGATATCCGGGGTGCATGCCCACCACATCACGCGTGGGATTTTCATGCCGGGTGAAACGCCCATCGTATAACACCTGACCGATTACAGCACATTCCCGGACGGTTGACTACACTGATACCCTTTTGCTATCGTGCATCGCAGGGGTGGATCGGTTTTTGCAGTAAACAGCAACGCATGCCGAGTTAAACGAAGGAGGTTCGTATGCGCACTATCGCCGTTGCATCACTTGTACTCCTATTTGGTTCCCTGGCAATCATGTATATCGCTCAGCCAACCGCCCTGCTGCTGGCAATTGGCGTTATTATTCTGGCAGTTGGCGCGGGTCTGGCCTTCCTGGGTAAACAGCGCGAGGTTTTGCTGTTGGGAAGCCTCTCCCTGCTGCTTTCAATTGCGGCGGCGGGGCTGATTGGTGAAGCCGGTTGGGGCGCAACCGGCGCAGTGGTCATACCGCTGATCTGGATATTACTGCTCTATGCCGCCCTGTCGTGGGCCTGGAATAATACTATCGACATCCCCAGCGGTACCGTGATGGTCATCCGGCACCCCAACGGTATCCGACTGCGCGAAGGACCGGCGCGCATTATTCCACCGCTGCCCTCCTTTGAGCGGCATATTGCCACCATGCCCACCTACGAGTTGTCGAGTAGTTTTACTGTTGAGCATCTTAACACACGCTCATTGCAAAATATCAATGGAGTCTCGCTGGAAGTAGGGTACCAGATCCGTCTGCCGCTGAAACTGCTGGCCAACCTGCCGAACCGGGCCCGGCTAATTGAGCAGATGGCGACCGAAACGGAGCAGAGCCCGGAGCGCGCAATGCTACGCACCGCCTTCTGGGAGCACCTGCTGGATCGGCAGATCCGCGAGGTTATTGATGGCCTGCTGCGGTCGGCAGTCTATGAACATATCAACCGGGCCGTTGATGGCAGTAACGAGCGCAGTAAACTTGCCAATGAAGTAGAAACCCGCCTGCGCGATTCAGGACAGCACTGGGGCATCACCGTTCACTTCCTCGAAATCCCCTCCGTGACACTTGATCCGGAGCAGATCAAGCGCAGCAAGCGTGAATATGCCATCAAGCGCGAGATCGAAGATGCCGAACGCGCCGCGCGGATCGAAGCCCAGAAGATCGAAATGATGGGCAAAGCTCAGGCGCAGGTTCAGGCCCACGCGATTGCCAGTTGGATCAAAGCCATCCAGGATCAGGGCGTCAACCTTGCGCCCGAAGATATCGAGCAGATCGTGCTGAATGCGCTGGAGGAGATGAACGAGAAGTACCGACGGGTCGAGTTGTTTACCGGAATGAAGAAACCCCAGCACCCGCAACAGGAACGTGCGGTTGGTAAGTGAGGTTACGGGTTACGGGTAATTCCTTGCAAATAGACGCGCGTCAAGCCGTCCGTATTTGATAGCACTTACACAGTCCCTGATCCGGCAAGGTATTTCAGCCTCTGACAGCGGAAGAAACCTGAGCTTTATGCACAAAAAATTCACAAATAAATTTTTTGTGCATAAAGCATAAAACGTACCATGCTGCCGCAGGCGCATCGGACTTCCATCGGGTGAAACACCCGGGTTCCCCGTAACTCGTGTCACATACACGAGTTACGGGGTCACGAACCTAAACGGCAATCTCGCCTCCGGCAAGGCCGAAGATTCCATGCTTTTGCACAAAAATGTTGCACGGTGTGCAACATTTTTGTGCAAAAGATAAAAACGCACCGCTGCCGCAGGCAAATCGGGCTTTCATCGAGTGAAACGCCCGGGTTGCATAGCAACCGCGTAACTCGTGTATGTGAAAGATACCGGGACATACGCTCTTATGTAGATACTGCCGTTCAGCGGTCTTTTCCGCTAAATCGGTCTTCCATGTGCGCCGCTTCATGCTATAATACGCTGCTGGAGATGAAGGTTGTGTAGATGAAAGAGGGATTAGCGTGAGTCAGGCCAAAGAAGCACAGGAACAGAAACCATCGCTCTCACCTGGCGGTATCGCCTCAATGCTGGTTGTGCTGGCTGTCGTTATCGCACTCGCCTGGCTATTGATCAACCGGGCTGAAATGATGCAGCCGGACAGCACAGCAGCCGACGAACCGGCTCATGGAGAAGTTGGAGCGGATGAGGATGTTGTTGCCGCTGAGGGAGAAGCAGAGGAGCAAGCTATCGTGCGAACGTATGATGCACCACCCCCAATGACCATTAATCCGGAGCATGAGTATACCGCGACGATTACTACACCACGCGGGGATATTCAGATCAAGCTGTTCCCGGATGTCGCGCCGCAGACCGTCAATAACTTTGTCTTTCTGGCCCGGAACGACTTCTACAACGGGCTGACCTGGCATCGAGTTATTGCCGACTTTATGGCCCAGGGTGGCGACCCGGCCGGTACCGGCACGGGTGGACCCGGCTATAGCATTCCCGCCGAGTTTTCTAATGAACTACGGTTTGACCGTCCCGGTATGGTGGCGATGGCCCGTTCGGCCGACCCTAACAGCGCCGGATCACAGTTCTTTATTACCACCGCGCCGGCCCCCTGGCTGAACGGACAATACACCATCTTTGGTGAGGTCCTTGAGGGCCAGGAGATTGTCAACAACATCCCGCTGCGGGACCCGGCTATGGCTACCGAGCCCGGCGAAGAAATTGTTGAGGTCACTATTACTGAGACCGAAGGATAAGCCGCGTTCGCCGGCGATGACAAACGACGCGACACTAACCATCGCGTTCATGCCGGGGTTATCGGTTATCCTGCTTCACGGTCCGGGAGGCAATCTGCAATAGATTGCCTCCCGGACCGTTGTTATAATTACCGAGATCAGACGATCTCCACAAACGGATGGGCCGGGCATCCGGCAACACGGCTTTTTCCGGTTGAGGAGCGAGCAGTTTGCTAATGTCATAACCGCAGGCGGGCTGAGGTATGGTACACTCTTATTCAGACCCATATCGTGCAAAGACCAGCGAAAGGAGTTAACCATATGCCTGAGCACCAGCCGATCGAGCAGCAACCGGATACATGGTGTACCCTGACGAAGCAGACCAGCGAAGCCATGCAGGCCTGGTATGATCTGTTCCAGATGAGCAACATCACCGGGCTGCATATGCTGGGGATGGGGGTTTATACAACCACTGCGCTGCTTAAAACCAATACATACCTGTTGCAGACACTCCTGGAGAATGCCTTCAGTATAAGCCAGGTCAGTGGCTATGATCGACAGACAATGCTGCTACCGGCGAACCCGCTGTATGCCCGACAACATACCCCGTCGGACAGCCAACCTGTGACTAATGGCAATGGTTCGCAGGTGGAGTTACCAGGCGAATCTCCCGTGGAAATGCCGGTAGCAGCCACAACAACTGTCACCAACGGCGCGGTGGACAGCGCGACCGCAGTTGCGGTTAGTCCCCCATCACCACCCCGCCGCGAAGACATCGTTGCCGTGGGACCGGAATCCAGCTTTTACTTCACCGGACCTGAGAATCAGGTACGTCACACTATCCACAACCTGACCGATTTTATGCGGCAGAGCACGGTAATTGACGACACCACCTGGATCTACCATCTCCATCGGGGCGACTATAGCAACTGGTTTCGCTATGTCGTTGCGGATGCCGAACTGGCCGATGCCGTAGCGCAGATTGAGCAGGAGGCGGATGTTACCGCGACAGACAGCCGCAACCGGATACAGGCGCTGATCACGGAGCGCTACGCGGTGAAGGCGTGAGTGCTATCGCGCCATTTGATTTACACGCGTTACGCAGTTGACATGCAAACCGGACATTTGACCCGATGGAAGCCAGATTCACCGGCAGTAGCTTCGTGGTCCAAATCCCTACTGCGTAACTCCTGTCATTACTTTCACGCGGTTATAAAACGCCCCGGCGCAGAGTGCGCCGGGGCATTGCGGTGTGGCAGAAATAATTGTATTGAATAGAAGGAATTACACCGCTTATTTCTTTCGGCGGAACCAACCGCGTTTAGGCTCTTCAACACTCTGGCGCAGCTTCGCCAGATCACTCTGCAGTTCATCCGATTCAGGTTCCGGTTTGGACGAGGCTTGCGCCTGAGGTGATCCCTCCTGCGCTGCCAGGTCACTCAACGAAATACGTTTACCTGGACGGACCTTTTCTTCACCCGTGGTAACTTCGTCCGCCGGTTCGGGCAAATCCACCGGCTGTGGTGAGGCGGGTTGTTCCTCCTGCGCCGCCAGGTCACTCAGCGAGATACGGGTTCCCGGTCGAACCTTATCCTCTTCCTCCCCCATGGTCGTCCCTGCGGCCGGTTCAGGCAAGTCCACCGGCTGCGGCGGGGGTGGCTGTTCCTCCTGCGCCGCCAGATCACTCAGCGAGATGCGAGTCCCCGGCTTAAAGCGCGTCGTTTCGGTCGTCTCTTCTGCAACGGGTGGTTGTGGCTGCTCCAGATCCACCATCGGGGCGGCAGGCATATCCGCCGGGGGCATCTCCGACATATCCGCGCCGACCGGCTCCGGCTGCGGCGGCAGCGCATGATCGGGGTGCGTCGGTTCAGCCACCACGCCGGCCCGACCATTGGTCGAGCGCCACGGTGCAGGCTGCGCCACACCGGTCTGTTCATCCACAACCGGGGCAGAGATAGCAACATCAACATAGGGACTGGGAGCCTGCGCCGCACCCAGCGCCACCAACCACTCCCAGATCTGTCCACAACGCTGCGTAGCATCCTCCGGCAGGCGCAGCGGACGCCCGCGCGCATCGATGACCACACCCAGCGCGCTCCCCTTAATAGCAGCAATATCAGTCTGAACTTCCGCCCCCGGCTCATTCTGCCCAATACGGACATTGGCCGCCGGCCGCAACGTTAACTGCCCGGTGCTGCTCTGATCCAGCCGCAGACGGGCAATCTGCCCGTGCCGCACTGTTACGCGCCGCAACTTGCCGCGCCGGGAGGTCAACTCGGCCTCAACCGCCACCTCACCCGGCTTGCCCTCACCCAATGGTACGACACAAGTTGCCAGCGGCACATTACGCAGCAGATCGCGTTCAAAGAGCGTCACCGCCGCTTCGGGATTGAGTTTTGCCAGCATCCCACAGGCGGGCAAGAGCCCTAGAATATCGAGATGCAGATCGAGCGCCAGCAGACTCTCCCCCGTAGTCGGCTGGAGAACATCCAGCAACATCAACGCTGCCATACCGGGATGTGGCACATGGGCCAGCACCCCGCCACCCGCAATCACCATGTCGTAGTCCATGTCAGGCTCTTCATCGGTGAGCTTTTCCAGCACCAGCGCCAGCGCCTCACGCGTTACGGCCTGCTCAATAAATACATCTTCCCGGCTGGCGGGCAACATCTGCGGACGCAGCAGCTTATTCAGCAACCAGTGTGTCAGATCGGTTTCGCTGATTGGGAAGGGCAACCAGCGGGCAATAGCGGCAACGCCCCGCTCTTTGAGCAGCGTGGTAATGCCGTAAGCAGTACCGCACGCCCCCAGGATCGACAGCGTGTAGGTACCGGGGCCGGCGTAGAAGCCACTGCTGCCGGCCGCGCCAACATCCAGCGTTAACACCCTGCGGCTATTCCGCTCAGCAATAAAGCGCGTCATCAAACCGGACATGCTACAGGCCGTTGTCACCGGCACATGGCACAGGCGACGCAGCGTCGGGAGACCGGGCAGACGGGTAAGGATACGCTCGTCGTACAGGCGACTCAGCGCTTCGCGGGCCGGCTCCAGCCGTTCCTGCGTCAGCGACGGACGCACATTATCCACCACCAGCGTTTCGGCCCGGCCCGAAAGCGCCTCGACTACCTGATCACGGGCATCGCTATTGCCGGCATAGATCACCGGGCGGGCCATCAGATCCTGGCTTTGCCGGCCGCCGGCATCAACCGAAGTACGCAGCGCGGTCAACCCCACGATATGGGCCAACCGGTGCAATGCATCGGTTGCGCCGCCCTCCAGTCCACCCGCGATAAAGACGGCATCCGGTTCCAGGGAGAGCATCGACTGGATCTGGCGCACAATCCAGGAAGCGCCGCCGCCACTGGAGCGCATCATGGCATCATCAAGGGTAATAACCTGGAGAATGCTGGTGTAGGTGCTACGACAGGCATGCAGCGCGCTCCGGGCCGAGACATCGCCGGCAATCGCCGTCACCACCAGCGCCAGCGTGCCGGTAGCGCTGGTGACACAGATCAGCCGGTCAACGCCGTCACGCTCGTTATTTTGTGGCATCAGCAATTGACCATCGTGCAGCAGTTGCCGCCCGATGGTTTCACTAATCTGCGCGGCGGCTGCAAGGATGCCGAACAGGGCATTCTGGTGTGGCGGCTCTAAACTGCTCGGCACCTCGGCCCGGCCAATCATACGGTGCTCCCCATCAACCGTATCAACCAGCGTGACACGCGTGATGAGACTGCCAATTTCGGCGATAAGTATCGAATCAGGTGGTGTATCAGCCATAGGTATTCAGCCGTCAGAGTTTAGGAGTCAGCTATCAGCCTGCTGACAATACTATATAAGCTATATAAGCTATTCGTCTACCAGATTACCGGTTCAAAAAGTCCAGGTCACCAGAAACTCGAGGCGCTCGCTCAGCGCCGCCAGGTAGGTGCGCAGCGCCCCGGCCAGAAAGAAGCCCAGCGCCACCATCAGGAGCCAGTAGCCCACATGGGCACTGCCCGCCACCAGCCGCCCCAGACCCGTATCGCGCCGTACCGTAAAGTAGAAGTAGCTCAATGTCAGGATCACGCCCACTGCCAGCACCACCGCACCGATAAGCTGCGGCAGCGTATCCCCGGCCGGCTGCACCGTATCGATCCACTGCGGGTAGAGCGTCCCCACCAGTATGCCACCCAGCGCCAGGGCCGCGCCAACCCCAAAGAGCAGCGCCAGGGGGATATTTGCCAGCCAGGAGAAGCCCTGCCGCCCGGTAATACGGGGCAGCAGCAGCAACCCCAGGATAAACGGTACGAGCGTGAGATAGAGTTCAAAACTCTGCGGGTTCTCCGCATCCAGGAAGACTTGAATGACCGCCGGCCAGAGTACCTGATGATAGAGCACCACAAAGGCATAGCCCAGCGACACTCCGATAAACAGGTATTGCGCCAGCCGGAACAGCGGATTATTTTCCGCCCAGACGATCCGGCTGAACACAAACAGGGTCAGCACAACGCCAACAATTTTGATTACAAGCGCCGTCGCCATTACTCCTCGCTCTCTGTAAGCCGCTTCGGCTTCGGTTGGAGCAGCAGACCGGCAATGCCCCCGATGATTATCAGGACCACAAAAACCAGCGCGGCAAAGTGCTGCAATCCGCTGGAGCGGATAGCAGTCACATTATCCACACTGACCCCACTGGCCGCCGCATAGTCCAGCGCTCCCTGTCGCCCGACTAATTGGTAAACATTCGGGTAGCGCAGGTAGGGCTGCACCACCGGCGCAGTCTCAAACGGCAGCAGGAAGGCCATCGGCACATCACGGGTACGGGTGTGTACCTGCTCGATCCAGCCTTGAACATCCTGCGGTTGATCCGCCATAATCAGAATGAGATCAAAGTCGGCAACCGTTTCCAGATTGTTCTGTTGCACCACTCCACTTACCGTCGCATCCCCGCCGGAGAACGTCCTGAATGACTCGGTAAAATTCTGCTGAACCAGACGGCGCAGGGCAAACTCACCTCCCGGTTGGTAGCCCATCAGCACATAATCTCGTCCGCCGAAGTCTGCCGTGCGCTGTTCATCGGTATTGTAGCCGGCGGCGCGCAAAGGATCACGAAAATTGAAGGAGAGCAGCGTACCCTGCGGATCGGTGCTAAGCACAACAAAGCGCACATTTTGCTCAATCAGATGCTGCGTGACGGCGGTCTCGAGCGGGCGCAGTTCGCTGCTGCGCTGGGCATCCCACTCGTAGGCCACCAGCACAACATCATCTGCGGAAAGCCCGGCGACAATCGTTGACAACTCGCCGGCAGCGGGGGCCGCCGGATTGGTACTCCCTAGAAACCCGGTTACTGCCGGAACAAACAGACCAACCAGCAACGCCAGTGCCAGCAATAAGTACAGAACACGCTCCAGACCAAGACGCCGCCGGCGGGCCGGTTCGGCGGGTACCGGCGTGAGGGTCGTCTCCGGGAAAGGCCGGGCTACCAGACTTTGCAGCAGCGCGGCGGCCTCCATCTGGGCCGGACTACGGGTAAAGGTCGGTCGGGGCAGCATGATCGGCTCCGTGGTTGCCACGGTCGTACTCTCGACTTCTTCTTCACCTACCCCCAGGTTCGACAGCCAGTCTACCTGCTGCGACTCTTTGGTACTAACGCGGGGTTCGGGTTCGGCGGGCCGCAGCCACTCCGGCAAATCCGCCCCACCCAGGAAACTACTGCTACTGCTTTCATTAGCGGTACCGCGCGGCTGTGCCGCAGCAGGAGCCGGTGCCTGTGCCACCGGCTCTTCTCGCAGCCAGTCCGGGGCATCCTCATCCGACTGATCATCCTGCAACCAGGACGGCAATGCATCATCAACCATCTCTGCGCCGGATGGGGCCGGCGGGGGCGGGGGAGCGGCGGGGGGCGGCGGGAGCGCCGGCTCTTCTAATTCAGTATCGGCACCCTGTAACCAGGACGGAAGCCCGCCGGTCTGATCCGCCATCGGACTGTCGGACTCGCCGGCCATCCAGGGCGGCAGATCGCCGGTATCAGTGGTATCGGTGGTATCGGCTGTGTCGCCGGTTGCAGAGGGGGGCGGGCTCGCCCCACCAGTCAGCCAGTCGGGAATATCTTCGGCCCCGGTATCCGCCGGTTCAGCCGGTCCCGCCGTTGCCGCGTCGTCACGCAACCAGGCAGGAACATCTTCATCCTCAGGCGCGGATGGCGTTGCCGCAGACTCGGCAGTGCGCAGCCAGTCCGGCTCGTTATCTTCCGCCATCGTCGGCGATGCGTCGGCTGACGGCTCGGCCGGCGCGTCGGCAGAGAGCCAGTCGGGCAACTCCTCTTTTTCGACAACATCGGGCTTGCGAGGTGGTTCCGCATCCGGCTCCTCGGTGACATCAGCCCGCAACCAACTGGGCAGATCTTCCGGGGGTGCCGTCGCGTCGGTGGTACTCACATCATCCGCCAGCCAGTCGGGTAGTTCTGTCTCAGCCGGTACATCTTGCGCGGGGGCATCGGCCTCCAGCATGGACGGCGGTTCATCTATGGATTGCAGCCAGTCGGGCATCGCTCCGGCGTCCGCCATTGTGTCACCAGCAGCGGGCGGCGCGGGCTCATCACTTTCCGCCTCCGCCATGGGCGGTGGTTCATCAACTCCACGCAGCCAACTGGGCATCGCGGCATCACCCGGCGCGGCCGGTGCGGCCGGTGCTTCGGACTGATCGAACCAGTCAGGCATACCGCCGGCTTCGGTCGGCGACTCCTCGGCGGGGGAACCACTCAGCCAGGACGGCACCTCCGGCTCACCACCCGACTCGGCGGGTTGCTCAAACCAGTTGGTCGTATCGCCCGCCCCGGTCGGCGAATCCTCGGCGGCAGGTTGCTCAAACCAGTTGGTCGTATCGCCCGCCCCGGTCGGCGAATCCTCGGCGGCAGGTTGCTCAAACCAGTTGGTCGTATCGCCTGCCCCGGTCGGCGACTCCTCGGTGGGGGAACCACTCAGCCAGGATGGCACCTCCGGCTCACCCGGTAACTCGGTAGGCGCGGAAGGCGCGGATGGTGCCGCCGGTTCACCCTGAAGCCAGTCGGGGATACCGGTGTCTGTAACACCGGGGGGTTGTTCCGGCGACTGCAACCAGTCCGGCGACTCGGTAGACGATGGCGGTGCGGCCGGTATATCCGAACCGGTCTCGGCAATATCACGGGCGACCTCATCCGGCGAAACATCGCGCAACCAGTCGGGGATGCCGGGTTCTTCGGACAAGTCTTCCCGGCGTTGCTGACTTGTATCCGCAACCGAGGCGGCCCCGGCCACCATCCAGTCAGATGACTCCGTTTCTGCGGGCGGCGGCGCGGCGGACGATTCCGACTCAGCGATATCGCGGGCCATCTCGTCCGGTGAAATATCCCGCAGCCAGTCGGGGATGCCGGGTTCTTCGGACAAGTCTTCCCGGCGTTGCTGACTTGCATCCGCAACCGAGGCGGCCCCGGCCACCATCCAGTCAGATGACTCCGTTTCTGCGGGCGGCGGCGCGACAGACGATTCCGGCTCAGCGATATCGCGGGCCATCTCGTCCGGTGAAATATCCCGCAGCCAGTCGGGCACCCCGGTGTCGCCCGTGGGGCTATCCTCCTGGTCAGATAGCGCGGCGGCGGAATCACCCATCTCCGGTTGATCGGATGGCACAGACGAAGACGCGTCATCATCTTCGCGGCCCAGACTGCGCAGCCAGTCAGTCGCGCCGACGGGCATCTGCACCCGTGACGAGGTCTGCTCCTCGGCTTGATCGGTCGCCGCTGCTTCGGTGGGGAAGCTATCGGCAACCTCCGCCGGTGCCGACTCCTCCGGTTGGGCGGTTGCGCGGAGCCAGTCCGGCATTTCCGCGTCATCGGACTGCGAGCTATCGGACGGGGCAGCCTCCGCCGGCAGATCGGACGACTGCTCGGCCGTCAGGCTGGTGAGCCAGTCCGGCTGATCATCAACCGGCAGCGGCTCGTCCTCTTCCGTTGCCCCGATATCACTCTGCAGGTCACGCAGCCAGTCCGGGATGGCCGCATCCGTAGAACTGGTCGCGGGTGATTCTTCATCACGGAACTGGTCAGAGTCCACCGCAGCCGCAGCCGCAGCTCCTTGCAACCAGTCCGGCACCGCCGCCTCGGGCTCGTCGGGCGGGGCGGCCTGCCCATCCGGGACTGCCCGCGAAGACGGACGGGGTGGTAGTGGTACGCCCCGCAACCAGGGTGGCAGCCGGGATTCTTCGTCTGAGTCACCAAATTGCGATCCGCGAGATATCCGATCCATATGCTTCCGTTATACGAGGATGCAAGCCGGCACAATTAACCGTACAACTGCTTCCATCCTCACCTGGTATATCGATAAAACATTTATTCCCAAAGACATTACCGCGTCCTAGCGGTCCAGGTAGGGCTGATCAAAGCCCAGCAACACCCGCACACTTGCCACCAGCGTCCCGATGGCGGCTCCCAGCAATAACCCGCGCGCCCCTGCCAGCGTGACATACTCATTAAACCAGCCGAGCGCTTCGCCGACCAGGGGCAGTGCCGCAACCGGCGGCAACCCGAGAATGAGCACCACCAGCGCCACCGCGACAATCACCATCGCCGGAACATTGCGCTCCCGCACCGTACGCAGGATCGCACTCAGGCTAAAGAAGGCCAGGAGTGCCAGCAGACTGCTGGCAAGCGGCACATAAACTGCCTCAAAAAGCCGGCGGATCGGTTCCTCAGCCAGATTAACCCCGGGAGGACCAACCAGACCGACAATGATAACCGCAAACATTGCCAGCAGCAACACGGCACTATAGATCCAGTCGGCCTCGCGCCGAAAAACGCGCGCAGCATGTGAAAAGGCGACATTAATCAACCCGACCAGGAGGGCCAGGGCCGTTAAGATCGCCGCCCACTCCACCAGATAGCTTGCCAGGCCACCAACGCCCGGCGCAGCCCGGGCGAAGTCTAACAACACGATAGCCCCGGCGACACCGGCAATCAGGGTTGCCAGAAGGCGTTTTGGATCGCGGAAAAAGGTCATCAATTACCCTCTAACGCTATAACAGCCCCGGCAGCCGCGGCAGGCCGAGCGTCGGCTGGAGCAAACTGTAGAGCAGTCCGCCAATAATTAAAAGGATAATCAGCGTACGCAAGAAGTCCTGGGTCAACAGCCGCGCCTGGGGCGCAGGAATCGTTGCCAGGTACGCTTCCGCCGCAAACACTTCCTCACCAATCAAGACCGACCGGCTGCTCAAAAACATCACCGGTAGCGCAGCGGCGGAGGTACTGCCCGTTACCTGGGGCACCTCGCGCATTGCGCCTTCCTCGCCCAGCAGCAGAAATTCTTGTCCAAAACTTCCCAATAGTTGGCTGGCCTCTAACTGCTGCCGCGCGTAGATTCCCGCGACCCCGGCAGCATAGGCCATTGAATCATCGTGGGCCAGCAGTTGCACATTACCCGGATGATAATCCTGCCCCTGCCCAGCCTGCTGGTAGGACTGGCGAATCGCCCCGCGTAGTGCCAGATGTGACACCGCGTCGCCACTGCTTGCCAGGATATGCGCGCCATTGAAGGCCGCTTCACTCGCTACCCGTTCCACAGTCAGCAGTCCGGCAACAGTTTCGGCGGTGGTTGCGCGATTACCGATGGTACCGGCTCCCGGCGACACATGGATGGCACGTCCGGTTTCAGCTCCACGTCCAAGGGCATCCCAGAGCAGATCGAGTGCCGGCAGCGGACGACGAAAGGGTGTACGTCCGGCCCGGATACGCGCATGATACCAGAGCGTCAGGATTAGCACCCCTAACGCAACAATTAAAATAAGCATCGTTTCCGGGGGGAAATTCAGAAGAGGCATAAACACTCCTCATGCTCTGCGTCGCTTATGAGCGTTAACACAGTAGATGTGGGGCGGGGCATAGTGTACATACTACACAATATGTGCGCAATTACACACAACACTTTACAACCCTGGCGGGCAACGTGCTTTTGAGTGTAACCCAAAAGATCGGCTTTGTCAACTTTCCTGACGGGCTAAAAGACGGCGTAACTCTTTCCAGCCGGCCTCCTCCGTCAAGGCCACAGCGTAACGCTCAAAACTATACCCAGTCGTAAAAGGGCGAGCGAAGAGTGCCACTTGCGTGCTGAGGAAATCGAAGGGCCGGATCATATCCAGGACGAAGCTAACCGGCGCATGCAGCCCGGAACTGGACAGGTGATCCGCCAGATGCTGGAGCGCCTCATGATGCCGGTCGGTTGGGGACATGGGTACCTCGCGCTTCAACCGTCTGCTTGAGCGCCTGGAGAAACTCGGCTGCCAGCCGCTCGAACCGCGCACGCTGAGTGGCATCGAGAAAGGAGGCAATCGGACCAGGCATGTCGATATGATCCTGCCGCTCCAGCCGGTAGCGGCCATCGTCCAACGGAATGACGCGGCACTGATTGGCCCCGGTCAGCGGCGGCAGATTCAAGCGAAAGCGGGTGGCCCGCTCCTGCGCCGTGAAGGTCGTTACTTCCAGGTCGGCATAGACGATGCGGCCGCGTATGCGAAAGCGGTAGCCCAAACCGGGCACACCCGGCGAGAGCAACTCGACGCGCACATTCTGCATGGAAGGCATCCAGCCGGGCCAGCCGCCAAAGTCATCCAGCACCGACCAGACCACCGCCGGCGGCGCGGTAATGATGGTTGCAGCATGTATTTCGTAGCGTGCCATAGCTCCTATTGTAGCACAGGTGGCGTACCACCCTGCCGCATACGCCAGTGGGCCCAGCGCTGCCGCACATGACTCACCCGCCAGCGCGCCGGGAAGTAATCATCGTCGGTGGTGACAACCACCGAGCGAACGCCCCCCGGCACCATGCCATAGGCGCGTTCGATGCGCGGATCGAGGACCGCGCGATAGAACAGCACAGCCACGACGCTGCGGTAGGGAACCGTCAATCCATTGTAGCCCAGCCAGAGCGTCTCCACCGTTTGCTGCCCCACCTTTCCACAGGCTTCAGCGTGTCCAACCATCCCGGCATGATCGTGTGCGGCGCATTATACCATTCAAGGCTCAGTCCTCAACTCGCTCCCTCGGCTTTCTCCCAGAAGTCCCGCACCTTTGCGCGTAACGGCGCATGCTCGGCGCGCTCGAGTTGCGGATCTTCCGCCAGGATCTGCTGCGCCTCACGGTTGGCGGCATGCAGCAGGCGGGTGTCGGCCAGGCGTGCCACCTTCAGGTCAGGCGTGCCGCTCTGGCGTTTGCCCAGGAACTCGCCCGGGCCGCGCAGTTGCAGGTCGATCTCAGCCAGCTTGAAGCCGTCGTGCGTCCCCTCCATTGCCTCCAGCCGCTGCTGCGTTACCTCGTTATCAATATCGCTCACCAGGATGCAGTAGCTCTGATGCTCACCCCGCCCGACGCGCCCGCGGAACTGGTGCAGTTGCGCCAGCCCGAAGCGCTCGGCTCCGTCGATCACAATAGTCGTGGCGTTGGGCACATCAATGCCCACCTCCACCACCGCCGTCGCCACCAGGATATCAAACTCGTGATCGCGGAAGGCACGCATCGCCAGATCTTTCTCGCGGGGCAGCATGCGCCCATGGATCAGGCCCACCCGCAGGTCGGGGAAGACCTCGTTCTGCAATTGCACATAGGTCTCCTCGGCAGAGGGCAGATCGATCTTCTCGCTCTCCTCCACGAGTGGGCAGATCACAAACGCCTGGCGGCCCTTGCCAATCTCTTTGCGCATATGCCGGTACGCCTTCTCCCGTTCGCTCCGGGTGATCCAGCGTGTCTTGATCTCCTGACGGCCCGGCGGCAGTTCATCCAGCACCGAGGTATCCAGGTCGCCATAGATCGTCAGGGTCAGCGTACGCGGGATGGGCGTGGCGGTCATAACCAGCATATGCGGGTTCAGCCCCTTCTGCTTGAGCCGCTCGCGCTGTTCCACCCCAAAGCGGTGCTGCTCGTCAATCACGACCAGACCCAGGCTCTGGTACTGCACGCCCTCAGTAATCAGCGCGTGGGTGCCGATCACCAGATCCACTTCGCCGTTAGCAATCGCCTCCAGCACGCGCCGCCGATCCTTCACCCCTAGGCTGCCGGTCAGCAGCGCGACCCGCACGCCTTCGCCGCCCAGGTCATCCTCCGGCACCATATTCAGCAGGCGCTTTAGCTCTTCCAGGCGGGCCAGTTGTTCCGCGTCGGCCTCGCTCTTCCAGTCATCAAGCGGCTGCCCGGTGCTGTCAGTTGGCTTGCGCGGCACGCGCACCTGTCCCAGCAACTGCCGCAGACCTTTGTAGTGCTGCTCGGCCAGGATCTCCGTGGGAGCCATCAGTGCGCCCTGCAACCCGGCAGCCACCGCCTGCAAGAGTGCCGCCGCCGCCACAATCGTTTTGCCGCTGCCCACATCACCCTGGAGCAGTCGTGCCATCGGCACTGGCCGGCACATGTCGGCGAAAATCTCCGCCAGCGTGCGCTGCTGCGCTCCAGTCAGGGCAAAGGGCAGCTTCGCCAGCAGATCGGCATGCACCGCTTCATCAACATTCACGGCATAGCCCAGTTCGCCCTGCCAGAGGATGCGCCGCTGGATCACTCCCAGTTGAATAAACAGGAACTCGTCAAACCCCAGACGATGCCGCGCCCGCTCCAGCAACTCGGGGCTATCCGGGAAATGCATCTGGGCCAGCGCCTCGGGCAGGGGCAGCAGATTGGCCCGCTCCTGCACTGTGGCCGGCAGGTAATCGTGAACCTGCGGGGCCGCCAGATCCACCACCTGCTTGATGATCCGACGGGCGTTACGCTCGTACAATCCTTTGGTCAGCGGATGCACCGGCACCAGTCGCCCGGTGTGGATCAACTGGTCGGCGTTGAAGGGCTCCCAATCCGGCGAGGTCATCTGGCGCAGCCCCTGGTACGCAGTGACTTTGCCGCTCAGCACCACCTTGCGCCCGATGGTAAACTGCTGGGCCAGCCAGCGCGCCCCAAAGAAGACCACCTTGAGCAGGCCGCTCTCGTCCCGCACCTGCACCTCAACACCGTCGCGCCCGGTTTTGGTGCGAAAGGTCCGCACATCGCACACCTGACAGACAACCGTCTCAATCGAGCCGATGGTCAGGTCGGCAATGCACTTCTGGGAGGTGTAATCATCGTAGCGATGCGGAAAATGATAGAGCAGATCCGCAACCGTATGCAGCTTGAGCCGCTTGAAGGCATTGACCGTGGTGCGCCCGATCCCCGGCACGTTCGCAATCGGCACATCCGGGTGCAGGGGGCCGGATGGCGCGGCCGGCGAGTCTGCGCGGTCCGACTGGCGCGGCTTGCGCGGGGCCGCCGCTTTGGCCGAGTTGGAGGTTTCGGCAGTTTTAAACAGCGCACGCAACCCCGCCAGCGCCTGGGTCAACCGCTCCTGGCGCACGGGAACCGGCTGGTCGTCATACGCTGCCAGCAGATCCAGCGCGGCGCGAACCGCCGGAACCTCCAGTGCGCCATTGGAATTAGACTGCCAGGCGGTCAGAAACGCCTGCAACCCGCCTTCGACGGCGCTGTTATCACAGCCGCGCCGCTCTTCCTCGGCCAGCACTTTCCCCAGGTTGATAATCTGATCACGTTCTTGCATATTTTATGTAAAGTTTAGAGTTGAGCAGCCGGATTACGCATAGCGATTCTCACCTGACCCGCGCCCAACCCACGCGTCTTCTTGCCGTGTGTGCGCCTATCCTACCACATTCCCGCGCGCGCTGGCAACGGATGCGGTCGAAACTGACGGCGTTTTTCCCGCCACACTATTCGCGGGGGTATGCCGCCAGATTGCACTTGACAGAGACTGCCCACCGTGGTATTCTTGTGCAGACGATACAATGAAACAGGGGTCTGTGGTAGATATGTTGCCCATAAATTTTTCGTTCATTCTTATTAGTGTAGTACTTGTACTCCTCCTTATCGGGTGGAGTTATCGGCACTTGGGAGGAACGAAGTAAGCAGCCCCCGGCAAGCGAAGAAATTAGAAGCAAAACCTCCCAGGCAATCTGGGAGGTTTTTTTACTGCCAACACTGGAGCATGAAATGCAATCTTTTTTACGTAAAATCAAAGACTTGCTCGCCGGTCTTGCCGTCCCACAACAACGCCCGGTGCCGGTGTTGGTTCCTGTCCCTGTCCCTGTGCCTGTCCGACGACGGTTCCCACGGCGCTGAGAGCAGCGGACTCGATCCGCCCATCCGGCGCTATGTTACCAGTTAATAGTCGACCCACCGTCTGTGCGCGGCTGCATCGCCCCGCCGCTGCGCACCCCACAACGCAGTGAGCGACGGTGTTGCCCGATTGTTCAGGGCCCGGATGGATCGCATTCATCTGGCGGCCTTTTCCCGCAATGTTCGTACAAACCCCATAGCAGTGTTGCAGTATCAGTGTGTGGAGCACTGGGTAGCTTCGGGCTGCCTGTTTTTTCACCCGGGACAATCCAGCCGGCATTAGCAGGTATACCCGTCAGAGTATCGTTATGTGTAGTCGTTACCGTACTTATAGAACCATAGTAGTTCAAACAGCTTAACAGGAGGTTTTCTCATGTCCGATCAACAGCTTACCGGCGCGCAGATCATGTGCGAAGCCCTGATCCGCGAGGGTGTGGAGGTCATGTTCGGGATTCCCGGCGGGGCAATTATGCCGTTCTACTTTGCGATGTGGGATTATCGGGATCGGTTGCGACATGTGCTCTGCCGCCACGAGCAGGGCGCAGGGCACGCCGCCGAGGGGTACGCCCGCGCTACCGGCAAGGTGGGCGTCTGCATCGGCACCAGCGGTCCCGGTGCAACCAACCTGGTGACGGCTATCGCCGACGCGATGATGGACAGCACGCCGCTCGTCGCCATTACCGGACAGGTGGCAAGTTCCGTGCTCGGGAAAGATGCCTTCCAGGAGACCGACATTGCCGGCATTACGATGCCGATTACCAAGCACAATTATCTCGTCAAAGATATTGAGGATCTTCCCCGCGTTTTTAAAGAAGCTTTCCATATTGCCGCTACTGGCCGTCCCGGTCCCGTCTTGATCGACATCACCAAAGATGCTCAGCAGGCGCGCATGGTGCCCAACTGGGATGTGCGGTTGAGTCTGCCCGGCTACCGGCCGACCTACCAGGGCAATCGCAAGCAGATCCGCGAGGCGCTGAAGCTGTTGCTGGGCGCGAAGAAACCGCTGATTATGGCCGGCAACGGCGTGATTATGTCCGGTGCGCATAGTGAGTTGCGCACCCTGGCCGAGCGCACCGGCATCCCCGTGATTACCACGCTCCACGGCATCGGCTCCTTCCCCGAAGAGCACCCGCTGAGCATCGGCATGCCCGGCATGCATGGTTGGGTGCATGTGAACCGCGCTATCCAGGAGTGCGATGTGCTGTTCAACATCGGTGGGCGCTTTGACGACCGCGTGACCGGCAAGGCCAGCACCTTCGCGCCCAATGCAAAAGTTATCCACGTTGACATTGACCCCAGCGAAATCGGCAAGAATGTGAAAGTCACCGTGCCGATTGTCGGCGATGCGCGCAACGTGATGACCGCCATCCTGGAAGAACTGCCGGATAAGGAAGGCCTGGCTGATCTGCATGGCAACACCAACAACTGGATGGAGCATATCCGCGAGATGCAGTCGAAGCATCAGCACAAGCAGCAGTATGTGGCCCGCCCGGATACACCGATGTACCTGCCGCCACACGACGTGTATGCGATCCTGACCCGCATACTCAATGAGCGCGGCAGCTACCGCGTTGTCACCGATGTGGGGCAGCATCAGATGTGGGCGGCGCAACTGCTCGACTGGCATCGTCCGCGCACGCACATGACCAGCGGGGGTGCCGGCACGATGGGCTTTGCGGTTCCGGCGGCGATGGGCGCGGCCATTGCCTGCCCCGACGAAACCGTCTGGGCCGTCTGCGGTGATGGCGGCTTCCAGATGACCAATCAGGAGATTGCCACAATTGTGCAGGAGGGGCTCAAGAACGTTAAGATCGCCGTGATTAACAATGGCTATCTGGGCATGGTGCGCCAGTGGCAGGAACTGTTCGAGAACAAGCGCTACAGCGGTACGCCGCTCAGCGGTCCCAACTTTGTCAAACTGGCCGAGGCGTACGGCATCAAGGGTATCGCCGTTGAGCATACCAGCATGGTCGAGACGGCCATCCAGGAAGCCTACGACCACGATGGCCCGGTGCTGATTGACTTCCGGGTGGAGCGCGAGGTGAACGTCTTCCCGATGGTGCCGCAGGGCAAGAGCATCGGCGATATGATCACCGAAGCCCCGATTATCGAGCCAGCCAACCCGAATGTCTCAATCGTCAAGAACCCGGAGCCGGAGGCGGTCTAGTCGAGCCGGTATTCTGAAACAGCAAAAACATCTGACAAGGAGAACCCTCCCATGTGTAAGCATACAATCGTCGCGCTGATGGAAGACCAACCCGGTGCGTTGAGCCGGGCCGTGAACCTGTTTCGCCGTCGGGGTTACAATATCGCCAGCCTGTCCGTGGGGCACACCGAGACGCCCAACGTGAGCCGTATGACCGTGGTGGTCGAGTCGGAAGATGTCGAGCAGGTGGTCAAGCAACTCTACCGGCTGATTGATGTGATCAAGGTCAGCGATGTGACCGAAGATCCGACGGTGGACCGCGAGATGGCGCTGGTGAAGGTGCAGGCCGGCAGCAAGAACCGGGCGGAGATTGCCACCCTGGCCGAGATCTTTGATGCTAAAATTGTGGACGTTGCCGCCAACTCGATGATTATCGAGATGACCGGCACGCCTTCCAAGGTTGAGAATTTTATCGAGGTGCTGCGGCCTTTCGGCATCAAGGAGATGATGCGCACCGGGCGGATTGCAATGGTGCGCGGCGCGCATGCCCACCGGGCAGCGCAGTATGCCGAGAGTAACGGACACGCAGACGAGGCAGTGGCGGCACTCAACTAGGAGAGAACAGAGGGCAAAGAACAAAGAACAAAGAAACCAGCCCGTTGCTGCTTTGCTTTGTTCTTTGTTCTCCCTGCTTTGTTCTTCTCAAGGAGGAAAACTGTGGCAGAGCTTTTCTATGACAAACAGGCGGACCTGGAGCGGTTGAAAAATAAGCCGGTGGCAGTGATCGGCTATGGCAGCCAGGGCCATGCCCACGCGATGAACCTGAAGGAGAGCGGTCTGGATGTGCGCGTGGGGCTCTACGCGGGCAGCAAGAGCTGGGGCAAGGTTGAAGCCGCCGGACTGGCTGTGCGTACGGTGAGCGATGCGGCCCGCGAGGCGCAGGTGATTATGATCCTCACGCCGGACATCGGGCAGGGGGAGTTGTACCGCGAGCATATTGCGCCGCACATGGACGCGGGCAAGACGCTGATGTTTGCGCATGGCTTCAATATCCGCTTCGGCCAGATTGTCGCGCCCAACAATATTGATGTGAGCATGGTTGCGCCCAAAGCGCCCGGCCATCGCGTGCGCGAGGTCTACACCCAGGGCGGCGGTGTGCCCGCGCTGGTCGCGGTTGAGCAGAACGCCACCGGCGGCGCATTTGAGGATGCGCTGGCCTATGCCAAAGGTCTGGGTTGCACCCGCGCCGGTGTGTTGCGCACCACCTTCGCCGAGGAGACCGAAACCGATCTATTTGGTGAGCAGGTAGTGCTGTGCGGCGGCGTGAGCGCGCTGGTCAAAAACGCTTTCGAGACGCTGGTCGAGGCGGGCTATCAGCCGGAGGTGGCCTACTTCGAATGCATGCATGAGTTAAAGCTGATTGTGGACCTGTTCTACCAGGGTGGGCTCAACTATATGCGCTACTCTGTGAGCGATACCGCCGAGTATGGCGACTACACCGCCGGCCCGCGCATCATCACCGCTGAGACCCGGACGGCCATGCGTCAGATCCTGGCAAACATCCAGAATGGCGCATTTGCCGAGGAGTGGATCGAGGAGAACCATCAGGGCCGCCCCAACTTCAATGCGATGCGCATGAAGGATAGCGAGCACCGCATTGAGCAGGTCGGACGCGAGCTACGCCGGATGATGCCGTTTGTCAACCCACGCGAGGTAACGCCGGGGAGTGGCGGAGCTTGACGGAAGAACCGAGAACCGAGAACTGAGAGCGCAAAGCGCAGAACCCAGAACTGAGAACCCAAAACACAGAACCCAGAACGCAAGAGCGCAGAACGCAGAACTGAGAGGTGGGAAGCGGCGATGGGAAAACAGTATAATCATCGTAAGCTCATTCTATGGCAGCGCGCCCAGGAACTGGCAGTCACAATGATGAACCTTACCCAGCGTTTGCCACAAAACTGGACAAATGCGGTACTGGTCCGCCAGATTATCACTGCGGCAACATCTATTGGAGCAAATATTGCCGAAGGCCACGGCCGTTACACACCCGGTGCCCATCGCAATCACCTTTCGATTGCCAAAGGTTCTGCCGCCGAAACCGATAGCTGGCTTGATCTGCTACGCCGGACGGAGTACATCACCGCTGCGGAGGAGCAGCCAATCCATGCCGAGTGCATGAAGATCATGGCAATGCTTACGAGCAAGATCCGCGATCTGGAACGATTGGAACAGAGGTCTGCCTCCAGAGTCAAGGAGACGCCGGGCGACTACCAGAGTACCGATATGCCCGACGAACCGCCGTTTCCCTTCACGCCTGAAGACTATCGTGATGAACAGTAGTTTTCAGATCGCCGCAACTGGCTCTTAGTTCTTTCGTTCTTAGTTCTTTCGTTCTTGGTTCTTAGTTCTTAGTTCTCGGTTCTCACTAAGAAAAGGAGGAACGAACGGTTATGACCGACGATCATGTACGTATCTTCGATACAACGTTGCGCGATGGGGAGCAGGCTCCCGGCTGTACTATGAGCCTGGAGGAGAAACTGGAGGTCGCGCGCCAACTGGCCCGGTTGAATGTCGATATTATCGAGGCGGGCTTTCCCGCCGCCTCGCCGGGCGACTGGGCCGCCGTGCATCAGATCGCCCGCGAGGTCGGCACCCCGGACGGCCCCACCATCGCCGCCCTGGCCCGGGCCAACCCGAACGATATTGAGAGCGCCTGGACCGCGATCCAGCCCGCCGCCAAGAAACGCATCCACACCTTTATTTCCACATCCGATATCCATATTGAGCATCAACTCCGCTCCACCCGCGACGCCGTCCTGGAGAAAGCCCGGGCCATGGTGCGCCTGGCCCGCTCCCTCTGCGAGGATGTTGAGTTTTCGCCAATGGACGCCAGCCGCTCCGACCTGGAGTTTATGTACCAGGTGCTGGCAGCCGCGATTGAAGAGGGCGCGACAACGCTGAATATTCCCGATACCGTCGGCTATGCCACGCCGGAGGAGTATAGCAAACTGATCGCCGGCATTCGCGCAAATGTGCCGGGAGCTGACCGGGTTATTCTCTCGACCCACTGCCACGACGACCTGGGGCTGGCGGTTGCCAACAGTCTGGCCGGGGTACGGGCGGGCGCGCGCCAGATCGAGTGTACCATCAACGGAATCGGTGAGCGCGCCGGGAATGCCTCCCTGGAGGAGGTGGTGATGGCGCTGCATACCCGCGAACAGTTCTTTACCACCCGCAGCCGGATTAATACCCGCGAACTGGCCCGCAGCAGCCGTCTGGTCAGCTCGTTTATTGGTGTACCAATTCCACCAAATAAGGCCATTGTCGGCGCAAACGCCTTCGCCCACGAGTCGGGCATCCATCAGGATGGTGTGCTCAAGAACCGCATGACCTACGAGATCATGAGCGCCGAGACCGTTGGACTGGATGGGAATGCGCTGATCCTGGGCAAGCACAGCGGCCGGCATGCCTTCCGCAAGCATATCGAGAAGCTGGGCTACTACCTCGAGGAAGAGGATCTGCAGCAGGTGTTTGTGCGCTTTAAGGATCTCTGCGACAAGAAGAAGTTTGTGGACGACCGCGATATCGAGGCGCTGATCGCGGGCGAGACGCAGCGCACGCCGGAGATCTACACCCTGGAGCATGTGCAGGTTACCAGCGGCACCGGCATGGCCCCCACTGCCACGGTGCGGCTGAAGGGACCGGATGGGCAGGTCCGCACTGACAGTGCCCACGGCACCGGCCCGGTTGATGCGGTCTACAAGGCGTTGAACCGGGTAATTCAGCGGCCCAACGAACTGATCGAGTTCTCGATCAAGGCAATTACCGAGGGTTTTGACGCCGTGGCGGAAGTCACTGTCCGCCTGCGCGAGCAGGGTGCGCCTGAGGCAGAGCAGGCTGAGGGCGATGAGCGGCGGCGCGGCTTGCAGATCTTCAGTGGCTACAGCGTCAATACCGATACGATTGTCGCCGCAGCCGAGGCTTACATGGGCGCGCTGAACAAGATGCTGGCCGCGCGCGATGAGCGCCTCAAGGCCGAAGCCGCCGCCTATGCCGCCGGGTACGATCAAGACCCGCCGCTCTATGCGGTTGATGTGTTTGGCCGCAGCAGAACAGAACCGTAGGAGCACTAAATGTTCCATGATGCGTGGCTGCCGGGTACGACAGTCATGCGTCATGTGTTTACACCATGATGATGCAAACAATTGCCTACCTGGGACCGCCGGGCACCTTCAGCGAAGAAGCCGCCATCGCCCTGGCGGCCGCCCAACCCGACGTGGTTTATCTGCCGTTGAGTAGCATTCCGGCGGTGGTAACCGCTATCGAAACCGATGCGGCGACAGTTGGGGTTTTGCCTATCGAGAATATGCTCGAAGGCAGCGTCAACTTCACCCTGGATCTGCTCATCCACGAGACGAACCTGCGCATCGCCGGCGAAATCGTGATTCCGATCCGTCAATACCTGGTTACACGGGCGGGGCTGGCGCTGCCCCAGATCCAGGTGCTCTACGCGCACCCGCAGTCGCTTGGGCAGTGTCGCCGGTTTGTCGAGCGCTGCCTGCCGGGGGTCGCTACCGTCGCCTCGCTCAGCAACAGCGCCGCGCCCGCCGAAGCCTTGACCGACGAGCGCCCGGCCGCGGCCATCAGCACGCTACGCGCCGCCGAGATTACCGGCGCGCAGATCCTGGCGCGCGATATTGCCGACAATCACAGCAATGTCACCCGCTTTATCGTGCTGGCGCAGCAGGACGCCGCACCGACGGGCCACGACAAGACCAGCTTCTGCTTCGGCTTTCGGGAAGACCGGGCCGGGGTACTGGTTGGCGCGCTGCAAACACTGGCCGAAGAAGCGATTAACATGACCAAACTGGAGTCGCGCCCCTCCAAAGAGGTGCTGGGGCAGTACATCTTTCTCATCGACATAGAAGGACATCGCAACGATGCCCATGTTGCGCGGGCACTCGACCGGATCGCCGCCAGAACGGGCATGTTCAAGATCTTCGGCAGCTACCCGCGCCGGCAAGCCCAGAACCAGGCGGGAAGTTGAGCCTGATTTAAACGAGTTACACGGTGGGTGTTTGGACCACGAACATCATGACATGAGCGAACACCGCGAAACGGCCAATGCTGCCATGGATCTGGCGATCTCGCGGCTGATGGGGGATATCGCCTCCGGCAGGGCGAAAGAAACCAGATCTTTTTCACAAAAATTTTCACTTTGTGAAAAGATAAAAAAGCACCATGCTGCCGCAGGCGAATCGGGCTTTTGGGGCTGGCACGAGGCCGGAATAGTCCGCACCGCGTCAGTCCTGTAATTTACTAACATATTACCAGGAGTAGCTACACTCATGATAACCAGACCGGAGGTGACAATGGCAACAGGGACGCAGCATGCGGTCACCCTGTTGCTGTCTATTCGCATTGCTGGCTGATTGATGACGAATGAACGAGACAGATGGGACGGTTCTCGGTTTTCAGTTCTTAATCTTTTCAAGGAGAAAGCAATGCAAATTCAACTCTACGATACAACCCTCCGGGATGGCACACAGCGCGAAGGGCTCTCGCTCTCCTGTGAGGACAAGTTGAAGATCGCCCGCGAACTGGATGCGCTGGGAGTTCACTATATCGAGGGGGGCTGGCCCGGCTCCAATCCCAAGGATGTTGAGTTTTTTCATCAGGTGCAGATCGAACCGCTGCAGCAGGCACGCGTGGCAGCCTTTGGCAGCACTCGCCATGCCCATAGCAACTGCGCAACCGATCCCAACATTCAGGCGCTGGTCGCGGCCCATACGCCGGTTGTGACGCTGGTCGGCAAAAGCTGGACACTCCACGTCGAGAAGGTGCTGGAGACCAGCCTGGATGAGAACCTGGCGATGATCGCCGACAGTGTGGCCTACTTCAAGGCTATGGGCAAAGAAGTGATCTACGACGCCGAGCACTTCTTCGATGGCTACCGCGCCAATCCGACCTACGCCCTGGCAACCATCGCCGCCGCAGCCAGAGCGGGTGCGGACTGCCTGGTCTTATGCGACACCAACGGCGGCTCGCTCCCCGACTGGATCACCCAGGTTGTGCGCGCGGTGCAGGCACACTTCCCCGCCGACAGCGTCCCGCAACTGGGCATTCACCCGCATAACGACGGCGCGCTGGCGGTGGCAAATGCGCTGGCCGCAGTGCAGGCGGGCTGTGTGCAGGTGCAGGGAACGATTAACGGTTATGGCGAACGTTGTGGTAATATGGATCTTATTCCATTAATTGCCAACCTGCAACTCAAGCTGGGCTACAGGTGTGTTGCGCCGGAGCAACTGCGCCGCCTGACCGAGGTATCGAACTATGTTGCCGCCGTCGCCAACCTCAACCCGGACAACCACGCACCCTTCGTCGGGCGCAGCGCATTCGCCCACAAGGGCGGCATTCATGTCGCTGCGATTGCCAAAGTCGAGGAAAGCTACCAGCATATCGATCCGACCCTGGTGGGCAACCAGAAGCGCGTCGTGGTCAGCGAGTTGTCGGGCCGAGGCAATGTGCGGATGCGGGCCGAGGAGCTGGGCATGCGGCTCAACGGTAAAGAGCAGGCCGTGTTGCAGCGTATCAAGGAGTTGGAAAACCAGGGCTTCCAGTTTGAGGCGGCCGAGGGCAGTTTTGAGATGCTGGTCCGCCGCAGCGCGCCCGACTATGTGCCCGCCTTTGAGTTGCTCGACTTTACGGTGATTATCGAAAAGCGCGGCGATAATCGGATCTATTCGCAGGCGACGACCCGGGTCCAGGTATGCAATGACGTGATTCACACCGCCGCCGACGGCGAAGGCCCGGTCAACGCGCTGGACAGCGCAATCCGCAAGGCACTGCTGCCCTACTACCCACAACTGGCCGAGGTCCGGCTGGTTGACTACAAAGTACGCATTATTGACGAGCATCGCGGCACTGCGGCCAAACCCCGCGTGCTGATCGAGAGCGCCCGGGGCGACGAGCGCTGGAGCACCATCGGCGCATCGCAAAATGTGATCGAGGCAAGCTGGCAGGCACTCTGGGATAGCCTGGAACTGCCATTGCTCCGTGACGCAGAACTAAGAACTAAGAACTAAGAACTAAGAACCAGGAACGAAGCTTGCGAAGCCGAGAAAGATGCAGATACCATGTGGTTCTCAGTTCTTGGTTCTTGGTTCCTGGTTCTTAAAGAGGAGGTACTATGACACAGCCAAAAACACTCTTTGAGAAGATCTGGGATGCGCATATCGTGCGGCCGGAAACTGCCGACACGCCGGCCGTCCTCTATATCGATATGCACCTGGTGCATGAAGTCACCTCGCCGCAGGCGTTCACCGAACTGCGCGAGCGCGGGCTGAAGGTGCGCCGCCCCGAACGCACACTGGCGACGATGGATCATAGCACGCCGACCACCCCACGTGGACTGGATGGGCTGATCCCGATTGTCGATACCCAGGCGGCGGCACAACTGGATCGGCTCACGCAAAACTGCCAGGATTTTGGTATTCCGCTCTACCGCCTGGGCACCGAGAACCAGGGCATTGTGCATGTGATTGGCCCGGAGCAGGGGTTGACCCAGCCCGGCATGACCATCGTCTGTGGTGACAGCCACACCAGCACGCATGGCGCGTTTGGCGCGCTGGCCTTTGGCATCGGCACCAGCGAGGTGGCGCATGTGCTGGCAACCCAGTGCCTGCTTCAGAGCAAGCCGCACACCTACGCTGTCCGGGTAAATGGACAACTGCAACCAGGGGTCTCGGCCAAGGATATCATCCTGGCAATCATCGCCAAAATCGGTATTGGTGGCGGCACCGGACATGTCTTTGAGTACATGGGTGATGCTATCCGGGCGCTCTCGATGGAGGAGCGCATGACCATCTGCAACATGAGTATCGAGGGCGGCGCGCGCGCCGGGATGGTTGCCCCCGATGATACCACCTTCGAGTATATCGCCGGTCGGCCCTTCGCCCCCAAAGGCGCGGAGTGGGAAGCCGCAGTGGCGCGCTGGCGCAACCTGCCCTCGGATGAGGGCGCGACCTACGACAAAGAGGTCGTCCTGGACGCCAACGAACTGACGCCGATGATTACCTACGGCACCAACCCAGGCATGGGCATGCCGATCAACGCCACCATCCCTGACCCCGCCGGCATGCGCGATCCGAGTGCGCGTATGGCCCTCGACAAGGCGCTGACCTACATGGACCTGCGCCCCGGCACACCGCTGTTGGGCCACCCGGTTGATGTGGTCTTTGTCGGCAGTTGCACCAACTCGCGCATCAGCGATCTGCGCCTGGCGGCCGGCCTGATGCGCGGGCGCAAGGTGGCTCCCGGCGTGCGCATGCTGGTCGTGCCCGGCTCGCAGCAGGTCAAGCGGCAGGCCGAGGTCGAGGGGCTGGATCAGATCTTCAAGGAAGCGGGGGCCGAGTGGCGCGAAGCCGGATGTTCAATGTGTATTGCCATGAACGGCGACGAACTGCGGCCCGGCCAGTATGCCGTCAGCACCAGCAACCGTAACTTCGAGGGACGCCAGGGCAAAGGCGGGCGCACCTTCCTTGCCAGCCCGCTGACGGCGGTGGCAACGGCGGTCAACGGCTGCGTCACCGACGTGCGCGAGATGCTGGCCGAGCCGGTAGCGGTGTAGGAGGATAGATCTATGGAACCAATCACCACATTTACGGCAAAGATCGTTGCGCTGCCCAGCGAGAATATCGACACCGACCAGATCATCCCGGCGCGCTTTTTGAAGACGACCAACAAGACCGGTCTGGGCGAGTCGCTCTTTGCCGACTGGCGCTACAACACCGATGGCAGCCCGAATCCCGACTTTGTGCTCAACCGTCCCGATGTTCAGGGGGCGCAGGTGCTGATCGCGGGGAATAACTTCGGCTGTGGCAGCTCGCGGGAGCATGCGCCCTGGGCGCTGCAGGGCTATGGCTTGAAGGCGGTGGTGAGCACCTACTTCGCCGATATTTTTAAGAACAACGCGCTCAAGAATGGCCTGCTGCCCATCACAGTTGATGAGGAGACCTACCATCAACTGGTCAGCCTGTTTGAGGAGGAGCCCGGCACGATGGTGACGATTGATCTGGCCGGGCAGCGGTTAGTGCTCCCCGACGGGCGCAAGGTCGAGTTCCCCATCGACGGCTTCTCCAAGCACTGCCTGCTCAACGGCGTGGACCAGATGGGCTTCCTGATGCAGCAGGAGGAAGATATCGTCGCGTACGAGACGGCGCATCCGGCGGCGTTTGGGACGGTGGGGTAGGGTTGTTGCCCACATGGACGCACTGCTCCACGATCACGTCCTCAATGATACCCGCCCGATCCATGGTGGAGGATGCAGCCCGGTTTGGCTACATCCTCCAGCACCCAACCGGCATGGGCATTCCGAGGAACGCGTCCGACGGTTCCCGCCCGGCGGTGCGCGAATCGCTGTCTGGGTATGCGGCGGTTGCGCCGGCCCTGGGCCGCATGACCACGCTGGTTTTGCCCCGGGCGAATACCGCGATAATGAACCTGTTTCCGGCGCAGGTCGCGGCTCATTTCGCAGACTCCTTCGTCGTGATGTACGTAGATGGCGCGGGTCGGCACACATGTCCAGGAGTCAGCCGTCTGCCGGGCCAGGATGATGCGCTTATAGTCCCGACTCGTCAGACAAATACCGTCGGCAGCCAGGGTTGTGAAGAAGGGATCGAGCGGGAACTGTGCCATACCAGCGCTACCCCTACCGCTTGCTCCAGATGCGCGTGTTCAGGTTGAGCTCCGCAACAATGTCCTGCGCCAGTTGGATATCCTCCAGATGTTCGCGGATATCTTCCAGGGCCAGGTTGGCCGATCCCCAGAAGGGCGGCTCAAACTGGTTTTTGCGGGTGGGGATGGCGATGTAGACATTGGAGTTAACAAAGGCCAGCGAGATATTGACATCCATCCGTTGGCGAAAGGCAACCAGTCGCTGCATCAGGCTGGGAGAAAGAATATAACGCGCCTCGATCTGATCCTGCGCATAGACCGCAAATATCCGTTCAAACTCCGGGTCTTCCAACCGGACCAGATCGCCCGGCTGAAAGAGATCGCCCCAGTCTTGCAGGCTCTGGCCGAGCTTGCCCAGCCAGCCCTCCATCGTATCGGGCAGGACCAGCGTCAGCCCCTGGAAATCCTTGTTAAAGTCGGCCACAAAAAAGACCCCCTTGAAGATCGTATGCCAGGTGGTCTTGCGGCGGCCCTTGGAGTCGGTACTGGTGGTCTTGTACTGCGCGTGCAACTCCGAGAAGCGCAACGCCGTTGCGCCCAGTTGCCCCGCGATCAGGTCTTCACCTTTATAGCGGTCAATGCGTTTGCGGTAGATCCGGCTGGCACGGAATTCCGACTGTGAAATGCAACCTGTCGGGTGATAGCTCAAATTGGGGTCCAGATGGCTGACCAACCGCCCGATCACCTGCTGCTTAAAGTTGCGTCGGTAGTTCTGGATACGCCCATTATTGATCAGGGTCCAGAGGCCCATGCCCAGGGCGATTGATACAATCAAAGCAAATATACCGACGTCGGCGTTCATCAACAGGGCACCACCCCCCACCAGCAGCACAACGATGGCGATAATGGCGCTGCTGATCAGCACACGGGTCTGCACGCGGCGGCGTTCGGTTTCCAGTTCCGCCAGCACCGGCTGCAGTTCCGTGGTGTAGAGATCGTGAATTGCACTAGTATTTTGCATAGAAGTTCCAATGATGAATAACGAGAAGAGAATAAACAAACAGAGAACAAAGAACAAACACTCTGCTAAATAACAGGAGTTACGCGGTCACTGACCCGAAAGGACATGTCGCCTCCGGCAGGATGGAAGCTTCCATCCTTTTTGACGAACATTTTGCACGTTGTGCAAAATGTTCGTCAAAAAGAACATCATGTACCACGCTGCCGCAGGCGAATCGGGCCGATCAGCTAGACAACCGCCTGGTTGAGAACCGACCGCGTACGTCCTGTAAATGACAACATGTGCGCGGTTTTTGTTCTCTGTTGCTTTGTTTTTTGTTCTCTGTAACGGACTACGGACTACAGACTAGGGGCTACTGCTGAAACATACTGCGCACATCAACCGCCTGGCGTTCGGTCTCGGTGGCGGTAAACCAGGGGCGCTTGCGCAGCGACATCATCTGCGCCATGATGCTGGTCGGCAGCATCTCCACAGCGTTGTTGTACTCGGTAACGGAGGCGTTGTAGGCCCGCCGCGCGGCGGAAATCTGCTCTTCGACCTCGTTGAGGCTGGCCTGCAGGTGCAGGAAGTTCTCGTTTGACTTGAGTTCGGGATAGTTCTCGAACGAGAGCATGAGTTGCCCCAGTCGGTCACCAAGCCGGTTCTCCAGTTCGACGCGGCGATCCAGCGGAATATCGCCGCTGATGGCGCGCGTGCGTAGTTCGGTAACTTCCGTCAGCAGGTCGCGCTCGTGGGTCATGTAGCGCTCCACCGTGGCAACCAGGTTGGGGATCAAGTCGTGACGCTTCTTCAACATCACATCAACGCTGGAGAAGGACTGCTCGACCTGGTTCTTCTTGCTGATGAGGCCGTTGTACATCAGTAGGAACGCCCCGCCGACGATGACCAGGATGATAATCAGGACACTGACTAATGCGCCCATCGTGTTCCGGTGCTATAACGATACGCAGAATCGCCGTAGCACCGTCCTCCTTTCTGTGGCTTGCATGCGATACGTGACGGTACGCTGGCGGAACATCACGCCGGCGTTTGGTAACTACACTATAGCCAGTCTGCAACGGTTCCGCAAGTAGATCACGGTGTACTCCCGCGCTCGCGGACATGAGGTTGCAGATATTCGTAGAACCAGTCCCCCGCCACTTGGGCCACCTGTTCCAGCGTGCCCGGCTCTTCAAACAGGTGGGTGGCCCAGGGTACAATCGTCAGTTGTTTAGCGCCGGGCAGTTGCTGCAGGGCCGCCTCGTTCAACGAGATAACCGGCGCATCGCGCTCGCCGACGATCAACAGCGTGGGGGCATGCACGCGAGGCAGGGCGGCCCCGGCCATATCGGGCCGCCCGCCACGCGAGACCACCGCGCCGACGGCTTCGGGATACTTTGCGGCGGCAACGAGGGCGGCGGCAGCGCCAGTGCTGGCCCCAAAGTAGCCGATTGCCGGCAGGTTGGTGTCCGGGTTGTGCTTGAGCCAGTCGGTCGCCCCGATGAGCCGTTCGGCCAGCAGCTTGATGTCGAAGCGCAAATGGCGCGTGCGCATATCGACGGCTTCTTCGTCTGTCGTCAGCAGATCAATCAGCAGCGTCGCAATCCCGCGCTTGTTGAGTTCCCGCGCAACAAAGCGGTTGCGCGGGCTGTGGCGGCTACTGCCACTGCCGTGTGCAAACAGCACCAGACCGCGCGGGTCGGCAGGCATATTCAGGTTGCCCTCCAGCGTGATTGTTCCTACGGGAACCTGCACCAGGCGTTCGCTGATTTCGGGCAGTTGTACATCTTTTCGGGTTGTCATTGGTTGCACCTCTCATAGCTAAAATCTGAGACGGGACTACCGGGAAAGGTGGCATGATCACAACGCGTGTAGCCCACCGATTGTGGTGGGCACACGGCTGCATCCAGGTGCATCCTGTCTCAAAAAATATTTACACTCCGTGGGGATACGTATCCGGCAACTCACCCTGCTCCCACTCAGGGTTGCGCAGCAGTGGCGCGACGGCGCGAGTCTCATCAAAGTGGATGGCGGCATCGAACTGGTCAGACAGATGCGCGGTGAAGTAGTGACTGATACGCTCGCTCTGCGGGCGGTAGATCACGCCGATGGCCCGCTCCAGCAGGGGAGCCCGCAGCTTCTCGGCCGCCAGCCCGCTGTTACGTAGCGTCAGCAGAAAGTTGGGCGTCTCGGTTGCGTGAAACAGATCTTCAAAGCTGCCCTTGAGTGCCGGGCGAACGCGCTTGCGCTCGGCAGGGCCGCCCCAGTCCGAGGCGGCGGTAACGCTGCCGGTGTAGGTGCTGAAGCCTACCAGCACGGCGGCATCGTCGTGGCGCTCACGCACCAGTTGCCCGACGTTGATTTCGCCGGCGGCCCCCAGTTCCGTGGCGCGGGCATCACCCAGGTGCGAGTTATGTTCCCAGACGACCGCCTTTGTGCGCTGCCCCTGCTGGTCAAAGTGCTGCACCAGCGCGTCAAGTGTGTCGGCCATGTGGGTGTCGCGCAGGTTCCAGGAGGAGTGCCGGCCACGGAACATTGCGCGGTAGTAGGCTTCGGCATCGCGCACCAGCCGGGCGTTCTGTTCAGCATAGAAATACTCATCCTCAACGACGCGCCCATCGCGCTGCGCATACTCGGCGGCCCGCTCGCGCAGTTCGATAAGCTGTTCAACGACTGCATCTTCACATGTCTCGACGCCGGTGCCGGCAGCATAGCCGTAGAGTTGCGCATCTTCGCCATAGCGGTGGAAGCAGCCATAGCGCCGGCGGGCGCGCTGGGCTGCCGCCGGATCAACTTTGTCGAGGTAGTTAAGCACAGCATCGATGGAGTTGTACATGCTGTAGAGATCCAGGCCGTAGAAGCCAACCAGTGGCTGGCCGGGAGGCAGTGCGGCATTATGCTGATGCAGCCAACCGACAAACGCGCGTACATCCAGATTGCACCACATCCAGTTGGGGAAGCGGCGAAATGCGGCGAGGGCATCATCGGCGTCCATGATGTTGCCGGTACCGCGCACATAGCTATTGACGCGGTAGGCATCCGGCCAGTCGGCTTCGACTGCGACGACGGTAAAGCCCTTCTCCTTAATCAACCGCTTTGTAATCTCGGCACGGGCGTTGTAAAACTCATGCGTGCCGTGGGAGGCCTCACCCAGCAATACAAAGCGTGAGTCGCCAATCAGGTCGATCAGCGCGTCATTGTCATCTGCGGCCCCGGTCAGCGGGTGCGCCGCGTTGCGCACGATATCGGTAATGCTCTGCTCCGGCATACCGGTTCCTCCTCTCCCAAAACGTAACGGTCTGTCTCACACCTCGACCCCATCGCGGGCGCGCTCCATCAGATCGCGGACTTCTTGATCACTGGTCTGGGAAAAGTCCTGATACCAGAGACCGACAGCCATAAAGGGCTCCGGCGTGATGGCACAGATGATTTCGTCAACTTTGTGGCGGAACTCGTCACAGACCGGGGGAGCGGCGGTGGGCACTGCAACAACAATCTTGCTGGGGTTCTGCCGGCGCAGGGCCGCAATGGCCGCGCGCATACTTGCGCCGGTTGCCAGCCCATCGTCCACCAGAATGGTAATTTTCCCCTCCGGTGAGAGCGCCGGACGGTCGCCCCGGTAGGCACGTTCACGCCGCTCAAGTTCGCGCTGCTCACGGGCGGTAAGCTCATCAATGACCGCTTCCGGGGCGCGCAGGGCAAACCGCACATCTTCATTGAAGACGCGCACGCCGCCGGTGGCAATTGCGCCCAGTGCCAGCTCCTCGTGGCCGGGAACACCGATCTTACGCACGACAAAGACATCCAGCGGCGCATTCAGTGCCTCGGCAATCTCGTAGGCGACCGGGACACCACCACGAGGCAGACCCAGCACCAGGACATCCGAGCGGTCGGCATATGTGTGTAGCATCGCAGCCAGCCGTTGACCGGCATCGGCACGATTACGAAATGGCTGTTGCATGGTCTTCCTCCTCGGTATGTTCACATCTGGAACGTGGTTTCAACAATAGATGCAGTTGCACTATTTTTCTATTGTTGCAAAAGCTGTGCCATTATTTGGAACTATTCAAAGTTGCAACTATGCGATTGAGCCGCCGGCACGTTGTTACTGGCACGCTCCTTGCAACCCTGTCGATACCTGTCATGAAACACGACGTACGCGGTCAGTTCTCAGAGACTGTCTGAAAAGCTGATGCGCGTCGGTCCCACGACATGCCGGGTGCCCTGATCCACCGGACAGCGCCCCAGGCGTCCCGGCTTCAGCCGGTTTCGGCCACACACGGCTGAAGCCGGGATTCCCACTCCGGGGCCGTCGCCCCATGACCAATCCTTTTCAGACAGTCTTTGAGAACCGAGAAGAAGAAGGAGTTGATATGCAAAAGGTCTTTAATCTGCTTGCGGTTGTGCTACCGCTGTTACTCAGCGCTGCGGTTGTTCAGGCCGAGCCGTTTGGACGCAATGTTTTCCGCACGCGCTGGGAGCGCACCGATCTGCCGGTGCAGCGCAATGTGGCGAATCGCTCCTGGGTCTGGGGACCGGAGCCCTTTACCGAGGTGCTGATGGAGCCCTATGCGGATGGGATTGACGGTCAGCGCACGGTGCAATATCTCGACAAGAGCCGGATGGAGATTAACGACCCGAATGCGCCACCGAGCCGGCCCTGGTTTGTCACCAACGGCCTGCTCGTCACCGAGATGATTCGCGGCGAAATTCAGGTCGGCCAGTCGGAGTTCACCCCGTCCGGCCCGGCTAACATTCCCATTGCCGGCGATCCCGACAATGACTTCCCGACCTATGCCGGTCTGGCACGGCTCTTTGGTACGCCGGCAGGCTACCAACCCGGCGAGCATGTGACGCGCGTCTTTCTGCCCGAGGGTGCCGGGGAGTTTCCGCAGTATGCCGGTGCCGTGGCGACTGAGATTGTGCAGGTTGAGCAGGGCTTTGGCATTCCCCGCGCCTTCTGGAATTATATGAACCAGCAGGGCGTGGTCTACCGCGACGGTAATTTTATTGAAAACCAGCCGCTGTTTGAGTGGGTCTATGTGCTGGGCTACCCTGTGACCGATGCTTACTGGACCCGCGTCCGGGTGGGCAATGTGGAGCGGGATGTGATGTTCCAGGCATTTGAACGGCGCATCCTCACCTACACCCCATCTAACGCGGGGCCCTGGCAGGTTGAGATGGGCAATGTGGGACGGCAATACTACGAATGGCGCTACGGCGAGTAGAAGTCAGGGCAATGAAGAAGCGAAGCTCGCGCAAAGCCGCAAAGCCGCGAGAGGAGAAGAAGAGAGGACAAATATGAACACACACAGTCTTTCATCCCGTTTCTGGGCGCTGCCGGTTATCGCCCTGGTGCTGGGGGCACTGACGGCGAGTCGGTTTGTCAGCGCACAGGCAACGCCAACCCCGACCCCAACCCCGGCAGCAGATTTTTCCATGCTGCCGGAACCGGCACAGACGGCACTGGCCGATTTCCTGGAAGATCGCGCTGCGGGCGATCCCCGACCGGCGGCGGCGCTTCCGCCGGTGACGCCCCGACCTGATGCCGTAGCGCCGCGAGCCGGCGGCAGCGGGCGGATGATCTTCCTGCCGCTGCTCGTGCGTTCAGCCCCGCCTTCGGCACCGGAGCCGCCAACCGCGACGCCGGAGCCCGGTGAACCGGCGGAGGTCTGGGTCACGCTGCGCAAGGAGCCGAGCATTCGCGTAGACCGCGACGGTACGCTGGAGTATGAAATCTATGTACGCAACCGGGGTGATGGTCCCGCTGATGAAGTCCGCGTAACCCTGCCCTACGACAATGAGCAGCTTACCTATCTCGATGCAGATTTCGAGGACGCAGACGACTTTGTCGCCGAGGTAGATGAGAACGAGATTGTGCTGGTCTTCGACGATGTCGAGGGTGTCGATGCCAATGTAGACGAAGATCCCCGGCGGGCAACGATTACCTGGAATGTGAATGATCTACTGCCGATTGACACAGTAATTTCCATTCGGGGCACGGTCGCATGGGACGATGCCCGGGATGGCGGTAGTCGGCGCACCAACCGCGCACCGGTGCTGGTGGGCGAGGCCAGCAACAACTCGGAGTATGTTTTTGCCGAGGTAACGCCGGAGTTAGGCCAGGTCGGTACCGAATTTACATTCTTGAGCGATCGCTTTATTCCGGATGAAGAGGTTGCCGTCTGGTTCAACACCCCGGACGGCGTGCGCGCGCTGGAGCGCGATCTGGAGGCGGACGACCAGGGTGTTGTCGAATTTACCTTCTCGAGTGATGGCTTTGCGCCTGCCCGGTACGAGATTGTTGTCTTTGGCCTGCGTAGCAAACTGACCGCCGTTACTGAGTTCTTTGTCGATCCAAATCCGTAGAAGATGGGGGTTAGGGGTTACGGGTTAACGGTTAATAACCCCTAACCCCAATACCTTTCAAATAACCGGGCTTACCTGGTTCCTGACCTGGAAGAGGATACCGCCTCCGGCAGGGTAAAAAAGGATAAAACTGTACCATGCTGCCGCAGGCGGAACCGTTCTGTATCGGAGCAAACGCCCGGTTTGCCACGTTACCGTGCAGGTTCTGCTATTTGAAAGGTATTGCCCCTAATACCTAACACCTAACACCTAACCATGGAGGTAAGATATGTCAAAACCATCAGAAAAGGAGATCGTTGCCGCGCTGCTGGAAAGGCATGGGCAGACCTACGCCGAGGAGTGTGGTATCACGCTGGAGGGCGCCGGCGGCACACCGGCACCACTCTTCCGCATGCTCTGTGCGGCGATGCTGTTTAGCACGCGTATCCGCGCCGGCATCGCTGTTGCCGCATCACGGGCGCTGGCCGAGCAGGGTTGGACCACCCCGCAGAAGATGGCCGAGTCGACCTGGGAAGCGCGCGCAAAGACGCTGAATGAGTCCGGGTATGCACGCTATGATGAGCGTACCGCCAGCATGCTGGGCGAAACGGCGCAATTGCTGCTGGAACGCTATACCGGCGACCTGCGTACGTTGCGCGCGGAGGCCGAGCGTGATCCGACGCAGGAGCGCCAGTTGCTTAAACAGTTCAAGGGTCTGGGTGATGTCGGCGTCGATATCTTCTTCCGCGAAGTGCAGGCGGTGTGGGACGAACTCTTCCCCTTTGTGGATAAGAAGGCGCGGCAGGGAGCCGACAAACTGGGACTGCCCGAAGACCCGGAGAAGCTGGCGGAGTTGGTCGATCAGACCGATTTTCCGCGCCTGGTTGCAGCCCTGGTGCGGGTCAGCCTGGAAGACGACGAGTCAGAGGTGCTGGAAGCTGCGAAGTAGGGACGCAACACGTTGTGCTCCCTGCGCAGGAGAGTAGACCATGATCAACATTAGCACGGCACTGCTGTGGGGGTTTTTTGCCACCCTGGTGTTGTCAACCATTGTGCGTGCGGCGCGCGAATATGGCATATCACGGATGGATATTCCGTTGATGGTAGGCCTGATGGTTACACCGGATCGGGACCGCGCCCGGATGTACGGCTTTCTGATCCACCTGGTAAATGGCTGGATTCTCTCGCTGCTCTATGCGGCATTCTTTACGTCATTGGGGCTGACAAACTGGTGGCTCGGCATCCTGCTGGGCCTGGCCCATGGGATCTTCGTGCTGGTGATTGGGATGCCGCTATTGCCCGGGATGCATCCCCGAATGGCATCGGCGGCGAATGGCCCCGATCCGACCCGTCGGCTTGAGCCACCTGGTTTTCTTGCGCTCAACTATGGTCGCCGAACGCCAATTATAACACTGCTGGCGCATGGAGTGTATGGATTTATTCTCGGTGTGTTTTACTGACCAACTTAATGAACCTGATTCGGTAGAGGCATGCTGCTGCGAATCCACCCGGGGTCGGTCGTTTTGCCCACAAACCGCCTGGAGAATTGTGCGCAATAAGCTGGATATGCTCTTCTGGAATCCCGGCTAATAAACTTTAAAAAAATGGTCCGGATAGCGTATACGGCCGTAGGGCAATCACCAGAGCGCGGCTCAGTCTCAGGAGTCCCGGCTGAAGCCGGTTACGGCCGCTATCCGGCTTCAGCCGGGACTCCTGGGGCGCATATCCGGATTACAAATGCAACGTTCATGAGCCGGTGGCTGCCTGCCGGGACCGCGGCCTACTGTCGGAAAGCGCGATCCGGTTGATAACTGCGGGTATGGAGTACGGCAGCAGAACGGTGCATCAAATGCCCCTACCGCTTCTGCAAGTTCGGCACTTCGATCGTGGATCCCTGCGTCTCGGCCTCGGCCAGAATTAACGCGGCATTGATTAGCGCAATATGGCTTAACCCCTGCGGGAAGTTGCCCAGGTGTTCCCCGGTATGCGGGTCCATTTCCTCGGCCAGCAGTCCCAGCGCATTGCACCGCTCCAGCAGGCGCTCAAAATGGGCGTGCGCTTCGCGGGTCCGCCCAATGCGGGCCAGCGCCTCAACCAGCCAGAAGGCGCAGGCCACGAAGGTGCCCTCCTGTCCGGGAAGCCCATCGTCGCCATCGTAGCGATAGACCAGTTCACCATGCGCCAGGCCACGCTGGATCACGTCAACCGTGCCGATGAAGTGGGGATCATCGGGCGCGAGCGGACCAACCTGAGCCAACGCCAGCAGCGCCGCGTCCAGGTTCCGGCCAGGGACGCGGGTAAAGCTGTTACGCTGCCGGTCAAAGCCTTGTGTAAAAACCCAGTCGCGGATGGCATCGCGTCCCCGTCTAACTTCGTCCAGCGTGATATCGAGCTTTTCCATCTGCGCGATTTCCAGCACACAGTTTAGCCCCACCCAGGCCATAATTTTCGAGTGGACATACTGATCGTTGATGCGCGCTTCCCAGATGCCCGCGTCCGGCTCGCGCCACTCCCGGAGGATCACGCGGGCCATACCGCTGATCAGCCCGCGCGCTTCCCGATCAAGCGTGCCGCCTGCCTGCCGGTAGTGTTTCAACGCGTTGAGCATTTCGCCATACACATCAAGCTGGAACTGGCTGGAGGCAGCATTGCCGATATGCACCGGACGCGAGCCGCGATACCCCTCCAGATCGGCGTGCGCCTGCTGCGGAATGCGCGACTCCCCATAAATGGTGTAGAACACTTGTACACGCGGATGCGTCAGGCGCGTGGTGTGCAGTAGCCAGCCGGCAAAAGCATGCGCCTCGGCCCGGTAGCCCAGGTTGAGCAGAGCACGAATGGTGAACGTGGCGTCGCGCAGCCAGCAATAGCGGTAGTCCCAGTTGCGCACGCCGCCGATCTCCTCTGGGAGCGCGGCGGTGGGCGCGGCGATAATTGCGCCGGAGGGGGCATAGATCAGCAGTTTGAGTGTGAGTGCGCTACGCACCACGGCCGCGCGGTACGGCCCCTGGTACCGGCAACGGGCGGCCCAGGTGTGCCAGTAGTCCGCCGTCAGTGCTTCCAAGTGATCCAGGCTACTCAGAACCGGCAGATCGGCGGGGGCTTCCAGCGAGTAAGCCAGCGCCAGATCGATCCGCTCCCCGGCATTGAGGACGCGGGTCGCCCGCAGCGTGCCGTTCACAATTTCCAGCGGCATACTGCTGATCAGGTGCAGCGCCTGTCCACCCCAATCAATGACATAGCAGCCCTCCCAGAGTTGCCGGATGTGCGGCGTTTTACGACCATACCGCGGACGAACGCGCAGATCAAGCTGCAGTTCGATCTGCCCGCTGATGCCCGCGATCCGCCGAAAGATCGCCCGGTCGGGAACGGGTGTCCGGCGCTTCTGCGCGGCAGTTAGCGCGGGCATAAAATCGTGGATGCGCAGTGTGCCGGCGGCAGTGGTGTGTTCCACTACCAGAATGTTGGTCTCGTCCAGGTACCAGTGGCGGGACTGGAACGATCCACGCGGGTGGATCTGAAAGCTGCCGCCACGGTCGGCATCGAGGAGCCGGGCAAAGATCGCATCGCCGTCAAAGTCGGGCAAGCACCACCAGTCAATCGCTCCAGTGCGGGCGATCAGAGCAATGCTGCGACCATCGCCAATAATGCCATAGTCGCTCAGCGGCAGGTAGCGCGGTTTCTGTGGAATTCCGGTGCATCGTCTTGCTCATTTTGCACGCGTTACGCGGTTACAAAATCGAAAAAATTTCGCTTCCGACATAGCGCAAAAAGTCATCTTCATTTCACAAAAAATGTTGTACAACATGCAATATTTTTTGTAAATAACAGGAGTTACGCGGTTGGTTCTAAATCAGGCGACTGCCTGAACACACGGCCCGGTTCGCCTCCGGCAGGGCGGAAGAAACCATCCTTTTTCACACACATGGTTGCACGGTGTGCAACCATGTGTGTGAAAAAGAAAAACAGGACCATGCTGCCGCCGGCGAATCAGACTTGCATCGGGTGAAACGCCCGGTTTGCATGCCCACCGCGTAACTCCTGTAAATAAAGATAAAAAAGTAGCATGCTGCCGCAGGCGAAGACGGCTTTTATCTGGTAAACGTACAGTTTCCATGACTACCGCATAACGCGGGCCATTTTACAAAAGCGTAGGTTCTTTGAACACCTGCCGCCGGTTTCTATCCTGACAACCGGCGGCAGATGATGCGCACGAGGAAAGAGAAACTGATACTGCCTGTACAGCATAAGCAAGGCTTAACCGCAATACCGTTCACATACGGCCGGATTGTCTCGCGCAAAGCCGCAAAGCTACACCGTTTATGCGGTTCTTGGCGTCCTGGGCGGCTTTGCGCGAGCGTATTTGAAAGGTATTGGGCTTAACCGACCGCTTCACGTTCCTGCAGGCGCTCCGTCCCGGACTGGTTCGCATCGGCGGGCTTGCCGGAGAGGGAGTTGGGCGAGTTCAGGTTGGCACCGGGATCAACCCCGACCCCGTGGCGGTCCACCAGTTCCCCACCGAGCCAGCCGGTAACCCCCAGCAGCGCGATGCCGACGATTTGCAATACAATCGGCAACCCGGCGGGGGAATAACCCGGCATGCCCAGGCGCAACAACCAGACAACCGCAAACAGCACGATATTGAGGATGTTACCCCCACCATGCCAGAGACCAATGGTTTTGGCGCGGGTGCCGTCGGGAATAGCCATCCAGTCAATAACTCCGGGAATGGCCGCGATCAACCCACCAATGATACCTGCAGTAATATTCCAGAACCCCAGCATACTAAAAATTGGATTTTCGGTAATCAGGGCGATAATATCAAAGATGGTGGCGGTGAGCAGTAACCCCGCGGGAAAGATCATCACCATGGGATGAATGGGGTGTCCCAGGATCCGGGCCCGGCTCTTCATAAGCGATTGTTCCTTTCTTAAACATAATCCCTTCCCAACCCGGCGTCATGGAAGATAGCCGGCCAACCAAGCGCATCGCCGTCCCATTCGCAATAACCGTGCCATGCATCTCCACTCGCGGAATATTTAACTATGAAGCACGTAAAGATCACGAAGAACGGAAAAATGGGCTGATGTACGTCCTGTTATGTGACCCGCGTTACGCGGTCAGTGCCCAAACTGGACGTTTGACCCCAGTAACGGACGGCTTCGCCTGCGGCAGCATGGTCCTGTTTGTATCTTTTTGATAAACATGTTGCACTGTGTGCAACATGTTTATCAAAAAGAAGGGAATTTTCCGGCCTGCCGGAGGCGGAATATCCTGCCGGGTCAGTGACCACGTAACGCGGGTCAGTTAGGACTGCGATATGACGATTAACCCATAACCGTCAACCGTCAACCGTAGATTAAGAATTGGTGAGAAGTTTCACGGTGGCGCCGGCGTGACGCAGTGGCTGCCTGAACCGTGACTCGCCATCATACGCTATGGAATGATTGAAACGACCCGGCAACACTGTTGCCGCAGGTGCTACTCGGTTTGCCCTACACCGGCGGTCCGGCTTGAAATTTGAGCAAGAACTGGTATGATTGTTGGCCTATTCGGTAAGCACTATCGGTGTTTCTGGCAGTCTAAAGAGTAAACGAGGAGAACACAATGCGTATTCTCGTGCTGGGTGGCGATGGCTATCTTGGCTGGCCAACCGCGATGTATCTGTCACAGCGGGGCCATGATGTCGGAGTTGTGGACAATTTTAGTCGCCGCTTGTGGGATAATGAGCTGGGAGCGGAGAGTCTGGTCCCAATTCTTCCGCTTCAGGAGCGGGTTGATCTCTGGAAAGAGTTAACCGGCAAGCATATTGATGTCCACATTGGCGATCTGAATGACTACACCTTCCTGGAGCCGATTGTACGGGACTTCAAACCGGAGGCAATTGTTCACTATGGCGAGCAGCGCTCGGCTCCCTACTCCATGATTGATCGTCGCCATGCCGTCTTTACTCAGGTTAATAATGTTGCCGGAACACTCAATGTTGCATATGCCATTGCCGATCATGTGCCCGACTGTCATCTGGTGAAGTTAGGGACGATGGGCGAGTATGGTACGCCGAATATTGACATTGAAGAAGGTTTTATTACTATTGAGCATAAGGGACGCACCGATACACTGCCCTATCCCAAGCAGCCGGGTAGTTTCTACCATCTCTCTAAAGTACATGACAGCCACAACTTGATGTTCTGCTGTAAGATCTGGGGCATCCGCTCCACCGATCTGAACCAGGGCGTTGTCTATGGTGTTGAGACTGACGAAAGCAAACTGGACGAGCGTTTGCGCACGCGCTTCGACTATGACGGCGTTTTTGGTACCGTCCTGAATCGCTTCCTGGTGCAGGCGGTTGTTGGGACGCCGTTGACTGTGTATGGCAAGGGCGGCCAGACGCGCGGCTTCCTCGATATTCGGGATACGCTGGCCTGTGTAGAACTGGCGATTTTGAACCCGCCGAAGCAGGGTGAGTATCGCGTCTTCAACCAGTTTACCGAGCAGTTTAGCGTGGGAGATCTGGCGCTGGCGGTGCAGGAGACAGGCAAGGCATGTGGCCTGGAAGTAACAATTGATAACCTGGCTAATCCGCGCGTTGAGAGTGAAGATCATTACTACAATGCAATCAACACCTGCCTGCTGGGACTGGGGCTCCAACCGCACTACCTCAGCGATACGCTGCTTGAGTCGGTGATCCATATTGTACAGCAGTATAGCAATCGGGTAAACCCACGTCTGATCCAGCCGGCGGTCAACTGGCGGGAAACGGGGAGTAAGTAAGGTACATGCCCTATGCGGTAGGCGCTCAAATCAGGCGTTTGATCAGATGAAATGCAGATATTGCCTTCGCGTACATTGTGTCAGGAACACAAGTTACGCAATCACTGAGTCGTCAGCGCATTGCGCCTCCGGCAGGGCGGAAGATTCCTTGCTTGTTCACACACCATTCATTTTGTAAATGGTGTGTGAATAAGCAAAAGAGCGTACCATGTGGCCGCAGGCGAATCGAGTTATTCATCCAAACAAACGCCTGGGTTGGAACCTATCGCGTAATACGTGTAAGTAACAGGAGGTACGCGGTGGGCATGCAAACCGGGCATTTCACCCGATGGAAGCCGGGTTCGCCTGCGGCCGCATGGTCCTGTTTTCTTTTACACACACATGGTTGCACAACGTGCAACCATGTGTGTGTAAAAGGATGGTTTCTTCCACCCTGCCGGAGGCGGAATTATCTTCCGGGTCAGTGACCGCGTAACTCCTGTCAGTAAGCAGCACATAGCACAAGGTTAGCGCCCTGACAGATTTGCGTAGTCTGTCAGGGCGGCTGCCCTCCAGGTCTTTTTTAAGGCTATAGATTACGAGCCATAATAACTCAGCGACTTGCGACGGCGCAGTTGCGTACGCCAGAGCCGGATCGCCAGGTAGTAGTAGTCAATTAACTGATCCATTGTCGCTTCCCATGAGCGACTCTGTGCATGTTGTAACCCGTTCTCGGCCATCTCTTCGCGTAGCGCCGGGTTGTCGCGCAGGCGCTCTACCAGCGGGCCAAGCTGCTGCGGTTGATCGGGATCAAAGAAAAATCCGGTGACACCATCGGTAATCACATCGGTGACACCACCTGCCCGTGCGGCAATAACCGGAATGCGGCAGGCCATTGCCTCCAGTGCAACCAGACCGAAGGTCTCCGTCGTCGAAGGAAAAACAAATGCATCGGCGGCGCGATAGGCCGCTATCAGTTCATTACCGTAAAAATAACCGGGAAATACCGTAGATGTCCCGCGATAATGGTCGCGCAGACGCTCATGGCTGGGTCCACCGCCGATCAGCGCCAGTCGCACGCCCGGCAGTCGGGCAATCGGGTCGCGCATATGCTCCAAGCCCTTCTCGGGCGAATGCCGACCAACGTTAATCACCAGAAAGTCATCGGGGTGCCCGTTGGTCAACTGGTTACGCATCGCGGCCTCACGCGGGCCCGGACTAAAGCGCCGCGTGTCGATACCACGCTTCCACCAGCGTACCCGGTTAAACCCACGATGCCGCAGTTCCATCTGCGCAACGGTGGAGGGACACAGATTGACGTGGGCCTGGTTATGCAGGGTGCGTAGATACCACCAGAAGAGAGGCTCGACCACAGTGTCGCCAACCAGTGGCCCGCTGTAGTAGCGCGCATAACGGGGAACATTGGTGTGGAACGACGCGACCATCGGTACCCCCAACCGGCGGCCATACGAAAGCCCGAACGGTCCCAGGAAAAATGGATTAACCGTGTGAACCAGATCGGGCTGAAACTGCTGAATGCGCTCCCAGATGCGGCGGCGGGGAATATTGATCCGGATCTCCGGGTAGAAGGGTAGGGGGGGGCCGCCAACGCCGACAATCTCCGCACCGGCATATTCCTCGGGTGCGCCGGGTGGGCCAAACAGCAGTACCTTGTGACCTTTTTCGTGTAAACGCTGGAGCATCAGACAGAGAATACTGACAACACCATCGACTTTGGGTAAGAAGGTCTCGGTAAAAATAGCAACCTTCAGCGGCATACCACTTCCTTTCCCTGGTACTAAAAGACACTGACGGGCCATTGCAAACCTGCCGACAGGAACATATGGTTCAACCGTTAGCGGAGGGGGCTTGTGCTGAACTATACCATATTTTTGGTACGCTGCGGATCGGGCATGCGGCCAGGAAAGCGGTAAATCATGTCTCGATTTTTCAAACGAAACACGCGTGCCTTCAGCCTGCTACTGCTCATTGGGATTTGCTTCCTGGCGGCCCAGGGGAGTGGTATCCGGTTGTTCTCGCATCTCTTCTACATGCTGCTGGCCCTGCTGGTTCTCTCGTTTCTCTGGGCATGGAGCAACCTGCATGGCCTGGATGTCTGGCGGGAAACCTATGCCAACCGTGCCCATGTCGGGGAGTATGCGCGTGAACGGCTAACTCTGCGCAATCGCTGGTGGCTGCCCAAGCTTTGGATTGAGCTGCGTGATCATTCCGATCTGCCGCAGCATAGTACCGGCTTCGTTGCCTCGCTTGCCGGGCGAACGCGTCATCGCTGGACGGCGCGCACGCTCTGCACCCGGCGCGGATGGTTTCGCCTCGGCCCCGCTACGCTGATCACGGGCGATCCCTTTGATATCTTTCGTCTGGAGCGGCGGCTCAACCGTACCAGCGAGCTAGTTGTCTACCCCCAGACAATCGATCTGCCCCATTTTATGCTGCCCGATAATGCCCTTCCCGGTGGGCGGGTTATTCATGGGCGAACCTATCATGTTACGCCCAATGTTGCAACGATACGTGAGTATGCGCCCGGAGATAGTTTTAATCGCATCCACTGGCGTACAACCGCACGCACCAACCGCCTGATGGTCAAAGAGTTTGAAATGGACCCGACCGCCGATACCTACATTGTCCTGGATATGCAGGAGCGCATTCAGGTGACGGATACGCGCGCTCCCGCTCATCGCGCTTCCCCCTACAACTTCGCCGTTGAGTCCACCGAGGAGTACGCGGTGTTGGCGGCGGCCTCGCTGGGTCGCCACCTGCTGGCCCAGAATCGCGCCGTTGGGCTGATTGCCTGGGGCCGGCAGCGGGAAATACTCCCGGCCGAACGCGCGACGCGTCAACTCTTTAAGATGCTGGAAACCCTGGCCGCCTTGCGTGCCTACGGCACCCATCCCCTGGCTGAGGTTCTGATGGCCGAGAGTGTGCGCTTCCGGCGTAACAGCACGCTGCTGATCATTACTGCCGCGCCCGATGAACACTGGACTACTGCCCTGCAGCAACTAGTTTACCAGGGCGTGCGCGCCGTGGTGCTGCTGGTAGACGCACAGAGTTTTGGTGGGTGGCGTGACCCGGAGCCCGTTCTGGCGCGCCTGAACGAACTGGGCGTGTTAACTTATCGCTGGCAGCAGGGGCAACCGCTGCCCGATGCGCTGCGCGCGCCGGTTATCATGGGGGGGCATGCACGCTCTCAAGTGTAGACTTTTTCGCCGGATCGCATTGGGACGGGCTGCGGACGCGCAGAAGCGCGTCCCTACCATAAAAAGCCTACCTGCGAGGGGCATGCACGGGCGTTTACCCATAGCTGATCCACACCGCATACGTTGCGCTATCCCTTCTCCATTCATCAAGCCGGTTCGACATACCATAGCTATGCGTGGTATGCTACCTCTCGGAAATCGTTTTCCATTCGTATGTAACACGACGTACGCGGTCGGCATGCAAGCCGGCCGTTTTATGAGGCGGAAGTTCCATACTTGTTCACAAAAAATTTGCTCTGAGAGCAAATTTTTTGTGAACAAGATAGATCAAGCACCATGCTGCCGCAGGTGAATCAGGCTTTCATCGAATGAAACGTCCGGTTTGAAGGTCCACCGCGTAACTCCTGTATGTAACACGAGTTACGCGGTTGCTCACCCAAAAGGAAATTTCGCCTCCGGCAGGGCGGAAGATTCCTGTCTTTTTCACAAAGAATTTTCACTTCGTGAAAATTCTTTGTGAAAAAGACAAAAGAGTACCATGCTGCCGCAGGTGAATCAGGCTTTCATCGAATGAAACGTCCGGTTTGAAGGTCCACCGCGTAACTCCTGTATGTAACAGGCATTTATAACATAATGGAAACTGTAACATCGTCTTTATCGCCCGCAACCCTGCTCTGGCGCACTTCGTTGCGCTATCTGCTGCGCCATCCGTGGCAGATCGGGTTATGCATTCTGGGTGTCGCGCTCGGTGTCGCTATGATCGTCTCGATCGATCTGGCAAATGCCGGCGCAACTCAGGCGTTCACCCTCTCAACCGAGGCAGTTGCCGGACGCGCCACACATCAGGTGGTGGGCGGTCCCGCCGGCCTGGACGAACAGCTTTACCGGCGTATGCGGGTTGACCTGGGAGTGCGCCGGTCGGCTCCGGTTGTTGAGGGCTATGTGAGGGTGCCCGCGCTGGAGGGGATCACTATGCAACTGCTCGGCGTCGATCCCCTGGCTGAAGCACCATTCCGCTCCTATACTACCGGCACCGAGGCGCAGGATCAGAATACCGATCTGACGGCGCTACTGATTACGCCCAATACTGCCTTGATGTCGGCGCAGACGGCCCGGCGCTATGGAATCGAACCCGGCGATACGCTGGAACTGCAGATCGGCAGCCGGCAACAGGCAGTGCAGATCATCGGTCTGCTTAACCCGGACGATGCCTTGAGCCGTCGCGCGCTGGAGAGTCTGCTGATTACCGATATTGCCACTGCCCAGGAAGTGCTAGACCAGGTTGGGCAGTTGAGCCGGATTGACCTGATCCTCGATACAGACCAAGCAGCAACCGGTGCCGACAGTACCACGCCGACACCGGAAGAGGTACGGGCAATGCTCCCACCGGGAGCCGAGTTGACACGACCGGCAGCGCGAACCAACACACTGGAACAGATGACGCAGGCGTTTGAGTTGAACCTGTCGGCGCTCAGTCTGCTGGCGCTACTTGTCGGCATCTTTCTCATCTATAACACAATGACCTTTGGCGTCGTGCAGCGGCGGGCACTGCTGGGCACCCTGCGCTGCCTGGGTGTAACCCGGCGGCAGGTCTTTCGCCTGATCCTGGCCGAGGCTGCGATAATCAGTCTGGTCGGTTCACTGATCGGGATGGGCCTGGGCATACTGCTGGCGCGCGGTCTGGTTGTGCTGGTAACACGCACCATCAACGACCTCTACTTTGTAGTCACGGTGCGGGAACTAGCGCTTGATCCGCTGGTGCTGCTCAAGGGGGGACTGATGGGGGTGGGGGCAACCGTTATGGCAACGCTGGTTCCGGCACGCGAAGCCATGCGCGTCTCTCCGCGCATGGCGTTGAGCCGTAGCAGTATCGAGGCCCACATCCGCCGGATGGTGCCACGCGCTGCCCTCCTCGGTCTGGGGTTGATAGCGCTGGGTGGTGTCCTGCTGATATTACCCACGTTTGAGGTCAGCGTCCTGCCGACGGGTGTTGAGTTTACCCTGGTCGAAACCCCACAGGCGCAGGTGGAGACGCTGGCGACGGCCTTCGCGGGCATGTTTGCGATCCTGATTGGCTGCGCGTTACTCACGCCGGGTGTAACCGTCGGGTTTATGGCGCTGGCACGTCCGCTGCTGGGGCGGATGTTTGGACTGCTGGGGCGAATGGCTGCGCGGGATGTGGTCAACGCGCTGAGTCGTACATCGGTGGCGATTGCCGCATTGATGGTCGCGGTCAGTGTTACAATCGGTGTTGGCGTGATGGTTGATAGTTTTCGCCAGACAGTGGTTGTCTGGCTTGACCAGAGCCTGGTGTCGGATATTTATGTTTCGCCGCCGAGTACAACCAGTAACCGCGTTGCTACTACGATTGACCCGGCCATCGCCGCCGAGTTTGCGCAACTCCCCGGCATTGCCGGTCAGACCCGCTTCCGCAATGTACAGGTCGAAACTCCGGTTGGACCAACCACACTGGTTGCGATTGATCGCGCGGACGGACGGCGCGGCGGGCAACGCTTCAAGCAGGTCAGCCGGGAGGCCGCCTGGGAAGCATTTGCAGACGGGGCCATCTTTATCTCAGAGCCCCTGGCCTACCGCACGGGTCTGCGTGCCGGGGACAGTCTGCGTTTGCGTACCGATCAGGGCGAACAGGTTTTTTCTATTGCGGGTGTTTACTATGATTACACCTCCGACCGGGGCGTAATCCAGATGGACTATGCAACCTATCGCGCATACTGGAATGACCCACATATTTCCTCGTTTGGGCTCTATGTTGAACCGGATATTGACGCGGATGCACTGGTACAGGAACTCCGGGAGCGCGTTGGGGATCAGGCGAACCTGGTGATTAACTCAAACCGGACACTGCGGGCCAATACCCTGGCAATCTTTGACCGCACCTTTGCGATCACAGCCGTGTTGCGAGTGCTGGCGACGATTGTCGCGTTTATCGGCATCCTGAGCGCGCTGATGGCACTGCAACTCGAGCGCGCCCGCGAGTTGGGCATGCTACGAGCCAATGGGCTGACGCCGCGCCAGCTCTGGGGCGTCGTGCTCTCGCAAACCAGTTTGATGGGCCTGACGGCCGGTATCCTGGCCGTGCCTGTCGGGATCATCATGGCGCTGGTGCTGATCCATGTCATCAATCGGCGCTCGTTTGGCTGGACCCTGGAGCTATCGCTGGACCCGGCACTGTTTGCGCAGTCCTTGCTGGTTGCGATAACGGCAGCAGTGCTGGCGGGAATCTACCCGGCCTTGCGTATGGGGCGTACCAGTCCCGCGCATGCATTACGTGAGGAGTAAATGGGAACGGCCCCTGTGTGCGCAACGGACGTTGGCTGATGGACACATGGGGATAGTTGTAACAGAAATATATTGACAGGAACTATGAAATTCTCACAGTTTAGCCAGAAGTTTTCCGGTGACTGCGGTATTCTGCGACTGATGGACGACCTGGGCCAGGCCGCGCAGCAAGCAGATGTAATCATGCTGGGTGGGGGCAATCCGGCGCACATTCCACAGATGCAGGCCGCAGTACGTGAACGCATGGAGCGCATTCTCGACAGTGAATACGATTTTGAGACGCTTATTAGTAACTATGGACCACCGGGCGGCGACCAGGCATTTGTGCTGGCCCTGGTTGATCTATTTCGCCGCGATTATGGTTGGGATATCGGCCCCGAAAATATTGTACTGACCAATGGTAGCCAGACTGCTTTCTTTCTTTTGTTTAATATGTTCGCCGGTGCATTTCCGGACGGTTCACACAAACGCATTCTGCTACCGCTGGCTCCCGAGTATATCGGGTATGAAGATGCCGGTATCAGTGACAATCTTTTCGTTGCCAACCAGCCGCATATTGACTATCTCGATCAGAACCTCTTCAAGTATCGAGTTGACTTCGATGCGCTGACCATCACGGAAGATATCGGGGCAATATGTGTGTCGCGTCCAACCAACCCGACCGGCAATGTGCTGACTGAGGATGAAATTGCGACGCTGAGCAGGCTTGCCGACCAGCACGATATTCCGCTTATTGTGGATAACGCCTATGGCATGCCTTTTCCCGGCATCATTTTCACCGAGACGATAGCCGCCTGGGAACCCCATATCGTTATGTGCATGAGCCTATCAAAGCTGGGAATTCCAGGTGCGCGAACCGGCATTGTCGTTGCGGATGCGCAGATCATTCGGGCCATTACGGGAATGAATGCCGTTATCAGCCTGGCTCCCGGCAGCTTCGGCGCGGCCCTGGCACACGATCTGGTGCGTACGCGCGAGATTGTCCGGTTAAGCCGGGAGGTGATCCGGCCTTACTACCAGCACAAGTCCCAGCAGGCGATAACCTGGCTACGCGAAGAATTGGCAGGGACAAATTTTCACATTCACAAACCCGAGGGGGCCATTTTCCTCTGGCTCTGGTTTCCCGGTTTGCCGGTTACCTGCCAGGAACTCTACGAGCGACTGAAGGCGCGGGGAGTTGTGGTTGTACCGGGACACTACTTCTTTCCGGGGCTCCAGTCAGAGTGGCAGCATAAGTATGAGTGCTTTCGGCTGAACTATGCGGGGGATGCCGCCAAGGTGCATGCCGGCATCAAGATCATCGGTGAGGAAGTACGGCAACTTCAGGGATAGTGCTGGTTTTGACCGGGTATCTCTTCCATAACACGAGTTACGCGGTGAACATGCAAACCGGACGTTTCACTTGATGGAAGCCCGATTCGCCTGCGGCCGCATGGTACACTCTTTTCTTTTTCACAAAAAAATCACGTTGTGAATTTTTTTGTGAAAAAGATCTGATCCCTTCCGCCCTGCCGGAGGCGATATGCCCCACCAAATGCAGGATCGCCTGATACATGGCAACATTGGCAGTTGCGCGATGTTCGCTCATCTCGTGTTCTTCGTGGTCTAAAATCCCACCACATAACTCCTGTAAATAAGTATCCAACGATAACAAAGGGCGGAGGTTGGATTATCCAACCTCCGCCTGTTGCTTCGGACCCGACTAACGATTATGAACTAGTGGAGTATATTCCAATATCCGCATCCAGGTATACTTCGCCCGGAGCAAGTTCAACCATGTACGGATTTGCCGTCGTTGGAACCCAATTGGTGCCGTAGTAGCTATCGGGAGATTCCGTGTTTACATACACCCAGTAGGTTCCTGCCGGAAGATCGGTGAACAGATACAATCCGTCCTCACCGGTGATAAAGGACTCAAGCAGAACATCATCTCCGCCTGGTTCCCAGACGTTGTCACCATCGTCTAGATGGATCTCCACAACGGCTTCCCATCCAGTATATTCACCGTCGTCATAAACGCCATTTACATTGTCGTCTTCCCATATAAAGTCACCAATTGCCCCCAGTGCTTCTGGTGTACTGGTCGGTGTATTGGTCGCCGTCGGCGGCACCGGCGTGTTCGTCGGTGTATTGGTCGCCGTCGGTGTATTGGTCGCCGTCGGTGTATTGGTCGCCGTCGGCGGCACCGGCGTGTTCGTCGGTGTATTGGTCGCCGTCGGTGTGTTGGTCGGTGTGTTGGTCGCCGTCGGCGTGTTCGTCGGTGTGTTGGTCGCCGTCGGCGTATTCGTCGGTGTGTTGGTCGCCGTCGGCGGCACCGGCGTATTGGTCGGTGTGTTCGTCGCTGTCGGCGTATTGGTCGGCGTCCGAGTGGCCGTCGGCGGCACCGGCGTATTGGTCGGCGTCCGAGTGGCCGTCGGCGGCACCGGCGTATTGGTCGGCGTCCGAGTGGTCGCCGTCGGCGGCACCGGCGTGTTCGTCGGCGTATTGGTCGCCGTCGGCGGCACCGGCGTGTTCGTCGGTGTATTGG
>JGI12109J20283_10429998_pt1 | contig 54028 bp, 43 predicted proteins | sample ElkSlonscriptome_12_FD_20283 | JGI IMG/M metagenome (IMG submission 20283)
AAATTAGCAGGCTGGTTAAGAAGTTGGTCTGGACGACATCGAGCAGGCGATCACGATGGATGCGCAGGCTCTCAAGACTGAGATATTGGCCTAGATCGAAGGCTATGAACGCCGTAATTCCGGCCAAGAACAGAAGGGCGATAAGAAGTCTGGAAGCGAGCTTTCGGGTCATCGGATCAGAATTATCGGGTTCGGGATTGAGGGAGTTGACCAGACCAGCTTACTTCAGCTTTCATCCGACCGTGCAAGTCGCCGGCCCGTCATCGAATTCAAGTCGCTAATCGGCCACCACTGGCGCGTTCGATGCCTGAAAGATCGGTCCAGGATCGAGTCGCCTCAAAGCCGTGAGCGTCGAGAAGTGCTCGAACCGCCTCGGCCTGGTCGTAGCCGTGCTCGAAGAGCAGCCATCCCTTTGTATCAAGCACCTGCGCTGCCTGATTAATCAACAGCCTGATCAGATCCAGCCCGTCATGGCCGCTGGCCAGGGCGATTGCCGGCTCGTAGCGGAGGTCTCCTGAATCGAGGTGTGGATCGCCCTCAGCGACGTAGGGTGGGTTGCTAATGACCAGATCAAAGCGTCGATCGGACAGGCCGGAAAGAAGATCACAATGGGCCAACTCAACGCGGTCCAGAGCCAGCTGATCGCGATTGATCGACGCGACCGCCAGGGCAGACTCTGACAGGTCGCTGGCAAGCACGGCCCATTCGGGGCGCTCCGCGGCCAGGGTCAGACCAATCGCGCCTGAACCTGTTCCAACGTCGATCACTCGAGCCTTCTCTTTAGGCAGCAGATCGAGAGCCAGCTCGATCAAGAGCTCGGTCTCGGGGCGGGGAATCAATACCTCTGGAGAAACATAAAATCGACGCGCGTAGAATTCGCGGTAGCCGAGTAGATAGGCAACAGGATGACCCCGTGTACGCTGTGCTAGAAGCTGGTCATATTGCTCGAGATGCTTGGGGTTCTCGACCTGATCGTCGAGATGAGACCAGATCCAGGCACGGTCGCGATCAATGGCGTGCGCCAGCAGCACTTCTCGATCAAATCGGTCGACGCTGCCGTCCGGATCCTGGAGCAGGCGTCGATAGGTCGTCGGCTCGTCGATCATTGCACCAACCTGATCTGAAGACGGGGCTTGGGGTAGCTGTTATTCAGCGAGAACGATCTCGGGTCGACGAGGGTCTGAACAGTCGCTTTCGATCTGGAGGTTAAGGCAGGAAAAATGGTGGCCAGGGGCAGAATCGAACTGCCGACACGCGGATTTTCAATCCGCTGCTCTACCGACTGAGCTACCTGGCCGATCTTTCTAAGCCGACGCTGCGACTCACAGCGCGAAGCCGCGTATTAGAACGTCTTGCAAGGATTAAGTCAAGAGTCTCTGCGAAAAGCCTCAAAATCAGCCCACGAAACATCGATCCGGGAAAACGAAAGACCGGCTGTTGCTGAGGAAAAAAGCGCAACGGCCAGCAGTGCATCACTCGGGTGGCACGTAGCCGACGGCCTGGTCCGCTTCTCCCTCGAACAGGAAGGCCTCGGCCTGCGCTTCCAGATATTTTCGATGCTCCGGGTTGATTGGACTGAGCCGATTCTCGTTGATGAGCAGTGTCTGATGTGCAAGCCATTTTTTCCAGGCCGGCTTGGAAATGTTTGCAAGAATCTTCTCGCCCAGAGGGCCGGGTAGGGGAGCACGGTCCAGGGCTTCTTCTTCCTGGTTCAAATAGCTGCAGTGGATTGTTTCGCTCATTGGGATCGACTAGCGGATGGCTGGGGATGGGACCGGAATTTTAGCAGTTGGCTGCCGATAGCGGCGATCAAGCAGCGCAATCGCAGTTAGCCCAACGACGAGCGGCAGCAGCCAGCCCAGCGTGGTTGCTATGCTGCCCTGGCCAGGAAATAGTCGAGACAACCCGATTTGCGAGAACGCAATGTGAGTAGCAATCCCGTTGCCGATCATTGCGCCGTAATGCTCTTTCAGCCACCAGTTTCGCGGATGTTCCGGCTTGCGCATGTCGCGAATCAAACCAACCAGCGTGATGATGCCGATTGCGCCAAAGGGCACCAGGATGACCGCCATGCGGGTATCCCAGCCAAAGACCATGACGGCCGCGCCGGCGGCGCCGAGCGTCCCGGTGGCAATCAGGTGAAAGGGTCCGTGGAAAGCGGCTCGGTCTGAGCGCAGGCGAATTGCTCGTACGCTGGTAATACAGCTGTGGCTGACCAGAATCAACAGGTAGCCCAAAAACAGTGCCGCTGTATGATTTCCGACAAGATAGGCGTGCAGGGTCAGCGGAATGCCAGTAATGACGATCAGTGCCATGCTCACCAGGTAGGCGTGGCCGATTCGCCGATGTAAAAGCGTTCCTTTCTTGTTCAACGCAGCGACCCAGAACAGGAGAAGGGCAGCAACGCCCGCGGTGACATGCGTTAATACAAATATTGTAGAGTTCATTGTTTTCTCCTGGCTTGCTCATTCCGGTGCTTTCAAATCTGGTCGATCCAGACGCATAGGGACACATTCATCACCGTCAACGGATTTGAATGTGGTCAAGTTCAGGATCACCTGTCGCTGCGGTCAACTGAGGTGCCGGAAGTCAGAAATTCGGGGTGCCGGAAGTCATGACTTTCGCCCACTCCCTTGTTTGATGTGCCAGCGCGCGTCAATACTGCCGGTATGGAAAACAAATCGCTGCTGTCGCGCCTGTTGGGTCCCCTTGCCATCGCCTCCTATCTGGCCTGGGGTGCTGTCTGGTATTCCAATACCAGTCTCCTCGGGCCAGCGTCACCCGCGGCTCCCTGGCTCGATGTGGTCTTGTTCGGATTTCTGGCGTGCTGGCTGTGGTTGCTTGTCGATGAATCCGAGGGGTTGAATCGAGTCTCGGTCCCGATGCTCACGGGCCTGACCGCTTGTGCTTTGTTGCTGCTGATCTTTGGCAACAAGGGCTCATCCCCGATCCTGCTGATCCTGCTTGTCATTCAGTACGCTCTGAGGCTTTCCTGGCCGTGGACCGTCGTTGCTTTGATTGGCATTAACGCGTTTTACCTCACACTCATGCTGCAGGTTTGGGAGTTCAGGCTGTCGAGCGCGCTTGTCACCTTTTTTGCCAACGGCTCATTTCAGATGTTTGCGGTCATGTTGCTTCGCTCCAGGGAGCAGTCCGAGCACATGGCCGAAAAACTCAAGTTGGTCAATGCCGATCTTATGGCGACCCGGACCCTGCTGGCTGACAGCGCCCGCGACCAGGAGCGACTTAGACTCTCGCGCGAGCTTCACGACGTGGCAGGACACAAGCTGACGGCCTTGAAAATGAACCTGCGAGCTATTCGAGCCAACGCGCGGCCAGACGATCAAGAAGCCCTGGCCACGGCCAACGAACTGGCTGCAGAATTGCTCGATGATCTTCGCGCGGTCGTTCGCCAGCTTCGATGCACCGACGGGATCTCTCTGGCACAAGGCTTCGAGCAGCTCGCTGCGCCGCTGCGAGGAATGAAATTACACCTCGATATTGCAGATGAAGTGCGGATCGAGAGCGTGATTGACGCTGAAGCCTTGTTGGGGGTCGCACAGGAAGGATTAACCAATGCGGCGCGTCACGGCAAAGCGGCCAATGCCTGGCTGGGGATGTCCCAGGAAAAGGGTCACTGGCGGATGCAGCTCGACGATGATGGGCAGGTTCGCTGGCCGCTCAAACCGGGCATGGGAATGGACGGCATGGCGGCACGCATCAGTGCTCTGGACGGCGAATTTTCTTACGGCCCGTCTGATCGCGGTGGACTGCAGCTAGTTGCGCACGTGCCGGCGGATCTGCGTTGATGGGCGAGCGTTCGGCAACCTTGCGCCTGGGGCTGGCTGACGATCAGGCGCTGATCCGCGAGGGCCTGAAAGCCATCTTGTCGGCGATCAACGACATGGTCGTTGCGATCGAAGCCGACTCCGGCCAGGCCATGATAGAGCAACTTCAATATGCCTCGGTTGATGTCATCATCTCGGACATCCGAATGCCCGATCTGAACGGAATTGAAATGACCCGGGCACTGCGCCAGGCCGGCTCGACGGTGCCGGTGCTGTTGTTGACCACCTTCGACGACGACGAGCTGCTGCTGCAAGCCGCAGCCGCCGGTGCTCAGGGATTCTTACTGAAAGACGTCGCCCCCGGGGAGCTCGAAGCTGCCGTCCGTGAACTGGCTGCCGGACGAAGCCTGCTGCAACCCGTTACGACCGAAACGGTGCGACGTAGATACCACTACGACGATGATGCGATGCCGGCAGAATCATTCGGAGCGCGGGAAATCGAGATTCTGCGGCTGCTCGCCGGTGGATACTCCAACCGCGAAATTGCCCAAACGATCCACCTGGCCGAGGGAACGGTCAAGAACTACGTTTCCGATATCCTCAGCAAACTGGGCACGCGAGACCGCACCCGAGCCGTGCTCAAAGCCATTACGCTGCAAATTATTTAGGCGGCTTGCCACCACTGCCCCATGCTTGATGCTGGCTAAGGAAGTCTCGCTGAGAATTCGTCAGAGATTACCCAGCAGGAGTTGGACGGGGCGCGGCAGTCCGATTGAGGTGGTCCGATCCGGTTGGATCCAGCGGCCCTGCGGCCAGTCCCGAACCGATTCTGTCGTTTTGGCCTCGAAATGCATGAACTGCATGGTCAGGCGGAAGTGCGAGAACTCGTGATCGATTGGTTCGATTGGCTCGCGCATCGACTTCGTCACGGCCAGGTGCTGGCTATCGTATCCCTCTTGATGCTCGGGAAAACACCAGAGTCCGCCCCAAATGCCGACCGGTGGTCTTTGGACAAGCAAAACCCCGTTGTCTGAGTTGCGAATGACCAGAAAAAGCGAGCTCCGATGGGGTCGATTCTTTTTGGGTTTCTTGCCTGGAAAATCCTCCACCCGTCCGGATCGCCTCGCCTGGCAGTCCTCTCGGACCGGACAGGTCTGGCAGTTTGGAGACCGCGCGGTGCATAGGGTGGCGCCGAGGTCCATGATCGCTTGAGTGTAGTCGGCGACGCGCTTTTCGGGAGTTCGTTGATCCGACTCCTGCCAGAGCGATCGTTCTACCGCCGAACGACCGGGCCACCCTTCGATCGCTGCGTGACGCGACAGCACGCGCTTGACGTTGCCGTCCAGGATCGGGGCCCGCCGGTTCCATGCCTGGGCGACGATGGCGTTGGCGGTGGAGCGTCCAATCCCTGGCAGACCGCTCAGAAGGTCAGGGTCCGAGGGCAGTTGACCATCGTGGTCCCTGAGACAGCGTTGGGCAGCGCTATGCAGGTTTCTGGCGCGGGCGTAGTAGCCCAACCCCGTCCATTCCGAAAGCACCTCGTCCAGGTCTGCATTCGCAAGGCGTTCAAGATTCGGAAAACGCGAGGTAAAGCGCTGGAAATAGGGGATCACGGTGCGCACCTGGGTCTGCTGCAGCATGATTTCGGACAACCAGACGCGGTAGGGACTGCGGTCGGTCTGCCAAGGCAGATCATGGCGCCCGTTGGTCTGCCACCAGGCGAGCAGACGCTCGGCAAAAGAGGCCTGCTCCATATCGGCTCTATTCAGTCGGCGGAGACCGGGAGCAGGGCGTGGACGAAGGTTCCGGCGTCGAAGGGCCGCAGGTCTGCTGCGGTTTCGCCGACGCCGATAAAACGGATCGGAGTCTTCAGCTCTTCGGCGATTGCGAAAAGCACGCCGCCTCGGGCGGTTCCATCGAGTTTCGTGACGGTAATTCCACTCAGGGGGACGGCTTCGTTGAATTGGCGCGCCTGGGCGAGAGCGTTCTGGCCTGTTCCCGCGTCGACCACCAGCATCGTTTCGTGCGGTGCGTCCGGATCTACTTTCTGCATGACCCGACGGACCTTGGCCAATTCCTGCATCAAATGGCCCTGGGTGTGGAGCCGGCCGGCGGTATCTGCGATGAGCACATCCACGCCTCGCGACTGCGCTGAATGAAGCGCATCGTAGATCACCGCTGCGGTGTCTGCTCCCGTCCCCTGCGCCACGACGGGCACTGCGTGGCGCTCGCCCCAAGCCTTGAGTTGTTCTACTGCGGCGGCTCGAAACGTGTCACCCGCTGCGAGCATGACCGACTTGCCTTCATCGATGTAGCGGCGTGCCAGCTTGCCGATCGTGGTGGTCTTCCCGACACCGTTGACGCCGACCATCAAGATTACGAACGGCTTGCGTTTGGGGTCGATGGCCAGGAAGTTCTCGCAGGGCTCGATCAGGTCATAGAGTTCCGCTTGAACCGCGGGCAGTACCGCTGCTGGCGATGTGATCAGGCCCTGGTCGATCGCGCTGCGAAGTCGATCAATGATGCGTGTCGTCGCGGCAATGCCCATGTCCGCGGTCAGCAGGGTCGTCTCGATCTCTTCAATCAACGCCTCGTCGACCTGGTTCGCCCTGCCAATCAGGCGAAAGAGCTCACCCAGGCTCGCCCGCGAGCGCTCGAGGCGCTTTTCGAGAGGGTCCTGACCGGCTGTTTCAACCGGCCTGACAGCGGTGGTTTCGACTCCGCTGCCGGATTTCTTGCGACGAAATATGGAAAACATTCTGACTCGATGTCCCGATAAGGCCTGCTGATGATGTCTCAAAGCCCGATCGATCGCTCCTCACGGGCCGCGTTATGCTACCACCATGACTGGTAACGTTCGGATTATCGGTGGCCTCTTGCGGGGGCGAAAACTCCAGGTGATGTCGCTGCCCGGCCTGCGTCCGAGCGGCGACCGGTCTCGCGAGACCCTGTTCAACTGGATCGGACCATCGATTCAAGGGCTGCGCTGCCTGGATCTTTTCGCCGGCACCGGCGTATTGGGCCTTGAAGCGCTGTCCCGGGGGGCGCGCTCGGTCACACTGGTCGAGCGCTCACCCCAGGCTGTAGAAAAAATACGCGACCAGATCGAGAGCTGGCCGGGGCGCGAGCGCATCGACCTGGTCGCTGCCGATGCTTTCCGCTGGCTGCCTAGACGGAGCGACCCATTCGACTTGGTTTTTATCGACCCACCGCACGGCCTGGGGATGCAGATTCAGGCCTTGATGGGGCTTGTAGAAAACGACAGGCTTGCTCTAGACGGTCGAGTGTGTGTTGAGTACGCTGCTCGAGAATCCTGGGCTGGTGACCATCAGAATTGGTTAGAGGCGCAGTTCGACTGTCTCAAGTCGGCGCGGTTCGGCGGGGTCGAGCTCAGCCTGCTCCAGCCATCGACGCTATAATCAATCGCTCGCCCAAAGGCCTGACCCACCGATGTCAACCACTCCAGACTACCAAGTCGCCGTTTATCCTGGGACTTTTGACCCGCTGACCAACGGGCATACTGATCTGGTCGTGAGAGCGTCGCGGATGTTTCGCAAGGTGGTCGTCGCGATTGCAGAGAGCCCGCACAAACAACCCGCGTTCTCAGTGGCGAAACGAATAGAGCTTGCCGACAGCGTTCTTCAAGAATCGGGCGCGAGCAATATCGAGGTGACTGGATTCACCAATCTTCTCGCGCACTTCGTTCAAGAACAAGGTGCCGGGGTGCTGCTTCGAGGGCTGCGAGCGGTCTCGGATTTCGAGTACGAGTTTCAGCTCGCATCGATGAATCGCCACCTTGTCGCATCGGTCGAAACTGTGTTTCTCACGCCCGACGAGAAGCACAGTTTCATTTCGTCTACCCTAGTCAAGGAAGTGGCACGACTGCATGGCGACGTCAGTGAATTCGTTCATCCGGTGGTTGCCCAGGCGCTGAAAGAGCGCTACAGCTGACCGTGCTCGATATTTTCCCCACTTCTTTTCGCCCAAATCAAATGGTCTTCAATTGATGCTTACTTCGAAACTCAGATTTGCTTGTGTTGCTCTTATCCTCCTCGTATCCGCACCTGTTACGGGCCAAGGCCCTGGGCAGTTTGCCGTTTCAAGCGCGCATGAACTCGCCACGCAAGCCGGCATGGAAATCATGGCCGATGGCGGCAATGCATTCGATGCGGCGGTTGCTGTTTCGGCCGCGCTCGCGGTGGTTGAACCGGCATCGTCGGGCATCGGCGGCGGTGGTTTTTGGGTGCTTAGCCGTTCCAGGGACCAATGGGCCACGATGGTGGATGGCCGCGAGAGGGCCCCGCAGGCGGCATTCGCGGACATGTATCTAGACGAAGAAGGCGAGGTGAATCGGGACCTGGCGATCAACGGCCCGCTGGCGGCAGGTATTCCCGGCGCGGCGGCCGCATGGGTTCATATTGCAGAGACCTACGGAAGCCGCCCCATGGCGGAACTGCTTGCGCCAGCAATCCGCCTGGCCAGCGAGGGGTTTCCGGTCGACGAGAAGTATCAGAGGCTGTTGGACTGGCGCGGCGAGGTCATGCAGCGATATCCCGAAACGGCCGCTATTTTCATGCCCAATGGGTCGGTGCCAGCACCAGGTGAAATCATCAGGCAGCCGGAATTGGCCGATGTCCTGAGACGCCTGGCCCAGGACGGCCACGATGGCTTTTACGCCGGGCAGACCGCTGAGCTCCTGGTCGCTGGCGCTCGCGCCGGAGGCGGAATCTGGACCCTTGAGGATTTCGCCGAATACCAGGCTGTGGAGCGCGAGCCTATTCGGGTCGACTACGAGGGCTATGAGTTGATTACCGCGCCACCGCCTTCGTCAGGCGGTATCGCCATCGCGCAGATACTCAATCTGATCCAGCCCTATGATCTGGACGCGCTTGATCAGGTTGGGCGCGTGCATTTGCTGTCCGAGGCCATGCGCCGGGCTTATCGAGATCGGGCCCTGTATCTGGGCGATCCGGATTTTGTCGATATTCCGACCGCTATGTTGCTCAGTGAGCACTATGCGTCTGGGCTGCGTGCGGGCATCCGCCTCGACCAAGCCACACGGTCCTCCAGTCTTGCCGGTGATCCTTCGCTGATTCCCGAGAGCAACAACACAACGCATTTCTCTTTGATCGATGCAGACGGCAACATGGTTTCCGCTACCCTGACCGTAAACTTGCCCTACGGATCGGCCTATGCGCCACCGGGGACTGGGGTTTTGCTCAACAACGAAATGGATGACTTCTCGGCCGCCGAGGGCGAACCGAATGCCTATGGTCTGATCGGTTTTGCCGCCAACGCCATTGAACCCGGAAAACGCATGCTGTCGTCGATGTCGCCGACGATCGTTCTAGGCGAGGACCGAACGGCGATCCTAGGCACTCCTGGTGGGTCGCGAATCATCACCATGGTGCTGCTCGGATTGCTCGACTTTATCGACGGCAATGGCCCCCAATCCTGGGTCAGCCTACCCCGTTTCCATCATCAGTATCAGCCAGATCGAATCTCGCTCGAACCCAACACGCTCCCGCCAGAGTCCATCGAAGCGCTGGAAGCGCTGGGACATGAGGTCGAGGTGCGGGAACGGACCTGGGGAAACATGCATGGCGTCATGTGGGCACGAGATCGAGGAGAACTGGAAGCTGCTCACGACCCTCGCTGGACTTCCGGTGGCGCCATGGTGGGTAAGCCAGAATAACTTTGACCACCTGGACACTCAGGCGACGGCTAACGGCGCGAACAGGCCGAAGGGATCGGCTTGCTCGGCGAAGATAGCAATCAATAAACTGTAGCCGAGGAACAATCAGGACGCGAGAAAATGTGATAGCGCGCACAGACTAAGGCGCGAGTTTCGGTTAGATTTTCACCCAGACGCACTCACGGGAGTCTGACTCGATGGACGTTCAGCTCGGGGGGGAAACAAGAGGTCTTCGTGGGGACGATGATCTTATCTTTGACGATCGCTTCGAGGACACGAGTAGTGGTCCGGCAGACTTTGCCTGGCGGATTCTCGAGCGGGCAACTTACGGTGCCAGCCCGCAGGATGTCGACGCCTTTCTTGCTTTGGGTGCTAGCGATGAGACACGGCTGAACGCCTGGCTGGATCAACAGCTCGCCTGGACAACGCTACCGGACCCCGAGCTTGATGCCCGGCTCACTGCAATGGGTTTCTCGACTCTGAGTAAGTCGATCAGCCAGCTTTGGACCGATCATGTTCGGGGCGATTTGACTGACTATCCCGAGCGCTACTTCCCGGTCGCAGAGACTGATTCGGCGCGCTGGCTGCGAGCCCTCTACTCTAATCGTCAGCTCTACGAGATGATGGTGGAGTTTTGGCATGACCACTTCAACGTGGCCGGCTGGGACTTCGGCATCGCGCCGGTCTTCGTTCAGCACGACCGTGATGCCATTCGCCCCGAGGCGCTGGGTAACTTCAGGACTCTATTGGAGTCGGTGGCCACCAGTACGGCGATGTTGTATTACCTGGACAACCTGTCTAATCGTAGCGGTGGCTACAACGAAAACTGGGCGCGCGAGCTGCTGGAACTGCATACGCTCGGCGTGGATGTCTATTTCCCCGGCGCGTCCCACGGCGCGGTCCCCATCGGTGATGACGGTCTTGCGGTGGGTTACAGCGATGCTGATGTTTACGACGTTGCGCGCTGCTTTACGGGGTGGACCGTCCGCAACGGTCACTGGCAATTCCCCGATTCGCCGGAATACGACACGGGTGAGTTTTTCTACTACGCCAATTGGCACGAGGGCGGGAACAAGTTCGTGCTTGGATCCTGGCTGCCACCCTCGGGCCAGCAGCAGGCTCGGGATGTGATGGACATTCTGGCCCGACACTCGGCCACCGCGCAGCATCTGGCGACCAAGCTATGCCGCCGATTCGTCGATGATGACCCGCCGCAGTCCTTGATCGACTCCACGGCCGCCGTCTGGCAGTCGGCCTGGCAGGCACCCGACCAGATCGCTCAGGTCATGCGTCACGTGCTCACCTCTGATGAGTTCAAACTGGGGCAGGGCAGCAAAATCCGTCGTCCTTTCGAGCTGATCGCCAGCGCAATGCGCAAGCTAGATGCGGACTTCGAACCGAATCACTTCGGCGAGTGGAATCCCTATAGTGAATTCTTCAATCGCTTTCAGTTGACCGGCCACGCGTCGTTTCGATGGCCTGCGCCCGATGGGTACCCGGACCAGCAGGCGCGTTGGACGTCGGCATCGGTCATGGGGCAGACCTGGAGGTTGCTGAGCCGATTGCCCGAAATGAGGGATCCGACCGACGGGCCGTTCCTGATGAAAGTTCAGGATATAACGCTCAGCGCCTTTCCCAATCCATCGGATCGAAGCTCGACCAATCTGGTCGGTTTCTGGGTTGATCGCTTGTTGAATGGTTGGATTCACGCCAGTCGCCGTCAGGAGCTGATTGACTTTCTCCGCCAGAACGCAGCTCCGGACGATGCCTTAGACCTCACCGATGGGCTTCCCAACGGCAGCTGGGCTCAGGGTAATCTACGCGCGCACTACACGCCGGTGCGGCTGCGTGCCATGGTTTCCCTGATTCTGATGTCACCGGAGTTCTATCAGCGATGATTACTCGACGAGGTTTCATCAAGGCTTGCTGTGCTGCGTCAGCGGGCACGGCCGTGCCCGGAATGGCCTATTTCAACCCGGGCGGCCCAGGCCGCGGTATCGGCAACGACGTGATCGTTTATCTGTTCCTCCGCGGCGGGATCGACGGCCTGCATCTGGTCGTCCCGGCTTCCGGGCCGGAACGGATCGCCTACGATGCTATTCGTCATCCCGGCGTGCTGATTCCCGAATCGAATCTGCGCTCACTCGATCCGGAGGGGCGCTGGGGTCTGCATCCCAGGGCAGGGGGAGAAACGGGAGATGGCGTTGGATCAGCGCCGAAGTGGCTGCAGCGTCTCTGGGTCCAGAACAAGCTGGCGATCGTGCAGGGCTGCGGCATGCCAACGGCGCTGTCGCGCAGTCATTTCGACGCACAGGCCTGGATGGACCTTGGCACGCCAGGCAGCAAGAATACGCCGACCGGCTGGATTACCCGTTTTCTGAGTAGCGCGACGGGCCTGCCCGAGGCGCAGCTGAGTTCGGTGTTCGGGTTCGCCTCGACGCTGCCGCTGTCCCTGCTGGGCAACAACGACGCCTTCACCGTGTCCCGCGCCGAAGAGTTCAGGGTCGATGGCTTCCACTGGTCCTGGAACGATACCAACCCGGATATCCCCGGCCATCAGGGCGCGCATACTCGCTTAGCTGAGCTCTGGTCCCAGAGTCCGGGTTTGCTGGGCGACAAGGGTCGAACCACGGCTGAAGCGCTGGCCCTGATGCGTGATATAGAGTTCGATACCTATGTGCCCGACGGCGGTGCGGACTATCCAAACGATGGGCTGGGAGTCCAAATGCAGAATCTAGCTCAGCTGATCAAACAGGATACGGGCCTGGTGGCAGCCACCCTCGATTACGGCGGTTGGGATACGCACGACGGACAAGGTCTGCCGCAGCCAGGCAACGCCGGCCACTATGATTACTACGGCAACAGGCTGGAAGGCTTGGCGCGCTCGCTCGATGCCTTCTACACGGATCTGTCCCAGTCCTCACAAGGCAATCTGATGAATCGGGTCTCGGTCCTAATGCTGAGTGAATTCGGGCGCAAGGTCCGCGGCAATCAGTCCAACGGTACCGATCACGGCTACGGCAACCTGATGATGGCATTGGGCGGATCGGTCAACGGAGGCCAGTTCTTCGGCGACTTCCCCGGCCTGGACAAGGCTTCTCTGTTCGAGAATCAGGATCTGGCAGTGACCACGGATTATCGTCAGGTCATGGCCGAGGCGCTGATCAAGCGAATGGGTTTTCCGGCCGCTGATCTCGACCAGGTGTTTCCCGCCTTGGGCAGTTATCAGCCGCTTGGTATCTTTCAGACCTGACCAGGCCCCTGGGAGCATTTGATCGCTTCCATTCGCCTGGAAACCTAGATACAATAAGGAGTTTTGCCAAACCTTAAGTTCTTGGCGAGCGGAAGCCTCCGCTGCCAACCGGAAGATTACGGAGAAATCATGGTCAAGATTCGACTCAGCCGCGGTGGTGCTAAAAAGCAGCCGTACTATCACATCATCGTTACCGACAGCCGCAATCGTCGCGATGGCCGCAACATCGAGCGCATTGGGTTCTTCAACCCCGTCGCCCGGGGGCAGGACGAGCGCCTGCGCATGGACACTGATCGCGTCGATCACTGGATCGGTCAGGGTGCACAGATGTCAGAGCGGGTATCGCACCTGTTCAATGAGGCACGCAAGGCTCAGCAGAGCGCCTGATGAAAGCCCCGGAGCCCGCTGAACGCGTCCAGGTCGGTCGCGTCATCGGGCTCTGGGGTGTACAGGGTTGGCTGCGTATCTTCTCGGATACCCAGCCCTCCGATGAAATTTTTTCCTATCAACCCTGGTTCCTTGGGCCTGACAGCCGGCCGATACGGATACTGAACTGGCGCCGCCAGGGGCCACGTTTGATGGTTCAGGTCGAAGGGATTACTGATCCTGATCAGGCAGCCAAGTTGATCGAGCAGCCGATTGAAGTCCGGCGCGATTGCTTCCCCACGCCCGAAAGCGACAGCTATTACTGGTCTGATCTGCAGGGTCTTGAGGTCGTCAATCTGCAAGACCACTGTTACGGGACCGTGTATCGCTTGATCGAAACAGGGGCCAACGACGTGCTCGATATTCGCGATGACAGCGGCGAATCCACGCTGATACCTTTCGTTTCGGGACAATTTGTGCACGAAGTGGACTTCAGCTCGCGAAGCATCAAGGTCGACTGGCCGCTGGAGTGGACGCAGTGAATTGCCAGCCTTGCTGGCCTGGATCGGTGGTCTGTCAGGCCATCTGACGCCCGTGGTCAGGATCTTTGCATGCTCTCCCGAATCGACATCATCACCCTGTTTCCAGATTGGTTCGATGCCTTCAAGACGCTTGGATTGACTGGACGAGCGCTCGCCCAAGAGAGAGTCCATTTCAAAACCTGGAGTCCGCGTGATTATGCTTCGGGAGCGCACAGAAGTGTAGATGATCGCCCATTCGGCGGTGGCCCCGGCATGGTGATGCGACCAGAGCCGCTCGCTCAGTGCATCGCCGACGCGGTCCAGTCCGGCGGAGGGGAGGGCCCGGTTATCTATCTCAGTCCTCAAGGAAGGAAGCTCGATCACGCCGGCGTTGTCGAACTCGCCAGCCGAAAGCGAATGATCCTACTGTGCGGGCGCTATGAGGGAATCGATCAGCGGGTTCTCGATGAGCACGTCGACGAAGAATGGTCAATCGGTGACTACGTGCTATCCGGTGGGGAGCCAGCAGCTGCCGTTATGATCGATGCCGTGATGCGCCAGATTCCCGGCGTGTTGGGTCACAAAGACTCGGCACAGGAAGATTCATTTGTTGACGGGCTGCTGGACTGTCCGCACTACACCCGCCCGGATCGCTGGCGCGAGTGCACCGTGCCGGAAGTTCTGCTGAGTGGAGATCACGCCAGAATCGCCCGCTGGCGTCATGCCCAGTCCCTGCACCGGACGCGGCGCCTGCGGCCGGACTTATTCAAGGTGCGAGTGCTCGATTCAGCGGATCAGGCCGTTCTCGACGAATTTCCGGAAGAATTATAAGGATTTGAGCAACTTTGGGCACTCAGGGCTCCACAAAGCCGACAAAAAACGTTATCATTGCCGGCTATCCGAGGTCACACAAACAACGTGGCAAGTCTAACGAGCGGGAATCACTAAGGTCATGAGCAACATCATTGAAGAATTGAACAACGAGCAGACTCAGCGCGACATTCCGGATTTCTCTGCAGGCGACACCCTCGTGGTCAATATCTGGGTGCGCGAGGGAGAACGCCAGCGAACTCAGGCCTTCGAAGGCGTTGTTATCGCAAAGAAAAATCGTGGCGTCAACTCTGCCTTCACCGTTCGCAAAATTTCGCATGGAACCGGCGTTGAGCGTGTTTTCCAAACCTACAGCCCGATCATCGACTCGATAACAGTCAAGCGTCGCGGTAAGGTCCGTCGGGCAAAGCTTTTCTACCTTCGCGATCTAGAGGGCAAGGCTGCTCGCATCAAGGAAAAGTTGACGCGTCGCAGCGCCTGAGGCCAGGCCAAAATCAGCACCTGAAGGGCTCGTCAGGCAACTGGCGAGCCCTTCTTGCTTCTGTCTCTAGTGCTTCTGTCTCTAGGGAAGATGTGAACCATGCAGGAACAACTTGAACAGTGAAAGCTTCACGACTGCGGGGTTTTATGAACATCTGGCCGCCGTTCTGGGCCGCCGGGATTCGTGTAACTCACATCGCAGCGGATTACTCGGAGGTCAGGGTTCGCATGCGGCTTCACTGGTTCAACAGAAACTATGTCAAAACTCATTTCGGTGGATCTCTCTTCGCGATGGTGGATCCGTTCTACATGCTGATGTATCTCAATCGCATGGGCGAAGAGTATCTAGTCTGGGACAAGTCCGCATCAATTGATTTTATTCGGCCCGGCAAGGGGACAGTTTCGGCGCAATTCTTGCTGGATGATGCCATGGTGGAGCGCGCGCGCGAGTTCGCCTCGGGCGGTGCTCCTGCCTTAATCGATCATGTCGTCGAGATCAAAGACGACGAGGGTAAGCTCGTAGCTCGCAGCACACGAACGGTTTATATTCGGCTCAAAAACCGCTTCCGGCCCTGAGGCCGAAGCCTACTTGCTTTTACCGGCTGCTTCGAGTTCGGTCACATCAAGAGCTGTCGAGCTTTCGGGCTCGCTTACGATTCTGGGCGGCCCTTTCTTGCCGACGTCCCGCACTTCGCTGGTGCCGTTGAATCGGGCACCCGACTCGATGACAAGTTGTTCGACGCAAACTGACCCTGATACGCTGCCGGTAGCGACGATTTCGAGCCGCTGAGCGTCGATTGATCCATCAAACTGGCCGCTGATCATGACGTTTGCGGCGTTCAGTTCGCCATTGACTTTGCCGTCAACGCCGATTGAGACCTCGCCGTCAGATTTGATCTTACCTTCGACGTTGCCATCGACGTGCAGGCTGTCGGTCAGGGTGAGGTCGCCGACCAGTTCTGTGCCTGCAGCAATGACGGTCGTTCCGGGACGCTTGCGGTCCGGCGTATCACCTCGACTAATGATTCCCATTCGACTCGATCCTCTTCAGCAAAAACGCGGTCATATTCTGTCATCGACCAGTGCAAAAATGGCAGTGGGTCGAGCCGGCGATTGAGGTGCCGGACTTCGTAGTGCAGATGGGGTGCCGCAGACGCGCCCGTGTTGCCAGAATAGCCCAGCAACTGGCCGCGTTTTACGTAATTTCCAACCTGAGCCTCGATGTCGCTCATGTGGCCATACACGGTCGAGAATCCATAGTTGTGAATAATCTTAACCATTTTTCCAAGACCGCTGTTGTGGTGAGTGGATGCCCACTCGATCACACCGTCCGCAGCGGCGTAGATCGGAGTGCCAGTCGGCGCTCTGAGATCGACGCCACCGTGCATGGACATCCTTTCGAAGATTGGGTGCTCGCGCATTCCGAAACTGCTGGTGACGATTTCAGACTCGACCGGAAATCCACTTGGGATCGATTCGAGCATCAGGCGTTTCTCAAAAGCCGTCTGGCTGGCAGTATCAATGCGCTGAGCCAGCGGACGATCGGGTTCCGCCCGCAGCCCGATCATGATCTCGATGCTTTCAAGTTCATCGCTCATCGCAAGCAATGAAGCGGCCTTTTCATCGACCTCGCTTTGCAGCTGATGGCGCTCTTCAAGCAGCACCTGATTGGCTTGAGTAATAGCGCCTTGTCTCACCTCGAGCTCACTCAATTCTGCATTGAGACCACTGACTCGGCTGCTGAGACCATGGACAAGCAGAGAGCCGGTCAGCGCAATGACCACTGCGCTGGCCGCAATTCCAGCCAGCAAGCGGCGCATAAGCTGAGACACGGTGAAATGGCGAGCGCCTCGGTAGTCGGTGATAGTAACCAGGTAACGATTTCGCATGTATTCGCAGTTTTGAATGAATCGGTCTTCGTTCTGTTCACGGTCGATGATAGCGGCTGGCATCGGAAATGCCCTCACCGCAGTCGGCCGATCATTATGAGGGTCGACCTGAATCGATGCAAATCAGCACAATCTGTAGTTTAGGCATCCTGGGGTTGATCGATCTCCATTTGCGCGTTGACCTCGACCGCATCGACACTACGGGTATTCCAGCTGACGTGATGGTCGAGCAGGGCAGAGAGGTGATGGACTTCTAGTTTCGTATGCGATAAATCGCCGCTGGTGGTGATTAAGCGCCGGCGAGCCCTTGATTTCGGCCCCGCCGAGGCCTATCTCGTGGGGAGGTCAAGACCAATACTTAAGCGATGAACCAGAACACAACGCCCGAAACCCGTTCATTTGATACGGAAGTCCATCAGCTGCTCAAGCTGATGATCAACGCGCTGTACTCCAACCGCGAGATTTTCCTGCGCGAGCTTATTTCGAATGCCTCGGATGCCAACGACAAGTTGCGCTTTGAAGCCCTTACCAATGAAGCGCTAAAGGGGCTGGATCAAGATCTCGGCATTGACATCAAATTCGATGCCGAGGAAAAGACTCTGACCCTTATCGATCACGGCATTGGGATGAATCGACAGGAGGTTATCGAGAACTTAGGCACGATTGCACGCTCTGGAACCCGCCGTTTCCTCGACTCGCTGTCGGGCGACCAGAAGCAGGATGCCCAGCTGATCGGGCAGTTTGGCGTGGGTTTCTACGCCGCCTTTATCGTTGCTGATGAGGTCGTGGTCGAAACACGTCGTGCCGACGATTCAACCAGTCACGGGGTGCGCTGGTCCTCAGCGGGCGAGGGTGAATATCAGATCGAGGACATCCAACGAGAGGAGCAGGGCACGACGATCGTCTTGCATTTGCGTGATGAGCATTGCGACCTCCTGAATCGCTTTCAACTCGAGCGCATCATCCGCCACTACTCCAACCATGTCGCGTTCCCGATTCGTCTGGAAGTCCCGGCAGAAGGTGATGAGAACTCGACCCCGGATACCCGGGTAGAGACGGTCAACGATTCACAGGCCTTGTGGGCCCGGCCAAAGAATGAGCTTAATGACGAAGACTACAAGAGCTTCTACCGCAGCCTCGGCGTTGATGCGGGCGACCCGGTCAGCTGGGCCCACCATCATGTGGAGGGCACTCAGAGCTACAGCCTGCTTCTCTACCTTCCCGGGCAGGCGCCCTTCGACCTGCTGATCAACCGCGATGACCGAGAGGGGCTCAAGCTCTATATCCAGCGCGTATTCATCATGGATGCGGCCGAACAGCTGCTGCCGCGCTATCTTAGGTTCATGCGCGGCGTGGTCGATTCCTCTGATCTGCCGCTCAACGTCTCGCGCGAGCTACTCCAGGACAGCCCGTTGCTCAAAAAAATCCGGGCGACCGTGGTCAAGCGCAGTCTGGATTTGATCGAGAAGCTGGCGAAAGAAGGCGGAGAGTCCTGGACCCAGTTCTGGAACGCGTTCGGTGGAATTCTCAAGGAAGGCGTCATCGAGGATTTCGAACAGCGCGAGCGGATTTCATCACTGCTGCGCTTTGCCTCGACGCACGACAGCAACGGTGAGCCTAGCGTCAGCCTGGACGACTACATCGAACGGATGTCTGACGATCAGGACACGATCTGGTATCTGACCGTCGACAGCCTGCGCGTTGCCAAGGCCAGTCCGCACCTAGAGGCATTCAAGGCTCGGGGAATCGAGGTGCTGATTCTGACTGAACGGATCGATGAATGGCTCGTCTCGCACCTGAATGAGTACAAGGGCAAGGCCCTTAAGTCGGTGACCCGCGGCCAGCCCGACGCCGCAGATTCGTCTGAGTCGCCCGATGAGGACTCGCTCGCCCTGGCCGGCCGCATCAAGAAGGCATTGGGTGATCGTATCAGTCAGGTCAAGCCGGGCGCGCGCCTGACCGATTCACCCGCTTGCCTGATCGAAGATGAACATGGCATGAGTCTTCAGATGCAGAAGCTGATGCGGCAAGCGGGCCAGGACGTGCCGGAAACGACGCCTGACCTTGAAATCAATCTCAAGCACCCGCTGATCCGGTCGCTGGGCCAGGAGACCGAGGGTCAGCGCTTCGATGACCTGGCAGCGGTCCTGCTCGATCAGGCTGTACTGGCCGAGGGCGGCGAGCTGACGGATCCAGCCGGCTACCTTCAGCGAGTCAACGCGCTCCTTGTCGGCGCCGTGGCTGCGCCGTCACCGGAACAGGCGAGTAGCGCCTCTGCCGATGGCTGAGTCCCTCGATCCGACGACGAGTCCGCCGCAGTGGCGGGCTCGACTTGGGTTATGGCTGGAGGGTCCGACCTTCAGTCGTTTCATAATTGGCTTGATCATCATCAATGCGGCGATCCTGGGTCTTGAGACCTCACCCTCGATCATGGCACAGACCGGCGGAGCACTGCTGTGGTTGAACAAAGCCATTCTTGCCGTCTTCGTGCTCGAGATTATCCTCAAGCTGGTGGCCTTTGGGCCGCGTTTTTTCCGATCGGGCTGGAATATCTTCGATTTTCTAATCGTCGGTATTTCTCTGGTGCCGGCATCGGGTCCGCTGGAGATTCTCAGAGCACTACGCGTATTGCGGGTGCTACGCCTGCTCTCTCAGGTTCCCAAGCTCCGACTGATCATCGAGTCTTTGATGCGCGCCCTTCCAGGAATGGGATGGACCTCACTCCTGTTGATGCTCGTGTTCTATGTGTTCGCGGTCATGGGCACCATGATGTTCGGCGAGGAGTTTCCGGGACTCTGGGGGAATCTGGGTCGCAGTCTATTCACCCTGTTCCAGGTCATGACGTTGGAATCGTGGTCCACCGGTGTCGCACGTCCGATGTTTGATGCCTATCCCTGGGCTTGGGTGTATTTCGTGCCCTTCATTCTGGTGTCCAGCTTTATGGTGCTGAACCTCTTTATTGCCATCATCGTGACGGCAACTCAATCTATTCATGCCGACGAAGAGGAAGAGCAGCGCCTCCAATTAATGGCGACACTCGAGCGCATCGAAGGTCGATTGGCCCGGCTCGAAGACCGCGGGCAAGGTAAAATTGCAGACCCATGAGCGAGGCAGTGAGACTCGATAAGTGGCTTTGGGCAACCCGCTTTTTCAAGACCCGCAGTCTGGCTCAACAGGCGATCCGTGGCGGCAAGATCGACATCAATAAGCAGAAGGCCAAGCCCTCGCGGCTGGTTCGAGCCGACGACCAGCTGCGAATAGGGCGAGGCGAGCTGGTTTTTGAAGTCCAGGTCCTTGGGGTCATCGAGCGTCGGGTCTCGGCCGAGCAGGCCAGGATGCTGTATCAGGAGAGCCAGGCCAGCATAGAGAGTCGAGAAAAGCTGGCAGCAGAGCGCCGCGCCAGTCGCAGGGCTGGCCAGGGGCAAGCTCAGCGACCTGACAAACGCCAGCGCCGCGCCATTGAACGCCTCAAGTCGCGAAATCGCTGACCGTTTGAATTTGCGCTACTTCTTTTCGAAGTCATTTCTAATAGCGCAGTCGCACCCGCCGAATCCCTTCCAGACCGTCGATCGCTGCCAGCAGGTCGCTGGTCGGCTCGACCTGCCAACCCTCACCGAGCTTGAGTAGTGCCTGAGCCGATTGATTGTGGTAACGAACGATGATGGGGGTCTGTCCGCTTCGGTAGGGGTGCAAAGCAGCAGCTAGGTCCTGATCGAATTCAGTCCCGGCCTCTTCCAGTTCGATTTCAAGGCGTTGAGCAAAACGGGCGCGGGCGTCGTCGACTTCAAGCACATCATCAGCCACCATGCGAAAGCCGCCGCGGAAATTGTCCACTTCAGCCCGGCCTTTGACGACGATGATTTCATCGCTCACCAGGCGCTTGGAAATTTTTTCGAACAGGCCCTCGAAAATGGCAACTTCCAGTCGCGCGGTGCTGTCATCTATGGCGACAAAGGCCCCCTTTCCCGGCCGTTTCCGGATTGCCACGATCAGCCCGGCCAGAGTCATTTCGACACCCTGACGTCGCCCTCGTCCTGACTCCTGGCCCTTTGACTTGCCCAGGCGCTGGCCGAGTTGATCAAGCGTGCAGGTAATGAATCCCGATATCTCGTCGCGAATCTCGTCCATCGGGTGCCCGGAAAGATACAGGCCAAGCGCTTCGCGTTCCGCGCGCAGTCGCTGACGCCCGGTCCACGGACGAACGTGCGGAATGACCGGCGCCTGACTGGGATCTGCTTGACTATCGGCCTTGACCGCGCCAAACAGGCTGACTTGTCCGGAGGCGCGATCGGTCTGAAAGCGCTCGGCCTCGGCCAGGCAATTTGGAAGGGCAGCCATTAGCGCGGCTCGATTGGGATGAATATTGTCGAACGCGCCGGCTCGAAGCAGCGTCTCGAGCGTCCGCCGGTTCAGCTTGCCCAAATCGGCCTCACGACAAAAGGTCGAGAGGGAGTCAAAGCTGCCGATCTGCTCTCGCACATCGACAAGATTCTCGACCGCACCGGCACCAACGCCTTTAACAGCACCCAGGCCATAGCGAATGGCTTCGTCATCAACCTTGAAGCGGTAGACCGATCGGTTGATATCGGGCGGCAGGATTTCGAGCCCCATGGCCTTGCAGTCCTCGATCAGATTCGAGATCTTGTCGGTCTTGTCGAGATCGGCTGACAGGACCGCCGCCATGAATTCCGCGGGATAATGCGCCTTCAGCCAGGCCGTGTGATAAGCGACCAGGGCATAGGCGACGGAGTGGGATTTATTGAAGCCGTAACGGGCAAAGGTCTCCATAAGATCGAAAATGGCCGCAGCTTGTTTTTCCTCGATTCCGTTTTTCTTGGCGCCGTCGAGAAAAATGGCGCGCTGCTTCGCCATTTCCTCAGGCTTTTTCTTGCCCATCGCGCGCCGAAGGAGGTCGGCGCCACCCAGGCTGTAGCCGGCCAGGTCCTGGGCGATCTGCATGACCTGCTCCTGGTAAAGGATGACGCCATAGGTGTCGGCCAGAATGGGTTCACACAGCGGGTGAGGAAATTTGACCGGTGCCTTGCCGTGCTTGCGATTGATGTATTCATCGACCATCCCGGCGTCCAGGGGTCCGGGCCGGTAGAGAGCCACGGCAGCAACAATATCGTTGAAGCTGTCGGGCCTGAGCTTGCGCAGCAACTCCTTCATGCCGGGTGATTCGAGCTGGAAAACCGCGGTGGTGTGGGCGGCTTGCAGCAGCTTGTAGGCCTCGGGGTCGTCCAGGGGCAGAACGTCAAGATCCAGCGGAGTGTCGCCGTCTTGGGAGCGCGTGTCGTTGATAGCCCTCAGGGCCCAGTCGATGATGGTCAGGTTACGCAAACCCAGAAAGTCGAACTTAACTAGGCCGACCGACTCGACGTCGTTTTTGTCGTACTGGGTCAGCACCGAATGCCCGTCAGGCTCAGTGTAGAGCGGGGTGAAATCCGTCAATGGCCCCGGCGCTATTACCAGGCCGCCGGCATGCTTGCCGGCGTTGCGCGCCAATCCTTCCAGCGACCGCGCCAGATCGAGAACCGACCGTGTGTCGTCCTCATTGTCGTACCGCTTGGCCAGCTCAGGTTCTTCTTCGAGGGCCAGGTCAAGGGTCATCTCTAGCTTGTTCGGGATCAGCTTGGCGATCGAATCGACGAAGCCGTAGCTGAATCCGAGCACACGACCGCAGTCGCGAACGACGGCCTTGGCGGCCATGGTGCCGTAGGTGATGATCTGGGAGACTTGGTCACGACCGTAGCGCCGGGCCACATAGTCGATCACACGGTCCCGGCCCTCGACGCAGAAATCAATGTCGAAATCGGGCATCGAAACGCGCTCGGGGTTAAGAAAGCGCTCGAAAAGAAGCTCATAACGTATTGGATCTACGCCAGTTATCTTGAGGGCCCAGGCGACAACAGACCCGGCGCCGGATCCGCGCCCCGGGCCGACCGGTACGCCGTTTTCAATCGCCCAGGCGATAAAATCGGCAACGATCAGGAAGTAGCCGGGAAAGCCCATCGTGATGATGACATCCAGCTCTCGGTCGAGTCTTTCCAGGTAATCCTTGCGCGTTGTGTCTGGCGCTACGCCGAACTGCTCAATGCGCGCCTCTAGTCCTTCGGCGGACTTGCGCCGAAGAAAATCGGCCTCACTCTCGCCGTCCGGAACCGGAAAGGCAGGCAGGGAATATTCATCGAGGGTTAATTCAATATTGCACCGTTGGGCCAGCTCCCAGGTATTACTCAGGGCCACCGGCAGGTCCGGGAAGGCCTCGGCCATTTCCTGACCACTCTTTAGGTACTGTTGGTCAATGAATTCGCGGGCCCGCCGTTTATCGTCCAGCAGGCGACTCTGATGAATACACGAGCGCGCCTCGTGGGCGAAGAAATCCTTCTGCTCAAGGAACCGCACGTCGTTACTGGCGATGACCGGTGTTTCGGTGTTGATGGCCAGTTCAAGGAGGCCACTCTCCAGCGCGGTCTCGCCGTCGCGGCCGTGGCGTTCCAGCGCGAGATAACAGCGATTCGGAAACAATTTGAGCCAGTCACGATGAAGCGCGAGGGCGAGGTTTTTTCGGCCGTTTTCGAGGGCCTGCCCGACGTTCGAGCCGCGTCCCAACAGCGCGATCAGGCCCTCGGTCTGTCCCCGCAGCCAGGCGGGATGGAGCCGAGGTTGACCCTTGAAGCGCCCCTCGAGAAAACTGCGAGAGATCAGGCGGCACAGGTTCAAATAGCCCGCACGATTCTGAATTAACAGCGTGACGACACCAAAGCGCTCCGGGTGCTCAGAGTCGGAGACCCGAAGGTCAGCGCCGGCGATCGGCTTGATGCCTCGGGCGATGGCCTGTTTGTAGAATTTGACCAAGCCGAAAAGATTGTGCCAATCGGTGACGGCCACCGCCGGCATGCCGTGGGCTAAGGCCTTGTCGATCAAGGATTTGATTCGAACCGTTCCGTCTTCCAGCGAGTATTCCGTGTGGCAGCGGAGGTGCACGAAACGAGTCGGGGTGGAGGGTGGGTTGGGTTCGATCGACATGGGCCGAATTATATCGCTGGTCGAGGTCGAATCATCACGAGCTGGAGGTTCGTCCGAGCAGTCGCAAGCCAATCACCAGCAGTCCTGCACCCAGCGGCAGGAGGAGCCAGAAGGGAACTCCAAAGCCAGCCGGAATGGCACCGAGAAACAGGGCAATCAGCCCGGCGAACATGGCGTAGGGGAGCTGGGTTCTGACGTGCTCGACATGGTCACACTGGCTTGCCATTGATGACAGAATCGTGGTGTCTGAAATCGGTGAACAGTGGTCTCCCCAAACCGCACCGCCGAGGATCGCAGCGACCACGGCATAAATGATGTGGAGATGATCAACCACGTTCATGTCGCCTGCACTTATCAGGGTCCAGGTCAAGGGCAGCATCAGCGGCACCAGGATCGCCATGGTGCCCCAGCTCGAGCCGGTGGCAAATGCCGTAAAAGCAGCCAAGATAAACACCAGGGCAGGCATCCAGCCAGGATGCAGACGCTCGCCGATCAGCTGTGACAGGTACTCTGCCGTGCCCAAGGCCGTGGTGATTTCCGACAGGCCCCAGGCCAGAATCAGAATGACGATGGCCATCAGCATCGAACGAACCCCCGTGAACCAGGCCGACGTCGCTTCTGCAAGATCAAGAATTCCTTGGCCCAGGCTCAGGACGGCGGCACTCAGAACGCCCAGCAGGGAACCCCAGAGCAGCGACTTGTAGGGGTCGGCGCTGCCGATGATGTCTCTCAGATTATCGCCTTCGCCGCTGGCAAACAGTCCGATGACGACTGTGGCCACCAAAACGATGATGGGAATCAGCGCATTGAGCGCCCGATGCGGCCGGTCCTGCGGTGGCTCGAGCTGACCACTGTCTTCTTCCAACAATCCTTTGCTGGTGACAGGCGGCGCGACCTCGCCAGTTGACCGGGCCCGTCGTTCAGCGTGCAGCATTGGCCCGAAGTCACGTCCGCTCCAGACCACGCCAAAGACCAGGACCAACGCGAACAGCGGGTAGAAGCTGTAGGGGATTGCGTTGAGAAACACGAAGTAGGCGTTGAGATCCAGTTCGGGAATGCCCTCCAGCGCCGAGCGGATCAGGCCTACCTGGTAGCCGATCCAGGTGGTCACCAGCGCAATGCAGGCAATGGGCGCCGCCGTGGAGTCGACCAGATAGGCCAGCTTTTCGCGTGAAATCCGGTGTTTGTCGGTGATCGGGCGCATCGTGTTACCGACCACGAGCGTGTTGGCGTAGTCATCGAAGAAGATGGTCATGCCAAGAGCCACCGTGGCCATGCTTGCCCGGCGCGCTGAGTCGGCAAAGCGAACGATGGTTTCGACGACTCCGGCCAGCCCACCGTTTTTGGTGATCAGGCCGACCATGCCTCCGATCATCGCTGAAAACAGAATCACCGCGGCATGATCCGCATCGGCTAAGGCGCTGACGATGTACACCTGAAAGCTCTCGAGCAGACCGATCCCGAGCCCTGCGAGCGTGAAACCGTTCAGAGCCCAAGCCCCCGTCCAGATGCCGATAAACAGTGCAGGAATGATCTGTCTCAGCCACAGGGCCAGGCCAACCGCCAGCAGAGGCGGCAGGACGGAGACCCAGCCAAAATGGGTTGCCGCCTGATCCGCCTCGGCCGCCAGGGCCTGAAGCGGCGCTGCACCGAGGACCAGCAGCAGCACTTTTTTTTCCGCAAGTGTTTTCATGTAATCCCCATCATTTGCCTGACCACCGCCTGGCATTTTTCGATGCGAGCGCGAAGGGCGTCAAAGTGGTCCATGGGAAGCGGTAGCGATCGGTACCAGCGGGACTCGAGGGCTGCCAGCTCTGATCCCAGATCCTGTTGCCCGCTTCGCTCGGACATCTTGGCCGCGAGCCGCTGGACTTGATGGTCCATACGCCGACCCTTTTCCTCCGGGGGTGAATCGAGGCCCGAAAGAAACTCGAATTCCACTGCAATCTGCAGTGCCGATTCCAGATTGGCGGTCGCCCTCGATCTGAGCTTATCTGAATCGTTTGACTCGTCGATCACGAGATCAACGGCTTCAGTCAGGCCCTCCGGCAGCTGCTCCGAGTCCTTACGCAGCGCCTCTGCATCGACGGCCCTGCCGGCAAGACGATTGGCGAACGCATCCTGCAGTAACTCAATGCGCTCGGCCAGAGCCTGCGCGGACTGCTCTTCCTGCGCCTTTCGAATCGCGGTCCGGCGATCGCTGAATTCACGTTCGGCCTGATCCAGTCGTTTAATCAGGGCCGGGGGCTTTGGATGGAGAGAATCCAGGGCCTCGCGAAGCCCCTGCATCCGCCCGCCGGACTTGAGAAGTTCCTCATCGGGCAATTTTGCCAGCGTCTCAGCCTGTTCGCACAAGGTCTCAATTTCTTGAATCACTGCCTGGTCTGCCTCCTCGCGCGCCTTGCGCCTGCCATCGAGCTGCTCGAACAGCGGGTCGATGGCTGCCCGGAATTCTTTCCAGAGCTTTTGATCGATCTTCCGTCGACCCTGGCCGGCACGTTTCCAATCGGCCTGCAGGCCTTTTGCGCGATCAATCGCGACCTTCAGATCGTCCTCCTGACTCAGGGCCGTGGCCTCAGTGATTAATCGGCGTTTCTTGAGCTCGACCTGTTCGAATTCCGAATCGAGACGCGTGGAAATCGAGTCCATTAATCCGCGCAGCTGGCCGGCTGCATGGCCTCGTGACTTCGGCGGCAAATCGTCGAGGCGGCGAATGGCCTGCCGGGCCTTGCGCATAAACTGCAGAATAGATTTTGGGTTTGCCGATTCGTCCTCGACCAGCCTGAGCCCCGACTCGACGAAGGCTTCCAGCCGACCTAGGGTTTTTTCCTGGACCGTCTGACGTTTCTCAAAAAAAGGCTTCGCCGTCTCAAAGGCCGCACTGCAGGCGTCCTGAAAACGCCGCCACTGACCGGCGGGCGCCGCGAATTTGCGCTTGTCGCCCGGCAGGACCTCGAGTTTTTCAAGGCGCTGCCACTCCGTTCGGGCTTCCTTCAGGGCCGCGGAGATGGCATCGGGATGCTGGCCTGATTCCGGCAGCGATTCGACCCGCGCAATCAACTCATCGCGCTGGCTGTTGTGTGACCAGTGTTGATAGTCGCGCATCTCCTTGAGCCGACCTTCCAGCCGTTGCAGGCGTCCGCTGATTTCCTTCGGGCGCTGCTTGACCGGGAGCGACTGGAGCTGCCCGCGAATCCGGTTCCGTTGCTCGTTGGCCTGGGCAATCTCTCCGGCCTCTAGACTCTGTGCCAGCTCGTCCATGGTCGTGTCGAAAGCGGCGATGTCTGCTCTGGGTTCCGATCGACGCGCCTCGTCAGAGGCCTTTGAACTTGCAGATGCTGATCCGCCCTGTCTTTGGACCTGAGCTTGGAGCTCCCTGAGAATCGGCAGCATGTCGTTCTTAACGTCCCCATCCGCCGGCTGAATCTGACCCAGATCGTTCCAGGCCCGGTCCCATTCGGCCAACAGCTTCTGGGGTTTCAGCCCCTTTTCTTTCTGGCGGAGCTGTTCTCGAATCTTCTCGGCCACCGCCTGCATCTTCGAAACCGCGTCGGTGGCTTCGACAGCGACATAGCCAGGCGCCAGGCTCTTGTCGTTGGATTCTGGCGCTGGCTTCGCGATGGCGGCTTCGACGATCGACAGCGCGCTATTGAAGCGAGTCTCCAGGCTCTCTGGCGCACGCTCGAGTCCTTCCCAGGCCTGTCGCAGTTCAATAAGCATCGCGTCGCGCTGCTCGAGGTGTTCACCGCGCGCCAGGGTTTCCGCCTGATGGACCAGGCGCTCGGCGTTGTCCTGATCGACATCGAAGGTGCCCTGCTCGGACTGAACTGCTTGCATCCGGGCCAGTACGGCTTTGGCTTTCGATTTGTTGGATTTTCGGAGCGTTCGATGCAGGCGCTCGAGCGTCGAGATCTGGTCAAGCCGCTCGAGCACGCTGTCGGCAAGAGCGCTATCCGACTCGCTGACGTAGCAGTCGCCCAGAAATCCCTGCGACTGGATACGTTCCAGCGCGCGCTGGCGAAGACTCGTTTCCTTGGCCTTGAGCGCCAGGGTCCTGACTGCCTCGCTCGATTCGATCCGCTCGAGCCACTGCAGCCGCTCCCTTTCCAGATCGGCAGCCTGCTCAGAAGCGACGGCGCGCATCAGAAATCGATCCGCGTCCTTGAGGATCTCAGGGTCTGTTTCACGCAGCCGCGCATCCAGCCAGAAGGGCTCGGTGTTGATCCGATGCAGTGCGGCCCGTCGCACGGAGGCCTCCGAATCGTGTTCGGCCAGTTGGGGAAGGGCAGCGAGTAGCTCTGGGTCGTGCTCGTCACGAACCGCGGCGAGACGTTTTTCAGGATTACTGTGTTGCCAGGTTTTTTTGAAGAAACGCGATTTGAGACTCATGCAGAACCGGCCGTTTAGTCTTTGGAGATAATCACAGTAGGATACCCGTGGTCAGGTCAGGGCGGCGACCCGATTCGATAGCCAGACGGATGTAGTCCGAGGCCACGCTGGGGGACCTTGTTTCGGCCGGCGAATTTCAAGGATCAGGTCGCGCTGTATCGCGGGTCCCGGAGGCCCGACTGGGTGGTGACGTGCTGGTCTCTTCATTATTACCGGACTCGATATCTTCCCCGGATTCGTCGGCCTGGCCGCGCTTGGGATTGAACTCCTTGCTGAAGATCTGCCAGAACGCAATGAATAGCACGGCAATCAGGGGTCCGACAACAAATCCGTTGATCCCAAACAGGGCCAGCCCGCCCAGGGTCGAAAGCAGCACCATCCAGTCTGGTAGCTTGGTATCACGGCCGACCAAAATCGGTCGCAGAATATTATCAGCCAGCCCGATGACAACGAATCCATAGGCCACCAAGACAGAGGCCGCGACCCAGTCGCCGATCGCATAGAGATAAAGCGCTGCCGGAAGCCAGACTAGCCCGGCGCCGATGGCGGGAATCAGGGACAGAACGGCCATGACTACCCCCCAGAGTAGGGCGGCCGGCAGCCCCAGAATCCAGAAGATAATGCCGCCCAGTGCGCCCTGAACAATGGCAACCAGAAGATTGCCCTTGACCGTGGCCCGAGTGACTTCCGAGAACTTGCGAAACAGCAGCCGCTCGCGCTCGTCGCCGAGGGGCAGAGCGTGGACCAGCTGCTCGGTCAATCGGCGTCCGTCGCGCAGCAGGAAGAAGGCGACGTAGAGCATAAGGCTCAATTTAAGAAGAAACTCGAACGTGCTTTGGCCAACGGCAAAGGCGTTCGTTGCCACCGCACGACTGGCGGCAACGGCCGCCGACGCCGCGTTTTCCCGGATTTGATCGGTATTGATCCCGAATCGGTCGGCGAGCTCCTGGATGGCAGGGAAGGCGCCTCGGATCTGGTCTAGAAATTGCCCGGGCCGCAGCTCACCTGATTCGATGCGTTGATAGAGATCCACGCCCTGCTGGACAAACGAGGTCAACAGCAGCAGGACCGGGATGACGACAAGCACGATGCACGCCAGGAGGGTTGTGAGCGCAATGATGTTGGGTCGCGAACCCCACCACTTTTCCAGCTGCACCTGCATTGGATGGAATAGAACGGCGATGATGCAGGCCCAGAGAATCGGCGCAAAGAAGGGCTTCAGCAAAAAGCCGAACAGGGCGGTCACAACGGCGAGAAGGATCAGAAAAGAACGCTGTTCGAGTTTTTCGACCATGGCGACTACTCAGCTCTCTTTGCGTCAAAAATGATTGGCACCAACAACGACTATAAACTAGGTTTAGGTATTCGGTTCAAATGCCTCAAGGAATCGACGGCACGCACCGTGCAGGCTGCACCATCTAGAATTCGTCGCCAACATAGAGGTATTATCGAATAAGCGCCAGCTGAAAAACCCCACCAGGACTCGATAATGCTCATTCAGCAGCACACTCCAGCGCTATTTCAGCTCAATTTTCGAGGCCTCAATGAGGCGTCCGGTCACCGGTGGAAACGGTTTCTTCGCGGGCTGATTTTTTGTTTTTTCGTCGTCCTTGCCGCCTGCGGTGAGGCACCGCCGCCAACCGTGGAACAAACCTCCGGTCGGCCCGTCAAGATCATCGAACTCGAGGCCGCGAGCAGCGCTATCAATGCCCGCTATCCCGCTGTCATCGATGCCGGCGAAAGATCCGAGCTCAGCTTCCTGGTTGGCGGCATCATTGAGTCCATCGAGGCGACTGAATCTCAGGCGGTCGACGCCGGGCAGGTCATCGCCCGGCTCGATCCGCGAGACTTCGACAGCCGCGTTGCCGCGGCGCAGTCCTCCTTCGCTACTGCCGAGGATGAGTACCAGCGCGCCGTCCGTCTGCTCGCCCAAGATGCGATCGCCAGCAGCATGGTCGAACAACGCAAGACCCAGCGCGACGTCGCCCGGTCGGAACTCGAGCGTGCCGAGAAAGCCCTCGAGGATGCGGTTCTTCGAGCCCCCTTCGATGGGGTCGTCGCCCGACTGCCAGCACGACCGCAGCAGACCATCAGCCCGGGGGTGCCGATTGCCACGCTGATCAATATCGACGCCCTCGAAGCCACGATCAACCTGCCGGCCACCTCTGTGGCGCGGGTGCCAACTCGGGAGAATCGGAGCGCGGCCGTTTTGCTGGAGGCCGCACCGGGCGTCGAAATTCCTGCCGAATTCAAGGAAGCCGACCTCGTCGCGGACGCCACCTCGCAGACCTATCGCATCCGCTTCGAGTTTTTGCCGCCGCCAGAGTTGCTCGTCCTCCCAGGCATGAACGCCACGGTCGTTCTGCGAGCAACCCGCAACGGTGCTGGCACGGCCATCGCCGTCCCTCTGGCCGCCATCCATAGCGATGGTAGTGGGCAGTTCGTCTGGTGGGTCGATCCCGATTCCATGACCGTCGAGCGTCGCGACGTGACGGTTGCGCCAGGCATCGGTGAGACCGTTACCGTCGTCGACGGGCTTGCGGTCAGCGACAGCATCGTCGCCGCCGGCGGGGCCTACCTCAGCGAAGGCATGGCGATCACGCCCTGGACCGAATGACGAACGCTCATCGCACCCGGCGGGGGTTGAAATGAACCTGGCAGAGCTCTCGATCAAGAACTCGCTCCTGAGCGTGATCGTGGTGCTGATTACCCTTGTCGGCGGCTGGATCGCCTATAAGGAAATGCCCCGATTCGAGGATCCGGAATTCACCATCCGGACGGCGATCGTGATCACCCAGTATCCCGGGGCCACGCCGCTCGAGGTGGCCGAGGAAGTCACCGACCCGCTGGAGCGCGCCATTCAGCAGCTGGCCGAAGTGGACGACGTCGAGTCAAAGTCCACAACAGGTCGGTCGGAGATTTTCGTCAATATCAAGTATTCCGCATCACCGAGCAAGAGTGATCTTCAGGTCATCTGGACCAAGCTCCGGAACAAGATCAACGATGCGGCTCGCAGCCTGCCCCCAGGCGCCAGTACCCCATTCGTCAATGACGACTACGGCGATGTCTACGGCCTTTATTATTTCCTGACCGGCGACGGCTTTACGCCGGCTGAGCTGAATCGCTATGCCGAGACGCTTCAGAGCGAGCTTCTGCTCGTCGACGGCGTTGCCAAGGTCACGCTGGACGGCGCACTGCAGGAAGCCATATTCGTCGAGATCTCTCAGCAACGCGCCGCGTCGCTGGGCGTCTCCATCAATACGGTGTTTCGAACGCTGGATGTCCAGAACGCCGTGCTCTCGGCAGGAGAGGTCGATGTCGGGCAGCGCCGACTCTCGATTCGGCCAACGGGCAACATCGACTCGGTGCAGGCTATCGAGAATCTGCTGGTCGCTCCGGGCAGCGATGGCCAACTTCTGTATCTTCGGGATATCGCGCACGTCTGGCGTGGGTACCAAACGCCGCCAAGCAAGCTCTATCGGTTCAACGGCGAACCGGCGATCGCGATCGGCATAGCCGGCGTCCTCGGCAGCAATATCGTCCAGATCGGCGAAGCGGTCGACGCCAAGCTCGCCGAAGCCCAGAGCCGACGTCCCCTGGGCATGGAGTTGCATGCCTTCTATCATCAGGGTGAGGAGGTTCAGGCCTCCGTCGACGACTTCCTGCTCAACGTGATCGCCGCGCTGGTCATCGTAATCGTCACGCTGTTGATCTTCATGGGGCTGAAATCCGCTCTGGTGATCGGCGCGATCCTCCTCCTGACCATTGCCGCCACGCTCGCCACGATGCAGCTGGCGAGCATTCCCATGCATCGAATTTCCCTCGGCGCCTTGATCATCGCGCTTGGAATGATGGTCGATAACGCCATCGTCGTCACCGAGGGAATTCTCGTCGGCGTGGCCAAAGGCATGAAGAAGCTAGACATCGCCAAGCGCATCGTCAGTCAGACCAAATGGCCCCTGCTCGGCGGCACGCTTGTCGGCATCATCGCCTTTGCTCCGATCGGGTTTGCTCCCGGCGATACGGCGGAATACACAGGGCACCTCTTCTGGGTGATCCTGATTTCATTGCTCTACAGCTGGCTGTTTGCGGTGACGCTGACGCCGTTGTTCTGCTATTGGTTATTCAAAGAGCAGGCAGATTCGGCGCTCAGCAATGATGAAGGGCCGGAGAGTCGCTTTTCCCGGGCCTACAAGGGCCTTCTGCGGCGAGCGCTGACGGCACGTTATCCTCTGCTGGTGGCCGTTGTTCTGCTGTTCGGCACATCGATCTGGGGCTTTCAATTCGTCAAGTCCGGTTTCTTTCCCGCCTCGACCTCGCCGCAGATGGTCGTCGATTACTGGCTGCCCGAGGGCACCCGAATCGAACAGACTCAGACCGATATCGATGCCATCAGCACCTGGGTGCAGGAGCTCGATGGGGTCGAAGCCGTGCAGACCATCATCGGCGGAGGCGCTCTGCGCTACATGCTGACCTATCCGCCGGAACAGCCGAATAGCGCCTTCGCCCAGCTATTGATCCGAACAACGGATAACCGCGTCATCGATGACTTGATCGAGACCATCCAAATGCGATTGACGGATCGCTACCCCAATGCACAGGCCAAGGTCTGGCGCTTCATCCTCGGTCCCGGCGGCGGCTCGAAGATCGAGGCGCGTTTCAGCGGGCCCGACCCAGCGGTACTGCGTCGCCTCGCCGACGAGGCCAAGGCCATCATGCAGGCCGACGGTGGTGCGACGTCGATCAAGGACAACTGGCGACAGCAGGTCAGCCAGGTCCAGCCGCGCTACTCGAGTTCGCGAGGGGCGCGTGCCGGCGTGTCGCGCAGCGATCTCGCCAACGCAATTGCGATGAACTTCTCCGGCACCCGGGTGGGCGTTTATCGCGAAGGCAATGACCTGATTCCGATTGTTTCGCGGGCGCCGCTCAACGAGCGGGTCGGGGTTGAAGACATCCAGAATATCCAGGTGCTGAGCTCGGTGACCGGGCGGACCGTTCCTATCGGCCAGGTCGTTGATGGATTCGAGACGACCTGGGACAACGGCGCCCTGCGACGTCTCGACCGGATCTGGATGATCAAGGCGCAGTCCGACCCCAAGCCGGGCGTTCTCTCCTCCGAATTGTTTGCGCGCGTGCGGCCCGAGATCGAGTCGATCCCATTGCCACCCGGCTACTCGCTGGACTGGGACGGTGAGTACGGCAGTTCCAGTGAGGCCAACGAGAACCTCGCTCGAACCATTCCACTGGGTTTCCTCGCCATGGTCCTGATCGTGGTCGTACTGTTCGGCACCCTGCGCCAACCGATCGTGATCTGGCTGGTCGTTCCGCTGGCCTTGATCGGCGTCGTCATCGGCCTGGTGGCCACCGAGACGCCGCTTGAGTTCATGGCGATCCTGGGACTTTTGTCCCTGTCCGGCCTGCTGATCAAGAACGCGATCGTCCTGGTCGATCAGATCGATCAGGAGATCAACGACGGCAAGGCTCGCCTCGATGCCGTCGTCGAGGCCGCCGCTAGCCGCGTTCGGCCGGTCATGATGGGGACGCTGACCACCGTACTCGGCGTCCTGCCGCTGCTCTCCGACGCCTTTTTCAGNTCCATGGCCGTGGTCATCATCTTCGGTCTCACTTTTGCCACCTTGCTGACCCTGGTCATGGTTCCCGTGCTCTATGCCATCTTCTTCCGCGTCCGCTCCAAGGAGAGCCAACATGCGTCCTGACCACTGTCGTTTCTGCTCGATCGTCTTCATCGCAGGCAGCGCCATTTTTCTCAGCGCCTGTGGCGTGCCTCAGACGCGCGTCGAGGCAGATGTCGATCGAGCGACGGCGGATGCACTTCCAGCGGTGTCCGAGGCCTGGCGAGCGGCAGCAAGCACGGGACCTGTTCAGCCGGGCTGGCTGGGCGGCTTCAACGATCCCGTCCTCGAGCAGCTGGTTGCCGAAGCCCAGGCCAACAATCCGAATCTGGCCGCGGCTGCGGCCGGCGTCCAACAGGCTCAGGCCCTGGCCCGACAGGCGGGTGCCAGCCTGACGCCGGATCTCGGTCTGGCCGCCGGGGCAGGGCGGGGCGGCAGCCTCGAGTCCACCGCGCCCGGGCCGTCCTCGTCCTTCGACGCGGGCCTGCAGCTGTCCTGGGAGGCCGATCTCTGGGGTCGCGTCAGCTCCGGTGTTTCCCAGGCCACTGCGAGCGCTCAGGCCGCCGAAGCCGACTTTCGATTTGCTCGCTATTCGATCGCGGCGAACACGGCAATTGCCTATTTCATCGCCATTGAAGCGCAGCTTCAGCTCGATATCGCCGAAGACAATCTCGCCATCATCGAGAACACGCAGCGGATCGTTCAGGCGCAGTACAACGAGGGCGTGGCCTCGGCCCAGGATCTCGCCCTGTCGCGCTCGGATTTCGCCAGTGCTCAGGAACAGCTGGTCGCCCTCCAGGGCGCCGCGCGCGACGCCCAGCGCTCGCTCGAGCTCTTGCTTGGACGTTATCCGGCTGCTGAAATCGAACTGCGTCGGACGCTCCCCGATATTCCACCGCCACCCCCCGCGGGATTGCCCTCCGAGCTCCTCGAGCGCCGGCCCGATCTGGTCGCTGCCGAGCGCGAGGTGGCCGCGGCGTTCAACGCCACCAATCAGGCAAAGGCAGCGCGGCTACCGTCCTTGAGTCTGACCGCCAACCTGGGCGGCGCATCAACGGATCTTGGCGATCTTCTCAATCCCGCCAATCTGGCCTGGACTCTCGGCAGCAACCTGCTGGCACCGATATTCGACGGCGGCCGACGGCGCGAAAACGTGGTGATCTCGACCGCCCAGCAGGAACAGGCCCTGGCACGCTACGCCGCTGCCGCCCTGCAGGCTTTTTCCGAGGTGGAATCGGCCCTTGACCGGGGTCAGACGCTGGCGACGCGCAATGACCGCCTGTCCGAATCTGCCGCCCAAGCCGCCGAGGCCTTTCGCATCGCCGATATCCGCTATAAAGAGGGCGAAACCAGCCTGGTTGACCTGCTGGCGATCCAGCAGCGTTCGAATTCAGCCCGGAGCTCGAACGCCACGATCGAGCGCCAGCTGCTGCAGCAGCGCATCAATCTGAATCTGGCGCTGGGAGGCAGCTGGAACTAGTCCGGGCGATCGGCATTCCCTTACTTTTGCCACATGGCGGGGGTAGGGGGGATGCGCTCTAATGGGGGCACATCAACAAATGGGGATCGGTAAACGATCCGGGAGTATCAACCAATGAAACGCCGCCATCCGATGCACAACCTGATTTTAGGCCTGGCCGTCGCCAGCCTGTCGCTTGTCCTTTCCTCGGCTGCACTGGCCGATCCCGTCACCATCGATGACGGGGATTTCCACGACGGTTCGATCGAGTCGAGCAACGACTTGATTCGAATAGGTGATCGCGCCACGGTCGATGGCGACCTGGAAAGCCGAAATGCACCGATCAACGTCGGAGACGGCGCAAGCGTCGGTGATATCGAGAGTCGCAACGGCCGAATCTCGATCGGAGAGGGGTCACGAACCGGCCAGGTCAGCACGCGCAACGGCGAGATCAATATCGGTGCCTCCAGCCAGACGGATGATGTCGATAGCCGCAACGGCATGATCAGCGTCGGGGGGTCGGCGGAGGTCGGGTCCCTCGATACTCGAAACGGCGGGATCAACCTGGGGCAAGCGGTGACCGTCAACGGATCGGTTGAATCTCGCAACGGCAGCGTTTCCATTGGCGCTGAATCGCGGGTCGGAGGCAGTATCGAGACCCGCAACGGCGACGTCGAGCTAGCGTCGGACTCAGAAGCGTCCGGCAACATCGAAACTCGCAACGGCAGCGTCAGCTTGTCGTCGGCTCGCGTCGGACAGGACATCAAGACTCGCTATGGCGATATACGCCTCGAAGGCGGCTCTCTTGTCGGAGGCGATGTAGTGATCGAGATCGTCAATGACAGCAACGGCTCGTGGATGAGCTGGGGCGGTGATTTCTCCGACGGCGGAGAAATACGCGTTGGCGACGGTTCGGTGATCGAAGGCAGCATCATCGTTATCCTCGATGAGGACTTCGATGCCGATCCGCCCACGGTGATTGTCGAGGACGGCGGCGAGGTTCGCGGCTCCATTCAGGCCGACCCGCGGACCGAAGTCACCATCGATGGGGATGTCATGGAGCTGATGCAGCCCGAAGACTCATGATCGCGGGCGGCTGACTGTTGGAAGCTTTTTTGATTCAGGGCCGCTCGGCGGTCCTTGCCCGTTTTCCCGTATCGATCCATTAGTTCGCATAATGTATATTATGTATAGTTATGCATGAGGCTGGAATATCGACCTGTCTGCCGATTGCCCCTGCCTGTTTCTCGCCCAGCTTTCATTCATTTGCTCTGGAACCTGGTTTACGTCAAACTGCCTTATCGGGGGAAATCACCGGCGTCCTGAATTTTTCGTCATGTGAGAACCACGCCTCCTTATTCCAAAGGATTTTTCACATGCCGAATAACAGCCAAAAATATCAGCGCTCGCCGCTCGCACTGGCGATCACGTCCTTGCTCGCAGTCTCGACGACACAGGCTGCGACCATCACCGTCGACACGCTCGATGATCCGGGGGTGCCCACGAACTGCTCCCTGCGATCTGCGATCGATGCGCTCAATAATCAGCTTGCCGAAGATGCCTGCGTTGCTGGCGATGGCATTGATGATGAGATCGTTTTCGAATCGGGCCTCACAGGAACGATCGCTCTGACCGAGGGCCTGCTGACGATTGAATCAGACGTCACCATCAGCGGTCCCGGCGCGGGCCTGCTGACGATCGATGCGGGTGGGACGTCGGGCCTTTTCGGCCTTTACGGCGCTTCGAGCACGGCAGTATCCGGGCTCACCCTGACCGGGGGCTCGGCGTCTTACGGCGGTGCTTTTTACGTCAATGACGGCAGCAGTCTCAATCTGAATGAGATGGTGTTGGAGAGCAATCAGGCGTCGGGTAACGGTGGCGCCATCGAGGTGTTTGACGGCGATCTTTACGCGGTCGACAGCAGCTTCACTAATAACAGCGCGACCTACAACGGCGGCGCAGTTGCCGTCACCCAGGGAACAGCGCGCATCGTTCAATCGATATTCGAGAGCAACAGCGCCGAGCTCGGTGGCGCACTTCAGGTCAATTTCTACTCTTTCGACGGAAATACACCGACCGCTGGCGGTCCCCCGCCGGCGCCTGAGCTTGTTGCAAGGCTGGCGGTTGAGAGCAGTTTCCTGACCGGTAATCAGGCCTTCTATGGCGGCGCGATCGGTGCAGGCTACTTGTCCATCGGTGGGATATCGCTTTCCACGGACAGCTCACGAATCACTCAGGGTGTCTCTTCACGAGGAGAAGCCGCCGTCGCCAACCTTGAAGTCAGCAATTCCTACATCTATACCAACTCGGCTTATTTCGGCGGAGGAATCGCAGCGCTCCGGGCAGATTCGGGCGGGCCGGTCCCGCTCGGCGATCCTCCACCGCCGGAGCCGATGCTGAGCAATCAGGTGCTCATTCTGGACACGTTTATCAACGATAACGAGGCTGAGTTCGGTGGCGGGATCGCGGCGGCCTACTCTGCTCTGCTGCTTGACCAGGCGATGGTACAAGGCAATACGGCAGAGGTCAGCGGTGGCGGTATCTTCAGTGCTGGCGAGTTCCAGCAACCGGTACCAATTCGAGGTGAAATGCCGTCGCCCTTCCTCTACGCCTACGGATCGGAAATCTCAGGTAACTCCGTTAGCTATCAGCCTGGACCCATCCGAGGGGGTGCTGTCGATCCTCTAGCGGGGGGCGGTGGTGGCCTCACGCTGACCGACAGCGCTGCCTACCTGATCGACACCACGATCGAGTTGAACACCGCGGCCAATCGGGGTGGCGGCGTCTTGAGCCGGGATGGCCAACTGACCCTGATCTACAGTGATACTTCGAGCAATTCGGGAGGCGGAATCTACAGTGTCAACTCCTCTGTCGGGATCAGCTTTTCGCGCCTGACCCAGAACACGGACGTCGGCTACGCCGGCGCTGGTGGCCTTCAGTGTGAGTTCGCATCGAACTGCAGCGTCAAGTATTCCGAGATCTCGGGAAATTTCGGCAGCGATGCCGGTGGAATCGCTGCTGGACTGCGCGATGTCGGAACGCCGTCGACGGTGGAGGTCCTCAATTCAACGATCAGCGCGAACAGGGGCTCGGGCGTTGGCGGTGTTCTGGCGCCGAGCCTGACCTTGAACTACTCCACCGTCGCTTTCAATGAAAGCTCAGAAGTCGACCGCGGCCTGAGTTTCAACTTTACCGGTGGAGTCAACACCTCGGATCTGGCAGAGATCAGCAACAGCATCGTGTCAGACAATATCAGCGCCTCCGGAAGTCCTGATATCGGACTGCCGGCCGGCGAGACCCTCTCGATGAGCCATACCCTGGTCGGGGATTCTACGGGTCTGGTCTACGCGGGGCCCGGCAATATCCTTGATGTCGATCCCCTGCTCCTCCCCCTCGATCTGAACGGTGGCCCGGAGTTGAACGGACGCACGCACGCGCTGGCAGCCGGCTCACCCGCGTTCAATTCTGGTCTGACGATGGCGGAGCCTTTATTCCCCTACGACCAGCGCGGCAGTGGTTTTGCGCGTATCGTCGGCGTGGGCATCGATATGGGCGCCTACGAAGTCCAGGCGAATTCGCCTTTCGAACTGATGTTCTCCGATCGATTCCAGCAAGAGTGACGCGGTTAATAGGTAGGCGCTAAACCTTAGGCCACGAGGGTTTTCTTCCAAGTCGTTGCACTAAAAGTCTTCGACCCTAACTGGAGCGTTTATCGCCCCTGAGAGCGCTCTGGTCGACTTGTCTCAGCGCAGAATTATTCAGCGCTCTCCACCCCGCAATTTAACTCAAGTTATCGTCCAACGATTCCTACCCCGTTACTTTACGGGTAGCTGATGGCATGCAACCAGCGCGTTTTTTTCGATGCGTTTTCAAATTTTCTGCCATCAAAAACTCAAAAGAGACAGGAGTTTTCATGAATAAGAAATTACTTTCGATTTTAATTGCTTCATCGACGGCGGCCATGTTGTCTTCTGGCCCCGTTCTGGCGCAAGCGGATGATCACGAGAGCGAAATGTCGAATGAAAAAGAAATGGGGGGCATATCGAGTGATTCGAGACATCGAAATTCCAACCCATTGGCGGGCTATGATGACGACACTTCTCTGACGCTGCATGGAACCGTGGGTCAAGTCAACGACGACGAGTTCACCTTAAGGACAAGAAATGGTTCCATCGCGGTCGAAAGCGATGAAGTTTTCGACGACGAAAACATCTACCGCCTTGAGCCAGGTGACAGGATCATAGTGACCGGTAACGTCGATGATGATTTCTTTGAGTCGCGTAAGCTTGAAGCAAATGCCATTCATGTCGATAAGGTCGATGTTACCTTCACGACGCGGGATGGGACCGTCGACAGCTTTACCTCTTCATCATCCAATGGTGCAGACGATGGCGTTACTGAGCTGAATGGTCGTATCGTCGCCATCGAAGATAATGAATTCGCCATCTCCAGCGGCACGGGTCAGACTACGGTGAACATCGGCAATTTGGACGACAATCCGCTTGATGATCAGGGCTATCTAAAACTCGATATCGGCGATCGAGTTCAAGTAAAAGGCGAGATGACCGACGATTGGTTTGATGAACGCAAATTCGAAGCGACGTCGCTAAACGCGATCCGGTAATCGGAAGTTGCGATTGATCTGCTAGCTATCTGATTGGGCCGGGCACTCCACCCGGCCCTACTTTTTGCACGCAACAATTGCTGCGACGGGCGGTTTTCTTCCGATGATCATCCATGACCGAGTCACCTGACCTACAAGCGCATCGGCCGGTGATCAGCCTCAACCTGAGAGGGCTTTCACATCAGTTCTGGCAAATATCGAAACGCGAGCAATCCAATGATAATGATGCTGAGAAGACTGAAGCCCGCCGTTACGGAATGTCGCTCCCAGAGTTCCTGAGCCCGCTTTCCGAACACGAGCACGAGAATCGCGATCCCATAGTATCGAATACCCCTCGCGATAGTTGCTGCAAGAATAAACAGAAAAAAGGAGTAGCCTGTCACGCCAGCGGTGATCATCGCTGTTTGAAATGGTATGGGAATCACACCGATACTGACAATCGCCAAGAAGCCGTGCCGCTCGAACATCTGCCGAAAATTTTCATAGGCCTGCTGATACTCGAAGGTTTCGATCAACCAGCGCCCTGCCGACTCGAACAGAAAGTAGCCAAAGCCGTATCCCACGATCGCACCCATCAAGCAGCCGATCGTGGTCACCGTTGCGATCAGCCAGACGCGTTGACGATTGATTACCATATAGGGAATCAGGACCAGTTCTATCGGAATCGGAATGATGATGGTCTCCAGAAAGGACGCGAGACCAATCAACCAGAATCCGTGCTTCGATTCGGCGATTCGCTTTGTCCACTTTTCAACCCGTTTCATTGATCCTCTCCGCAGTTTGTATCATTGGTAAGCGGTAAACTTTTGCGCCGGTTAGCCACTGCTCGTCCAAACCGTTCTTGAATTAGACGAACTCTCAGACTGGAGGCCTTTCCATCATGCAGTTCATCGCGCTTGAAGGCTGGCCCCTTTGGTCGGTATTTATCGTTTTCACCTTGGCCGCCGGCGTCATCGGCCTTGCAGGGACGCATATGACTCGTCTGGCCGATCAGCTAGCCGACCATACCGGCCTGGGTCAGGCGCTCTTCGGTGCCGTGCTACTCGGTGCTAGCACCTCGCTTCCGGGCATTTTGACATCGGTTTGGACCGCGTTTGAAGGCGTTCCAGATCTTTCGGTGAGTAACGCCATCGGTGGGATTGCCGCGCAGACCGTATTCCTGGTAGTGGCGGACATGTTCTGTCGACGCGCCAATCTCGAACACGCAGCAGCGTCTGTAGAAAATCTCATCCAGGCCGCCCTACTGATGACCTTATTGGCCATCCCGTTGCTGGCAAATTCCGGTCCAGACTTCACCATTCTGGCTATTCATCCAGCCTCTGTCGTTTTACCATCGGCCTACCTATTGGGCCTGTTACTTGTCAAAAGAGCCAAGGCGGCTCCACTCTGGGTTGCTCAGAAGACACAAGAAACTCAAGACGAGGCAAGCGAAAGAAGCGAGCAAGTGAGCCGGAGCGACCTTGTGTCCATGTGGTGGAAGTTCGGCGCTCTCGCGCTTGTTGTAGCCGCCGCGGGCTTCAGCGTCGCGCAGACGGGGATCATAATTGCTGAGCGCACGGCGATTTCCGGAACTCTGGTCGGCCTGTTGATGACCGCTGTGGCGACTTCCCTTCCTGAGCTGGTCACCTCTGTCGCTGCCGTACGTCGAGGAGCGCTCACGCTCGCCGTTGGAGGCATCATTGGCGGAAACAGCTTCGATGTACTTTTTCTGGCCTTCGCCGACGCCGCCTATCGCGAAGGTTCCATCTACCACGCGATGACCGATCAGCATGTTTTCATCATCGCCCTGACGATGATGATGAGCGGCATCATTCTTCTCGGTCTGCTCCGCCGCGAGAAGTCCGGCTTTGCCAACATCGGTTTCGAAAGCATTCTGATCCTGCTGCTGTATTTGGGTGCCATCCTCGTGCTGGCTTTTACTGATGGTCAGGTCGATGCCCCTAAAACCATCCGCGCTGCAGACGCAGTTGCCGCGCAGTCGCGCCCGTGCGGTTTTGTTCCTTACGGATTGCACGGGGGTGGTTGACGAGCGGGCCTTAAGGCAGGCGCCAAGGCCTCTGAAGTCTTTGCCGTTTTCTACCTTGATTTGGCCTTCTCCAGCTCTCGTCGTCGCAAAATAAATCAAGGTGCAGGTATCCGACGATAAAAAGCATTGGTCCAGGCGTAAACGGCGTAGCAGGTGATGCCGAACGCGAAGGTGCCTAATAGCCAGGGATCCGTAGTGAACGTCTGCAAGACACCGCCAAGACCCTTGGCCTCGCTGGCGTCGGCCGTCAAGCCCGAATAGGCAATATAACTTCCCATAATGGCAAAGATGACGGCACGGGCAGCAATTCCGAAACGTGATATCTGCGTTATTCGCTGGCGCAGTTCACCGCTTAAATTGTGGCGCCAATGTTCGGTAAATTCTAATGACCACGCTCTCCATAACTGATAAAGCGCCGTGACCAGGAAGCCAACACCGACTGCAAGAACCAACCAGGTGCCCCCCGGTTGGGCCATCGCGGTTTGCGCGCGCTCACTGTTGCTGCCGGAGCCACTGCTGCTACCTGAACCCATGGCAAGAGACGCCGCCTGCCAGGCTAGCACTGAGTAAAGGGCGCCGCTGATTACCAAGCCACCACGCTGCACCAAGGCGGATGCGTCCGAGCCTTTGTTTTCGACATCAAGAAACCCTTGGGAGAAACGCCAGAGCGTGTACAGAATCAACCCAAAAGCGACTAGATAGAGCAGCGCGTCGCCGAAAGGCTGTCGGTTTAGGGCATCCAGAGCACCGCTGCTGCCGGTGCTCTTCCCGCCGACATTGAACAATTGCATTAAAGCGAGAATACCGATCACCCCGTAAACGCTGCCTTTGGCTGCGTAGCCGAATCGGCCGAACCACCGAATCAAAGAGGAACCACCGGATTCCAGGGTCTGCGCCTTCTGACGCTCGATGTAAGGGGAGCTATTCATAGGAGAATCTCCAGGGAGCGCTTTGCTCCAGTTAGTTGGTTGTTTTAAGCAAAAGAAAAAAGGTCGCTGCCATGAGCGCATAAGCCAGAAGCATGAGAAGGCCATCACGCAGAGCGATTGCGATGCCGAACATTGCAATGGCGGCCATCGGCAGCGCCGCCGCAAAGGGAACCAGTTCAAGGGGGGGCACTGTAAGACAGAGGAAAAGACAGCAAGCAGAAGCAACTCGCGTTCCGACTGCACCGCAAAGTGTCGTCAGTCGTTGATCGAACCAGCGATCGAGTTTTCGCGTCGTTGGACGAATGCGCTCTACTGCTCGTCGAACGCGGCTGCCATCGACCGATCGATTAGCCAGGGTCTTGGGCAACCAAAGATAGTCTCTACCAAAGGCCATCTGAACCGCAAAAATCGCGACGACCAGAGCAAGAATCGAGGGCAAGGTCGGTATAGCACCCAGCGGTGACACGACTAGCATGGCAGGAACGGCAACGAGCGGCCCAAATGCTCGATGCCCTATGCTTTCGACAATATGACCGATGCTGACTTTTCCGTATTCATCAGCCCCCTGATCCACATCATTGAGGATCGAAGCAATAGAGGAATGCCGAGAAGCGTTCACGGCATTCGCTCGTCTTGATCGACAAGGTCACCTCCGGCTTCTGTTTTTCTTTTTAAGCGCTCTCGGCGCGGTAAAAGCCGTTCCAAAATAACGAAGAGCATTCAAAATTTCCGCAACAGACAACCCACCTAACAAAATGATCTGCCAACCATGTCTTCGCATTGACACAGGTTAAGGCGTGACTCTTCGAGCTGGATGATCCTCTGGTCTGTCGTTGTCAGATCAAGGATTTACTTGTGGACGTTCTAAGAATTATCCTTTCCATTCTGCTCCCTCCCCTCGGCGTTTTTTTGCAGGTCGGAATCGGATTGCATTTCTGGATAAACATTATTCTGACCCTGCTGGGTTACATCCCAGGCATCGTTCATGCCGTTTGGATCATCGCTAGGCGATAGGAAGCAGGGGCCTTATTTTTTTCACTTATGTATGGCTATAGCTGGAGCCGCGTTGGCCCTATAGGATTGCCGGGGCAACCTTGGCTGGTCAACCATCACTCATTGAGCAAGTGGTTGCGCCAACCCCAATCCAGAGCGGAGGGGACGCCGACCGACCTTGAAGCCTATCTGAACCTCGCGTCGCTCGATCGGAATAAGAGCCTGGATCCAGACGTCGAGCGCACTCTAGCGCAGTCCCTACTGAGGCATGCGGGGCACTGGGCGGCCTGCTGAATCGTTTGGTGGATCAATTTGAAGCACCCTGGAAGCGGTCTTTGAATAAGCGATCAAAGTCAAGATCGATCCGATAGATATCGTTGAAGTTTGTCACCATACCCGGAGTGAGGTTCTGAGCCTCGGAGACCAGATAGATCACCCGCCCACCCGGCTCAATAGCACCGGGAAACCATTCTCCGTCGGGTCGCAGGCCATCGGTTGTCAAGGGATCGATCCGGATCACTTCATTATCTGATCGACTGTAGAGATAGATCTCAGCAAGCGGATCACTTCCTCGGCCTGACTTGAGGGTAACAAGCCGCTCGTCATCGATCCTCTCCATGAACAGTACCGCACTGCCGTCGGCCGCGAGCACCGAATCACCAGCCTGCATCGCCTGTCCGCTGGAGTCCAGGCTGATCAATCGGGAATCGCCCGTCTGGCGATCATGCAGGTAGATTGACGGTGTGGGCGGCGAAGGGAACGCTGAATCAAGATTGCCGGCATTGGATTGGAAAGCGATCCAGCGGCCGTTAGCCGACATCTTCGGATCATTGCTGTCGCCGTTGCCGGGCTGACCCCCGGGCGCACTACTGATCAGTTCGATCGTGTCCAATTGTCGATCCTTGAGCCAGATCTGTTCATAGTCCAACGGCGCGCCGTCGGATGACAGACCAGCACTGGTCGAGAACACCACGAATCGACCATTACTGCTGATGGCGGGCGATTCGCTGCGCGCAGCCGCTTCCTGACCGTTGTTGCTGACACTGATCCGACGAATCACGCGACTGGGGAGTTCGGCGACAAAGATATCCTGCTGACCATTGGTGTCATCCTCGACGAGGTTGCTCGCGCTGGATTCGAAGGCGACCGTGCTGCCGTTTGCCGAGATCACAGGATCGGTGCTCCTACCGTTCGCCTCGTCGTCGTTGAGCCCAGTGCTCAGGCGAAGTGTTTGGGCGAGGCTGACAACACGAATGAAGACATCTTCAGTATCGTTGTTGTCGTCGTTGACCAGTCCGCCCCAGGACGACGAGAAAACCACCCGGTTTCCGGTTTCATCAATGGAGGGATCGGAGGCTGCCGACGCGCTGTCCACCAACTCACCGGTTGTGCTCACTGATACCGGCAAGACCTCTCCGGTCAACTGATCGAGGCGAACAATCTGGGTCCCATCCGGTGATCGGCCCGTCAGATTGCCAGCTCTGGATTCAAACGCCAGAAATCGTCCCTGACCGGCTAGGGCCGGACCCCGACTGAACCCGGTCGCCACATTGACAGGGATCGGTGGATCACTCCGACTGACGACCCGGGATTCTTCTCCCCCCCGTCCGTCCGATGCAGCGCTGCGATCAGGGTCAAAGGAATCGAAAGACTCAAGCACGATTTGTGACTGCTCCAGATTGCTGGGGATCAACGCGTGCACCTGTGTCCTGAATGCAACGCCACCAACGCTGCCCGTGTTGAAGAGACACGCCTGCCGCGGGTCCTCGGCGCTTGCGGCAATCTGAACCAGAGTGCCAAAATCTTGGTCATACAGGAAGAGCCGGCGATCCTGACCGGCGAGGCCTGAAATGAGATTATCGGCGGTTGATTCGAAGATGACGAAGCGCCCGTCTGCACTGATGGCCTGCCCGTTCGAACCGCCGTTGCCTCCCGTACCGTTGCTGTCTTCGCTCAGCCTGATCGTGCTGTCGCTGACGCGGTCATGCAGGAAGACATCGAACGTGCCGTTGTTGTCGGCGAGCGTGAGATTGGTTGCCGTCGAGAAGAATACGATCCAGCGTCCATTAGCGGATACCCGCGGCGCTCGAGAATCACCATCAGGTTCGGTACCCCCCTGGCCTCGGATACGACGGGTCGTGCCTTGAGCAAGATCACGGATAAAGATATCGGCTTTCCCGTTTGTGTCGTCGCTGACCAGATTGCTGGCCGCGCTTTCGAACACCACCATGCTGCCGTCGGCAGAAATGGACGCTTCAGACGCCGGGGAATCGGCCGGTTGACCATCAAAGCCGATGCTGATCAGGCTCGTGGAGGCCTGACCGATATCACGCAACCAGGCCTGGTCGTCGGCTTCGAAGGTGGCCAGCGCGGCATCGGACGACAGGGATGATGGGGACGGCCGCTCGAACTCGGTTCCGTCGGGCGCAAAGCCGATCGGTGTGTTGATGCCAGTGTTCAGGTCGCGTCGAAATACCTGCCATGATCCGGTGACGCCGAGATTTTCAGCCAGTGACAGGAAAAGCACAAAGCGACCATTACCGCTGATAAACCCTGTGTCGCTGCGCCCGTCTGCCAGATCCCCCGTCGATGCACGGCTGATCAGCTCGGTGCCGCCGTCGTTTCGATTCAAAACGAAGACATCGCTCAGCCTATTGCTGTCTCCCTCAACCAGATTGAACGCCATGCTCGAATAGGCGATGCGCTGGCCATCCTCGGAAAACGTGCACCCGCTGCTGAAACCGTTTCCGAAACCATCGAAGAAGTTGCTGTCAGGCGGTCTGCTGACGAGCTGGGCCAGCTGAGGTGAGGCTTGAGCACCCGACATAAGACAAGCTAGAACAGTGAAAGCTGAAAGAATCCTTGACGTTGGCATCTGCACAATTTCCCGGGCTGAGTGAAGCAAGATCGATCAACATCGCTTTTTCACAGCACTGGGTTGATCGCCTCTATACCAACTAGACGCAATCAGCCGTCGAAAGCCTTCATGAGGGAGCCGAGAAGAATCGCTGAACGCAGCAGAACAAGAGATCTCCAAATACCGGCCAAGCCCGGTTCTGACGGGCCCTGTATCAAGTCTGGGGCAGGCTCGTTGCGGACTATTCGGCGTGTCTCGGCCCCCTTATCTGGAACAGCCAAACCGCGCCCGCGCAAAGTTGTTCAGGGGTCTTTGGAGATCAGCAGCGCCGCGAAAGGATCGGATTGAAGGTAGGCTTCGGAGGAACAGCGGTAGCACGTAGAGGAGAACACCGCTCAGGTTTCAGAGAAAATCGAGGGTGAGGCGCATTATGGTTATCCTCAGGTGCTGGCGTCGGGCTCGGCCAGGAGACGCTCGATCGCTGCTCGGATTGCGCGCATGTCGTCGGCGCACATTGCGTGCTCGTCTGCGCCGGATTCATCGTGGTATTCCATGCCCGGATGGATAAAGCGAATCACGCCCTGCTTGTCGAGTACGAAGGTCACCGAGGTGGCCGGCCGGTCGGGCCCGGTCAGCCACCAGTTTTTCAGGGTTCGATTGCGCCAGTCCCAGTCCACGGCGATCGGGAACTGGAAGTCGCGTTGATCGACGACGCGCTGGACGCGCGGCAGGTCGAGGGGATCGTCGCGCCGTGCTTTCGGGTGAAAGACCCCGATCAGGGTCAGGCCCTGAGAGGAATATTCCTCATGGATCGTGCGAAGCGCTGGCGCGCTGGAGGCGCAGAAGGGACAGGTGTCCGTCCACCAGCGAACGAGCACGACCTGCCCTCGCAGATCCTCCAGGCGCATCGGATCGGTATTCAGCCAGGCCTCGAAATCGAAGGGCGGTGCCTGGACCCCGATCCGGTCGGCGCCCGCGTCCCGATCCATATCCACCAGCGTACCGAGCAGGTTGGCGATACGTTCGTCGGCCTCAGCCGGCGTCCTGCCGTCCGCCAGCACGAGCTCCCGGAAGTGATCCCAATCGCGCACTGTCACGATCTCATCGGCGGCCAGAGAGGCGGTCAGGGCTGAAAGGCAGAGGGCAAAGACGAAACGGGGCATAAGCTTGATTCCTGGTAGCAGCGGGGATTCTGATGCCGAAGGCCCGATGGCCATTGATACGGATACAGTCGAACCAGCGGCATAGCCATCCAGCCTTCGAGCCTGCCGAGCTTGATGAACGGCCGATTCCTGGCTGCAAAGCATACCTCAGTCCGATGCGACCCGAATTCAGCGAACCGCCTCGATCCGATCCACTTCCAGCCGAAACGGCCCTGCCTTCTTATCGTAGATGTAGAACTCCAGGCCCGCGACCTGAGACGGCTGCAATCGTCCCCGAATGGGGTTGCCGAAATACTGGCGGATCATCTCGGTGATCGGAACGGTGACCGTGATGGCCTCCCCCGCCGTCGTCTCGAAGCGGTGCCAGTAGCTGTCGCCGCGCCCGGCTTGGGAACTGGCGCCGAGGATATAGGTACGGCCGTCGCCTTCCACCTGAATGCGTAGCGCCCTGTAGCCGGCCAGGGAGCCGGCGGGGACGCGGGCTCGGATCGACGAGAAACCGCCGTTATTGCGCAGCGACGTCTCGCCGCTGAAGATCAGGCGACCGTTTTCGACGTCAACCTCCCCCGTCGATAGCCCGCCCATCACCCCATCGAGCACGACCCGCCAGGGCTCGATGTCATTGGGGTCAGAAAAATCGAAAAGAGTCACTGTGTCAGCTAGCTCGACCGCAGGGATCGGCTCGTTCGACAGCAGGCGATCGATCAGACCGCGGTAAGCCCAGGCCCGCTCCGAGGGATCAGCAATCGCCGCGCTCATCTGCAGCCAGTCGGCAAGATTATCTTGCTCCTCCGCCTGGATGCGCCAGCCCGCATTGGCGACGACGCCCTCCAGCGCCGTGGCATAGACGGCGGCGCAGGCCCCAGGATTGCCCGCGTTGAACAGGGGCACGCCGCGCTCAATGGCGCGCGCCAGGTAGTCATCAAGGCTCAGCTGAGCGCTGGCCAATAGCGTTGATGCGATGATGAGGTGATTCAGCACGGGTCATCTCCGGTGGTCAGGTCAGGGCTGAGCCCGATTCAAACGGGCCACTGACAGTTTGACGTCCGCGCGCCTGCAGGCTGTGATGGCTTTATGGTTCGCAGTACTACCCTGGCTCGGTCCTTAATCCGGACAATGTCGGTCTGGCACCAAGCTGAATTCAGCCTGTGTTTTTGGCGCGATTTGCAGGGAACCAGATCTTTTCCATGGCTTCGGAAGGAATGGTCTCTTCGTCAAAATCGGCATCGTCCCTGGGCTGAACCTTGTGGTCGCCAAAGGAGGACCACCCGATGCCCCGAATCACTTCGAAGCTCTGTCTCAAAGCTGGATCGATAGTCAGGGTCGTGCTTAAGACGTCAACCCCTGCAACCGCACCACGCGGGTGGCCCGCGCCATGACCGAGATGCACGCGGAATATTTCCAGCGTGGCTATAGGATGATCGACGTCGATCCCTACATCGAGGATGGTGACCTCAAGGGGTTTTCATTACCTACATCGCTCAGTCTGAGGAATCCAGTCGCAATGAAATGGCGAGATGAAGCTGCGCAAGCCCCTCAAGCCAGGCATTGAGATGCTCTCAGACTGCCCGGAGCCGGCTGCTTACTCGAATCGATCTGCAAACAGCGCATCATAGCTTGTGAAATTCACGCTGACGGTGTTTCCGGCCAAATCGCCATCGCTGTAGCCATTTGGAGGCGCGATGCTCGCGACAATTTCAAGCAGGTCTATTGCAGTTTCAGCAATCTGTCCGTCAACGGTGTAGGTCAAGTTCGAATTGGGTGGTAGATCCAGCGATGTGATGATATTGCCGGTACCATTTGCGGTCGGACAAACTGCTCCGTTCTCTTCGCCGCCGCAAGTCCACGAGCTGCTTTCCAATTCATCAGGTTGCAGGTGGACGAAGAACGATCCCATAAGCGATTCGGAGCTGTCATTCAGGATCTGCAGTGAGTAGCTCACATCGACAAGCTCGATGCCATTGATCACATGGCCATCGGAAGCAGCGCTGTCCAATGCAGTAAACTGGATCGACAGGTTTGTCGTCGTTGACGTTGCTCCGGTCGTTGCAGCGATGGCCGGTGAGTCTCCGCTGATTACCAGGCTCTGATTAAAGGCATGGGGGTCAGTGCCGGTGTTCAGCCTGAAAAAATATTCAGTGGTTGGGTTCAAGCCAGCTAGCGTATGAATTATTTCGTTCTTGCTGGATGTTTCATGGACCAGTGTATAGGGTCCAGCAATATTTTCTGACATCAGTACTTGATAGCGTCCAGCTGCCTGATAGCTTGCTTCGTCCCAAGCGAGGCTGACGCTGTCTCCACTGGCCGAGATGACTTGGATGCCATCCGGAGCTTGTGTCTGAGTGAACTGCCAGTCTTCGCTGCAAAATGCACGCTGCGGATCGCAGGGTCTGTTGTTGATGAAGCCATTCAGCGATGAGTCGCTGCTTGTCAAGGCATTGAAACGCAGGTCGAATACCGGTGTGCTGACCAGACTAGACAGGGTCGAAGGTACATCGCCGCTCAGTCGATTCGAGTAGAGATACAGACCGTCAAGTTGAGTCAAGTTCCCCATTTCGGGCGGAATCTGGCCACTGAGCCTGTTTCGAGACAGCGACATATCCGAAAGCTGCGTCAGATTTCCTATTGCAGATGGGATTTCGCCCGAGAACTCATTGACTGACATGAACAGGGAAGTAAGCTGAGTCAGGTTTCCTATTTCTCCGGGGATGGCACCGGACAGCTGGTTCGAGAACAGATCAAGAACGGTTAACTGAACAAGATTTCCGATCGATGTTGGAATGCCGCCGATCAGGTTGTTGTTGTTCAAGAGCAGTTGCTGAAGTTGACCTAGATTCCCCAAGTTACTGGGAATCTGGCCAGTCAACTCGTTTCTTGACAAAGATAAGAGTTCCAAGGCACCCAAATTGCCCAGCGTCGAGGGAATCGTGCCGGTCAGTTGATTGCCCCAAAGCAGAAGTCCCGTAAGATTCGACAGACCACCGAGCTCTGAGGGGACCGGTCCTTCAAGTGCGTTCTGGCTGAGGTTCAGATCAATGAGGTTGGTAAGGGTTCCGATTGAAGCAGGGATGGGGCCGCTCAAATTGTTCTGATTCAGGGACAGTCGCTCGAGATTGGTGAGGTTGCTCAGCGATGCGGGGATCGTGCCGCTCAACTCATTGGTATACAGATACACCCAGAGCAGATTGGTCAGCTGTCCGATCTCGCTCGGGATTGGACCTTGGAGTTCATTGTTGTCCAGGAAAAGATATTGCAGGTTGGGCAGGTCGCCAATCTCTGGAGGAATCGTTCCATTTAATTGGTTGTTGGAAAGCGCTAGCCAGTAAATTTCTCCATTGAAGCAATTGACGCCGTACCAGCCATTGTCACAAGGATCTCCGGTCAACCAGCCGCTATTGTCGACCCAGTTGTCGCCGTTGGTGGAGAAATAGAGTTGAACGAGAGCTTCGCGTTCTTCGAAGGGTACCGCTGCAAACGAGCCCTTGAAAAAGAGCAGAGATACAAGGGTGAGGAGAATTCTGTTCATAGTTGCCTCTTGTGCTGAATCATGGGGTGGCTTTTCGACCTGCGGGGTCATATATCGCGGTCGAAATGAAATTGAGTCATCCGTTCAACTCGGCGGAATGAATTTTCGGCCTGTTTGTCTGGCTCACTGATCAATTAACTTCGAAACGATCGCTGAACAGCTCGATGGCGAGCACGGTAGCGCCGCCGTTGTCGCTGCCGCCATCGTTCTGGACCGTGATCTCAAAGGTCGCAGTACCGAAGGTATCCTCGGCCGGGTTGAAGCCAAGCGTCCCAGCGAGATCGACAGCGGGTGATTCAGCGAACAGGCTCGGGTCGGAGAGGTTCGAGACCGTATAGCCCAGCACCTCATCGGACTCGTTCGGCGCACCGGCATCAAAGGTCGCCCAATCCTGAATGGTCTGGAGGCCGCTGTCCTCGAAGACGAACATCGGGTCGCTTGCGGTGAAGGTCGGCGCGTCGTTGACCGCGGCCCCGGTGATCGTGACCATGGCCGAATCCGTAGCACCCGAGGGATCGACGAAGGTGTAGTCATAGGTCGCCACGCCGGAGGCATTGGTCGGCGGTGTGTAGCTGAAGTCACCGTTGGCCTGAGTCGTGACCGAGCCTCCAGTGCCGCCGGCGGTGAAGGTGCTGGGAGACTGAAGCTCGAAGCTGTCGCCGTCCGGACCGAAATCTGGACCGTTGCCGTTGTCGAGGAAGACGTTGTCGTCGAGCGGTTGGTCTTCCCGCCCATTAAATGCATCGTGCTGCGTGTTTGGCAACTGGTTTGGGATGGTCTCGAACCGCGCGAAGTAGCCATTGACTTTGCTTCTAGCCTGCCTGAATCGCTCCCCGACGTAGTGGTCGGTTCCGACCGCGACCAAAGCCTGCCCGTTCTCACTCAGGCCGTCTCCTAACGCGGACCAACCGGTATTACCGAATTCTGTGATATCCAGTTTGGCAATAAAATTCGCAGCGACCTCGCCGGCTTGGGTGAATCCACCTGCGACAAACAAGTCTGTCTCGATAACAGCCATGGCCCTCATGCAAGCGATGGGAGAAATTGCGCTATTAACCCATCTCCAAGCGCTGACCATCCAGCATTGCCACCCTGGATTGTGTCGAATTTTGCGATCAAGATCGACGCGCTACCGCCGGCTTGAGTAAAATCTCCTTCCATATAAAGATCTGTTCCGACAACCGCCTGCGACCACACTGTGTCATTGACCTCTTCTCCTAATGCTGACCAGCTGGCGTTGCCGCTTTGGGTGGTATCGAATCTGGCAATGTGGCTGGCGGTTACGCCGCCGGCTTGATCAAAGCTGCCGCCCACATATAGGTCTGTTCCGATGGCAGTCAGAGCCCGTACTGTCCCGCTCACTCCGTCGCCCAGCGCTAAAAACTCGCCGCTCATCGGGTCAAAGCGCGCAATGTTCGAATTCACGGACAAACCGCAAATTTGAAAGGATCCAACCAGGAAAAGCTCGCGGAATACAACTGCCATTGCTAGAACAGCGTTATCACAACCTGGAACCCCGAATTCGTCGGCTGACCACTGCGCATTGGAGCGCTCTGAGCGAATAAGCGCGGTGCCCCGCCGTTCTGGCTGACCAATTCGAAAACCTGAGGGTCAATGGAACCAGAAAAGCCTTCAGGCATTAAAAGCCGACCGTTCTCGTCTAGCAAAGTCTCGAGGGATATTTTGAAATCCTTGGCAGCCTGGGGTTCGTTATGTTCTCCTCTCAGGCCTTCCAGAGCAGGACGCAACGTGGTCTCCTCTGTGGCGGAATCCGTGGATTGCCGATGCTCTGCATCGATATGTGAAGCACGGGATGGCAGCGTGAGAGCTTGCTGGGATGCTTCCAATGGTGGAGACGAGGAGAGCGCGAGCAAGGCGATACCGAACAACAGAATTCTAAAGATAGCGCCAAATGGACTACTTGAGTGCTCCCCTTCTGACACAGTACGATCCCCCGGATTACGTTTACCGATTTAGGCGCAAGAATGATTGACTTGGATTTTTCCTGCCACACCCATTTGGGTGAACGTCAAGCTGAAAGCAGTTCGTCTTTGGTGACTTGGTGCGCTATGCATCAGCTGCTTTCTCTGAGTAAATCGCGCAGCAGCGCCACCAGCTCGGCCTGGCTCCGGGTGCGGGTCTTATCGAAGCAGCGTTTCAGGTGCGAACGGGCGGTTTCGTGCTTCATGCCGGCGTCTTCGGCGGCGGCCGGTAGAGTGAAGTGGCGGGCCAGAGCATGGGCCAGGTCGGCCTCTCGCTGCGTCAGCTCGAACAGATTCATGAGGCGGCGATCCGGCCCCTCGAGCGGCTGCCGCAGAAGCGTGATGCTGATCAGGTAGCTCACTTGGGCCGTGTGACCCCGCTGGCGGGCGGGCTGAAGCGGATCTGCGTTCAGCAGCGCTCGCCGGTCGCCGTCCGGGCTGGTCAGCATCATCTCGAAAGGCGCGTCCGATTGCGCCGCGGTGGTCAAACGCTGTGCGCCTAGCGTGCTGGCCGCGAGCTGGCCGTTGCTCAGCACGCGAAGCAAGTCTCCGTCTTCTAGCAGTCGAAGAGCCGCCCGATTGGCGGCCTCGATCC
>JGI12109J20283_10451877_pt1 | contig 53810 bp, 54 predicted proteins | sample ElkSlonscriptome_12_FD_20283 | JGI IMG/M metagenome (IMG submission 20283)
GCGGGAGGCGATCACGCCGCGCTTTCCAGATGGGCTCACGGTCTGGCCGGCGTCGGGTCAGTGGCGCTCGGGCGATGGCGAGATCATCCGGGAGGACACTTACGTGTTGAACCTGCTGCATCCGCAGACCGGATCCGCCGAGGTAGCCATCGACGAGATCATCGCGGACTATAAATCACGGTTCCGGTAGGAGTCGGTGCTACGGGTGCAAGGCCCGGTCTGCGCGGCGTTCTGAGTATCGTTTCATCGCCATGAGCAACGGATGCACAGCGGCCACGAGGCGTGCGCTGGACCATCGGTGAGCCGCCGGACCGGAACCCCCGGCCCGCTCCTCAGCCGCTGCGCCTCGTGTTCCCGCAGAAAGGCCAGCACCGGTGGCGCCGTCTCCAGCAAGGTGAGACTACCCCGGATCAGCGCCGGCTGCTGCTTGCGCCAGTGTAGCCACCGCCGGGTGAACTGCAACACCGAGTCCGTTTCCCGCTCTTGCAGATCCACCGCCCGGCTCAGGTGGGGCATTCCCATGGGCAGCCACGGCTCCACCGTGGAGAAGCCGCCATGGGGCGCGTCGGCCCGCCACGGGATAGGGGTGCGGCAGCCGTCGCGGCCCTTGTGGGCGGGCCAGAAGGCGATACCCTCGGGATCGACGATGCGCTCGAAGGGAATCTCCGCCTCCGGCAGACCCAGTTCCTCCCCCTGGTAGAGAAACGCCGAGTCCCGCAGGCTCCCCAGCAGGGTGATGAACAGTTTCGCCTTGGCGGGGGTGAGATCCTCCGGCGCCCAGCGGCTCACCACCCGGGGCCGGTCGTGGTTGCTGAAGGCCCACGAGGGCCACGCCTTCATGCCCCGGGATTCCCACTGGGCCAGGGTGTCACGCATGTAGTGCGCGTCCAGCGGACCTTCCAGGAAGGAGAAGCTGTAGGCGGTGTGAAGCCTGCCGAGGCCGGTAATGTACTCGGCCATGCGCCCCACCTGATCCTCACAGAAGATCTCCCCCCCACCGCCATGGCAGGGAATTGTTGTGGTTATAAGGCTCAGTCCAGGCTACGGGTAGCTCCCACCGAGGCGCCCTCGCCCAGGTGTTCGTCGTCCCCGGTGGGCTGGGCGACGCCGGTAACGCCATAAAACGGCCCGCTGAGGGTGATCTCCTGGCCGGACTCGGCCACCAGCACCACGGTGGCGCCCTCGGGGATATCCAGCACCCGGTCGCTCTCCACCACCTCCGCCACCGGCAGCGCCGGGTGGTCGGATTCCACCACCATGTAGCTCACCACCGGCGGCGCGTTCTCTGGCGTCGGTAAGCCCTCGAAGGGACCCACCAGGGTGAATTCCTCGCCGCTCTCGGTGACCAGGGTGAGCAAGGCGCCGGCGGGGAGTTCGATGGAGGCGTCGTCGGCGATCACCTCCGCCACCGGCAGTTCCGGATGGGTGGAATCCAGAATCATCAGATCCCCGGCCACGGCGCTCGCGGCCATCAGGGTCAGCAGTCCAGCCAGCGATTCCCGTCGCATCATTTGCTCTCCAGTACCACGCGTATACCCGAATGACAATTATCCAGCCGCGCCAGGTGAAAGGCCACCAGCAGATCCTCTGGATAGCGGACCCGCAGGGCCTCCAGACGCTGCCGGGCCTCACTGATCCGGCCGTCGGCCAGACAGTCGAAGGCTTCCCGGTAATCCACGGTGGTATCCAGCAGCGCCGCCCCGGCCGGTACCGGTTCGACACACAGAAGCCCGGTCTGTTTGCCCTTCAGCACCAGTTCCGCCGCCGGGCGGAAGGTCAACCCCGGACAGCGCCGGGCGGTATCGGCGCTTACCAGGATCCGGGTGCCCAGGAACTTGCTGGCCCCCTCCAACCGGGCGGCGGTGTTCACCGTATCGCCCAGCGCGGTGTAGTTGAACTGGCGGGAGGCGCCGAAATTGCCCACCGCCGCCGGACCGCTGTGGATACCGATGCGGGTGACGCCGAGGCGGATGCCGCGCTCGGCCTGTCCGCTCCGGAAATCCTCGGCGAAGCGATCCATGGCCAGCCCGCAACGCACCGCCCGATCCGGGTGATCATGCTGGGCGCCGGGAGCGCCGAACAGCGCCACCAGGGCGTCGCCGACGAACTTGTCCAGGGTGCCGCCGTGCTGGAACAGGATCTCCACCATGCCGTCCAGATACTGGTTCATGATCTGCGACAACTGCTCCGGCGCCAGGCTCTCGGAGAGACCGGTGAAGCCGGCGATATCGGTGAACAGCAGGGTGAGATCGCGTTTCTCGCCGCCCAGCCGCAAGCGCCGGGGGTCGCGCTTGAGTTCCGCCACCACCTGGGGCGCCACATAACAGGAGAATGCCTGCTCCAGGAACTGCTGTTGCTGGCGAAAGCGCTGGCCTTGCAGGCTCATGATCAGCCCCAGGGTGGCGGCGAACGCCAGACTCGGCATGAGTAGCGCCACCAGCGGTCCGCCATGGCGGTACCAGAGTGCCATGGCGAACCAGTAGCCGCTCACCAGCAGGATGCCCGCCACCAGCTTGTTCAGTAACCGCCAGTCGGTGAGGGCAAGCCCCAGCGCGGCGAGACTGGCCAGCAGGATCAGCAACCCGTCCAGCCAGGCCGGCGGCACGGCGGCCTCCCGGTGATCCAGCAGTTGCGCCAGCGCGTGGGCGTGGATCACGATGCCCGGCCAGGCGCCGAGGCCCTCGCCGTGTAGCGACGCCCACGGGGTGAGATGGCGATCCTCGAAGGGACGCACCGCGCCGATCAGGACGATCCTGTCCTTCACCCAGGGCGCCGGCGGAAAGCGCCCGGCCAGGGCCGGGCGCAGTGCGTATTCGGCGAACGCCTTACCGTCCTGCGGCGGGGCGCGGTAGGCGATGGTGGGATCCCCGGGAAAGAACTCCTCTCCCGTCGCCCGCGCCACCGCCCGGGCGAAGCCGGCGGCACCGCCGTCGTCGGCGCCGAGGCCGGGGTTCTGCCAGCGCACCACGCCGCGCCCGTCCTTGTGCAGGGTCACCAGCCCCGCCTGCACGCCGCTGGCCTCCCGGAAGCGATGGAAGAAGGCGCGCTGGCGCTCGGTCATGAAGCGCGCCTCCCGGGGCCGGTCCACCCAGGCCACCACCACCGGCACCGGGCTGGTTGCCAGGGTCTGCACCAGTCGCCGATCCTTGTCCGGATCGGTGGGCTGGTCGAACAGTAGATCAATGCCGATGGCCCGCGCCCCGTCATCCATCAGCCCTTCCAGCACCGTCGCCAGGAAGCCCCGGTCCAGGGGACTGCGGTAGGGCAACTCCTCCAGGGTCTCCTCGCTGATGGCCAGCACCACGATCTCCTCGTGGCGGGGCTCGGGAGGGCTCAGGCGGATCAACCGCAAATCCGCCAGCCAGTGCTCGGCATCCCGGACCGGTGGCAGGGATAGCGCTCCCCAGGCGATGAGAGCCACCGCCAGCGCCAGTAGCGGATAGCTCCACCACGGCGGGGTGGCGAGGCGGGCAGGAGCGTCGTGATCGTCCATGTGAGTGGTGTCGACCTCAGTCGTCCTTATCGTCGTCCCGGTCCCGGTGCTTTCTCGGTTTCCCGGGTTTGCGCCGCTTGTCCCGATCCCGGTCCGCCTCCGTACCATAGCGGGTGCGCAACTCGGCCAGTTGCCGATCGGCCGCCCGGCGCTGTTGCCGATCCAGGTGCTGGGCCAGGAATTCCTCCACCAGCACCGCGTCCTGCACCCCCCGTTCGGCGGCCAGGGCGCTCCACACATAGGCTTGCTGGAGATCCCGGGGAACCCCCTGACCGCTGGCGAGCAGCCTGCCCAGCAGACCCTGGGCAATGGCGTCGCCGTCGCGGGCGGCCTGGATCACCTGCTGGATAGGGGCATCCGCATCGGGCGCGGCGGGCGCGGCGGGCGTGGCGGGTACGGCCGGTTTCGGTCGCGGCGTGGGCGTGGCGGGCGCGCTGGCCACGGTCGCCTCCGGGGTCGGGGCCGTGGCGGTGGCCGAGCGCGAGGCGCTGGCGGTTTCGGTCAGGCTCTCGAGTCTGAGTGTCGCCAGGCTGGCGAAATGGCCTCCGGGGTACTGCTCCAGGTACGCTTGGAAGTAGGCCGGGTCGTCGCTGTCCTTGATGCTCTCCCAGAAGGCCAGTTCCAGTTCGGCGATGGTGTCGTTCCCGCTCTCCGGGCTCGGGGCCGGCACGGCGTCGGCGCTCACCTGGCTGGCGGGCGCGGCTTCCCCGGGAGGCTGAAAATAGAACTCTCCCAGCAGCGAGGAGTGTTCCCAGGGCACCTGGGCGCCGTTGGTCTCCACCACCACGCCCTCCCGCACCCGCTTGAATACCTGCTCCAGGGTCAGACCCGGAAGGTCCATGGCCTCTAGCAGGCGGCGGGTGTAGGGGCTGTTGCCGTCGTCGCCGTCGGCGGCCACCGAGCCCGGGGCGGTGGAGTAGGCGATCAGCGAGCCGGTGGGACCTTCCATGCGCGCCAGCCCCTGGTCCACCGAGCGGAAACTGCGGGTGAAGGGATTGTTGCGGCAGGCATCCAGGATCACCACGTTCATGTCGTTGCCGGCGTGCTCCATGGCCCGCAGCACCGAACTCATCTCCAGGGCCTCGTCGGGTACCTCGAAGGCCCGCTGGATATCCACCCCCACCGGCAGTAGATAATTGCTGCCCTCCACCTGCACCCCGTGTCCGGCGTAGAAGAACAACCCCACGCCGCCACGGGTGCGCAACGACTGGGCGAAATCGCGGATGGCGGTGCGCATGCCGGTGCGATCCACGTCCACCACCTCGATCACCTGGAAATCCAGTGCCCGGAGCTTGTCGGCCATGGCCCGGGCATCGCGGGGGGGATTGGCAAGGGGCGCGTTCTGGTAGGCGCCGTTGCCGATCACCAGCGCGGTGCGCGGTGTCGCCAGCGCGCCGACACTACCCAGACCGAACAATAACGATAGAAGAAAATAGATGAAAAATACTCTGGTCACGACCGGACCTCCCTGGACATTACTGGCTATGTATATCGTCCACCGGACAGGCGAGATAATACTGCTGCTATTCTGTCACAGTTTGTAATGGCGGGATGATCTATCCGGCTCGATGAATCGTTACTGAACAGCCACAGGATGGATGGATGAGGAAGTTGATCGACCGCTGCCGATTGCGGCGGATAATCGTGGCGCTGCTGCTGCTCGGCGCGCTCCCGGGCCATGCCCAGAGCGCTCTGGAGGCCGCCGGGGCGGCGGCCCGCCGGGGGGACTGGACGAACGCCGTGAGTCTCTACGGGGAGGTGCTGGAGGCGGGCGGCCTGTCCCCGGCGCAGACCGCCCGGGTATACCTGGCCCGGGGCGACAGCCACTGGCAACAGGACGCGGTGCTGGAGGCTATCCAGGATTTCGGCATGGCGGTGAATTTCGATCCCACCCTGGTGGAGGCCTTTTACCGCCGCGGGCTCGGTTACTCCATCCTGGAGGACTTTCGCCGCGCCGCCGAGGACTTCAGCCGGGTGTTGCTGCTGGAGCCGCGCCACGGCATGGCCCTCACCGCCCGGGGTTTCGCGCGGGCCTCGCTGGGGGATCCGGTCGGGGCGCTGAGCGACTACGACGCGGCGCTGTTGTTCGACCGGCAAAATCTCATCGCCCGGCAGAACCGCGGCAGTCTGTATCTCCAGCAGGGCCGGCTGGATGCGGCGTTGACGGATTTCGAATTCGTCCTGCAAGCGGCCCCGGACAACCCGGCGGTGCTGAACAACCGCGGCTCGGTACTGGCCCGCCAGGGCCGGCTGGAGGAGGCCGTTGCCGATTTCGACCGGGCCCTGAACCGGGATCCGGACTACCTCATGGCCCTGTTGAACCGGGCCGCGGCGCTGCATACCCTGGGCCGTGGCGAGGCGGCGGTGGTGGATCTGCGCCGGGCCCGGGAACTGGCCCCCGAACACCCCGAGGTGCGCGAGCGCTGGGCGGCGTTTCGGCGGCAAGGACTGCTGCCCTGAGCCGGGAGGCATTACCGTTTGTTAATCTGCATCTTGTCAATCTGCGTTCGGCGAATGCCGGCCCACGGCGTAAAATCCGGGTTTTCATGGTCTGCTGTTTGCGTGATCGACGGTTAACCGTCGTGATGTTCCGTTCACTTCCACTTCCAGGAGTCCATCCATGACCCTCGAACTGGCCTGGCCGTGGATGCTGGCCGTCCTGCCCCTGCCCCTGTTGATGGCGCTGGTGCTTCCCGCCGTGCCCCGGGAGCCGGTGGCGGCCCTGCGTATTCCCTTTTTCACCGCGGTGGCGGGTGGTCTCGCCCGGGGTGCTCAGCGTTCCTGGTGGCGGGTGTTGCTGGCGGTGCTGGCGTGGCTGTTGCTAGTGCTGGCGGCCTGCCGTCCGCAGTTCGTGGGCGATCCCATCCGGCTGCCGGTGAGCGGCCGGGATCTGCTGCTGGCGGTGGACATCTCCGGCAGTATGCAGACCCAGGACATGGTGGAGGGTCGCCGGGTCATCGACCGGCTGACCGCGGTGAAGCGGGTGGCGGGGGAGTTCATCGGGCGCCGCCAGGGCGACCGGTTGGGCCTCATTTTGTTCGGCCAGCAGGCCTATCTGCAAACGCCGCTGACCTTCGATCGCAAGACCGTGCGGCAATTGCTGGACGAGGCCGCTATCGGTCTGGCCGGGCGCGCCACCGCCATCGGCGATGCGATAGGGCTGGCGGTGAAGCGGCTGCGCGAACAGACCCAGGATAACCGGGTGCTGATTCTGCTCACCGACGGCGCCAATACCGCCGGTGAGATCGAGCCCCTGAAGGCGGCGCAACTGGCCGCCCAGTCCGATATCCGCATCTACACCATCGGCATCGGCGCCGACGAGGTGATGATGCGTGATGTGTTCGGCGGGCGGCGCCGGGTGAACCCCTCCTCGGATCTGGACGAGGAGACCCTGCTGGCCATCGCCGACCTCACCGGGGGTCAGTATTTCCGCGGTCGGGATATCCAGGCTCTCCAGGAGATCTATGCCTTGCTGGATGCGCTGGAGCCGTTGGAGGTGGAGGAGGATACCTTCCGTCCGGTGCGCGACCTCTACCACTGGCCCCTGGCCGGGGCGCTGTTGCTGTCGCTGGTACTGGCCGCTTCCCATGTATCCTGGATCCTGAGCGCCAGCGCCCGGGCTTCCCGGGATAGCTGGCAGCGCCTGCAGGCCTGAACCCCTCTCGCCAGGCGGTCATGGGCGGACGCGGATCACGGTATCGGGGCTGGCTGCTTGGATGGCTGCTGCTTCTCTGGCTGCCGGTGGTGGGGGCCGTGGAGGCGGTCCAGGCGTTTCTCGACCGGGAGCGGGTCCGGCTGGGCGAGACTGTCACCCTCACCATTCAGGTGAATGGTGACACGGCCGGCTTGCAGCCGGAACTGACCCCGCTGTTCAGGGATTTCGATCTGCTCCAGGCCAGTTCCGGCCGCCAGACCACCGTGGTGGCCGGTCGTCCCGTGCCGCAGACTCGCTGGTCGCTGGAACTGGAGCCCCTGCGGGCGGGCGAGATCCAGGTGCCAGCGCTGCGGGTGGGGCAGTATCGCACCGCGCCGTTGTCGTTGCGGGTCGGCACCTCGCCGGCCGCCACCGACAGCGGGGATGTGTTCTTGGAGGTGGAACTCTCGCCCCAGACACCCTACGTGCAATCCCAGGTATCCATGGTGGTGCGCTTGTACTACGGCGCTCCCCTGCTGGAGGGTAACCTCGGCGCCCCGGCACCGGCCTCAGCCCTGGTGACCGCGCTGGGCGAGGACCACGGCTATCAGGTGACCCGGGGTGAGCGCCACTATCGGGTGGTGGAGCGCCGCTACGCCCTGTTTCCCGAGCGCAGCGGCCAGTGGCGGATCCCGCCGCTGCGCTTCCAGGGGCGGCTGGCGGGGCTGTCGCAGCGGGGACAACTCAGCTATTTCACCACCGACCGGGGACGTCGGGTGAGTGTGGAGAGTCCCGCCCGCACCTTGCAGGTGAAGCCCCGCCCAGCCCACTATCAGGGGGCTCACTGGTTGCCCAGCAGCGGCCTCAGCCTCCATGAGCGATGGTCGCCCGGAACAGACCGGGTCCGGGTGGGAGAGCCCATCACCCGCACCGTGTGGATCCGTGCCGAGGGCCTGAGCGGGACCCATCTGCCAGCCCTCAGCCCCGAGCCGGTGGCGCAGCTACGCAGCTATCCCGCCGCCCCCGAGACCGAGGATCAGTTGACCGGGCGAGGGGTGGTGGGGAGTCTGCGTCAGGAGGTGGCTTACGTGCCACAGCAGGCGGGAGCGTTGCGCCTGCCTGCGGTGGAACTGCACTGGTGGGATACCGACAGCCAGCAGGCGCGGGTGGCGAGCCTGCCGACCCGGGAGATCACCGTGTTGCCGGCCGCGCTGGCACCCCCGCCCGCGCGGCCCGGGATTCCCCGGGTCGCGCCGACCCCTGCGTCGGAGCGGGTACCCACCTCGGTACGGCTGCCGCCCTGGCTGGCGGATCGGGACAGCCCCTGGTTCCTGGTGGCCATGGGGCTTGCCCTGGGCTGGTTGCTGACCCTGTTGGTCTGGCGCCGCGCGCGCCGCTCCCGGTGCAGATGCCCGTCCCCGGCGCTGTCCCCGCAGCGGCGTCTGCGGGCCGCCTGCCGGCGTGGTGACGCGCCCGCCGCCGCGCAACTGTTAATGGCCTGGGCCGCGTCCCACTGGCCCCACGATCCGCCCACCAATCTGGCGGCGCTGGCTGCCCGCCTGGATCGCGGTGAGCCCGAGATCCGGATCCTGCAACGGGTTCTCTACGCCCCGCACGAGCATCCCTGGCGTGGCGGAACCCTCTGGCGGGTGCTAAAGCATGGGTTCAGGGAATCCCATCCGCCCACGCCGCCCGAGCCCCGGCTCGCGCCGCTGTATCCGCGACGGTCCTGACCGTCCCACCCAAGGAGGCCGCCCATGAAGGCGCAGAACATTCTCGAGACCATCGGCAACACCCCCCATGTGCGCATCAACCGCCTGTTCGATCCCCGGGTGGAGGTGTGGATGAAGCTGGAACGGGCCAATCCCGGCGGCAGCATCAAGGACCGCATCGGCATCGCCATGCTGGAGGAGGCCGAACGCCAGGGGTTGATTGGCGCCGGCAGCGTGATCATCGAGCCCACCTCCGGCAACACCGGCATCGGACTGGCGCTGGCGGCGGCCGTGAAGGGCTACCGGCTGATCCTGGTGATGCCCGAGTCCATGTCGGTGGAGCGGCGCCGCTACATGGCGGCGCTGGGCGCGCAACTGGAACTCACGCCCCGGGAACAGGGCATGGGCGGGGCCATCACCCGGGCCAAAGAACTGCTGGAGAGCCTGCCCCGGGCCTGGATGCCCCAGCAGTTCGAGAACCCGGCCAATATCGAGATCCACCGCTGCGCCACCGCCCGGGAGATCGTCACGGATTTTCCGGATGGGCTGGATTATCTCATCACCGGGGTGGGTACCGGTGGCCATATCACCGGTTGCGGCGAGGTGCTGAAGGAGGCGTTTCCGAATCTGAGGGTCTACGCCGTGGAGCCCGCCGCCTCACCGGTGATCGCCGGCGGCGAGAAGGGCCTGCACCCGATCCAGGGGATCGGCGCCGGTTTCGTGCCGGGTAACCTGCACCGGGAGGTGCTGGACGGGGTGATTGCCGTGAGTAACGATGACGCCTTCGGTTACGCCGCCCGCTGCGCCCGGGAGGAGGGGATCTTCATCGGCATCTCCTCGGGGGCGTCGCTGGCGGCGGTGGCGAGCAAGCTCCCGGAAATGGCCGATGGTAGCCGGGTGCTGACCTTCTGCTACGACACCGGCGAGCGGTACCTGTCGGTGCCGGGCCTGTTCGACTGAAAACCGGGCTTCAGGCCAGTGCCGTGTCGGGAATATTCAGGTGATCGCTGAGACTACCCAGTTGCTGTAGCGCCGGGTAGTCGTGGATGCGCAGTTCCCGCTGGCGCAGTTGCACGATGCCGGCCCGGCGCAAGCCCTGCAGGATGCGGTTCACATGCACCGCGGTGAGGCCCAAAGTGTCGCCGATCTCCTCCTGGGTCAGGGGAAAGAAACACCGCCCCTCCTGACCGAGATTGCGCGCCTCCAGCCGTTGGTACAGTTCCAGCAGCAGAAATGCGATACGCTCCCGGGCGTTACGGTGGGCCACCGCCGCCAGATAGGCCTCCAGCAGGCGAAACATCAGGCCGTTCATCACCGCCAGTCGCCAGGACAGGCTGGGGTGGTCCCGGCACAGGGCGGCGCTGTCGGGAAAAGCGCAGACCTGACAGTCGGTGAGGGCCAGCGCCGAGTGGTCTATGGGAATACCGGCATCGGGACGAAACCCCAGCAGATCCCCGGGTAGAGCCACGCGGATCACCTGGCGATGGCCGTCCTTCAGCACCCGGTAGAGCATGATCCAGCCCTTGCAGAGGGTGAAGGTGGGGGTGTCCAGATCTCCGCGTCGGTACAGGTGCTGCTTGCCGAAGATCCGGTAGTAGCCCAGGCGATGCTGGCCGGCGGCCTCGGCCTCCTCGTTGCTCAGGGGCTGGAACAGGGCGAAGCAGCGAACCGCGCATTTCTCGCAGGGGGGGAGGTTTCGGTCGTCATGACCTTTGGCGGCATTCATGGGAACAAACTCCTTCCCGCCACGGGAGCCTGGACGGGTACAGGATCTTTGATGATCCATGTTAAACCTATCCGGTAAGGTTTTCTTGATAGAGATCATTAAAGTTGATTCAGGTCATTTTTTTTGATCATAAGGGAGTTTCAGAAATCGGTTCGCTCGCTTATCGTGGGGTTCGGGGCGCGGCCAGATGATGGCGCGACGCTTATCCCTGTTGCCGGGGCAGCCGCAACCAGCCGCATGTTCCCCCCACCGGGCGATTCTCCAGCCCCGCCTCGCCGCGGTGCAGGGCCGCCACCTCCCGCACCAGACTGAGCCCGAGGCCGCTGCCCCGGCCGGTCTCGTCGGGACGCGGCAGGGAATAGAAGCGCTCGAACACCCGTTCGAGAGCGTAGTCGGGAACCCCCGGCCCCTCGTCCTCCACCGCCACCGTGACCCGCGCTGGTGTGACTGTCAGGCTTATTCGCACGCGGCCCCCCGATGGACTGAAGTGCATGGCGTTCTGCACCAGGTTCTGGAGCGCCTGACGCAGCAGAAAAGCCTCGCCCCGCACCGTGCAGTCGCCATCCGGCAGCATCAGCTCGATATCCCGGCGGGTGGCCAGCGGCGCGAGGCTATCTCGCACATCGGCCAGCAGTGCCGCCAGCGACAGTGATCGGGGATTGTCCAGGGTCTGGCGTTTCTCCAGCGCCGCCAGTTCCAGCAGGCGCTCCACCAGATCCTGCACCCGCCGGGTCTCGGTGCGGATATTGGCGAGGAAGCGCCGCCGCTGGGCCAGCGGCATGTCCTCGTCCAGCAGTTCGGCGGCGCCGTGGATGGCCGCCAGCGGGCTTTTCAGTTCATGGGTTAAGGTCTGCACATAACGCTCGGCATAGTCGCGCCCGGCCAGTTCCCGGCGCATCTCCTCCATGGCGGTGCCCATCATGCCGATCTCGTTGTTGCCGAGCCGCGGCAGGCTCACCCGCTCGCCGGCCTTTACCGCCTGGGCATAGCGGATCAGCTTGCCGAGAGGCCGGCTCACCCAGGCATACAGCACCAGCCCCAGTGCCAGCACCGCCAACGTGGCCACGAGGCCGGCGATGGTGAGTTTGCGGGTGGCCATGGCGACGAACTGATCGGCGTTGATGGCGGGCTTGCCGACGCTCACCACCCCCCGGAGTTCACCGTCGCGGCCGAGGATGGGGGCGGCGATGTACAGCACCGAGCGTTCCGGGTGCTCGGGGTCCTCGTGGCTGGCGCGGGCGCCGTACTGACCCCGCAGAGTGCGGTAGACATCGTTCCAGCGGGAATAATCCGCTCCCACATCGCGCCCGGTGGAGTCGAATACCACCCGGCCGCGGTGGTCGGTGACGTAAAGCCGCAGATCCACGTGTCGCTTCTCCAGGGCGTAGATCCGTGCCCGAAAGCGGCGCCCATGGACCCGCTGGAACACGCCCGCGAGTCGTTCCCCGTCCACCAGTGTGCTGTCTTCCAGCCCCTCCCTGGCCAGCAACTCCGCCAGCAGATGGGCGGTATCCACCAGCGGCTCCTCCAGGGACTCCAGATAGCGGGGGCGCAGATCGTCGGCGATCCATTGCACCAGGAAGTAGAAACCGCCGGCCACCACCACCACGAACACCAGTACGATACGGGTGCGGATCTTCACGAGGCGGGATCGAGGGAGTAGCCGAGGCCCCGATGGGTGCGGATGGGGTTGCGGGTGGCATCCACCGCGCGCAGTTTCGCCCGCAGGGTCTTGATATGGGTGTCCACGGTGCGATCCACGCTGTCGGCCCCGTCCCAGGCCAGATCCAGTAATTGATCCCGGGAATAGACCCGCAGCGGCGCGTGCAGCAGCACCTGGAGCAGCCGGTACTCGTAGCGGGACAGATTCAGCGGCGTGTCCAGGTAGTGGATCAGGCAGGCCGCCTCATCCAGATGAAACGGGCCGATGGCGTGGGCGCTGGACGGGTGGCCCTCGGTGTCGGGTTGACTGCGGCGCAACACCGCCCGTACCCGGGCAGTGAGTTCCCGGGGGCTGAAGGGCTTGACCACGTAGTCGTCGGCGCCGATCTCCAGACCCACCACCCGGTCGATCTCCTGGTGGCGGGCGGTGAGGAAGATCACCGGGACGCTGGCCTCGGCCCGCAGGGTGCGGCACAGGTCGAAGCCGTTGGCGTCGGGCAGCCCGATGTCCAGGATCACCAGATCGGGAAGTTGCTGTCGGAAGCAGGCGAGACCGGCGCTGCCGGTACGCTCCCAGAACGCCTCGAAGCCCTCGGTGTTGAGGGCGTAGACCACGGTGTCGGCGATGCCGGGTTCGTCCTCGATGAGCAGGATGCGGGGGGCTGGACGGGACAGGGTCACGACAATGGCCCGCAGGGTCGGGAAAGCCCCGTCAGGTTTCCAGGTAATCTCCCTGGTCGGGAACGATGAAGCGGGCCTTCAGGGTATTCTGGGATTGCAACTGCTCGCGGATCTGCGTCTCGGCGCTGGGACCCCGGGTCAGCAGCGGGCGGATGCTGGTGATCACCACCGAGCAGTCGGCCAGCGCCCCGTGGGGATCCTGCGGATCCACCCGGCGGGCCAGGTGTTCCAGTTCCTGGACCATGGTCTGGGGCGTGAGGTTGCCGAACAGCGGATCTCCCGGGTAACCGTCCGGATAGGAGACCTCGATGAACAGCCCGTTGAGGCGCCGATCACGGATCAGCGGCGCCGCCCGCTCCCAGAGTCGGTCCAGGTTGGCGCGGCGCTGCCCGCTGTCGGCCCCGGGGTTGCCGATGAACAGGGCATAGTGGCCGCCCGACTGCATCAGAAAAGCGGTGGACTGGGTGTTGGAGGATTGGCTCAGGGGGTAGGGGGTCACCGCCATCTCGGTGCCCTCCAGAGGCTGTTCCTGCTCCGGGGCGAGGCGCACGAAGCCGTATTTCTTGAGATGAAAACCGATGCCCTCGTCGGCGAAGTTGGGCCAGACCTTCCAGTTGAAGATGTGATCGCGGATGAAATCGATGGTCTCGGGCAGGCCGACGATCTTCTTGGCGCTGTCGTCGGTGGAGTTGATGGTAAGCCCGGTGATGTGGTCCAGATGGGCGTTGGAGATCAGATAGGCCTTGACCAGCTGGGTGAGGGTCCAGCCCTCCACGTTCATTTCGGAGTCGGCGGGGACCTTGATATGATCCAGGTTGCCCGCCGCGCGGGCCTTGCGCAATCCCGAGAATAAAGTGCCGGCGTCCAGCGACACATAGTAATCACTGTGCTTGGGCGCGATCAGATAGGCCGATAGGTTGTCTTCGCTGAGTCCTCCCGCTGACCCGAGTACAATGACTTTGAACTGATTTTCCATGGTCTTTACGCTGCGTAACCGCTAGCCGAACACTATTCCCTAAAGATAATGACAATTCGGCTGTTTATCAACGCCACCGGCCCGCGGCGGGCGGAGAATCCTTAATGACCGAACACCTGCTGATCGTCGACGACGACCCGGAGATCCGCGAATTGCTGTCGGCCTACCTGGAAAAGAACGGCTACCGGGTGAGCACCGCCGCCGACGGCACGCGGATGGGGGCGCTGCTGGCCCGGGCGCCAGTGGACCTGCTGATCCTGGATCTGATGCTGCCCGGCGAGGACGGTCTCACCCTGTGCCGGAATCTGCGGAGTCGCTCGGCGCTGCCCATCATCATGCTCACCGCCCGGGGTGATGACATGGACCGCATCGTCGGGCTGGAGATGGGGGCCGACGATTATCTCCCCAAGCCCTTCAATCCCCGGGAGTTACTGGCGCGCATCCGGGGGCTTCTACGGCGCACCCGGACGTTGGTGGTGGACCCGGAGACGGTGCGCCGCTATCGCTTCGGTGGCTGGCTGCTGGAGGTGGGAAGCCGCCATCTGGTGAGCCCGGACGGTGTGGTGACGCCGCTGGGTAGCGGCGAGTTCCGGCTGCTGCGGGCGTTTCTGGAGCATCCCATGCGGGTGTTGAACCGGGATCAGCTCATGGATCTCACCCAGGGCCGCGAGGCCACGCCCTTCGATCGCAGCATCGATGTGCAGATCTCCCGGCTGCGGCGGCGATTGGGTGACGATCCGCGCCATCCCGCCATCATCAAGACCGTGCGCAACGAGGGCTATCAACTGGCCGCCAGCGTCACCCGGGAGGCCTGATGCGGCTCTGGCCCCGCTCGCTGCTGGTGCGCCTGCTGCTTTTGCTGTTCATCGGGCTGGCCGGGGCGCAGTTGCTGTCGGCCTGGATTCTCCTGCAGGATCGGGGGCAGGTGCTGGTGCGCACGGTGGGCGACAACATCGCCCGGCGCATCACCGCCATCGTCATGTTGCTGGATGAACTCTCGCCCGCCGAGCGGCGGCGCATCGTCGCCGCGCTGGACCTGCCGCCCACCCGCATCTCCCTGGATCGGCCCTGGCTGGCGCTGGCCCCGGATCCGGCGGCGGTACCGTTTGCATCCCGTATGCAGGCCCTGCTGCCCGCCGGGCGGGCCTTCCAGGTGCGGGTGGTGGACCCGGAGCCGCCGGTCCGGGAGTTCCAGCGTGCGGGGCGGGGTCCACCCATGGGGCGGGGCATGGGTATGCACCGGGGATTCCAGTTCCGCGCGGTGCAGGCCCAGGTGATGCTGGCCGACGGCGGCGTGGTGAGCTTCAGCTACCATCTGCCCGAGGAGATCACCGCCCGGCCCTACCGGCTGTGGTTGATGCTGGCCATTTTACTGGTGTCGGTGCTGGTGCTGGCGTCGCTGGCGGTGGGTATCCTCACCCGGCCCCTGTCCTGGCTGGCAGGGGCTGCCGCGGAGCTGGGCCGGGATATCCGCCGCCCGCCCCTGGACGAGCGCCACGGGCCGCTGGAGGTGCGCCACGCCGCCCGCGCCTTCAACACCATGCAGAAGCGTCTGCAACGCTATATCGAGGATCGGGGAAAGATCCTCGCGGCGGTGTCCCATGATCTGAAAACCCCCATCACCCGCCTGCGGCTACGCACCGAGTTGCTGGACGATCCGGCGGTGGCGGCGCGTTTCCAGGCGGATCTGGACGAGATGGAGGCCATGGTGCAATCCACCCTGGATTTCATGCGCGGCACCGAGCAGGCCGAGGCGGTGGTGCCGGTGGATGTGTCGGCGTTGCTGGAGAGCCTCCAGGAGGATGCCGCCGAGGCTGGCCGCCGGGTGAGTATCCATGGCGAGGTGAGGCAGCCCTATCGGGGGCGGCCGCTGGCGCTGAAGCGCTGCCTGGTGAATCTGCTGGACAACGCCGTGAAATACGGCGGTGAGGCGCGGGTCGGCATGAGCGATAGCCCCGCAGAACTCACCCTCGTGGTGGCCGATGGTGGCCCCGGTATCCCCGGGGAGATGCTGGAGCGGGTATTCGAGCCCTTCTTCCGGCTGGAATCCTCCCGGGGCCGGGAGACCGGCGGCACCGGGCTCGGCCTTGGCATCGCCCGCAACATCGCCCGCTCCCACGGCGGGGATCTGGTGCTGCGCAACGCCCCGGGCGGGGGGCTGGAAGCGGTGCTGAGTCTGCCCCGTTGATCGACCCCCACCGTCGCGCCCGCAATTGCGGGAACCCATGATCCTCAGCGGCCCCGACACCCTTGGGGAATGGTTACGAGACCAACCGCCGGGCGGCCTCCACCACCGCCTCCACGCTCATGCCGAAGTGCCCGGCCAGCGCCTCGGCGGGCGCCGAGGCGCCGAAACGGTCGATACCGATCACCGCCGCCCGGGGCGCCCCCGCCAGATACTTCCACCAGCCATCCGGATGGGCGGCCTCCACTGCCAGTCGTGGTATCCGGGGCGAGAGCACCCGCTCCCGCCAGGCCGCCTCCTGCCGGTCGAACACGGCGGTGGAGGGCATGGACACCACCCGCGCCGCGATCCCCTGGTCCGCCAGCCGGGCGCGGGCCGCCATCCCTAACGCCACCTCCGAACCGGTGGCGATGATCAGCAATCGCGGCCGATCGGCCTCGCCCAGCACATAGCCGCCCCGCGAGATCCCCGCCAGCATGGCACCGCTACGGGTCTGCTGGGGCAAGTTCTGGCGTGACAGGGCCAGCAGCGAGGGACCGTCGCGGCGACTCACCGCGGCGTTCCAGGCGATCTGGGTCTCCACCGCGTCACAGGGCCGCCACACATCCAGTCCGGGAATCAACCGCAGGGACGGCAACTGCTCCACCGGCTGGTGGGTGGGACCGTCCTCGCCGAGGCCGATGGAGTCGTGGGTCATCACATACACCACCCGCTGGCCCATCAGGGCGCTCATGCGGATGGCGTTGCGGGCATAATCCGAGAAGATCAGGAAACTGCCGCCGAAGGGCAGCAAACCGCCGTGCAGGGCGATGCCGTTCAGCGCCGCGCCCATGCCGAATTCGCGCACGCCCCAGTGGATATGCCGGCCCGCCGTATCGGCGCCCACCGTGCCGCAATCCGGCCAGTTCGTCAGATTGGAATGGGTGAGGTCGGCAGAGCCGCCCAGCAACTCCGGCAGCAGCCCCGCCAGCCGGGTGATGGCCTGCTGGCTGGCCTTGCGGGTGGCCAGCGGCGCGCTGTCACGGGCGGCCTCGTCCACCAGTGCGGCGGCCAGCGCCGGCCAGTCCGCCGGCAACTCGCCCGCGATCCGCCGCCGGAACTCCGCCGCCAGCGCCGGGTAGGCCGCCTCGTACTGGCGCAGCCGCTCCCGCCAGGCGCCGTGGTGGCGCCGCCCCGGCTCGCGGGCGTCCATGTGCTGGTGGACCTCGTCGGGAATCTCGAAGGGGGCATACGGCCAGTTCAGGGCCAGCCGGGTGGCTTCCACTTCCGCCGTACCCAGCGGCGCGCCGTGGCTGGCCTCGCTGCCGGCCTTGGCGGGGCTGCCCTTACCGATGGTGGTGCGACAGCAAATCAGGGTGGGGCCACGATCGGCGGCGGCATTGGCAAGCGCGGTCTGGATGGCGGCATCCACCGCTTCCACCTCGTGGCCGTCCACCGCCTCCACCACATTCCAGCCATAGGCCCGGAACCGCCCGGCGGTGTCGTCGGCGAACCAGCCGCGCAGCGGGCCGTCGATGGAGATGCCGTTGTCGTCCCACAGGCAGATGAGTCTGGACAGGCGTTGCACCCCGGCCAGACTCGCCGCCTCGTGGCTGATACCCTCCATCAGGCAGCCGTCGCCCACGAACACCCAGGTGCGATGGTCGACGATGGGGTGTCCCGGGCGGTTGAACTCGGCGGCCAGCAGCTTCTCGGCCAGCGCCATGCCCACCGCGTTGGCCAGCCCCTGGCCCAGCGGCCCGGTGGTGGTCTCCACCCCCGGGGTGTGGTCCACCTCGGGGTGGCCGGGGGTGCGGCTGTGCAGTTGCCGGAAGCGTTGTAGCTCGGCCAGCGGCAGGTCGTAGCCGGTCAGGTGCAGCAGCCCGTAGAGCAGCATGGAGCCGTGGCCGTTGGAGAGCACGAAGCGGTCCCGGTCCGGCCAACGGGGGTCGTTGGGATCATGGCGCAGGTGCCGGGTCCACAGCGCCACGGCGATCTCGGCCATGCCCATGGGCATGCCGGGGTGGCCAGAGCGGGCCGCCTCCACCGCATCCATGGCCAGAAAACGCAGGGCGTGGGCGCACAGGGTATCCACAGGGGCAAGCGCGGGAGCAGTATTCATGGGGTTCCTCCGGGATGCGCGGGAGCACTCACAACAACTTCCGGCGCCGTTCTATGAGCCGCCAGATGAACGGGGTGAAAATCAACTGCATGGCCAGTTCGATCTTGCCGCCGGGTACCACGATGGTGTTGGCGCGGCTCATGAAGCTGTCGTGGATCATGTTCAGCAGGTAGGGAAAGTCGATGCCGTGGGGCCGGGCGAAGCGGATCACCAGCATGCTCTCGTCGGCGCTGGGAATGGTGCGGGAGACGAAGGGGTTGGAGGTGTCCACCATGGGCACCCGCTGGAAGTTCACGTGGGTGCGGGTGAACTGCGGGCAGATGTAGTGCGCGTAGTCGTGCATGCGCCGCAGGATGGTGTCGGTCACCGCCTCGGTGGAATAACCCCGCAGGTTCTTGTCCCGGTGGAGCTTCTGGATCCATTCCAGGTTGATTACCGGCACCACCCCGACCAGCAGATCCGGGTAGCGGGCCACGTCGATCTTGCCATGCACCACCGCTCCGTGCAGCCCCTCGTAGAACAGCAGATCGGTATTCTCCGGCAGCGGCTCCCAGGGGGTGAAGGTGCCGGGTTCCTGGTCGTAGGGGGCGGCCTCCTCGGCATCGTGCAGATAGCGTCGGCGGCGCCCCTGGCCGCACTCGGCATAGTCGTGGAACAGCTTCTCCAGTTTGTCGAGTAGATTGGCCTCCGGGCTGAAGTGACTCAGGCACTGGGAGGCGGCCATCTGCTCACGCATCTCCACCCGGTTGTAGGCGTGGAAACTATCGCCCTCGATGGTGGCGGCGGTGATGTCTTCCCGGCGGAAGATCTGTTCGAAGGTGCGCTGCACGGTGCTGGTGCCCGCCCCGGAGGAGCCGGTGATGGCAATGATGGGATGACGTTCGGACATGGGATCATGCTCCCCGGGTGGATTCAGGCGTCCAGGAACAGCCCGCGGGTCTTGAACAGCGGCAGTTCCAGGTGCTTCTCGGCCAGCGCGGGCTCGCTGTGGTAGCGTTCGATGCGCGCCACCTCCTCGGCGGAGCCGAACACGAAACCCATGCGCTGATGGAGCGCCTCCGGCGCCACCTCCAGTACCGGATACTCGCCGGTGGAGGCCCGCCCGCCCGCCTGTTCCATGAGATAACCGATGGGATTGCACTCGTAGATCAGGCGCAACTGATCGGGTCTGGCCGGGTCCTTGCGGTCCCGGGGATGCAGGAATACCCCGCCCCGGCTGAGAATCCGATGGGTCTCGGCCACCAGCGAGTTGATCCAGCGCATGTTGAAGTCCTCGCCCCGCACGCCGCTCCTGCCCGCCAGGCATTCCTCCACGTAGCGCTTCACCGGCGGTTCCCAGAATCGCGAATTCGAGGCGTTGATGGCGAATTCCCGGGTGGACGGGGGTACCCGGATATCCGGGTGGGTGAGGAAGAACTCCCCCATCATCGGATTGAAGGTGAAGCCCGCCACCCCCTTGCCCACGCTCAACACCAGCATGGTGGCCGGTCCATAAAGCGCGTAGCCCGCCGCCACCTGCTGGCAGCCCGCTTGCAGAAAATCCGCCGTGGTGGCGTCGCGTCCCGGCTCGGGGGCGCGCAGGATGGAGAAGATCGAACCCACCGACAGGTTCACGTCCAGATTGGCGGCGCCGTCCAGTGGGTCGAAGGCCAGCAGGTACTTGCCCCGCTGCTGCCCTCCAGGGAGGGCGATGGGTGCCTCGTGGTGGGCCGAGACCATGCCGCTCAGCGAACCGCTCCAGTGGATGGCACGGTGGAAGATGCGATCGGCCAGCACGTTCATGGGCGTCTGGCTCCCGCCCTGGCCCTCGGCGGCCTCCGTTTCACCCAGTACGCTGCCCAGTGCCCCGTGGGCCATGGCCCGGGAGATGGCCTTGCAGGCGGTGGCCACCTGCAATACCAGCGCGTTGAAGTCGCCGGTGGCGCCCGGGTGGCTGCGGCGCTGGGAGATCAGGTACTCGGTGAGGGTGGTGCGGGAGAGACTGTACATGGCCGGAATCCTCAAGCGTGGGGTGGGGACCGTGTGTAACTCTCGGAATCCTGCGGCGCCGGCGCTTCACGGAAATGCCGGCTGGCGCGCACATCCATCTCGGTGATGGTCTGTAGCGCCTCCCGGTGGATGGGGGTGGCGGCGTCGAACAACCGCAGGGCCTGACGCAGCCGCATACGGTCCAGGGCGTTTCGCACGCTGCGGGCGTTGGCAAAATGTGGGCTTTGCCGACGGCGTTGCAGGTACTCGGCAAACGCCCGGCGCCCGCCCGGGTCGAACTGGTAATTCCATTGCGAGAGCATCAGCTCGGCGATCCGTGCCAGTTCCTCATCACTATAGTCGGGGAACTCGATGTGGTGGGCAATGCGTGATTTCATTCCCGGATTCGACGTGAAAAATCGCTCCATGCCATCGGCGTAACCGGCCAGGATCACCACCAGATCGTCGCGCTGGTTCTCCATGGTCTGGAGCAGGATCTCGATGGCCTCCTGGCCGTAGTCCTTCTCGTTCTCGGGGCGGTGGAGGTAATAGGCCTCGTCGATGAACAGCACCCCGCCCATGGCGCGCTTGAGCACATCCCGGGTCTTGGGGGCGGTGTGGCCGATGTACTGGCCCACCAGATCGTCCCGGGTCACCGCCACCACGTGGCCCCGGCGCACGTAGCCCAGCCGCTGGAGAATCTCCGCCATGCGCATGGCCAGGGTGGTCTTGCCGGTGCCGGGGTTGCCGGTGAAGCACATGTGCAGGGAGGGCGGCTCGGTGGCAAGACCCAGCCGATTTCGCACCCGGTCCACCAGTAGCAGCGCGGCGATTTCCCGCACCCGGCGCTTCACGGGCGCAAGGCCGATGAGTTCGCTGTCCAGCCGCTCCAGCACATCGGCCACGCCGGCCTCGCGGTACTCGGCGGCCAGGTCGATGGTGTCGTGGACCTCGGGGGGTAGGGTGTCCTGGGTGGTCATCTAAGTCTCCGTCCAGTCCTCGTAGGGTGGATTAGGCCGTCAACGGCCGTAATCCACCGTTGCTGGATGCTGATGCCGACATTCGATTTCGGGCGCCGGAAGGTGGATTACGGTGCTGACGCACCTAATCCACCCTACGTGAGGATTCGCCCGAATAACGCTCACCTTCCGGATGGCGCCCCACCGCATAGCTCTCCAGGGTGTAATGAATGGTCCGCCCGACCCCCTCCCGGCGCACCAGCCGGAAACCCGGCTCCTGGGCGGGACGGTTGACGATGAACGACAGCCGCACCGTCTCCCAGCCCTCGGCAGCGTCGAAGGCGTTGATGCGGATGTAGTGCTCCGGGTAGGTATCCCGGCAGGCTTTGAGATCCTGCATGGCCCCGGCGGGGTCTTGCAGGTCGAACATGGGATGGCCCCACATGGACCAGTAGGTGTTGCGCGGGTGGGGATCGTCGGTGTACTCGATGGCCACCGCCCACTGGTTTTGCAGGCAATACTCGATCTGGGCCTTGATCTGGGTATCCGTCAGATCCGGCAGAAAAGAAAAGGTCCCCTGGGTGATGCGCATGGCGTGGTCTCCTGATGGTGGGCTGGGTTCAGGCGGGCGTGGGCGTGGCCACGAAATCCGAGGTGTCGGTGCTGGTGTACTGGAAGGTCACATCCCCCCAGGTATCCAGCGCCGCCCGCAGCGGCTGGCAGTGTTTCGCGGCGTCTTTCAGAATCTCCGGCCCCTCGTGGACGATGTCACGGCCCTCGTTGCGGGCCAGCACCATGGCCTCCAGCGCCACCCGGTTGGCGGTGGCGCCGGCCTGGATGCCCATGGGATGGCCGATGGTGCCGCCGCCGAACTGCAACACCACCTCGTCGCCGAACAGATCCAGCAACTGGTGCATTTGCCCGGCGTGGATGCCGCCGGAGGCCACCGGCATCATCCGCCGCAGGCCCGCCCAGTCCTGCTCGAAGAACAGCCCCCGGGGCAGATCCTCGCGGGTCACGGTATCCCGGCAGACGTTGTAGAAGCCCTGCACGGTCATGGGGTCACCCTCCAGCTTGCCGACAGCGGTGCCCGCATGCAGATGATCCACGCCGGCCAGCCGCAGCCACTTGGCCATCACCCGGAAGCTCACCCCGTGGTTCTTCTGGCGGGTGTAGGTGCTGTGGCCGGCCCGGTGCATGTGCAGGATCATGTCGTTGTCCCGGCACCAGTTGCTGATGGACTGGATAGCGGTCCAGCCGATGATCAGATCCACCATGAGGATGGAGGAGCCCAGATCCCGGGCGAACTCGGCGCGTTTGTACATCTCCTCCATGGTGCCGGCGGTGACGTTGAGATAATGCCCCTTCACCTCGCCGCTCTGGGCCGCCGCCCGGTTCACCCCCTCCATGACGTACAGAAACCGATCCCGCCAGTGCATGAAGGGCTGGGAGTTGATGTTCTCGTCGTCCTTGGTGAAATCCAGCCCCCCCAGCAGCGCCTCGTACACCACCCGCCCGTAGTTCTTGCCGGACAGGCCGAGCTTGGGCTTGGTGGTGGCGCCCAGCAGCGGTCGGCCGAATTTATCCAGCCGCTCGCGCTCCACCACGATACCGGTGGGCGGTCCGCGGAAGGTCTTCACATAGGCCACCGGCAACCGCATATCCTCCAGTCGCAGCGCCTTCAGCGGCTTGAAGCCGAACACATTGCCGATCACTGAGGCGGTGAGGTTGGCGATGGAACCCTCCTCGAACAGCGACAACTCATAGGCGATATAAGCAAAATACTGGTTCTCCTGAGCCGGCACCGGTTCCACCCGGAAGGCCTTGGCGCGGTATTTCTCGCAGTTGGTGAGGCGATCGGTCCACACCACCGTCCAGGTGGCGGTGGAGGATTCGCCGGCCACCGCGGCCGCGGCTTCCACCGGGTCCACACCGTCCTGGGGACTGATGCGGAAGACCGCCAGTACGTCGGTGTCCTTCACCTCGTAGTCCGGATCCCAGTAGCCCATCTGGGCGTATTTCAACACGCCGGCCTGGTAGCGCTTCTTCGGGTCGAGGGGTTGCGTGGTGCCCATGGTGGGGTCTCCTCCGGGTGGTTGGTTGTATGACCCCACGATAAAGAGGGGTTAATATAAGATCCAATCTTAAATTTTTATTTTTGAGATAAGGAAAACTTATGAAGTTGGAAACCCGTCTGAGCCTCAGGCAGCTTCGCACCCTGGTGGCGGTGGCCGATGCCGGCAGTTTCACGCTGGCCGCCCGGCATCTGCATATCTCCCAGCCCGCGGTGTCCATGCAACTGCGGGAACTGGAACGCATCATCGGCGAGGTGCTGGTGGACGGGCGCCGGGAGGTGCGTCTCACCCCCACCGGCGAGATCCTGGTGCGCCGGGCCCGGGAGGCGCTCTCGGCGCTGGAACTGGCGGGTATCGAGATCCTGGCCAGCCGCGGGGTGGCGGCGGGCACGGTGGATATCGTCGCCATCACCACCGCCGAGTACTTCGTGCCGCATTTGCTGGCCGAGGTGGGACGGCGCTATCCGGATATCCGCTTCCGGCTGTCGGTGGCCAACCGCGCCGAGGTCCACGCCATGCTGAGCGACCGGCGGGTGGCGGTGGCCATCATGGGCACCCCGCCCGGGAACCTGCCGGTGCGGGCGATCCCCTTCGCGCCGCACCCCCTGAGTTTTGTCGCCGCTCCCGACCATCCGCTGGCGGGCAAAGCCAGCATCCCGCCGGGCGCTCTGGTGGAGGAGCGCTTGCTACTGCGCGAGCGCGGTTCCGGCACCCGGGATCATCTGGAGCGCTATCTCAAGCGCCACGGCGTGAGCCCGTTGCGGGCCGACGAGATGGGCAGCAACGAGACCCTCAAACAGGCCGCCATGGCGGGGCTCGGCATCGCCTTCCTGTCCCACCACACCTTCGCCATGGAACTGGAAACCGGGCGGCTGGCGCGACTGGATGTGCAGGGGACGCCGGTGCTGCGGGCGTGGAACGTGGTAGTGCGCAATGACCGGACGCTGAGTCTGGCGGTGCGCACGCTGCTGGAGTTTCTGCAAGACGAGGGGGTGGGGTTGATGGGTGAGGTGAGTTAGATTTCCGGACACACCACCGGCAACCGCCGCTCCAATACGATTCTCCGGGGCGTGGGCGCAGCGCCCAGCGCCACCACCTCCACGCCATGGGCCATGGCCTCCCGGAGGGTACGCCCGTACAGAGAATCGATGGTATCGGCAGGGCGCACCTCCGTTACGTCGCCGCGCTGCACGCAGAAACACAGTATGGCCCGCTGGCCGGTCTCCACCACCGCCATCAGTTCCCGCAGATGACGGCTGCCCCGTAGGCTCACCGAGTCCGGGAAGAACGCCACGCCGGTGTCGTCCACCGCCGCCGAGACGTTCTTCACCTCGATGAAACAGCCCGCTCGCTCATCGTCCACCCACAGATCCATCCGCGACTGGCCGGATTTCACCTCTCGCCGGAGCGGCGCATCCGCCGCGATTCCCGGCAAGCGCCCGGCCCGCAGGGCCTCCTCCACCAGCCGATTGGTGCGCCCGGTGTGGATGCCCACCAGCACCCCGGGGCGCACCTCCACCAGTTCCCAGGTGTGGCGGTATTTGCGCGCCGGGTTGGGATTCACGCTCAGCCATACCGGAAGATTCTCGCCGAGACAGCCCAGCATGCTGCCGGTGTTGGGGCAATGCACGGTGATGGTATCGCCGTTCTCCAGGATCACGTCGGCGAGGAAGCGCTTGTAGCGGCGGATCAGGCGGGCGGGGATCAGGGGGGGGTCGAAGAGCATGAATTCAAGGGTGTCGGATTATTTAGAATGCAGGAGAACTATACCCAGAGGAATCCTGTTCTGTGCGCATCAACATCGTCATAGACGACGCTCTGATGGACGAGGCTTTGAAGGTTACCGGTCTGAAAACCCCCCAGGAGGTCGTCGAACTGGGGCTAAAAACCTTGATTCAGCTGAAGAGGCAGGAATGGATCAAGCATTTCCGCGGTAAGCTGGCATGGGAGGGCGATCTCGAGTCCATGCGACGTGACCGAAGATCCCGGAACTAGGTCGATCATGAGCGCCGTTTGCGGCGCCCCTGTCCCGCCGGCGCGTAGGGATTCTCGCCCCCCCGGAACTCGATCCTGAGTGGTGTCCCCCACAGATCCAGCGCCTCCCGGTAGGTATTGGCCAGATAACGCCGGTAGCTGTCCGGCACATGCCCGGTGCGGTTGCCGTGGATCACGATGAGCGGCGGGTTGTGGCCGCCCTGGTGGGCATAGCGCAGCTTCGGATTGCGCCCCCCCGCCATGGGCGGCTGGTGGCGGCTGGTGGCTTCCTGGAGAATCCGCGTCAACTCCGGGGTGGGGAAGTGGCGGTTGGCGGCGGCGAAGGCCTCGTCCACGGATTTCAGCAGGTCCATCACCCCCGAGCCATGCAGCGCCGAGATGAAATGCAGCCGGGCGAAATCCAGGAAATTCAAGCGCCGGTCCAATTCCCGGCGGATCCGGGTGCGCTCCTCGGTGGGCAGGTTGTCCCACTTGTTCACCGCCACCACCAGCGCCCGGCCGTGCTCCAGCACATGGCCGAGCAGCGTCGCGTCCTGCTCGCCGACACCCTGGCGAGCGTCCAGCACCAGCACCACCGCATGGGCCTGCTCCATGGCCTGCATGGACTTCAGGACGCTAAATTTCTCGATGGTCTCATGGACCCGGCTGCGGCGGCGGATGCCGGCGGTGTCGATGAGGGTGTAGTGCTGGCCGTGGTGCTCGAAGGGGATGGCCACGCTGTCGCGGGTGGTACCCGGCATATCGCTGGCCAGCACCCGCTCCTCGCCCAGCAGGCGGTTCACCAGGGTGGATTTGCCCACGTTGGGGCGCCCGACGATGGCCAGCCGGATGCTGTCGGGCTGCGCCGGGAGTGGTATCTCGTCCTCCGGGATGGTCCCCAGCACGGTCTCCATCAGCGCCTGCACGCCGTGGTTGTGGGCCGCCGAGATGGGATACACCGCCTCGGCCCCCAGGCTGTAAAACTCCGCGGTGGCGTTACCCACGTCCAGATGCTCGGCCTTGTTGGCCACCAGATACACCGGCTTGCCAGTGCGCCGCAACCGCTCGGCCACGGTCTCGTCGGCGGCGGTGAGGCCGGCGCGGGCATCCAGCAGCAACAGCACCGCGTCGGCCTCGACGAGCGCCCGCTCCACCTGCCGGACGATCATCCCGTCCAGTTCGGTGCTGTCGCCGCTGAGCCCGCCGGTGTCCATCACCACGAAGCTACGCTCGCCGTGCTGGGCCATGCCGTACTGGCGATCCCGGGTGAGGCCCGGGATATCCGCCACCAGCGCGTCGCGGCTGCGGGTGAGGCGGTTGAACAGGGTGGATTTACCCACGTTGGGGCGCCCCACCAGGGCGATCACCGGTAGCATGGTGTCAAATTCCGCTCCAGACGCTCAGGGTGCCGCCGTCGTCCAGGGTGTAGAGCAGGCCATCCACGTACTGGGGCGCCACCCGGATGCGCTGGTTGTCGGTCCGTACCCGGCCCCGCAGTTGACCGGTGCGGGCGTCCAGCCAGTGCAGATAACCCTCGAAATCGCCCACCACCACGTAATCGCCGGCCACCACCGGGGCGGACAGGCGCCGGCCCACCAGCGCCTCCTGGCGCCACAGGGGGGCGCCGTTACGCACCTCCAGTCCCCATACGGTGCTGATCTCGTCGGGCAGATAGACCCCGTTGAGGTCAGCGTCCAGACCGTTGTGGTTGGAGAAGTCCCGGCTCCACACGGTGTTGCCGCTGGAGAGATCGATGGCGGTGACGTTGCCCTGGTAAGCGGCCACGAAGAGCAGGTTTCGCACCACCGTGGGAGCACTGTCGATGTCGACGATGCGATCCAGTTCGGTGCGCCCGCGGGGCGGGGCGATCACCTGCTCCCACACCGGCACGCCGTTTTCCAGGGTCAGTACCAGGAGCTTACCGGTGTCCAGGCCGGCGATCACCAGACCCTGGGCCAGTAAAGGGGGCGCTGCGCCCCTGAGGCTCAGCGCCGGCACGGTGTAGCTGAATACCCAGCGGCGTTGCCCGTCCGATGCGTTCAGGCCGGTGAAGGTACCGTCCACCGTGCGCATCACCACCACCCCATCGGCGGCCCCGGGGGGTGCCAGCACCTCGCTGCTCAGGCGGGCGCGCCAGCGCTCGCTACCGTCCACCGCGCTCAATGCCAGCACCTCGCCGTCGATGGTGCCCACCAGCGCCAGACCCTCGCCCACTCCCACGCCCGCGGAGATGGGCAGATCGGTGTCCACCCGCCACAGCACCTCGCCGGTGGTGGCGTCCAGGGAACTCACATCGCCCTCGTGGCCGGCCACGAACACCCGCCCGCCAAGGATAGCCGGGACCAGATCGACGAAGCGCTCGCCGGTGCCGGAGCTGACCCGCCGCTCCCAGCGCAACTCCGGGGTGAGCGGGGCGGGAATCTCGGTGAGTTCGCTGGGCGGCACGGAATTATCGGTGCCTCGCACCCAGCTATTCAGATAACCGCAGCCCGGGAGCAGCAGGCAGATTCCCAGCAACAGGGCCAGACGGCTCATGAGGCTTCCCGCTCCACGCTGGGCAGGCTGTCCAGTTTCATCTCCACCAGGGTCCGGTTGGCGCTCTCGCCCAGCGCCGCCAGCGCTGCCTGATAGGCATCCCGGGCCCGCTCCGGTTCATCCCGGGCCAGATACAGATCGCCCCGCAACTCGTCCTGCTCGGCGGTGAAGCTCAAATTTTCCACGGCGTCGATGTGTTGTTCCGCCTCGTCCAGCTGCCCCTGGCTGATGAGTACCCGTGCCAGCCGCAGGCGAGCGACATCCTGGAGTTCGGCATCGTTGCTGTCCACGGCCTGTTGCAGATAGGCGATGGCGGCGTCCACGTCATCCTGCTCCAGGGAGGCCCGGGCCAGCATCAGCCGGGCCAGATCGGCGTAGGTGGAATCGCCATGGGCATCGAACAGTGCTTCGCTGCGCACCTGCATCTCTGCCGGATCCCGGTTCAGCACGGCCTGGCTCACCGCCTCGAACAAAGCCGACGCCTGCTCCTGCTGGTTGGCCTGATAGCGGTTCCAGACATTCCAGGTGAGCACCGCCGCCAGACCCAGGGCGATGCCGGTGACGATACCGGGGCCGTTCTTCTTCAGCCAACGGGTGATCGCCTCGACCTGTTCCTCTTCATGATGATCCATGACTCTCTCCTCGAAAAATACTGCGATCTCAGCCCAGGTGGGGCAATCCGCTGGCGAGCCAGCCGGCCAGTTCGCTCTGGGGTAGTTGTCGTTGATCGGCCCCGGAGCGCAGATCCTTGACGCCGATGACCGACTCGTTCACCTCCCGCTCGCCCAGGATCAGCGCGAACCGGGCACCCACCCGGTCGGCGCGTTTCATCTGGCTCTTCAGGCTGCCGCCGCCGCAGTGGCACTCCAGGCGCAGGGCGGGGAGCCGGTCGCGCAGTTGTTCGGTCAGTACCTGGCCGTGGTGCTCGGCTGCCTCGCCCAGCATCACCAGATAGGCGTCCAGTTCCTGCTGGATGCGGTCCTGCTGGGCCAGCAGGGCCAGCAGCCGCTCCATGCCCATGGCGAAGCCCACGCCCGGGGCAGGTTTGCCGCCCAGTTGCGCCACCAGCCCGTCGTAGCGACCCCCGCCGCAGACCGTACCCTGAGCCCCCAGCCGGTCGGTGACCCATTCGAAGACCGTGCGGTTGTAGTAATCCAGCCCGCGTACCACGTAGGGGTTGATGCGGTACTGGATACCGGCCCGGCTGAGGCGCGCCTGGAGTCCCTCGAAATGGCGCCGGGAGGCATCGTCCAGATGATCCAGCAGCAGCGGCGCCGCGCGGATCATGGCCTGCATCTCGGGGGTCTTGCTGTCCAGAATCCGCAAGGGATTGCTGGTGAGGCGCCGCCGGCTGTCCTCATCCAGAATCTCGTAGTGTTCCTGGAAATAACCCACCAGCCGCTCCCGGTAGGCCGCCCGGTCCTCGCTGGAGCCCAGGGAGTTCAACTCCAGGCGCAGATCCTGGAGGCCGAGGCGTTGCCAGAGACGGGCGGTGAGGAGAATCAACTCGGCGTCGATATCCGGCCCCTCCATGCCGAAGGCCTCCACATCGATCTGGTGGAACTGCCGGTAGCGGCCCTTCTGGGGTTTCTCGTGGCGGAACATGGGGCCGATGTACCAGAGCCGCTGGGTCTGGTTGTGCAGCAGGCCGTGCTCCATGCAGGCACGCACGATGCCGGCGGTGGCCTCCGGGCGCAGGGTAAGGCTGTCGCCGTTACGGTCGGTGAAGGTGTACATCTCCTTCTCGACGATGTCGGTGACCTTGCCGATGGAGCGGGAGAACAACTCGGTGCTCTCAAGGATGGGAATGCGGATTTCCCGGTAGCCGTAGCCGGTCATGAGTTCCCGGACGGTGGCCTCCAGCCGCGCCCAGTAGGGCGTTTCTTCCGGCAGGGTATCCTTCATGCCCCTGACGGCCTGTAAATTCCTGGTCATGGGTCCTATGTGTCGAAGTTCTGGGCGTCATCGACGCCGCGATCCAGAATTGAGGACGCCGCGTCCAGCGATCCCGGGGCCGGGAGGGCTGGCGCGGCGTATCGAGCCCGGCGGGGCCGCCGACGGTGGGCCGGCAGCTAGCCCTGGGGGGGCTCCAGGGTGAAACGGCTGACGTTACCCCGCACCGGGGAGTAGACCGATTCGTCCACGGGTTCGCCGTTCAGGGTGATGCTGGTGACGGCGGCGGCATTGCCCAGGGTGAGGGAAAAGGGCGCCTCGCCCATAAAGCGGTTCACCGTGTTGGCATTCAGGATGGAGCGCACCAGTCGCTCGCCGGTGGCATCGCGCACCTCCACCCAGCAGTCGTCGTTGAAGCTCAGCACCAGTTGCGCCTGTCCCTCCGGCAGGTCCGTCAGGATTTCCCCGGGGGATTCATCGGTGCCCGGCAGATCCTCGCTCATCTCCGCCAGATTGGCCACCGCCACCAGTGGTGTCTCCTCGGCGGGTTCGGCGGCGGGTGGTTGGTCCAGCAGATCCACCGTGGCCAGCAGTCGGTCGCCCCCGCTGGCGTCTTCCACGTCAACGGGCTCGGCCGTGCCGTCCAGCACCGCGTCTTCAGCGGGCGGGGTCGCGGGAGCGGCGAATTCGGCAGTGTCCTCGGCGGGGGAGGATGGCGTATCGCGCTCCGATACCGCCTCGACGGCCGGCGCGAGCACCTCACCGTCGGTGGCGGTATCGTCGGTGTTGCCGAAGCCGGTCAGATCGGCAATGGCCGCCAGTGCCGGCGCCATGGGGTTGGCCGATGGGGAGTTGGTGGGGGTTTCGGCGGCGGGGGGGCGGGTATCCCCGGGGCCGATTGCGGGCGGCAGACCCGGCACCTCGCTCTCACCGGGCAGGGACTGGGCGGTGCCGGAGGAGTAATGCACGTTGAGCCGCTCGAAACCCACGTAGCTGAGCCACAACACACCCACCACCACCACCGGATAGGCCAGCCAGCGGACATCGGTCATGCGCGCCTGGCGCTGGATGGGGCGCTCCACCTTCAGGGGCGGGGGTTCGTCCAGGCCCAGTTCGCGGAACCGCTCCAGAATATCGGGTTCCGGTAATTCCAGCAGGCGGGCGTAGCGCACCAGGAAATTACGCGCGAACACCGGCGCGCCCAGGCGCTGGAAATCGTCGTCTTCCAGGGCCTGGACCACGGAGACATCCACCCCGATGCGACTGGCCACCTCACGCAGTTCCAGTTTTCTGGACAGGCGTGCGCGGGTGAGGGTCGCGCCCAGGGATTCGGGAAGTTCGTGCAGTAGCGCGTTATGATTTTGTAAGGTTTCGTGCATGGTCATTCCGACTTGGCTAGACGTCGGGCTTCATTGGAATCGGCAAAGCGGGACAGCAGCAACTCGGCATACTCCCGGCGTAGGCGGCTATCACCCATGGCATCGGCGATGGCGATCCCCAGGGACAGGCTCTGGGGGTGATAGCCCGCCTGTTGATGGTAACGCTCCAGAAATTCACTGGCCTCGGCGTCCCGACTCTGCTGGTGATTGATGCTGGCCATCTCCAGCAGGGTCCCGTCGTGGAAGGGGTCGATCTCCAGGGCCCGGCGCAGATAACCTTCCGCGCGATCCGACGCGCCCTGTAAGCGTGCGCAGATGGCAGCACCAGTATAAGCGATTTCCGGGGCATCCAGATTACCGCTGTTGGCAGCCAGTAGAAACTGCGCCTCGCCCTGGGCCGCCCGACCGGTGGTGCAGAGGAATCGACCGTAATTGGACTGGGCCAGGGCATACTGGGGATTGACCTGGGTGGCCTTCAGGAAATGCTCCTCGGCCAGCCGGTTCTGGCCGGTCTCCTCGTAGAGCACCGCCAGCGCATTGTGGGCTTCGGCCAGGTTGGGATCGAATTCCACGGCTTTCTTGAGCTTATCCAGCGCCACATCGAAACGGCCCGACTGCATATAGCCGATACCGAGTTTCAGGTTCAGCTGGGACGGGTCGTCGTCCGCCGTGGTCTGGGACTCCCTCGCGGGTGGCGGTGAGGTAGCGGCGCAGCCGCCCAGGGCGACCACCAGAGTGACGATCAACAGCGGATGCTTCACCAAGGCTGGTCCAGTGCCTCCATGTTAACCGGCAAGGCGGGCCATGCGTTGCTGGCGGCGGCTGCGGTCCTGTACCTGGCCGGCCAGCTGACCGCAGGCGGCGTCGATATCGGCGCCTCGCGTTTTGCGGGTGACGGTAACCAGATCGTACTTCATCAGAATATCCCGGAACCGGTCGATGGTGGCGTCGCTGGAGCGCCGGTAGCCGGTGCCGGGAAACGGGTTGAACGGAATCAGGTTCACCTTGGAGGGAATCTCGCGGATCAGCCGGGCCAGCGCGTGGGCATGTTCGTCGCTGTCGTTGACGCCCTCCAGCATCACGTACTCCCAGGTAATGCGCCGGTGGGGCTTGTCGGCGATGTAGTGGCGGCAGGCCGCCAGCAACTCATTGATGGGATACTTGCGGTTCAGCGGCACCAACTGGTTGCGGAGCTCGTCGTCGGGGGCATGCAGGGACACCGCCAGGCTCACCTCGGAGACCTCCCGCAGCCGGTACAGGGCCGGCACCACCCCGGAAGTGCTGAGCGTCACCCGGCGCTTGGACAGGCCAAAGCCCAGATCGTCCTGCATCAGCTCCATGGCCTTCACCACGTTGCGGAAATTCAGCAACGGCTCGCCCATGCCCATCATCACCACGTTGGTGATGCGCCGGCTGCCCGCCCGGCCCCCGCCCAGGGACTGGTTGGCCAGCCACACCTGGCCGATGATCTCGGCCACGCTCAGGTTTCGGTTGAAGCCCTGCTGAGCGGTGGCGCAGAAGGTACAATCCAGGGCGCAGCCGATTTGCGAGGACACGCAGAGAGTGCCGCGGTCCGGCTCGGGGATGAACACGGTCTCCACACAGTTGCCGCCGCTCAGCTGGATCAGCCACTTGTGGGAGCCATCGCTGGAGGCGCGATCGAACACCACGGTGGGGGGCTGGATCACCGCGCGCTCGGCCAATCGGATCCTCAGGGCCTTGCTGAGGTTGGTCATGGCGGTGAAATCGCTCACCCCCTCGTGGTAGATCCACTTCATGATCTGCTCGACCCGGAACGGTTTCTCGCCCAGTTCGGCGAAAAAGGCCTTCAGATCCTGGCGATCCAGGTCCAGCAGATTGACGGGCTCCTGGGTCACGGTCGCCTACCGGGTGCGCGGGCAGATGCCGCCCTGACCGAAGAAGAATTCGATCTCGGCGGCGGCATCCTCCGGGGTGTAAGAGCCGTGTACGGCATTCTCGGTGACATTTCCGGCGTACTCGGCACGAATGGTTCCGGGTGCGGCCTCTGCCGGATCGGTGGCGCCCATCAACTCGCGATTTTTTTTGATAGCGTTCTCGCCCTCCAGCACCTGCACCATCACCGGGCCGGAGATCATGAACTCCACGAGACGTTGGTAGAACGGGCGTTCCCGGTGGACCGCGTAGAACTGCTCGGCCTGCTCACGGCTGAGGTGTAACATTTTGGCCGCGACGATGTGCAGGCCGTTATCCTCGAAACGGTGGTAGATCTTGCCGATGAGGTTCTTGGCCACCGCATCGGGCTTGATCATGGACAAAGTGCGCTCTAGGGGCATGCAAGCTCCAGAAATAAAGTTGTGCTGGGTTGTCGCCGGTGGACGTGGGTATTCGGTTCCGGCTCACTTAAGCAACGAATTGTATCACAGTACTGTTTTGCTCAGACAAGCACTTGCGGCACATGATCGCGCCGGGGCCGTGAAGCCCGCCACGCCAGCGGCTATCCTTGCCGGAACATCGTGTGGCGAACAACACAGGCAGAGGATCGGTGCATGGACAATATCCGCATCAACGGCGAGCGGCTCTGGCAGAGTCTGATGGAAATGGCCCTTATCGGCGCCACGCGCAGGGGCGGCAACTGTCGTCTGGCCCTCACCGAACTGGACCGCGAGGGACGGGATCTGTTCGTGCGCTGGTGCAAGGAGGCCGGCTGCCGGGTGAGCGTGGATAGCATGGGTAATATCTTCGCCCGCCGCCCGGGCCGCCAGGATGTGGCGCCGGTGGGCGCCGGCTCCCATCTGGATACCCAGCCCACCGGCGGCAAGTACGACGGGGTCTACGGGGTGCTGGCGGCGCTGGAGGTGGTGCGCACCCTCAACGACTACGGGGTGGAGACCGACGCGCCGGTGGAGATCGCCATGTGGACCAACGAGGAGGGGGCGCGTTTCGCCCCGGCCATGGTGGCCTCCGGGGTGTTCGCCGGGGCCTTCGAACTGGACTACGGCCATTCCCGCACCGATCAGGACGGGGTCAGCATCGGTGAGGCCCTGAAGAACATCGGTTATCTGGGCGAGCAGCCCTGCGGCGGACGTCCGTTCCGGGCCTTTTTCGAGGCCCATATCGAGCAGGGGCCGATCCTGGAAGTCGAGGGCGAGACCATCGGCGTGGTCACCGGCGCCCAGGGCCAGTACTGGTACAACGTCAGCGTCACCGGCTTCGAGTCCCACGCTGGCACCACCCCCATGGACCGCCGCCGCGATGCGCTGGTGGCCGCCGCCCGGTTGGTCACCGAGGTGCAGGCCATCGCGCTGGCCCATCCGCCCCACGCGGTGAGTACCGTGGGCATGCTGGAGGCGAGGCCGGGCTCGCGCAACACCATCCCGGGGCAGGTGAGCTTCTCGGTGGATCTGCGCCACCCCGAGCAGGCCATCCTGGATGCCATGGACCAACGGCTCAACGTCGCCGTTGCCCACATCCGCGACGACAGCGGCTGTGAGGTGACGCTGGAGCGGATCTGGCACTCGCCGCCGGTGGTGTTCGACGCCGATTGCGTGGCGGCGGTGCGCGAGGGCGCCGTCAAGGCGGGGCTGGCCCACCGGGACATGGTTTCCGGCGCCGGTCACGATGCCTGCTACATCAATCGGGTGGCCCCCACCGCCATGATCTTCGTGCCCTGCAAGGACGGCATCAGCCACAACGAGACCGAGGAGGCCAAGCCCGAGGATCTCGCTGCCGGCTGCGATGTGCTGCTGCACGCCATCCTGGACCGGGCCGAGGGCTGAGCATGCGAACTGCGGTCCTGCTGCTCGCCGGCCTGCTGGTCCGGAGCGGGGCGGTGATTGCCGCCGAGTCGCCAGCGCTGCCGGATATCTACCAGCGGGTCAGCCCGGCGGTGGTGGTGATCCGCACCACCGAGCACGAGGCCGCCACCGGCACCGACCCGTGGGACACCGCCGCCCGCGGCACCACCAATCTGGGCTCCGGGGTGGTGGTGTCGGCGGATGGGCTGATCATGACCGCCGCTCACGTGATCCAGCTGGCCGATGCCATCGCCGTGCAATTCGTGGACGGCTATATGGTCACTGCCCGGGTGGAGGCGGCCTCCACGCTGGCCGATGTGGCGCTGATCCGGCTGGACGAGGTGCCGGAGGATCTCACCGTGGCGCCCATGGGCGATTCCGAGGGGGTGCGGGTGGGCGAGCAGGTGTTCGTGGTGGGGGCGCCCTACGGACTCGGTCATACCCTCACCGTGGGCCATTTGTCGGGGCGCCGCCAGCCCCGCTCGGAGCCCTATTCCATCACCCCGGTGGAGTTTCTGCAGACCGACGCGGCCATCAACGAGGGTAACTCCGGCGGGCCGCTGTTCGATATGACCGGGCAGGTCATCGGCATCGTCAGCCATATCCAGTCCCGCTCCGGCGGCCACGAGGGGCTCGGGTTTGCCACCACCATCAACATGGCCCGGGAGGTGTTGCTGGAGCAGGAATCCCTCTGGACCGGCATCGAGTTCATCGTGGTGGAGGGGGAACTGGCGCGGGCCTTGAACCTGCCCCAGCCCATGGGCTTTCTGGTGCAGCGGGTTGCCAGGCGCTCGCCGGGGGAGCAACTGGGCCTCAGGGTGGGCACCCTGCCGGCCACCGTGGACGGCCGGGAGATGCTGCTGGGGGGCGACATCATTCTGGAGATCGCGGGCCTGCCGGTGGAGGGCCAGCGGGATCTGCGCGAGCAGGTGGACGCGCGGCTGGCGGCGCTGCCCGAGGGGGGCATGCTGGAGATGAAGGTGTGGCGGGAAGGGGAGGTGACCATCCTGGCGACCCTGCGCTGAGGGGTAATTTTCTCAAACTTCCGGGGCCGGGCACTGTCGGCAAAAGGAGAGCCATTGTGTAACGACAGCCCGGGGAGAGACCCGTCATGTACAACGACGCCAAGCGTAACGAGGGCATCCGTAAGCTCGCCAAACTGATCGAGAGCATCAAGTTCGCCATGCTCACCACCGTGGAGTCGGACGGCACCCTGCACGCCCGTCCCATGGCCTGCTCGGAGGTGGAGTTCGACGGCGATCTGTGGTTTTTCACCCGCACCGACTCGGCCAAGACCGAGGAGGTGCGCCACGACCAGAACGCCAGCGTGAGCTTTGCCAATCCCAAGGACCAGACCTACGTCACCATGGCCGGCAAGGCCAGCATCGTCCACGACCGGGCGCGTATCGAGAAGCTCTGGTCGCCGCTGTTCAAGGCGTATTTTCCGCAAGGTCTGGACGATCCCCATCTGGCGCTCCTGAAAGTCGAGGTGGAGCGTGCCGAGTACTGGGATTCCCCGGGCGGTAAGGTGGTGCAGTTGCTGGGTTTTGCCAAGGCGCAGATGACCGGCGAGCCCTACCACGGCGAGGGCGCCGATCACGAGAGGCTGGATCTCAGCTAGGGGATAAACGATTTCACCCATGACGCCGCCCCCGGGCGGCGTTGTCGTGTCAGGGATCTCCCGGCACCCCGTAGGAGGGCGCCTGCGCCGGGTCCAGCGCCCGGGTGACGTAGGCATCCATCTGCGGTTCGTACTCCCGCCACAACAGCCGCAGCCGCCGGATCGGATCATCGTCCCAGTCCACCCGCAGATCCACCACCGGCCACGGCACCTCGTGGACCACCAGCAGGCCCGCCGAGCGCACCGGCCCTGCCTCACCGCCCGCCGCCAGCCCCGCCTCCAGCGCGCCCAGCAACCGGTGGGGCAGGGCGCCGCTGGTGGCGGTGAAGGCGCCCACCATGGCCGCCGGCACCGAATCGTTGGCCAGCAGATTGCCGATGGCCACGCAATGGCTACCCGGGCAGGCGGCGTGCCGGCCCAGTATCCGCTCGCCGCTGAAGTGGCCGTTGCGCCCCTGCCCGTCCACCAGCGCCAGTTGCCGGTGGGCGGCGTGGGGAGCGCTGCCGGCCACGCTGTCCACCACCTCCCGGGCGCTGGCGCCGCGCCGGGCCAGCGCCAGCATCTGCGGGCCGAGACGCGGATCGGTGACGTTCTGGGTGAGGGCCGCGCCCACGCCTGGCTCGGCAAACGCACAGCGCGCCGCCACGCAGATGCTGGATGAACTGATCGCCACCCCGAACATGCCGCTCTCGGGACAGTGGCCGGCGATGGAGAAGGTCATGCCCGGGTCCCCGGGACCACCGCGATGACATCGATCTCCATCAACCATTCGGGGCGGGCCAGCCCCTGCACGATGAGCCCGGTGGAGACCGGGTAGACCCCCTTCAGCCAGCGCCCCACCACCCGGTAGACCGGCTCCCGGTAGGCCCGGTCGGTGAGGTAAATCGTGATCTTGACGATATCCTCCAGGCAACTGCCGGCCTCGGTGAGCAGTTGTTGGACGTTGGCCATGGCCTGCTCGGTCTGCGCCGCCGGATCACCGATGCCCACAGTGTTGCCGTCGAAATCGGTGCCCACCTGGCCCCGCAGGAACACCATGGGGCCGGCCCGTACCACCTGGCAGAGGTCGTTGTCCAGGTCCTGCCCGGGATAGGTGTCCCGGGTGTTGAACTTCCGTAGTCGTTGATGGCTCATGCCGCCCGTTCGCCGCCTTTACCGGTTGTCGTGGAGGAACCGCCCTGCACGCCCATCACCCGCCCAAACAGGCCGGCGGCATGCGGGACGAAAGCCGCCGGTCCGCCGAAGTCGAAGTGTGCGTCACGGATGGGATCGCGATATTCCTGGCCGATGCGGATCATGCCGGATTACCTCGTGGCTAACGATGGAAGATCCGCGGTTCGCCGAAGCGGCGACCCGTGTAGAGAAGCGGCTCGCCCGGTTGCTGGACGGTGGCCAGCACCCGGCCGAACAACACCCGGTGGGAGCCCATAAGCGTCTGCTCGTGGAGTTCGCAGTCGAACGCCGCCACCGCCCCTTCCAGCACCGGCGCGCCGGTGGCCAGGATGCGCCAGCGGGCGCAGTCGAAGCGACTCGTGAAATGCTCCCGGTGCAGCCCGGCGAACACCTCGGCCACCCGTTGCTGCTGGCTACCCAGCAGATTCACGCAGAACACCCGGTTTTCCCGCAGCACCACCTCCACCGGACTCTGACCATGGATGCACACCAGCAACAGGGGCGGGTCCGCCGATACCGAGGTCATGGCGCTCACCGTCAGCCCGGCGCGCCCGGCGTGGCCGTCGGTGCTGACCACGCTGACCCCGGCGACGGCCCGGGCCATGGCCTCCAGATAGTCCTGCCGGGCCACGCCGGGGACAGGCTCGGGGGAGTCGAGGACAGCGTTCATGCAAGGGGTCTCCGTGGTGGCGGGAAAACAGGGCGGCATTGTCACAATTCCGACTGCATCCGTAAATTATTTATTCCCGCAGATTTTTCGCCAACTGTTGAAAAATAATCAGTTTGCGCGGATAAGCTTGCTGGCTTACAATAAACCATGCAAAGTTTTGATCTGGGTCACGATCCGATCATCATTAAACTCCTATCATGATGGTGCGTGGGTTGATCGGATACGAGCACGAACTTGTGTCCGTACAGTTACGGAAACCCGATCCACTCTTCCATCAGCCTGGATGACATATTAATTGAGGAGCTTTTGGACATGGCTAGGATTGATCTCTCTCCCCTGAATAGTATCGACGGTTTCATCGGCGCTGCCCTGGTGGATAGCGACAGCGGTCTGGTGCTGGGCACCGAGGGCGGCGGCGTCCTGGATATGGAACTGGCCGCCGCCGGCAACACCGAGGTGGTGCGCGCCAAGCGCAAGACCATGAAGTCCCTGGGTCTGACCGATAAGATCGAGGATATGTTGATCTCCCTGAACAGGCAGTATCACCTGATTCGCCCACTGGATTCCAACGACGCGATTTTCCTCTACATTGCCCTGGACCGGAAGCAGGCGAATCTCGGCATGGCCCGCCTGGAAGTCAAGAAATTCGAAAAGAGCCTGGATCTTTCCTGATTAGTTGATCCTGCTGCTGCGTTGCGGGCCGCCCTCGGGTGGCCCGTTTTTGTTGGGGCTCGGAAATTCTCCGCGATTTCCCGGGACATGATGGAGACCTCCAGAGGTGATCAGGCGTCGACGGTGATCTGTTCCACCTCGCCACCGAGGTGCTGGATCAGGGTCGCCACCTCGTGGGCGGCGGTGGTGAGCAGATCGGTGTCGGTATGGCGCAGCACCACCGCCACCCGGAAACTGCCACTGGCGCCGAAACGCGGGTAGCTGCCGATATCCACCTGCGGGTAGCGGCGCTGGATCTCACCGAGGCCCGCGGCGATGATGCCCTCGCCCAGGTTGCAACTGACGGTGTGGGACAGCACCCGCTGGCCTCCCCGCAGGCGGCTCTTGATATGGTCCAGCATGGCCTGCATTATCTTCGGCACCCCGGCCAGCACGAACACGTTCTCCACCTGGAAGCCCGGCGCCGAGGAGATGGGGTTGTCGATGAGGATGGCATCCTCGGGAGTGCGGGCCATGCGCAGCCGCGCCTCGGTGAGTTCCAGCCCCGCCGCCCGGTAATGGGTCTCCAGACGGCGGCGCGCCTCGGGGTTTTCCATGAGTGGCCGGCCCATCGCCCGGGCCACCGCCTCGGCGGTGATATCGTCATGGGTGGGGCCGATGCCGCCGGTGGTGAAAAGATAATCGTAACGCTGGCGGAGCGCGTTCATCGCCGCGATGATCTCCGTCTCCACGTCGGGCACCACCCGGGCCTCGCGCAGTTGCACTCCCGCCTCGTTCAGTACCCGGGCCAGATGGAGCAGGTTGGCATCCTGAGTGCGGCCGGAGAGAACCTCGTTACCGATGATCAGCAGGGCGGCGGTGACGGTGGTGTCGGACATGGTGATGCTCGATGGTGGCTGAGGGAACGCTATTCCCGAGACCCCACGCGTGGTCCGGGGTTCGCGCCGGGAGCGTCAACTGATGCGGTCGATGGGCCAGGGAATCCCCGCCGACATGCCGCCGTCCACCCGCAGGGTCTGGCCGGTCATGAAGGCCGAGGCCGGCGAGGCCAGAAAGATCGCCGCCCCCACCAGATCGTCTACCTGACCCAGCCGCTTCAGGGGCGATTGCTGCTCGGCCCATTTGCGCATCACCGGCTCGGCCCAGAGCTTGCGACTGAGGTCGGTGACGATGAAGCCCGGGGCGATGCCGTTGACCCGGATGTGGTACTTGCCCCATTCCTGGGCCAGGCCCCGGGTCATGGTGTTCAGGCCGCCCTTGCTCATGGCGTAGGGCACCACGTTTTTCAGGGGTGCGAAGGTGTTCAGGGAGTCGATGTTGATCTGGCAGCCCTGGCGTTGCTCGATCATGTGACGGCCCACGGTCTGGGACATCAGAAACGCGCCCTTGAGATTCACGTCCAGGATATGGTCGTACTCGGCCTCCGAGTACTGCTCGGCGGGCTGGCGCTGGTTGATGCCGGCCACGTTCACCAGGGTGTCGATGCGGTGGGTGGTCTCCAGCACCGTGGCCACGCAACGGCGGATGGCGCTGGCGTCGGCCACGTCGCAGACCATGGGGTGGACCGGACGCTCCGGGGTGGATAGCTCGTCGGCGGTGCGATTGAGGGTGGTCTCGTCGCGCCCGGAGATGAACACCCGGGCGCCCCGGCTACTGAAACCGGCGGCCAGGGCGCGCCCTATGCCGCGGCTGGCGCCGGTCAGCAGTACCACCTGATCGTCCACCGAAAATAAACTCTCCTCCATTTTATAGCCCTCTCAATCATGGGGGTTTATTCCCCCAGTATACCCCAGACCGGTGGTCGGCTGGGGTGCCGGGTCCGGCGTGGTGATCGCGGATACGGACGACTACACTTGCCAGGCAACGCGGTTCCGCCCATGCCTGCCCAGGTGAGTTGTCATGAGTGATGTGAAAACCGATGCAAAAACCATCGCCTTCTTTCCCGAGGCCGCCTTCGGCCCGGCCCTGAATTCGGTGGGGATCGCCCAGGCCTGCCAGGCCCTGGGACACCGCCCGGTCTTTATCTGCGATCCGGGTTTCATCGGGGTGTTCCGGGAATATGGTTTCGAGGAACATCATGTGAATATGTCCGAGCCCATGGCGCCCGAGGAAATGGCGAAATACTGGTCGGATTTCATCAACGGCCATATTCCCAATTTTCGTAAATCGCCTTTCGAGCAGATCGATAACTACGTGAAGGATTGCTGGGAGGCCATCGTCTCCACCGCCGTGTGGGCGGAGAAGGCACTGCCCGGGATTCTCCGGCAGATCCAGCCAGATCTGATCTGTATCGACAACGTGGTGTTGTTTCCCGCCACCAAGCGTCACGGAGTGCCGTGGGTGCGGATCATCTCCTGCTCCGAGAACGAGATCGAGGACCCGGACATCCCACCTCATCTGTCCGGCTGCGGGGAAAACGATCATGACTGCTTCGAGCGCTTCCGGACGCGCTTCAACCAGGTGGTGAAACCCATCCACGACGACTTCAACGCCTTTCTGCAACAATGCGGTGAGCAGCCCTATCCGCCGGGGCAGTTCTTCGAGACCTCGCCCCATCTGAACCTGCTCCTCTACCCGGAGCCGGTGAAGTTCCAGCGCCGTGATCCTCTGGACCCACGGCGCTTCCAGTACCTGGAGGGTTGCGTACGCGAGGACAGGCCCTACACGGTGCCGGCATTCGCCGCCCATGACGACAGGCCGCTGATCTATGTCAGCTTCGGCAGTCTCGGCGCGGGCGACACGGCATTGCTTCAGCGCATCATCGGGGTGCTGGGCAATGCCCCCTACCGGGTGCTGGTGAACGTGGGCGAGTACGCGGCCGAATACGACACCCCGCCGCCCAATGTGCAACTGGCCGGCTGGTTCCCCCAGCCCTCGGTGATCCCGCAGGTGGACGCGGTGATCCACCATGGGGGCAACAACACCTTCACCGAGTGCCTGTACTTCGGCAAGCCCGCCCTGATCATGCCCTACGTGTGGGACGGTCACGACAACGCCACCCGGGTGCAGGAGACCGGCCACGGGCTGAAGCTGGACCGCTACCAGTGGCGCGACGAGGAATTCCTCGCGGCGCTGGAGACGCTGCTCACCGACGAGTCCATGCAGGCCCGGCTGGCCGCCACCTCGGCGCACATGCGCCGGGCCGATGGGCGGGCCAAGGCGGCGCGCTTGCTGGACGAGTTGCTGCGGGAGCAGGGCTGATGCGCACGCCTACACCGGTATTGCGGGATCCCGTGGGGCTCACCGAACTGAAGGACTGGGGGACGGTGCCTGGCATGCTGGAGGGTGAATCCCGCACCTCGGGAGTGCTGCTGCACAAGGGGCCGGATGGCGAGTCCGAATGCGGGGTGTGGGTCTGTACCCCGGGGCATTGGCGCTGTGAGGTAACCCGGGACGAGTTCTGCCATTTTCTCGCCGGGCGTTGTGTCTACACCCGCATGGATGGCGAGGTGATCGAGATCGAGCCCGGCACGGTCGCGTTTTTCCCGGCGGGCTGGTGCGGCACCTGCCGGGTGCTGGAGACGGTGCGCAAGGTCTACATGATCCGCTGAGGACCGGGAGTATTGAGGATCATGGGATGAATTTTCCGCGCGCGGCGGCTCATTTCACCACCAGATCCAGCGACGCCCGACTCAACCGCTCGCACCCTCCGTCCGTGACCAGCACTGTGTGCCCCAGGGTCATGGCCCGTTCCGCCTCGCTGTCCATCAGGATCATGTGCAGGAAGAACACCATGCCGGGCGCGGCCAGCACCGGGTTGCCGTGGTAGAACATGGGCCAGTCCATCCAGCAGGGGGTGTAGGTGGTGCCCAGGCTATAGCCGCAGGCGTTCAGCCGGGCGTGGCGGTAGCCGGCCTCGTCCATGGTCCTGGCATGGGCATCGAACACCTCGCCGATGGGACGCCCGGGGCTGAGCGCCGCCTCGCAGGCTTCCAGGGCCGCCACGCAGGCGGCGTGCATGCGCCGGTGCTCGGCGCTGGCCTCGCCCACCAGCAGGGTGCGCATCAGGCAGGCGTGGTAGTGGCGGTAGGCGCCCGCGAACTCCAGGGTCAACTGATCCCGGGCGTCCAGACGGCGCCGCCCCGAGAAGTAGCGGCAGAGCAGGGCGTCGCGCCCCGAGCCGATGATGAACTCGTTGCCCGGGTAGTCACCGCCACCGCTGAACACCGCGCCCTGCATGGCCGCCAGGATATCCCCCTCGAAGGCGCCGGGTTCGGCCAGCCGTACCGCCTCGTCCCAGGCCCGGTCGGCCAGTTCCGCGGCCCGGCGCACGTAATCGAGTTCCGCCTCGCTTTTCACCACCCGCTGGCGGCTCACCAGTTGCGAGGCGTCCTCCAGGGTGCAGAAGCCGGCCAGCACGCCCTCCATCAGTCGCCAGTTGTGGGCGGTGAGACCGTGGGCGTCCCACTCGATGCCCAGATGCTTACCGGCGGCGCCGTGCCCGGCGAGGATGGCCTTGAGGTCTTCCACCGGGTTATGGCCCTCGGCGTCCACCCAGATGCGGATGTCGCCGATCACCGAGGTGTGGCGGGCCTGGCGCAGATCCGGGGCGCGGGTGAGGAGTATCAGGGTGCCGTCGGCGCCGAGATATAAACACTGAAAAAACGTGTAGCCGAAGGTGTCGTAGCCGGTGAGGTAGTACATGCTCTCCTGGCGAAACATCAGCAGACCGTGCAATCCCCGCTCGCCAAGCCCCGCCAGGGTGGCCTCGCGCCGCGCCGCCAGTTCCGCCTCGCTGAAATGCAGCGCCATCAGCGCCGCTCCCCGCCGTCCAGGTCCAGATCGCTGGCCATCACCGCCACGGTGTCGCCGCGGCGCACCGCGCCCCGCCCGGCGCGGGTGATCAGTACCCCGTCGATGGCGGAACTCACCACCGCCGGTGCCTGGTCCGGCACCTGCGGCGAGTAGATCCGGCCCAGCACGGCGCCGGCATGCACCTCGGCGCCCACCTCCAGACTGGGTTCGTAGAGACCGTCGATGGGCGCCATGTAATAGGCGCCCTCGGCGGGGGTTTCCATCATCCGCATCGGACCGGTTTCCACCGGACCGTCCAGTACGCCCAGATGGCAGAGCATGTTGCGGATACCCTGCTCGGCCACCCGGATGCTCTCCGGGGTGACGAAGGCGCCACCCCCGAGTTCAGTGGAGAGGAACAGCTTGCCCATGGATTCCACCGCGGTGTCCAGCAACCCCTCCGGTTCCATCTCCCGCAGTACCAGACCGATGGGCGCGCCGAAGGCCCGCAGCAGCGCTACGCTGCGGTCCATCATCTCCGGGTCGTCCAGGAGGTGGATCACCCCGCAGTTGGCGAAGATCATGGAACCGCCCCCGGAGTGGAAATCCAGTACCGCGTCGGCCATGGGTAGCAGTACGGTATAGACATAATGGGCGATGACCAGGGTGGGTGGGCCATCCCGGTCGCCGGGGTAGCAGCGGTTCATGTTGCGCCCGTCGATGGGCGACAGTCGGGTGCCCGCCAGTAACGCCGGGTAATTGAGTCCGGGCATGATGATCACCCGTCCCCGGATATGCGCCGGATCCAGTTCCCGGGCCAGTTTCAACAGGCTGATGGGACCCTCGTATTCATCGCCGTGATTGCCGCCGGTGAACAGCACCGTGGGACCGTCGCCGTTTTTCACCACCACCAGAGGAATCAGCAGACTGCCCCAGCCGGATTCGTTGGTGGAGTGGGGCAGTTGCAGGTAGCCCACCTGCTTGCCGTCGCGGTCGTAGTCGATGCTGGTGCTGATTTTCGAATGGGTCGCCATGGATTCCTCGGAGTATTCTGGATGGCAAGAAAAACCGGCCTATCCTCTAGGTATAGCACGGATTTTTTGACAAAACTCTACAAAAAACGAGTGATCATTTCCGTGGAAAAGTTACAATAAAGCCACCTGTATTAGATTAATTCGATATCTTTACGATCGGCATTTTACCCCTCGATATTATTTAATCAGCGAAGCAAGAAGCCCATGAGCCAGCAATCAGCAGTCAACAGTAAAGCTCTCCATCGGCGTATCCTGGTTGTCGACGACGACCCGTTGATCGCCGCGTTATTGCTGGAATATCTGCAAGCCGAGGGCTACCGGGTGAGCCTTGCCTCCTCCGGCCAGTCCATGTTCGATCAACTGGCGGTCTCGCGCCCCGATCTGGTGATCCTGGATCTGATGCTGGGTAATGAGCACGCCCTGCCCTATGCCCGGGATCTGCGGGAGCGTTTCGGTCTGGCCCTGATCATCCTCACCAGTCGCGGGGATCTGGCGGATAAAGTGGTGGGGCTGGAGATGGGCGCCGATGATTACATCACCAAGCCCTTCGAAATCCGCGAGTTACTGGCCCGGGTGCGCTCGGTGTTGCGGCGCACTGCCGGGGATGCCCCGAAACCTCAGGAGCAACCCACGGTGGCATGCTTCGCGGGCTGGCAACTGGATCTCAATAACTATGTGCTGGTGTCCCCCGAAGGGCAGGAAGTACCCCTCACCACCCACGAGTTCCGGGCCCTCGGCGCTTTTGTCGAACACACGCCGAAGGTGCTGAGCCGCGATCGGTTGATGGATTATCTCTATCCCAACCAGACCCTCAATCCCTTCGACCGGCGCATCGATGTGCTGGTGATGAAACTGCGCCGTAAGCTTCGCGATCCCGCCGGGCGACCGCAGCTGATCAAGACCATCCGCGGGCAGGGCTATGTACTCACCGCCGGGGTTTCCTATCAGAGCGGCGTGTCGTCCCCGGTGATCGGATCGCCGTCCGCAGCGCAGCAGGTAAATTCCGGCGATGCCCGCTTGTCCTGAGGGTTCAACGCAACTTGGGGTTCAACGCATCCCGCAGCCAGTCCCCCAGCAGATTCACCGACAGCACCAGTAGCACCAGCGCCAGTCCGGGGAAGATGGTGATCCACCACTCCCCGGAGAACAGAAAATCGTTGCCCACCCGGATCAGGGTGCCGAGCGAGGGCTCGGTGGGGGGTAATCCCACGCCGAGAAACGATAATGTCGCCTCGGTGATGACGGCCACCGCCAGATGAATGGTGGCGATCACCAGCACCGGCCCGGTCACATTGGGCAGCACATGGCGCAGCATGATGAAAAACGGGTGGATGCCGATCACCCGCGCCGCCTGCACGTACTCCTTGGCCGCCTCCACCATGGTGGAACCGCGCACCGTGCGGGCATACTGCACCCAGCCGGAGACACCGATGGCGACGATGATCACGTACACGGCGAGTTCGTTGTGCAGATCCCGGGGCATCAGGGTGCGGGTCAGCCCGTCGATGAGCAGCGCGATGAGGATCGCCGGGAAGGATAACTGCACATCTGCCACCCGCATGATCAGCCCATCCACCCAGCCTCCCAGATAACCCGCCAGCAGCCCCAGCGCAACGCCCACCACCATGGCGAACAGCACCGAGGCGAACCCCACCAGCAGCGACATGCGCGCCCCGTAGAGAATCGTGGAGAGGATATCCCGGCCCTGATCGTCGGTGCCGAGCAGATATTCCGGGTTACCGCCGTTCATCCAGAAGGGCGGCGTGAAGGCGTCCAGCAGGCTGATGCTGGCCAGGTTATAGGGATTGTGGGGCGCCACCCACGGCGCGAATCCCGCCCCCAGCACGAACAGCAGGGTGACCAGCGCCGCCAGCACGGTGATCCGCGAGCGGCGGAAGCTGTGAAACAGGTCATGGTCCCAGGTGCGGCGCAGCACGGCGATCATGAGGGTGCATGCCCTCCGGCCACCGCCCGGTCCACCCGTAATCGGGGATCCACGAGGTAGTACAGCATATCGACGATCAGGTTGATCACCACGAAGAAGAACGCGATCAGGATCAGATAGGCTGCCATCACCGGGATGTCGGCGAACTGGATGGCCTGCAGGAACAGCAACCCCATCCCCGGCCACTGGAACACCGTCTCGGTGATGATGGCAAAGGCGATGATGGAGCCCAGTTGCAGCCCGGTGATGGTGATCACCGGCACCAGGGTGTTTTTCAGGGCATGGCCGAAATGCACCGCCCGCCGGGGAATGCCCCGGGCCCGGGCGAACTTGATGTAATCGGTGCGCAGCACCTCCAGCATCTCGGCCCGCACCAGCCGCATGATCAGGGTCATCTGAAAGAGCCCTAACGTGGTGGCCGGTAGGATCAACGCCTGCCATCCCGACACCGTGAGAAAGCCGGTGCTCCACCAGCCGAGCTGCACCACCTCGCCGCGCCCGAAGGAGGGCAGCCAGCCCAGTATCACCGCGAACACCAGGATCAGCAGGATCCCGATCAGGAAGGTGGGCAGGGAGATCCCCACCAGCGACACCGCCAGGAACACCTTGCTCAGCCAGTGATCCCGGTGCAGGCCCGTGTAGACGCCCATGGGCACCCCCACCGCCAGCGCCATCAGGGCGGCGACCATGGACAGCTCCAAGGTGGCGGGCAGGCGCGCCAGGATAAGCCCGCTCACCGGCTCGGACTGGCGATAGGAAAACCCGAAATCGCCCTGCACGGCATTACCCACGAAGCGGGCGAACTGGACGATGGCCGGGTCGTTCAGGCCCAGTTCTTCCCGCAACCGTTCCCGGTCCTGGATGCTGGTGTCCTGCCCCACCATGTTGTTGATGGGGTCGCCCACGTAGTTGAACAGCAAAAATGCGATCAGCGCCACCACCAGCATCACCGCGATGGACTGGAGGAGGCGCCGGATAACAAAGGCGATCATGATGGCGGGACGGTGTGAGGCCGGCCCGGAGGCCGGCCGGGGTGTCGCTTACTCGCCCACCACCACATAGCGTAGATCGAACACATTATCGGCCCGCTGGGCCAGTTCCACGCTGTCCTTCTTGCCCCAGGACAGGGGCTGCTGGTGCAGCGGGATATGGCCGAACTCGTCCTTGTGGAGGGTGAAAGCCTCGTCGATCATGGCCTGGCGCTTCTCGGGGTTGATCTCCGACTGGATCATGGCAGTGAGTTCATCCACCCGCTCGTTGCAGTAACCGCCCAGATTGAACTTGCCCCGGTTGGGGTCGTCCTCGCCGCGGCAGTTCATGAGGTTGAACAGCGGGTTGTGGGCGTCGAAGGTGGACGGCGTCCAGCCCAGCAGATAAAAGCTCGTGTCGAAGGCCAGGATCTTGGCGAAGTACTTGCTCTTGGTCTGGGCCAGCAGTTCCACGTCCACCCCGATCTGGGCCAGCATGGCCGCCACCGCCTGGCAGATGGCCTCGTCGTTCACGTAGCGGTCGTTGGGGCAGTCCATGCCCACCTGGAAGCCCTCGGGGTAGCCGGCCTCGGTCAGCAGCGCCCGTGCCGCCTCCGGATCGTAGGGGTAGCGCTCGTTCAGTTCCTCGCTGAAGCCATTCACCTGGGGCGCCACCATCAGCGCGGTGGGCAGGCTGGCGCCGCGCATGATCTTGTCCTTGATGGCCTCCACGTCGATGGCCTGGTAAAACGCCCGGCGCACCCGCACGTCCTGGAAGGGGTTCTTGCCCGCCACGCTGGATTCCAGCAACTCGTCGCGCAATTGATCCATGCCGAGAAAAATCGTGCGCGCCTCGGGGCCGGCCAGCAGCGACACCCCCGGGGTTGCCTCCAGTCGCCGACCGTCCTGAAGCGGGATGGGGTAGGCCATGTCCAGCTCGCCCGATAGCAGCGCCGCCACCCGGGTGGCATCCGAGGAAATCGGCGTGAAGATGGCCTCGGTGATGTTGTGGTCGGGCTCGCCCCACCAGTTCTCGAAGGGCTTGAGCACCGTGCGCACGTCGGGCTCGCGCTCCACCACCATGAACGGCCCGGTGCCGTTGGCGTGGCGGGTGGCGTAGTTCTCCACCCCGGCGCGCACATCCACCGGATCCTCGGCGCCGTGCTCCACCGCCCACTCCTGATCCATGATGTACCAGTCGGAGAGGTCGCTGGTGAGGATCGGATTGGGGTTCTTGGTGACGATCTCGATGGTGTGGTCGTCGATCTTGCGGATCTCGTCGATGGAGGCCACCTTGGTGGGCACGTCCGAGCCCTCCTTGCGGGTGCGCTCCAGCGAGAAGATCACGTCGTCGGCGGTGAAGGGGTTGCCGTTGTGGAAGGTCACTCCCTCGCGCAGCTTGAAGCGCCACACCGTGGGCTCCACCAGCTCCCACTCGGTGGCCAGCGCCGGGATGATGTTGAGATCCTTGTCCCGCATCACCAGCCCCTCGTAGATATTGCCGAGGGTGCCGAGGGTGAGGGTCTCGTTGAGGCTGTAGGGGTCCAGGGCCTGCATATCGCCCTGGAAGGCCCAGCGGAAGGTCTCGGCGCTGGCGGGGAGAGTGATGGCGAGGCTCGCGGCCAGCGCCAGGCTGGAGGTCAGGCGTGTCATGGGATGTGTTTCCTCCGGGAAAAGTCGTCGAGGGGCTATGCTCAGCATTGATTCATGTAATAGACGATAACCCCGGTGGCGGCAACGTCCGCCAACGACAAACCCCGAGGAGGATGCCCATGGCCCTGATCCAGTATCTCACCCGGATCCAGTTCGATTTCCATGGGCGCAAGTGCGCATTACCGCCCAAACGCCGAAGGATCACTACCACGCCACCAACCCCCGTCAGGCCAGCGAGGCGGACTACCTGGCCATCCTGGAGGTGTCCATGGAATGGGGGCTTAGCCGTTGATCGGAGTAAATTTCATGGTTTATGTTGCATCGCACAAAAAACCGCGCTATGATGCACTGCAACAAAGCTCAGAACCGCCTGATCAACTCAGACCGATCCACCCAGAGGTGACCACCATGTATAACCAAGTCTTCGAAAACCTGATGAAGCAATCCCAGCCCATGCCCGCGTACATGATCAAGGCCAACAAGCTGATGGTCGAGAGCCTGGAAAAGGTCACCGCCTTCCAGATGGCCACCCTGAAGTCCTACGTGGATCTGAGCGTGGCGCGGGTGCATGCCGCCGCCGAGGTGTACGATCCCAAGACCCTCCAGACCTTCGTCAACGGCCAGGTGGAAACCGCCAAGGTGCTGCGCGAGAAGGTGATGGCCGACTCCAGGGCCATGGCCGAACTGGGCAACAGCCTGAAGGCCGATTTCGACAAGCTCACCAAGGACGGTATCGCCCAGGTGAGCAAGGCCGCCAAGACCGCCAAGGCCGCCTGAATCGCCACGCGCTGACCACGACGCCTGCCCTCCGGGGCAGGCGTCGTCGTGTGCGCGGCGAAAATCCCATGAGACAGTCCATCATGTTCTTCACTCCACCAATCCAACGTAAATTCCTGCTGGTGCTGACCCTGTTCGGCCTCGCCCTGTGCGCGCCCCTGCCAGGCCTTGCCAGCGGTGTGGCGCTCCATACCGAGACCGGTAAGGCCAGCTGGTACGGTCCCCGCTTCCACGGCCAGCGCACCGCCAGCGGCCAGCGCTTCGACAGGAATGCGCTGGTGGCCGCCCATCCCCGGCTGCCGTTGGGCTCGCTGGCGCGGATTACCAACCTCGACAACGGGCGTAGCGTGGAGGTGGCCATCATCGACCGCGGTCCGGCCCGTTCCGCCCAGCGCCGGGGGGTGATCATCGACCTTTCCCAGGGCGCGGCCCGGCAACTGGACTATCTGCGCCAGGGCAAGGCGCCGGTGCGGGTGGAGGTGCTGCGCTGGGGGGAAAGCGCCTCCTGAGCAGCGCCCTTGACGGGGCCGGGCGGGGAGCCTAAGTTTCGCCTCAGAAGATCCTGGAACCGCTGGAAAATCCCACTGGAGTGGATGGCGATGGACCCCGAAACCCTCCCCACACGACGACGGCTGCTGCTGGCGGCCTGTGGCTGTTGTCTGCCCGGCGTTTCGTTGCCGGCGCTGGCCAGCAGCGAGCCGCTGGCGCCGGACCTGCTGGCGGTACGCCTGGAGGCCCGCATCGAGGCCTTCATCAAGTCGCTGCGCCGAATCGGCGAGATTCCCGCCGACGAGCGTACTGCCTGGTCGGTGTACGACCTCACCCTGGATCACAAGCTGGTGTCCATCAACGAAGCCCAGCCCTTCCAGAGCGCCAGCATGGTGAAGCCCTTCATCGCCCTGGCGTTTTTCCACCGCCACCGGGACGATCCCGCACGCTTTCCCTACGGTGAGCAGCAGCGGGAACGACTGGAGGCGATGATCCGCCACAGTAACAACGAGGCCACCAATTTTTTCATCGACCTCCTCAGCCAGCGCACCGGCCAGCCCCGGGAGGTGGAGGAGCTGCTGCGGGCTCGCCACCCCGAGGTGTTCCGCGAGACCCGCATCGTCGAGCGGATTCCCTACAACGGGCGCACCTACCGTAACCTCGCCTCGGCCCGGGATTACAGCCGGTTCCTGTACACCCTCTGGCACGACGGCTTTCCCCATTCCCGGGATCTCAAGCAACTCATGCAACTGCCCAACCGGGATCGCTTCCGCAGCGAGGCGCTGATGGGCCTGGAGGTCTACGACAAGACCGGTACCACCGCCCGGTTGTGTGGCGACATGGGCATTCTGGTGGGCCGTGACGGCGCCGGGCGACGTTACCCCTATATCTTCGTGGCGATGATCGAGAAAGATAACCGCACCCTGGAATACGGCCCCTGGGCCAAGCACCGGGGCAACGTGATCCGGGCGGTTTCGGCCATGGTTTACGGGGAATTGAAATCCGTCCACCAACTCGCCTGAACGGTTGAACTACTTGCTCTCCATTGCAAGCCTACCAGTCCCGACAGGACAATCGAATGACAGGGGCCGGGATCAGTGGCCGACAGGCTCCCCACCCACCAGCCGACTGGCCTGTTCCCGGCTCAGATGCCGCCAGGGTCGCGGGATAAGCCCCGGCACCCGGCGCCGGTACTCGGCATAACGCGCCCCGAACTGCCGGCACAGGCGCTGCTCCTCCAGCCACGAGCCCACCAGCAGATAGCCGCTGATGGCGGCAGCGCTCACCAGCCAGCTCCCGCTCATGTCACGGCTCCAGATCAGTACCAGCCCCAGTGCGTACCAGGGATGGCGCACCCAGCGGTGCAGGGGCGAGAGGCAGAAATCCTCGGTGTCGGCGATGCTCTGCTCACCCCGGCGCCACTGGGCGAGCCCCAGGAAATCCATGCCCCGGTAGTAGCGCAGGGTCCAGAGAAAGCCGGCGATGGCCGCCAGTGCCAGCCCGTCCGCCAGCCAGCCCCACGCCCCCCGCCATTGCCACAGCATGGGGCCGGGAAAGCGCCACATCAGCCCCAGGACGGGCAGTAGCAGGAGTGTCGCGAGCCCGTTGTAGAGGAGTCGGTAACGGGGCGCGAGCCCCGGCCAGCGCCCGGTGAGCCGGCGCTTCACGGCGAGGCTGGCCAGTGCCGAGTGGAGCAGGAAATACCCCAGCCAGAGCCCGGCCAGCAGGGCCAGTGGAACGAGGCCCGTCTCGCTCAACGAAACACCACGGTCTTGTGACCGTTCAGCAGCACCCGGCGCTCGATATAGGCCTTGATCGCCCGGGCCAGCACCACGCTCTCGGTATCCCGGCCCACCGCCACGAAATCCTCCGGGGTCATGGCATGGTCCACCGGCGCGGTGTCCTGCTCGATGATCGGTCCCTCGTCCAGGTCGGCGGTGACGAAGTGGGCGGTGGCGCCGATCCGCTTCACCCCCCGGGCATGGGCCTGGTGGTAGGGGCGGGCGCCCTTGAAGCTCGGCAGGAAGGAGTGGTGGATGTTGATCACCCGCCCGCTGAGGCGCTCGCAGAGGGTGTCGGAGAGCACCTGCATATAGCGGGCGAGGATCACCAACTCCACCTGCTCCTCCTCGATGAGATCCAGCAGCTTGGCCTCTTGGCGAGATTTGGTCCCGGCGGTCACCGGCAGGTGATGAAAGGGGATATCGTCGGCGGCGGCCTGCTTGTAGAAATCCCGGTGATTGGAGACGATGGCCCGCACGTCCATCTTCAGTGCCCCCACCCGGTGACGGTAGAGAAGATCGTTCAGGCAGTGGCCGTGGCGCGATACCATGATCAGCACCCGGGGCCGGGCGCCGGCGTCATAGATCCGCCAGTGCATGCCGTAGTGCTCGCCGAGTTCGGTGAATTCCCCCTGTAGATCCTCCAGGCTGTGGTGGTTATCGCTGCCGGCAAACCGCACCCGCATGAAGAAATAACCCGTCTGGCGATCGTCGAACTGGGCACTGGAGAGGATGTTACAGCCCCGCTCGGCGAGAAAACCGGTGACCCGGGCGACGATGCCGATCTGGTCGGGGCAGGACAGGGTGAGGATGAACTCGGGAGACTGGGGCTTCATGGGCGCTGACTGCCTGGGTTGAGTGGATGAACTCGGGCTCGAAAACCGCCCCGCATTGTAACCCCCGTTGCGGTCTGCACAATGGTCTGTGCGACTCGGCCTGTCGGTCCTGCGTCGGCGGGGAGGGCGGATTTATAATGGCAGGGGCGAGACGGAGGAGGACGACCATGGGCAAGCGCGTATCGTTGGTGTTGAGCGCCGGAGGTGCCCGGGGCTATGCCCACATCGGCGCCATCCAGGTGCTGGAGGAACAGGGCTTCGAGATCGGCGCCATCGCCGGTTCCTCCATGGGGGCGCTGGTGGGGGGGTTGCATGCCTTGGGCACCCTGTCCCAGTACCGGGACTGGGTGCTGAGCCTGGAATTCTTCGATGTGCTGCGGCTGGTGGATTTCAGCTTCAGCGAGGCCGGCATGATCAAGGGCGACCGGGTGTTCGAGAAGATGAGCTATCTGTTCGGCGACGCCTGCATCGAGGATCTGCCGGTGCCGTTCACCGCGGTGGCCACCGATCTGGAACGGCAGAAAGAGGTCTGGTTGCGCCGGGGCAGCCTGAAGATGGCGGTGCGCGCCTCCATCGCCATCCCCATGATCCTGGCGCCGGTGCGCCTGGACGATGGCCGCCTGCTGGTGGACGGGGGCGTGCTGAATCCCCTGCCGGTGGCCACCACGGTGCTGGATCGGACCGATCTGGTGATCGCGGTGGATGTGAACGCCAGCCACGGCAATCTG